>Ga0209057_1000763_pt1 | contig 27929 bp, 27 predicted proteins | sample GraSoiAngelo_146_FD_185903 | JGI IMG/M metagenome (GOLD analysis project Ga0209057, IMG submission 185903) | Grasslands soil microbial communities from the Angelo Coastal Reserve, California, USA - 14_1009_05_30cm (SPAdes) (version 2) | ecosystem: Environmental > Terrestrial > Soil > Grasslands ... | reverse complement strand
CGAGCGCGATGTACTCCTTGCCGAACTTCTGCGACTGGATCTGCCGGGCGAGCGCGAGGTGAGCGGTGTCGTTCTTCGCCACGATCAGCACGCCGCTGGTGTCCTTGTCGAGCCGGTGCACGATCCCGGGCCGCGACGCCGCGCGGCCGGTGTCGGCCGTGATCCGTCCGACGACCGCGTTCACCAGCGTCCCCGTCGCGTGGCCGTACGCCGGGTGCACCACCAAACCGGCCGGCTTGTTCACCACGATGACGTCCTCATCTTCATAGAGGACGTCGATCGGAATGTTCTCCGCCGCGAGCGAGAGCGCGGGCTCCGCGTCCGGTACGTCGACCACGAGCTCCTGGCCGAGGCGCACCTTGTACGCGGGCTCGACCGCGGCGCCGTCGACAAGGACGTGCCCATCCTTCGCGAGCCGGGCGATGGCGCTCCGCGAGAGGAGGCTGCGCGCCGCGAGGAAGCGGTCCACGCGCTGCCCGCCTTCGTCGACGCGCAGCGCGATCCGCTCCCCCACTACGCCGGCGTCGCCGTTGAGGCGCGGTGCTCCTCGTACCAGAGCGCCGCGGTGACGAGGATGATCCCGACCACGATCGACGAGTCGGCGACGTTGAAGGCCCAGAAGCGGATCTCGCCGACGCCGACATCGACGAAATCGACGACGTACCCCTGGGTGACGCGGTCGAGCAGATTTCCGAACGCGCCGCCGAGCTGCATACCGAGCGTCGCGGAGACGAGCGCCGAGCTGCTCGCGATCTGCCGGTAGTAATAGACGATCGCGAGCACCGCGACGACGGAGAGCACCGAGAGGAGCGTGGTGCGCTCCGGCAGCAGCCCGAAGGCGGCACCGGTGTTCTGGGCGTGAACGATCCGGACGTACTCGCCGACAACCGGGCGCGCGGTGCCGAGAGGAATGTTCTCGCTGACCCAGGCCTTCGTGAGTCGGTCGAGCGCGAACACCACGATGGCGACGCCGGCGACAAGGAGGATGCGCGAGGGTCGCATGCTTTAGGCGGTCACCATCCCGCCGTCGACCACGATGACCTGACCGGTGATGTAGCTCGCCTCGTCCGAGGCGAGGAACGCGATAGCGTTCGCGACGTCCTCGACCGTGCCGAAACGGCCGAGCGGGATCTGCTTGAGGATCGTCTCCTCCATCTGTTTCAGGAGGGCCTTCGTCAGATCAGTGGGCACGAAGCCCGGCGCAACCGCGTTGCAGGTGATATTGCGGACGGCCATCTCGCGGGCCACCGTCTTGGTGAAGCCGATCAGCCCGGCCTTGGCCGAGGCGTAGTTCGCCTGGCCCGCATTGCCGGCGACACCCGCGACCGACGACACGTTCACGATCCGTCCCGAGCGCTGTTTCATCATCGGACGCATCGCAGCCTTGGTCACCAGGAAAGCGCCGCGCAGATTCAGGTCCACAACCGCGTCCCAGTCCTCGGCACTCATCCGGACCAGCAGGTTGTCACGGGTGATGCCGGCGTTGTTCACGAGGATGTCGAGCCGGCCCTCGCCGAACGCGAGCGCTGCCTTGACCACGTTCTCGGCCTGATCGTCGACAGAGACGTCGCCCTGGATCAGGGCCGCCTTGCCGCCGCCCTTCTCGACGAGGCGTTTCGCCTCCTCGGCAGCCTCTGCGTTTCCTTTGTAGTTGATCGCGATGCGCGCACCCTCGCGGGCCAGGCGGATCGCGGTCGCGCGCCCGATCCCGCGCCCCCCGCCGGTGATCAAAGCAGTCCGCCCCTCGAGACTCATGCGCTGCCGAAACTAGCAGGGACGCGACTTAGAAGGGCGGCTCCGTCGGCGACCGGCGCGCCATCTGCTTGATCAGAAGCTCTCCGATGCGGCGCGCGCCTTCCTCCTTCGTGAGGTTCGGATCGAAGTCGCCGCCTTCCTCGTCGGCGAGCTCCCGCAGATAGGCCGACTGTGCTTCGCTCATCCCGCCTTCGGCCGTTGTCTTGGACGGTCGCGATGCCGCGGCCTTCCGCGTGCGCCGCGTCGGGGCGGCGCGCGCCGAGTCGCCTTTGCCACGGTTCAACAGCTCGTCGATCCGTCGCGAGGCGGCCGCCTTGCTCAGGTTCGGGTCGAACTCCTGCCCCGCATCCGCCGAAAGGCGCTTGAGGAACGAGGCCTGCGACTCGGTCATCGGCTCGCTGGCGCTCTTCCATTCCTCAGGTGGTCGCTCGAGCGGTTTCGGCATAGGCGACCTGCGTGCAGCCGCGGTGCCAGTCCCTAGGCGGCGCGGAAGATGAGCGAAGCGTTATGTCCGCCGAAGCCCATCGAGTTGGAAAGCGAGGTCTTGATCGGTCGTGCGCGGGCTTGGTTGGGTACGTAGTCGAGGTCCAGAGCGGGATCGGGAGTCTCGTAGTTGATCGTCGGTGGCACGCATCCGTCGCGCATCGCGAGCACGCAGGCCATTGCCTCGAGCGCGCCGGCCGCGCCAAGAAGGTGACCGGTCATGGACTTCGTCGACGAGACCATGAGCCTGTAGGCATGGTCGCCGAACACGCGCTTGATCGCCGCGGTCTCTTCACGGTCGTTCGGCTGCGTCGAGGTGCCATGCGCGTTTATGTAGTCGATATCCGACGGCTTCATACCGGCTTGGTCGAGCGCCATCTTCATCGCGCGCGCGTTTCCTTCGCCCTCGGGCGATGGTGAGGTGATGTGGTACGCGTCCGCCGTGGCGCCGTACCCGACCAGCTCGCCGTAAATCTTCGCCTTGCGCGCGAGCGCGCGCTCGCGTTCCTCGAGGACGAGGACCGCCGATCCCTCGGCCAGAACGAAGCCGTCACGATCTTTGTCGAACGGGCGCGAGGCTTTTTCCGGAGCGTCGTTGCGGCGGCTCATCGCGTGCATCGTCGCGAAGGCGCCGATCGGGAGCGGCAGCACCGCGGCCTCGGCCCCTCCGGACACCATGACGTCGGCCTGCCCGCGCTTGATGAGCTCGGCGCACTCGCCGATCGAGTGGGAGCTCGAGGCGCACGCCGAGACGTGCGTCAGGCTCGGCCCGCGAACGTCGAATTGCATCGAGATCTGGGCAGAGCCGGCGTTCGCCATGAGCATCGGAACAAGGAACGGCGAGAGTCGCGACGGTCCTCGCTCCTTCATAAGGAGCACCTGATCGATGAGCGTCTCGATGCCCCCGACCCCTGTCGCGATCGCGACGCCGATCCGGTCTCGATCGGGGCCGCCGCCTTTGAGACCCGCATCCCCAAGCGCCTGGGCTGCAGCGGCAACGGCGTACTGCGTGAACCTGTCGGTGCGCCGGATCTCTTTCCGATCCATGTACTTCGCCGGGTCGAAGCCCTTGATCTCGCCGGCGATCTGCGTCTCGTACGGCGATGGATCGAAGCGCGTGATCCGGCCGATTCCGCTCCGCCCGTGGACGAGCGCGTCCCACGTGCTGGTCACATCGAGGCCGAGGGGTGTCACGGCCCCGAGGCCAGTGACGACGACGCGCCGGGTCACCGCGGTGCGGCTGCGGCGCGCTCCCGCAGGGCCGACAGTGCTCCGGTGATCGACAGGGGATCCGACACATTGAGGAGCTTCACGTCGGCGATGCGCTTCACGAGGCCGTTGACGACTTGACCCGCGCCGATCTCGACGAACGTCGAAGCGCCGCGCTCAGCCATGTATCTGACCGAGCGGAGCCATTCGACGCGGTGCGAAAGGTGCCGGACGAGCGCGTCGGGTATTGCCGACGCAGACGGGTGTGGCATCGCGCTCACGTTTGCGACGATCGGCACAACCGGCTCGTGGAAATGCAGCGTGTGCATGAACGCGGCGAGGTCGGGGCCGATCCGGCCCATGTCGGGGAAGTGGAACGGCGCCGAGATGCGAAGCGGGACGACTTTCCGCGCGCCGTGCTTGGTCAGCGCTTCGCTCGCTCGTGCCACGCTCTCGCTGTCGCCTGCGATCGTCACCTGGGACGGGCCGTTGTCGTTCGCGACGACCGCGCTCCCCAGCGGAAGGACGTTCTTGATCACGCGCTCGACCTCTTCCGCCGGAAGCCCGACGATCGCGGCCATCGCGCCCTTCGCGCCACGCGACGCCGCGAGGCGACCCCGTTCCGTCACGAGGCGCAGGGCGTCCTGGAACGTGAGAACGCCGGCTGCCACAAGCGCGGTGAATTCACCGAGAGAGTGGCCGGCCACGAACCTGGGTCGGAGATTCACGGGGAGGGCCGCGACGCCGCGCGGCTCGACACCGTCGCTCGAGCGGCGTCCGAGCTTTGCGTTGACCGACTCGATGAACGCCTCGAGTATCGCGACGCTCGTCGTGAGGATCGCGGGCTGCGCGACCGTCGTGTTGTCGAGATCCCCCGACGGGCCGTCGAAGCAGATCTTTGAGATTTCGTATCCCATGGTCCGGTCGGCCTCATCGAAGATGTCGCGGGCGCGCGCGGACTGCTCGTAGACGGCGCGGCCCATGCCGACGATCTGCGAACCCTGCCCCGGGAAGACGAACGCGAGATCTCCCACTTCGGATGCAAGGATAGCGGCCGCACCTCTCTCCGTCGAGACCTGGCGCAAATTCCGATACACTCGAAGTGCAGTGAATCAACGGCGATATGTTCAGCGTGAGCGCGCGCGCCGGGCTGCGCGAACATCGAGCGCGATCGAGTCCGCGGCTCTGCGCGAAGTGTCGCGCCGCGGCTACGCCGACCTGCGCGTGACCGAAGTCGCGCGACGCGCGCATGTCGCGCCGCGCACGGTCTACCTGCACGCGCCAACGAAGGAGCGCCTCGTCGAGGCCGCCTTGCGGGGACGGGCGGAGGGACTTATCGGACGGATCGAGCGATGGCGGCCTCGCGGAGAAAGCGCGGATGCCGTTCTCGGAGAGCTCATTGCGATGCACGAGCGCGAGTACCGCGCCGAATCCGTCCTGCTCGAGACGCTCGTGGACGGCGCTCTGCCGCGCGACGTCGCGGCTCTGCTTCGCGAGCTCGACGGAGTCCGCCTCGCGATCATCACGCGGACGATCAACGATCTCGCCCGGCGCGGCGGGCTCAGGGTCCGCCCGAGCGACGCCATCGCCTTGGCACACGCTCTCCTTTCTTATCCGACCTGGCGAACGGCGCTCACCGGACCTGGCCGCCGGCGCGCGCCGCGGCTCATCTACTCAGCACTCCGGAGCGCCTTGCTCTAGGGGTCGGCGCGTACGCTGTCGCTATGTCGGTGGCCGCCGCGTCGGTGATCAGAGCGTCGACATCCGGATCCCGGGCGCGCTGGCTCGCGTGGTCGAGTGTCGCACTCTACGTCGCCTTCGCCGGCGTCAGCCTCGCTCTCGAGTTCAGGTTCGTCGGCCGAGTGAGCCCGATCGACATCTGGAGCGTCGCGGCACTGTTCGCCTGCGGCGTGGTCGGGGCCCTCATCGTCACCACCCACCGCACGCATCCGATCGGTTGGATGTTCTGCGGGGCCGCGGTGAGCTTCGGCTTTTCGTTCTTCGCGCGCGAGTACGCGATCCAGGCCCTCGTCGTTGCACCGGGCACGCTCCCGTTCGGCGAGGCCATGGCGTGGTTTGGGTTCTGGGCGGACATGCCCGGAATCGCCGTCGTTGCGCTGTTCCTTCCGCTTCTATTCCCCGACGGGCACCTCCCTTCGCCCCGCTGGAAGCCCGCCGCGTATTTCGCCGGGGTCAACGTTGTCCTCGCGGTGATCCTCACGATGCTCGCACCGGCGACGTATGCGGAGGCAGGCTATCCGTCGATCCGAAATCCGATCGGGCTTGACCGGTACGCCGCCGTGTTCGACACGATCGCCACGATCCTCCAGCCCCTTCTCCTCGTCCTCGTCGTGATCAGCGCCGCCGCGCTCTTCGATCGCCTGCGTCGTGCGGACGCCGACGAGCGCCAGCAGCTCAAGTGGTTCGCGTTCGCCGGCGCGCTCGTTCTCCTCTCGTTCCTCATCCAGACGGCGTCGCGCTTCGCGCCTTCGCTCATTGGGCCGGCCGAGCTCTTCGCGACCCTCGCGGTGACGGCGCTGCCCGTGGCAGTCGGGGTCGCGATCCTTCGCTACCGCCTCTACGACATCGACCTCATCATCAACCGGACGCTCGTCTACGTCCTCCTGACCGCCATCCTCGCCGGCGTCTATACCGCGGTCGTCGCGCTGTTCCAGCGCACGTTCGTCGCCATCAGCGGACAGGGTTCGGATCTGGCGATCGTGATGACGCTCTTCGTTCTCGCCACCGTGTTCACGCCGATCAAGAACACCCTGCAGGAGCGTGTCGACCGCCGCATCAAGCCGAGGTCGGCACCTGCGATCACGCATACCGCCAGCATCGACGACCTTTTGATGCTCTCGGAGCTGCACGACCGGGGCGTCCTCACCGACGACGAATTCGCCGCGAAGAAGAAGCAGGTCCTCGGGATCTAGCGAGCGCTCTCGGCCATCGCTTTCAGCGCGGCCGCCCGTGAGATCAGGAAACGGCGCATATATCCGGCGAGGAACAGCCGGTCGACGATCGCGCCGAGCGGCCCGAGTGGACTCGTGAAGGTGAAAGTGTCGACCATCGTCGTGCCGCCGTCACGCGGCACGAACTCGTGGACGTGGCGCATCGACGCGAACGGCCCCCGCACCATCTCGTCCTGAAACATCCGGGGCCGGTCCAAACGCGTGATGCGCGCGGTCAGCCGCTGGCGGACCCCGAGATGTTTGGCTTCCCAGGTGACCTCATCACCGAGACCCATCAAACCGGTCATGGTCCCGGCGACCGCGCGTTCGTCGGTGCCGGCTGTCGATCGGACGTGAGCGCCGACGTCCCTCGCGAGGTCGAAGCACCTTTCCGGCGGAGCGGCGATGACCGTCTCGACTCGAATGCTCGGCACCGAGCTCTCGGCTATTCCTTCTCGAGCTCGAGCTTCCCCGCGACGCCGTTCAGCTCGCCCTCCCACTTGTGACCGCGGCCATGGAGCCCCTGGCTGATCTTTGTGGCGAGCGCCTCCTGCGCGATGAAGTCGGCGTAGCGCTCGAAGGCACGCGAGATCGGCCCCTCGTACCGCAGCGCGATGCGATCGGAGACCTCGAGTCCCGCTTCCTTGCGCAGATTGTTCAGATGGTGGGCGAGCTCGCGCGCGAGACCCTCGAGCTCGAGCTCAGGCGTGAACTTGGTCTCGAGCGCGACGGTCGCACCCGCGTCGCGGCCCACAGCGTGACCCGGCGCACCCTCGTGGGAGATCAGGACCTCGGTGTCGGAGAGCTCGAACCCTTCGACCTTGATCGTCCCGTCGCGTCGCTCGTAGCGCCCGTCGGCGAGCGCCTGCCGGACTCGCGGCAGATCTTTGCCGAGCTTCGGCCCAAGGACCTTGAGGTCCGGTTTCACGGTCTCCCTCACAAGACCCTCGGCCGCGTCGCGAACTTCGAGCCCCTTGACGTTCAGCTCGTCCTTCACGATCTCGGCGAGCTCCGCCGCTCCGTCGAGGGCACCGCGGTCGCGATCGTTCGCGTCGAACACGACGATGAGCTTCGGGAGCGGCATCCGCGTCTTCACGCCCGCCGCGGACCGAGCCGCTCGACCCAGCTCGACCACGCGACGCGCGGCTCGCATCCGCCGCTCGAGGTCATCATCGATTCGTTCGGGGTGCTCCTCCGGATACGCGGTGAGATGCACGGACGCCTCGGCGCTCGGCGACGCCTGGCGCACCGCCCCCTGATACATGTCCTCGGCGAGGAACGGCGTCACCGGTGCGAGCAGTCGGATCAGCGTGGTGAGCGCTTCGTACAGCGTCTGATACGCGGCGAGCGAGTCACGCTTCGACCGGGCTTTCCAGAAGCGCGGGCGGTTGCGCCGCAGGTACCACGTCGAAAGATCGTCCCAGAACGCCTCGAGCTTGAAGACGACGGTCCGCACGTCGTAGGCATCCATCGATGTGCGCGACTCCGCGACCAGCCGGGCGAGCGTCGAGAGCAGCCAGCGATCCATGAGCGGCCGATCGCCGATCGGGACCTGCTTCTCGGACGGATCGAATTCGTCCAAGGTGGCGTACCGGACGAAGAAGGAATAGGTATTCCAGAGCACGAGCAGCTTGCGCTTGAAATCCTCGAACGGCGGCCAGCCGAAATACATGATCTCCTGCAGGTCCTCGCGCGCGACGATCCAGCGGATCGCGTCGGCGCCTACGAGCTCGCACGCCTCCACGAGATCGACCATGTTGCCGCCGGATTTGTGGAACTCTTCACCCGGCGCCGCGAGCATCGGCTGGAACGATTGGCAGACGTGGTACGGCGCCTCGCCGGTCAGCACGACCGAGAAGAAGAGCTGCGAGTAGAACCAGAGGCGGATCTGCTCGACCATCTCGACGATGTAGTCGGCCGGGAACCATTTGGCCCAGTAGTCCTTGTCGTGGAGCCAGTCGAGGGTTGAGAAGGGCACGATGCCAGCATCGAGCCAGCAGTCGCCGACCTCCTTCACCCGCTTGCTCGCGCTGCCACACTGCGGGCAGCCGACCACGACATCGTCAATCCACGGCCGGTGGAGCTCGCGGAGCTTGTCGAGCCCGCTCTTCGCGCGCTCGCGCAGCTCCTCCTCGCTCCCGATGATGAAGAAGTGCGCCTTCTCACATGTATAGAAAGGAAGGGGCAGGCCCCAGTAGCGCTTGCGGCTGATGTTCCAGTCGCCCATGTTCTGGAGCCAGTTCTCCATGCGGCGGCCGGCCGCGGGCGGCAGCCACGTCACCTTCGCGGCGGCCTCCATCATCTTCGGGCGCAGCTCGTCCATGGAGATGAACCATTCGTCATCGACCCGGAAGACGATCTCCTCGTGGCAGCGCCAGCACGTCGGATAGCTGTGGGTGTACTCCTCGGCCCGGAAGAGGAGCCCGCGCCGCTCGAGGTCAGCGGCGATCTCGGCGGCCACGTCACGCGCGTCTTTTCCCTCGAGCCAGCCATACCCCTTGACATATCGCGCCATCTCGTCGATCGGCACGAGGACTGGAAGCTTCTCGGTCTTCGACAGCGCGAAGTCCTCGGCGCCGCAGCCAGGCGCGATATGGACCATCCCGGTCCCCTCGGCCTCACCAACGTCCTTCCACGCGATCACGCGGTGCCCCGGCACGCTCTCTCGCGCGGCTGGGAGCTCCTGGTCGAAAGGTCCGCGGTACCGGAGGCCGACGAGCTCGCGGCCCCTGACAGTCTCGAGCACCGTCGCGGGAGTCGGAATCGCGGAAGCCAGGGTTCCGCGGGAGAGGACGAGGACCTCATCGCCTACCTTCGCGCGGACATACTCGAGCTCAGGGTGGACGGCCAGCGCGACGTTCGCGGTAAGCGTCCACGGGGTCGTCGTCCACACGAGGAACGATTCGTTCTTCCGGCCTTCGATCGGGAACCGGACGAAGACCGCCTTGTGCGTCATCTCGCGGTATGAGTTCGTGGCGGTCATCTCGTGCTGCGACAGCGCGGTGCCGCATCGTGCGCACCACGGCATCGACCGGTGGCCTTTGTAGAGCCATCCCTTTTCCTGGCAGAGCTTCAGGACGTGCCAGATGTGCGAGATGTTCAGGTCGGTGTACGTGAAGTACGAGTGCTCCCAATCCATCCACTGACCCATGCGGATGGAGTGCTTGGTGATGGCGCGCGCGGATCGGTCGACGCGGGCTCGGCAGGCGTCCGAGAATTTTCCGATCCCGTACGTCTCGATGTCGCGCTTGCTGTTCAGGTTCAACTCGCGCTCCACCTGCACCTCGACCCACAGGCCCTGGCAGTCGAAGCCGTTCTGGTACCGCTGGTCGAATCCGCGCATCGCCTTGTAGCGCTGGTAGACGTCCTTATAGGTGCGGGCCCACGCGTGATGGATGCCCATCCCCTCGACGTTGGCGGTGATCGGGCCGTCGATGAATGAGAAGCGCGGGCCGCCCGCGTTCTTCTTCCGGAGCATGTTGAACGTGTCCTCGTGCTCCCAGAGGTCGAGAACGCGATGATCGACCTCGGCGAGATCGAGCTTTCCGGTGACCGCCCGGAACCGGGCTCGCTCGCTTGCCTTCGCCATATCCTCGCCCTCCTTTCAGACAACAAAACGCCGTCCCTGTCTCGGGACGGCGTGCGCCGTGGTACCACCCGAGTTGACGCGGCTCGCGTCCACTCGCTGCGCTTTTATCGGTGCGCGGACCGGCCGGTTCTACTCATGTTTTCTTCCGGCAGCTCGGGGTGGATAGCCCCTCGAACGCTTGTCCGAGGAGTGTACGGCCGCCTTCTCTGGCAGAAAATCTTCTTCGCCGGTCACCTAGCCGCACGGCTGGACATATGTCTGTTGAACATATATATATGTCAGGTACTGTGGTGGAGGTGGGACAATGCCCCGAACAGGACGATCAAAGGCTGGCTGTCTCAGCGGACCCGCCTTCAGCGGCGCGCTGACGGCGATCTGGAAGGAGTCCCGCGAAAGGCCGGAACAGCAGGTGACTCTGCTCCTCCTCGACATCGACAATCTGCACCAGCTCAACACAGTCCATGGGCGCGAGGCTGGGGACCGCGCGATCAACGCGGCGACCGGCGAGCTGTCGCGCGCGGCGAGGCGCGAAGGCTGGACACTTGGCCGGATCGGCGGCGACGAGTTCGCTGTTGTCGCCCCGGGGCTGACCGTGGAGGCGGCGTTCCTGCGCGCCGATGGGCTGCGGCGCGACATCGACGCCGCCTTCGCGAAGGTGCTGGCGCGCGGCCAGCGGTGCGCCGTGAGCATCGGCGTCGCAAACATCCCGCGGGACGCGAAGAGTCCCGAAGAGCTCATGCGCAAGGCCGACCTCGCGCTCTACGCCGCAAAGGAGCAGGGTGGCGATACGGTCGGGCTCACCCCTGCCGAAGATATGGTGCTCAAGTCGTCCTACTACAGCTCCGCTCAGCTCGCTCGATTGAAGGCGCTCGCCGAGCGCAAGCAGTCAAAGGAGGCCGTGCTCCTGCGCGAGGCGCTCGAGGACGTTCTCCGCAAGTACGATCGCGATTGAACCTCGCGAGGCGCTGGGGCCTTCTTTCAGGTGTGGTGATCCGCTCTTTTCTCGTCGTGACGATCGCCTTGGTAGCCGCCGCATCAGGGGATCGGGGTGTTGCTCTCGCTGGACCGGCGGCGGTCGTCGAGCGTGGCGGCGTCGTCTTGAGGCTCGAGCTTGACCGAGGTGCGATCGCCCCCGGTGAGCTCCTCTGGGCGACGCTGACCGTCTCGAATACGAACGATCACGATCTGAAGTGGACGGCCGGCGGCTGCAGGATCCTGGGCCTGGTCGAGGCGCTGCCCCTATTACCTGACGCTGGTCGGCACTGGCCTGGCGCCCTCGGAACGTTCAAAGCGTGGGCTCTCAAATATCCGGAGTCCTATGCGTATTTCGCGGACGAGACCAGGTGGGCGCATCGGGGCGGAGCCTGCCCTGCGGCTCAGTTCATGGAAATCCTCCCTGCGGGAGCGACTCGGCGCTCGCGGTGGGTCTGGAACGGTTACATCTCGAACGCCGCCTCCGGTTCTCGGGCTGCGCCCGGTGGTCAGATGGAGATCGTCGGGTCGTTCTTTCTTGGCGAGCCTCAATCGACGACTCAGCTTCGGGTCGTCGCCCCGGTCCGCATTATTGGCGGACCCGATCCGTACATCACCGCTGGGGTCGCTCTCGATCGTGCCTTTGACGATGGCCGGCTCACGCGGTGGCTCGAAGGACGTCCGCTACCCGCGGTCTCCGGCGCCGGTGGCATCGGCGACATCGTTGGCGGGGTCAAGCTCGAAGGCGGAACCTGGCGGGTGCTTGCCGCCCAGAAGGTGCTCGTGCCTGACTACCGTCTGAGCGAAATCGAAGTCCGGGTTGACGCCCGCGATGGGAAGGTCGTTTCGGTCGTCGAGCGTTAGCGTTCCCGAACGTGGACCTCGACGCGGCACAACGCGCTGAGCTCGAGGAGCTAACACGCGCGTACGGCGCGCCGCGACGTGTCGACGCCCCGATCACGCCTTTCTTCGATCCCGTCCAACGCCCTGACCGGTTTGGCGAGGTCTGCATGGTCATCCGCCGACGGAACGGGAAGATCCCTCTCTCGATAAAGACGTTCTATCCCCGCGGGGCGTATCGACTGCCCACGGGCGGGATTCACCACGGCGAGCGGATCCTCGACGCGCTCCGCCGCGAGACCGACGAAGAGACCGCGCTCGAAGTCGAGGTCCGCCGGTTCCTCGCGTGGATCATCTACCGCGATGTCTCCATTCCGGAAGGTCCGCCCCTATTTCACACGCTCGCGTTCCTACTCGACGAGGTCGGCGGGACCTTCAAGACGCGTGACGAAGAAGAGCAGATCGAAGACTGGATCGAGGTCGCGCCCTCGGCGCTTGCCGATGTCGCCGACCGGCTGGACCACATAGCGAGCGCTCCGTCCAAAAACATCGGGGGCGATTGGGCGGACTGGGGACACTTCCGCGCGGTCGTGCATCGCGCCGTCGCCGAGGAGCTGTCCCTCTAAAACTTCTCGAACCGGAACAGCCGCACCGCGAGGATGAAGCCCGCGAGGGTCCATATCAGCAGTCCGAGGATCTGCGTGCGTACGTCCCAGATCGTCGCCCCCTGAACGCTGATCTCACGTAGGGCGTCGTTCAGGAGCGTCAGCGGAAGGATGTTGGTCACCGGCCGGATGAGCTCGGGCGCCGCGTTCTTCGAGAAGAAGACTCCGGAAAAGAAGAACTGCGGGAGCGTGATGAGCTGGGCGATCGCCGGCACCTGGTTCTCGCTGGTCGCCCAACCCGCGAGCGCGAAGCCGATCGTCAGGAACAGGATCGTTCCGATGAGGGCGACGACGACGAGCGGAATGAGGCCACCGACGATCGTGACATTGAAGAGAACCAGAGCCACGAGAAGCAGCACCGCGACCTGGCCCGCCGCGATGACCAGGCGCGTCATCACGTGCGCGGCCAGCAAATTCGTCACCCGCACCGGGGTGGCCATGATCCGGCGGAGCACGCCACGCTGTTTGTCGGCAACCAAAGCGAACGCGACCGAGAAGATCGCGAGCTGCATGATGTTCACGCCGAGGATCCCCGGCACGAGAAAGTCCACGTAGCGAAGGCGCACGCCCTGCACGGTCTCGTCCTTCACCGCGATTACCGGTGCGGTCTGCGTCACCGCGAACGAGAGCCGGTCGATGACCTGGGCGATGATCTGCCTGCCGACCGCGACCTGCTGCGGACGCGCGTCGTCTCCGTACACGATGAGCTGCGGCACAGCCTGCGCCGGCCGGGCCGGAGCGATGACGAAATCGCTCGGGATCACGACGAGCATGTCGAGCTCGGTCCGCTTCAAATGGTTGAGCGCGTCGTCCGTGGTCTGCTCGGTGACCACGAGCGTGTTTATGCCCTTCAGGATGTCGACGAGCTGCTTGCTGGACTGGTTCTTCGCCTGATCGTCGATCGCGACCGACACCCGGCCGAAGTCGCCGAGATTCAGGTAGCCAAAGATGACCATGAGCATGAGCGGGACGACGAGGCTGAAGAAGAGGGCCGTTCGATCACGCACGTAGCCGCGGAGCAGCAACCCGAAGAGACGGACGGTCTGTCTCACGGTTCGCGCAGCTCGTGACCGGTGAGGTCGAGGAAGACATCTTCGAGGTTCGCCTTCTGCTGCAGCACCGGTTTGGTGAATCCGCGCGCGAGGAGGTCATCGATGAGCTTGCGCGGCGGGTTGAGCGCGACGATGTTTCCCTGCTCCATGATCGCCACGCGGTCGCAGAGGATCTCAGCCTCGTCGAGGTAGTGCGTCGTCAGGAAGACCGTGGTGCCGCGACCCTGGATGTCTCGGATGAGGTCCCAGAGATTGCGGCGGGCTTGCGGGTCGAGCCCGGTCGTCGGCTCGTCGAGGAAGAGGACCTGCGGCTGGTTCACGAGGGCGGTGGCGATCGATAGCCGTTGACGTTGTCCGCCGGAGAGTTTGTCCTGGGGCTGGTTTGCGCGCTCCCCGAGGTCGACGGAGCGTAGAAGCGCCAGCTCGTCGACCACGAGGTCGTAGCAGGCCGCGAAGAAACGCACCGTCTCTCGTGCCGTCAGGTGGTCGGGAAACGCGCTCGCCTGCAGCTGGACACCGATCCGGCGCTTCACACCGGAAGGGTCGCGGAACACATCGACGCCTGCGACCGTGGCCGAACCGCCGTCCGCTCTTCGTAGCCCTTCAAGTATCTCGACGGTCGTGGTCTTCCCTGCTCCGTTCGGGCCGAGCAAGCCGAACACCTCACCCGGCTCGACGAAGAAGCTGATGCCGCGGACAGCCTCGATGTCGCCGTAGCGCTTCCGCAGGTCATTGACTTGCACGATGGGCGGCATGAGCGGAACGCTAGCGATTGGCGACGAACGTGGCGTACGCGAGGTCGTGGAGATAGAACGCGAACGGCAGGAGCACGACCGCCGCGACGACGATCCGTACGACGATCGGGTTCGGGCGACGAAGGCGGGTGTACGTCACCACGAGCGTGGCCGTGATCGCGGCCAGGATCGGAACCTGGGCCACCCAATGCAACGGGTCGGCACGGTCGACCACAAGGGCGTAGATCACCGCGCCATCGAGGAGCCCGGTCGCGAGGCCGACGACCGCGAAGACGCCGGCGTTGCGTACCGGGTCGCGGAGCGCGAGCAGGAGCCCCAGACCGAACGCGAGAAGAACGGCGGCAATCATCCGTTCGTAGATCCGGTTGTACGGAGGGAAAAGGAACGCCGACGGAAATGCGATCGCGAGGATCACCGGAAGGACGAACAGCGTCGCGCAGACGATCCCTACCGCGCGAGCGCCGCGCAGCGTGGCGGAGTCAGCCGGAAGCGGGCGCTCCATCTAGGGGAGTCCGAGTCTCGTACGCTAGGGGTTCGGTGTCGAATCGGGGAGCGTCGTCGGCCGCCCTACCGCGCGCCCGCTCGCTTTCGGCGCCGACCGTGAGAGGCTCTCCAGGCTTCGCCGCGATCCTGTCGTTCCTGCTGCCGGGGCTCGGTCAGATGTACCTCGGCCGGTGGATCCGCGGCGTTCTCATGATCCTCATTCCTATATTCACGGTGCTGCTTGTCGGCGCCTTCACCGCGATCGCCGATCCACTGACAAGCTTCGTCCTCCGCAACGCCGCGGAGGTCACCTTCCTCGTCGCGGCCACGTTCTTCATGTACCACCTCTTCGTCGTCGCCGACGCTTTTGCGGGAAAGCTTCGCGGCATGGGATCGCTCCGGGGTCGGCACATCGTCGACTACCTCGCGCTCGGCCTCGTCTGCGTGGCGCTCGTCGCGTTCTACGCGACGGCCTATCGCGGATCCGCGCCGTGGGCCGGACTCGCGACAAAGATCTTCGCTCCGCTCGCGAATCCACCGACCGTCAGCGCGAGTTCGGGTCAGGACCCGTCGCCGCCAGCCTGGACGGGGACGGAGCGTCTCAACGTTCTGCTCCTTGGCATCGACTCTCGGGGTGACTCGACGACACAGAACACCGACACGATGATCGTCTTGAGCCTCGACCCGGTGAACAAGACCGCCGCGATGCTCTCGATCCCGCGCGACGTCTATATCGACCGTCCGGGCGTCTTCACCGACAAGATCAACGCCGCCTTTGCGTATGGCGGCTACGACCTCACGCGAAAAGTCGTCGAGGACCTGCTCGGGATCCGACTTAACGCGTATGCGCTTGTCGACTTTGACGCGTTCACCAAGATCGTCGATGCGGTCGGTGGCGTCGTGATCGACGTGAAGCGGCCGGTGCGGGACGAGGCATATCCGACGCCGGACTACGGCGTCGAGCGCCTGGACATCACCGCCGGCCCCCAGCTCATGGACGGCCAGACTGCGTTGCGGTTCGCGCGCTCGCGTCACGACACGAACGACTACAGCCGCGCGCAGCGGCAGCAGCTTGTTCTGTCAGCGCTGCGGACGCGCATCTCGGAGGGCGACTTCCTCCGCGGTCTCCCGGGGCTCATCGATCGTGTCGGCAGCGCCGTGCAGACGAACTTCGACCCGGCGAACATCCTGCCGCTCGCCCGCTTTGGTACGGGGATCGATGGCGACGCCATCCGAAGCGAGGTGCTGTATCCCTGCGGCGGCAGCTACCCGCACTGCGAGCTCCAGTCTTCCGGGGGCGACGGCGGCTTCTACCTCATCCCCGACCGCGCGAAGATCCGCGATCTCGCGGCGGCGCTCTTTTACGACCCACAAGTGAAATCTGAGGGCGCGTCCGTTGAAGTCCGAAGCGCCGGAGCTCGCAACGGCCTGGCGCAGAGCGTTGCCGACCGATTGACGGAGCGCGCATTCACAGTCTCGACAGTGAGCGACGGCGCGACCGGTCGCTCAGCCGTGCTCGTGCGCAATGGAGCCAAGCGATACACGGCGAACGCACTCGCGGCCCAGCTCGGCGGGCTCCCGGTCGACACGCTGTCCGCAAGCGAGACGACCGCCGCGGACATCGTTGTGAGGGTGGGAACCGACTTCCGCGGGCTCGCGACCGACTTAGCTCGCTGAGAAGCGGATGTCGCGGGTGGCACGGGGGAGCGGGGTTGCTCGCGAGCGTGCATCCGGCGGCGTCGCTGGGACCCGTAGACGAACGGGCGAAGCCGACCGGTAGCGAGCGGGCAACCCCCGACCCCGGGACAGGACCCGCGACCCCGCTCAAGAAGCACAACCGGGTCGTAGGCCGCGCTAAGTCTTCTTCTTCGCCTTCTCGATGCGCTCGCGGTCGGCGAGCGCGTGCTTCACGGTGCCGAACTTCGAGAGGGTCGCACGGCGATCCGACTGGACGCCCCTGCGGAAGGCGGGATCGCTCGCGCTGCGTCGAGCGAGATCGGCGTCGCGGCCGGCGGCGCCGATCGCGTCAACGATGCGACCGAGCGCGCTCGGCTTCTTGAGCTTCTTCTTTGCGGTCAACGCTTGTATACGGGCGTGATCCAGCTTCGGTACTTCGCCGCTTTGCCACGGACAGCGTCGAAGTAGATCTCGCTCACTTTCGCGGTGATGGGGCCTCGCTCGCCCTTGCCGATGGCGCGGTGATCGATGCTCGTCACGGGCGAGATCTGCGCGCCCGTGCCGCAGAGGAACACCTCGTCGGCGACGTAGAGCTCGGTCCGGTCCACCTGGCGTATCGCCGTGGGGATGGCGCTGTCCGCGGCGATCTTGAGGATGCAGGTGCGGGTGATGCCCTCGAGGATGTTGTCTGTACCGGGCGGGGTGATCAGGGTTCCGTCGCGAACGAGGAAGAGGTTCTCGGCGCTTCCCTCGCTCACGTGGCCGTCCTGCGTGAGGACGATCGCTTCGTCGAAGCCCGCCTCCTGCGCCTCGGTTTTCGCGAGGGCCGCGTTCACGTACGCGCCGGTGATCTTGCTGCGCGCGGGAATCGCGTTGTCGTCGGTCCGCCGCCAGCTCGAGACGCTGCACGCGATCCCGCGGTCGATGTCGATATAGGTGCCGAAGGGGACAGCGAAGACCGTGAAGCTGTCCTCGAGATCGTGGAGCCGGACGCCGATGACCGGACTCGACTTGTACGCGATCGGCCGGACGTAGGCGTCCTCGCGGTAGTTGCACTTGCGCAGGAGCTCGAGCGTGATGCCGACGAGATCGTCCGCCGTGTACGGGAGACCGATCCGCATGATCCGGCAGGAGCGGTGGAGCCGCAGGAAATGCTCCTTTAGATGGAGGACATAGAGCTGTTCGTCTTGCGCGTTCCAGTAGGCACGGATGCCCTCGAAGACGCCGGTCCCGTAGTTGAACGCGTGCGTCAGGACGCTCACCTTGGCGTCCCGAACGGGGATGAACTCGCCATCGAGGAAGGCAAACGCGGTATCTGGGGCGGCGCCCCGTCGCAGCGACGTCGGTCTGGTCAGCTCCTGCACCATGCCCACACTCCTTGCTCGGCCACGCGACCGAACGAGCTCTGGACCGGCCTAACGCACGCCCCGTGCCGACCCGCTTCCGCCATTGTGACAGGATAAGTCGCGGTCAGACCGCCGGTGTGACCCCTTAGACACCGCGGTTCGTACCTGCAACATGGAGGTGCGTGTCATGACGAGGTCCGTGATCCGAACCGCGGCGATCCTGGTTGCCGCGCTCGTCACTCTCTCCGCTTGCGCCACGGCGAACGCCCCTTCGGCGACCCCGACCGCGAGCTTGGCCTCGGCTTCGGCGGCCGCGATCATCCAGCCGACCCATCCGGTCGAGTTCGTCATCAGCACCGCGCCGGGTGGCGGCTCGGACATGTACGCGCGCGCGATGGCGACGATCATCGAGACCAAGAAGTTCTCGCCTCAGCCGGTGACGCCACTGAACAAAGAGGGTGGCTCCGGCGCCGTCGCCTTCCAGTACGTGTTCGAGAAAACAGGCGACATGCATTACGTGATGATCACGCTCAACAGCTTCTTCACTACCATCATCACGCAGAAGCTCGCATTCAAAGCAACGGACTTCACACCTGTCGCCAACCTCGCGCTCGACCCGTTCTTCCTGTGGGTGAATGATGACAGCCCCTGGAAGACGGCCCAGGACTTCATCGATGCGGCCAAGAAGGATTCGCTCACCGTGGCCGGAACCGGTGCGAAGCAGGAAGATGAAGCTCTCTTCCGCCGCATCCAGGACACGATGCAAACGAAGCCCTTCACCTACATCAGCCAGACCTCGGGCGCCACCGTCGCGGCGGCCGTTGCCGGACATCAAGGTGGCGTCGTCGCGTCAGTGAACAACCCGAGCGAAGGTCTGCAGCTGTATCAGGCCAAGAAAATGAAGCCGCTCTGCGCGTTCATGCCGGCGAGCCCGACGACCGCCGTGTACGCGAGCCTCCCGACGTGCAAGTCGCAGGGGATCGCGATCGACGACTACTTCATCATGCGCGCGATCATGGCGCCGCCCGGACTCTCGGCGGGACAGCAGGCATTCTGGGTCGACGTCTTCAAGAAGGTCTACGACTCCGACGAGTGGAAGAAGTTCATGAGCGACAACGCTCTTCAGCCGGACTTCAAATCGGGGCTCGAGTTCCGCCTGTTCATCCAGCAGTACCAGCAGCTCCATCAAGACATCGCGACGAAGTTCAAGTGGGTCTGATCACGGCCACGTGAGGCCGTACCAAGTAGCGACGGCGGCGGTGGTCGTTCTGATCGCCGCCGTCGCCATGTTCGACTCGAGGGCCGCGTTCAGCCCCTCGGCCGGCACCGCGCCGGGCGACGTGGGCGCGCGCTGGTATCCCTTCTGGGCCGCGTCAATCATGGGCGTCGCCTCGGTCATCGTCGGCTACCGTGCCCTTACCACGCCGCAAGGGGCCGAAGGCGCTTTCGAGGGATCGCGGAGCCTGTTCGCCGTCCTCAAGCTGGCGGTGCCAATGTTCGCGTATGCCTTGTTGATCGGCGGGATCAAATGGCGGACCACCGACTTCACCTACACGGTCATCCCGCCGTTCGGCTTCTATCTGTCCACCGCCCTCTATATGGGCCTCTTCGCGTGGTGGCTAGGGCGCTATAAGGTCTGGTGGGTCGGGGCGATCGCGGTCGCCTTCCCGATCGTCATCTTCGCGGTCTTCGAGCTCGGTTTCCGCGTCAGCCTCCCCAAGAGCTTCCTTTACGAAACCGGCATCCTCCCGTTCTAGATGGAGGTCTTTGGCGACCTCGCCGGCGGGTTCGCGACGGCGCTCCATCCCATCAACATGGCGATGCTCTTCGTCGCAGTCGTCCTCGGTCTGGTCATCGGCGTTCTCCCAGGGCTCGGCGGGACGAGCGGCGTCGCGATCCTCCTTCCCATCACCGTCTTCATCGCGCACGGCTCGCTGCCCGGGTCGGACGCGACCACCGCGATCATCTTCCTCGCCGGCATCTACTGGGGTGCGCTCTTCGGAGGGGTCATCACCTCGATCCTCTTCAATATCCCCGGCGAGCCGTGGGCCGTCGTTCTGCTCTTCGACGGCTTCCCGCTCGCGAAGCGCCTCGGCAAGCCGGGCCTCGCGCTCTCGAGCTCCTTCGTCTCGTCGTTCCTGGGGGCGCTCGTGTCCACGATCCTCTTCACGTTCTTCGCGCTCCCGATCGCTTTGAAGGCGCTCGAGTTCGGGCCAGCCGAGCTCTTCGCCGTCTTCTTGCTGTCCTTCGCCACGCTCATCGGGCTCGGGGCGGAAGCGCCGATGAAGAGCGTCGCGATGCTGGCCCTGGGCCTCCTCCTCGCCGCAGTTGGCTTTGACACCATCACCGGAGAGCAGCGTCTGAACTTCGGCCAGGTCTCTCTGCTCTCGGGCATCGGCTTCGTTCCGGTGACGATCGGCCTCTTCGGGATCGGCGAGATCCTCGCTTCGGCCGAAGAGCAGGGCATCGGATTCGTCGAGAACATCCCAGCGCGCCTCGGCCTGACCGATGTCTTCGAAGCCCTTCGCGAGCTCCGCAAACGACTTCGCCTCGTCTTGTCGAACGCGATCATCGGATTCTTCTTTGGCGTTCTGCCGGGCCACGGCGCGACCGCCGCGTCGTTCCTCGGCTACGGCCTCGCGCGCCAGTACTCGAGCAACAAAGAGAACTTCGGCAAGGGCGAGATCTCCGGGATCATGGGGCCGCAGGCCGCGGCCGACTCTGCGGGGGTCGCTTCACTCGTACCGATGATCACACTCGGGATACCCGGCTCGCCAACGTCCGCGGTGATCATGGCCGGCCTTTTCATTTGGGGATTACAGCCCGGCCCGGTGCTCTTCATCCAGCATCCCGATTTTGTATGGGGGCTCATAGCGAGCATCTACCTCGGCCACCTGCTCACGTTCATCCTGTGCCTGCTCGCGGTGCCGCTCCTCGCGATGATCATGCGCGTCCCCTACGCGATCATCACGCCGTTCATCGTCGTCATCTCGATCATCGGCTCGTACTCGCTGAACAACAGCATGCTCGACGTCTTCATCACGGTCGTCTTCGGGCTCATCGGGTACTGGCTGCGCAAGATGAAGTACCCGCTTGCGCCGCTGGTGGTCGCGCTCGTACTTGGAGACTCCACCGAGCGAGAGCTCCGCAAAGCGCTCATCGCCGGTCACGGCAGCCCGCTGTACTTCTTCAACAGCGCCCTCTCGACCGTGCTTATCGTGGCCGCCGTGGTCCTCGTGCTCATCCCGCTCGTACGCACCATCCGCGCGCGCCGGCGGGGCGCCGCGCAGGCAGCCGTCGCCCACCCCTAGAGTTCGGCGGCCATGACCGCTTGGGACATCGCGCTGATCGTGGGCGCGTTCGTCCTGATCCTCGTCGGCGCCGAGGTCTTCACGAACGGCGTGGAATGGCTGGGCCTGAAGCTGCGGATCAGCGAAGGCGCGACCGGCAGCATTCTCGCGGCAATCGGCACGGCGACGCCGGAGACCCTGATCCCGGTCGTCGCGATCCTCTTCACGAACACGACGGACTCCGACGAGATCGGCGTCGGCGCGATCCTCGGCGCGCCGTTCATGCTCGGCACGCTCGTCATGCTCCTTATCGGCGTCACCGCTTTCGTGCTACGCAAGAAGCGGAAGCGCAACACCCTTCACGTGGACGCGGCGCATGCCGTGCGCGACCTCTCGTTCTTCCTCGTGCTCTACGCGATCGCGCTCGGCCTCGCCCTGCTCCCGACGGACCTTCACTTCCTCAAGGGTTATCTCGGCTGGGTCTTCCTGCCCGCGTATTTCCTCTACCTATTTCTCGTGCTGCGCACCCCGCGGCGGAGCGCCGAGGACATCGAGGAGGAGATGGAGGAGCGGGAGGCGTTCGACCAGCTCACTTTCGTAGCCCTCCTGGGCCGGGTCGGCGTCACCTTGCGGGACGCGACTCCGCCGCTCTGGCTCGTCCTGATCCAGACGATCGTCGCCTTTGCCATGATCGTGTTCGGCGCTCGTTTCTTCGCCGACTTCGTCGAAGACTTCTCCCACGCGATGCACTTCAACACCCTGCTCGTCGCGCTGATCCTCGCGCCCCTCGCGACGGAGCTACCCGAAGCCGCCAACTCACTCATCTGGACGCGCGATAGCAAGGACGTGATCGCTCTTGGCAACGTGACCGGCGCGATGGTCTTTCAGTCGACCTTTCCGGTCACGATCGGCGTCCTTCTCACGCCCTGGCAGCTCGGGCAGTTCGGGACGGTCGCCGCCGTCTTCGCTCTGATCTCCGGCCTCCTGATCTACGTGCAGCTGCGCGTCCGGGCGCGTGAGAACGCACTTCCGCTTTCGTCGCTGATGGTCGGAGGAAGCCTGTACGTTGTCTTCATCGGTTACGTCCTGTGGAGCGTGCTGGCCTGAGCCGACGGCACGGCGGGCGAGCGGCCCTAGAATTCGCACGTCGCGCCCGCGGCCTCGCCCACGGCACGCGACATTTAGAGGGGGTAGGTAATGAAGCGTGCTCTCGCGTTCCTGCTACTTGCCACAACCGTCGTCGCGGCTTGCGGCGGTAACGTCGCCGCGTCCCCGACGCCCAGTGCCACCGCGTCCGCGACGGCGACGGCGAAGCCCATCCAGGTTGGACTCGTAACCGACGTCGGCGGTCTCAACGACAAGAGCTTCAACCAAGCGGCGAACACCGGCCGGCTGAACGCGGAGAAGGACTTCGGCCTCAAGACGAGCGTCATCGAGTCCAAGAAGCAAGAGGACTACGTCCCGAACCTCACCACGTTCGCGCAGCAGAACTACGACCTCGTGATCGCGGTCGGCTTCCTCATGCAGAACGCGGCGTGGAAAGTCGCGAAGCAGTTCCCGAACGTGAAGTTCGCGATCATCGATGGCGCGCCGGCGAATGACGCCGGCAATACCGAGAATCTCCCGAACGTGGCGAACCTGTTCTTCAAAGAGCAGGAAGCCGGTTACCTCGTCGGCGTGATCGCGGCGACGATGGCGAAGAACATGGTCGGCAAGGCGACTCACAACACCGTCTGCTCGATGGGCGGCATCCCGATCCCGCCGGTCGACCACTACATCGCCGGCTACCAGGACGCCATCAAGACGATCAGCCCAACGACCACGATCCTGAACGGGTACAGCAATGACTTCGTCGATCAGCAGAAGGGCAAGGAAGTCGGTCTCAACCACATCAGCAAAGGCTGCGACATCCTCTTCCAGGTGGCGGGCGGCTCGGGCCTCGGCTACATCGCCGCCGCGAAAGAGAAGGGCGTGTACGCGATCGGTGTGGATGTTGACCAGATCGACGTCGCGCCGGGCACGGTCATCACCAGCGCGATGAAGCGCGTGGACAAAGCGGTCTACGACACGTCGAACGCGGTGAAGAGCGGCTCGTTCAAGGCCGGCGACAACTTCTTCAGCGCCACGAACGATGGCATCGCATTCGGCAAGCTCGACCCGGTCGTGCCGGCGGACGCGAAGGCGGCCGCTGACAAAGCGCTCGCGGACATCAAGAGCGGCGCGATCAAGCCCAAGACAGACCTCACCGTCAAGTAACAGGCAGCTCGTTGGCGAGCGAACCGCAGGCAACCCCGACGGGGCCGGCAACGGCCCCGTCGGTGCGCCAGCCGACCGCGCAATGGGCGAGAGGGCCCGCCGTCCCCGTCGCCTCGGTGGTCTTCGCGCTCGCGATCGGCGCGATCTTCGTCCTTCTCTCCGGTCACGATCCGATCGCCGCATACATCGATCTCTTCCGTGGCGCCTTCGGTAGCCCCTACGACATCACCGAGACGCTCATTCAGACCATTCCGCTCGTCCTCGCGGGACTGGCGGTCGCGGTGGCCTTCCGCACGGGCCTCTTCAATATCGGAGCCGAGAGCCAGCTCCTGATCGGCGCGGTCGCGGCGGGGGCGGTCGGCGCGCGCTTCGCGGATCTCCCCGGATTCGTGCTCTTCCCGATGGTCCTGGCCGCAGGGATCGGCGCCGGAGCGGGATGGGCGGCGATCGCCGGCTATCTCAAGGCGGCGCGCGGAGTGAACGAGGTGATCACGACGATCATGCAGAACTACATCGTCGTGTTCGTGATGCACTGGCTCCTCCAGAACGGGCCGATGACCGCACCGAACGCGCTCGGGACTCCGGCCTCCGCGCCGATCGGCGCGGGCGCGGTGCTCCCCATCATCATCCCGAACGAGCTCGTCCCCTTGACGCGACTTCACGCCGGAATCTTCCTGGCGATCGCCGCGGTCGTCGTGTTCTGGTTCCTGCTCTGGCGAACGCCGCTAGGCTATGAGCTTCGCGCGGTCGGCCTTGGGGCACGGGCAGCGGCGCAGGCGGGCATCGATCCGCGCACACGCATCGTCATCGCGATGGCCATCGCCGGCGGCTTCGCGGGCCTGGCTGGCATGATTCAGGTCACGGGCGTCTTCCACCGGGTATTCGATGGGTTCTCCTCGGGTTATGGCTTCGACGCGATCGCGGTCGCCCTCCTCGGAAAGAACTCGCCCATCGGGATCGCCCTCGCGGCTCTGCTGTTCGGCGCGTTCGCGCGCGGTGGCTCGATCATGCAGGCCAATGCCGGCGTCTCGGCGCAGCTCGTTTCGGTCATCGAGGCGGTCGTCCTCTTCGTCATCGCCGCTGAGCTCATCGTTCGTGTGCTGACCGCCCGCCGGCGGGAACGTAAGCCGCTCGAGGCCATCGCGTGACCATCGACCAGCTCATCGGCGCCGGGGTCCTCGCGGCCACGTTGCGCCTCGCGACGCCGATCCTCCTCGCGGCTCTCGGCGGCGTGGTGTCCGAGCGCGCCGGCGTCGTCAACATCGCGCTCGAGGGCTGCATGCTCGTGGGAGCGTTCTTCGGCGTCGTCGCGGCCGATCAGTCACACAGCGTCGTCGTGGCGCTCGTGGCCGCGATGGCGGTCGGCGCGGGGCTGGCCGCGATCCATGCCGTCGCCGCGATCCATCTCCGGAGCGACCAGATCGTGTCGGGGATGGCGCTCAACATCCTCGCGCTCGGGCTGACGAGCTATCTGGACTACCAGTTCTACGGAACCACGGGAACGCCATCGGATCTGGCAGGCGTGCCCGATATCGAAATCGCTCCGCTGGCCGCGGTGCCGTTCGTCGGCGACGTCATCGCTCACCAGAACGCGATCGTCTGGGCCGGCCTCGCGCTGGTCGTGCTCATCCAGGTCTTCCTCTTTCGCACAGTGCCGGGTCTGCGCTTGCGTGCCGTCGGCGAGCACCCTCGCGCCGCCGAGACGGTCGGTATCGCGGTGCGCCAAACGCGGTATTGGGCGGTGATCGCCTCCGGGATGCTCGCGGCGCTCGGGGGCGCCTACCTCTCGCTCTCGGTCGCGCACTCGTTCACCGACGGCATGACCGGCGGGCGCGGGTTCATCGGTCTCGCGGCGATGATCTTCGGACGCTGGACACCCGTCGGCGCGCTCGTGGCCTCTCTCATCTTCGGATACGGGACCGCACTGTCGTTCTCGCTACAGGGCGCATCGATCGGTGACGTCCGCGTTCCGGTGCAGCTCCTCTCCACGCTCCCGTACGTGCTCACGATCCTCGCGGTCGCCGGGTTCGTCGGTCGGTCGCGCCCGCCCGCCGCGGACGGGATCCCCTACGAGACCGAGGGACACGCATGATCGGCGCGCGCCCGGAGCGTGCGCGTACCACGGGGGCGACCGCCGTCGGCACCGAGCGCGTGCCGCTTCTCGAGATGCGCGGCATCCGGAAGCGCTTCGGAGATCTCCAGGCGCTCGACGGGGTCGACCTCGTGGTGAACGAGGGCGAGATCCACGCTCTTGTCGGCGAGAACGGCGCAGGCAAGACGACCCTCATGAACGTCCTCTACGGCCTCTATCACCCCGACTCCGGGACGATCCGCTATCGCGAGCGCGACGTGCGCATCACAGGACCGCGCGACGCCATCGCGCTCGGCATCGGGATGATCCACCAGCACTTCATGCTCGTGCCGCCGCTCACCGTTGCCGAGAACGTCGTCCTCGGCGATGAGCGCGGCGGTCCGGTCCTCGACGACCGGGCCATAGAGGAGCGCGTTCGCGGGCTCGAGGAGCGTTTCGCGATCGCGGTCGAGCCCGGAGCCCGCGTCGAGGACATTCCGCTCGGGCTTCAGCAGCGCGTCGAGATCCTCAAAGTTCTCTATCGCGGTTCCGAGCTCTTGATATTCGACGAGCCGACCGCGGTCCTCACTCCCCAGGAGGTGGACGAGCTCTTCGCGATCGTCCGGACGCTCCGTGAAGAGGGCAAAACGCTCATCCTCATCACCCACAAGCTTCGCGAGGTGATGGCGGTCACCGATCGAATCACGGTGCTGCGAGGAGGCCGCAACGCCGGCGAACTGGTCACGAAGCAAACAACGCCGGCTGAGATCGCACGCGCGATGGTCGGACGCGAGATGAAGCAGCTCAAAGCGCGGGCAACCCCGCCGCGCACCGAGGTCATCCTCGACGTGCGTGGGCTCGAGGCACTGAGTGATCGGGGCAGCCCGGCGCTGCGCGGCATCGACTTCGAGATCCGCTCTGGCGAGATCCTCGGCATCGCCGGCGTCGGCGGCAATGGACAGAGCGAGCTCGCCCAGTGCCTGCTCGGCTTGCGTAAAGTTGCCGCCGGCACGATCCGCATCGGCGGCATCGACATCTCCCGAGACGATCCCAAACGCACGCGTGCGCGCGGCGTGGCCTACGTCCCGGAGGATCGCCGGATCGAGGGGCTCGTCCTCGCGTTCACCGTCGCCGACGACTTCATCCTGGGGAAGCAGGACCGACCGCCGTACGCGGCGAACGGAATCGTTCTCGACCCGGCCGCCATCCTCAAAGCGGGCGGGCGGCTCGCCGTCGAGTACGACGTCCGGCCGCCGAATCCCCGGGCGATCGTCGCCAACCTATCCGGCGGCAATCAGCAAAAGGTCGTGCTCGGTCGCGAGCTCTCGGAACGGCCCAAGCTCATCGTCGTCTCGCAGCCGACACGCGGGCTCGATATCGCCGCGACGGAGTACGTCCACGAGCGTCTCCTCGAGCAGCGCGGACAGGGCGCGGCCATCCTCCTCGTGTCATCGGAGCTCGACGAGATCCGCGCTCTCTCCGATCGGATCGCGGTGATGTTCGAAGGTCGCATCGTCGCCGTGCTCGACGCGGCCTCAGCCACCGAAGAGCGTCTCGGCCTCCTCATGGCGGGACACACGGAGGCCGCCGCTTAGTTGGGGCCCTACTGCTTGAGGTGTTGGTAATCCATATGCGAGGGTTCTAGGAAACTCACTTCTCGACGGTTGTCGCGCCGGGCAGCGTTCGGGACGTTGGCTGATGCGAGCGGAAGGAGTGCTGGGTGTGATTCTCCCGAAGATCCGCGACCGTCGTTTCGTAACGATCCGCCGCGGTGGGACGCTGACCGATTCGGATCACCAACTGCTCGCGCTGTGGGCGGCATCGTGCGCGGAGCATGTCCTCGACCTCTTCGAGTCGGCAGAGCCTCTGGACCCGCGACCGCGTCAGGCGATCGAGCAGGTTCGCGCGTGGGTGCGCCGCGAGATCAAGATGACCCAGGCTCGCAATGCGGCCGGCCACGCAATGGCCGCGGCCAGAGACCTGAGTGGGGCAGCACGGCATGCCGCCTACGCTGCCGGCCAGGCCGCGGCCGTCGCGCACGTCGCGGCGCATGAGCTCGGCGCGGCCGCCTATGCGATCAAGGCCGCACGTGCTGCTGCCCCGGAAGGAAAGCGCGAGATCGCAGGGCGACTCGAGTGCCGCTGGCAGCGCGACCAGCTCCCGGACGCGATTCGCGAGCTCGTACTCGACGACCAGCGCTTGCGGAACGACATCTGCTGGTCGGTATTCGACTGGGGGCCTAGTTAGCGCGTGGGCGCGAGCTCCTCAACGTGCGCTTCCGCGACCACCTCGTAGCGCTCGACGGCGGTGATCTTCACGATGCTCGAAGCCCGCGATCGAAGCTGTGCCGCGTCATCCTCGGTCGCATGAAGAGCGGATTCGCTCTCGAAGAGCGTCACGCTGAATCCCTTGCCGGTCGCGCGATCGACGAGCCAGTACCCGCCCTTGAACCCTTGGAGCCTCTTCGCCGCGGGAGCGATCGTCTCTTTGATCAGCTTGGTCCCGGCTTCGAGCTCGCTTGGCGATCCCTCGTAC
>Ga0209057_1000760_pt1 | contig 28036 bp, 28 predicted proteins | sample GraSoiAngelo_146_FD_185903 | JGI IMG/M metagenome (GOLD analysis project Ga0209057, IMG submission 185903) | Grasslands soil microbial communities from the Angelo Coastal Reserve, California, USA - 14_1009_05_30cm (SPAdes) (version 2) | ecosystem: Environmental > Terrestrial > Soil > Grasslands ... | reverse complement strand
TCCTCAATGGTGTCGAAGAGATCGACATGCTCGATGATGCGCGCGATCTCTTCCTCCGCATAACCCAGATGTTGCAGCGCAGGTCGAATCGTTTGGTTAACGATTTTTAGCATTCCGCCACCGGCTAGTAATTTGTATTTCACCAGCGCGATATCCGGTTCGATCCCCGTGGTATCGCAATCCATGAGAAAACTGATTGTGCCGGTGGGAGCGAGCACTGTTACCTGAGCGTTGCGATAACCGTGACGCTTGCCGAGATCGGCTGCGCGATCCCACGCACGAGCAGCTTCCTTTTTCAAATAAGCAAATTCCTCTGCCTCCGGAATCTCCTCGACCGCGTCCCGATGCAAATCAATCACTTCCAGCATCGATGCGACATTATCTTTCGCCGCCGGTTTGCTCACTCCACTGCAACGCGCTTCCCGATAACCCGGGAACGGTCCCATTGTTTTCGCCAGCAACGCGCTTTGTTCGTAAGCCTCACCGGTCATGACCGCAGTGATGGCGCCACAAAGCGCGCGACCTTCCACGCTGTCATAGCCGTAGCCATAGCTCATCACGAGCGAGCCGAGGTTAGCGTAACCGAGCCCGAGCGTGCGAAAGATATGCGAATTCTCCGCGATTTCTTTGACGGGGTAGCTGGCGTTATCGACAATAATTTCCTGCGCGGTAATGAAGATGCGCACCGCCGCTTTGAAGCGTTCGACATCAAACATGCCATCCGCTTTTTTGAACTTCATCAAATTAAGCGAAGCCAGATTGCAGGCGGTGTTATCGAGGAAAAGGTACTCACTGCATGGATTAGTAGAATTTTGCCGGCCTGTTCCTTTGCAGGTATGCCATTTGTGTATGGTGGAATCGAACTGCATCCCGGGATCGCCGCAGATGTGAGTTCCTTCCGCGATTTTGCGGAGCAATGTCCGCGCATCTTTGCGTTCGCATGGCGAACCGTCACGCACCCGCCGGGTCCACCATTCCCGGTCTTCCAACGCCGCGTGCATGAATTCGTCGCTCACACGCACGCTTAGATTTTCATTCTGATACATGACCGAGCCATAGGCATCGCCGTTGTAGCTGCCGTCGTATCCCTGTTCGATCAACGCCCACGCTTTCTTTTCTTCCTTCTGTTTGGCATCGATGAATTCTTCGATGTCCGGATGCCAATCTTTCAGCGTGTTCATCTTGGCTGCGCGCCGGGTTTTGCCGCCGCTCTTCACCACGTTGGCGACTTGATCGTAAACTTTCAGGAACGAGAGTGGCCCGCTTGGTTTGCCGCCGCCGCTTAACTTCTCACGCGTGCTGCGCAAGGTCGACAGATCGCTTCCCGTGCCGCTCCCATATTTAAATAGCATCGCTTCGCTTGTCGCCAGTCGCATGATGTCTTCCATCGTGTCGTCCACCGATTGGATGAAACAGGCGCTCCCTTGCGGGTACTCATATTGGGTCGCGGCGCGATCGGCCGTTCCCGTTTCGCGATTGTAAAAGTAGTTACCCTCGCCGGCACCGTTGCCGATGCCGTACTGTTGATAAAGACCGACGTTGAACCAGACCGGCGAATTGAATGCGCCATGTTGATTGAGGCAAAGCCAGGTCAGTTCATCGTAAAAAAGATCCGCCGTCTGCGCATCGGCGAAATAGCCGTCGAGCAATCCCCAGTCTGCGATCGTTCGTGTGACCCGATGAATCAACTGTCGGACCGATGTTTCGCGTCCGCCCTTTTCCGGATCAGTCCCATTCGCGATGTCGCCGTAAAAATATTTTGAGACCGCGATCTTAGTCGCCAGCTCGCTCCAATCTGCCGGCACTTCGATGTTGTCTTGTTTGAAGATAATCTTGCCGCCGTCGTCGGTGATTTCGGCGATGCGGCGTTCCCATTCCATCTCGTCGAAAGGGGCAGATTTCGCATCGCTGAACACTCGCTTGAAATGCAAGCCAGCCCGCTGCGTGCCGGTGCCACGGCGGATACGCGCCCGTGCACGCCCCTTGCGTCCTTTGTTGAATTGCGATGCGGAAATGCCGGGTTTCAACTGAATCATGGGAAGTGAGAATGGGTTGAAGATTGCGAATACATGCGAAAAATAGTGAACAGCCCGGGCAACAACTTGTGAACAGTGGCGAACAACAAGTTATTGCGGGAGCTAGCCCGCGGATATACAACATGCGGTAGAAATGTGCCCTTGCTCAAGTTTTTATTTGTAAATTTTTTCGGAGCCACCCGGCGCTTCGCCTCTCCCCTCAATTTTCGCTTCACCAAACGTGGGCGACTGTCCCGGTTGCTACAGAATCTATCGCAGTTTGCATTGCCCGCGCGGCATTCGATAATTAGCGCGGCAACTTCAGAGGAAGGGTGGCTGAGTCCGGTTTAAGGCACTCGACTCGAAATCGAGCGTGGGGCAACCCACCGTGGGTTCGAATCCCACCCCTTCCGCCACGATTTGACCCACGATTCCAAATGCAAAAAGGAACCATCCAAAACTGGATGCTCGCGGCAGTTCGAGGTGATCACGGCTGAGCGGCAGACAATTGATCCTGGCAAGGGAATCGTTACCGCGCTCACGGCCCTGTTTTTCCTGATCTGCACCTGGACGTCGTACGCTCGCTGGGCGAATTTCCAGTATCGGTCGTTCGACCTGGCCTACTATGTTCAGGCGATCTGGCAGCTGATTCATGGGCGGCTGGATGTGTCGGTCGAAAATGTTCCCCTCCTGGGGAACCACGTTGAACCGATCGTTTTTCTTTTTGCACCGCTCTTCGCAGTTTTTGGTCACCCGATGCTTTTTGTTGCGGTGCAGAATGCTGCCCTCGCGAGCATGCCGATGGTTGGCTACAACATCGCAAGGCGCCTCGGACTTGATGGAAAACGTGCCTGTTTATTGAGCGCCGCGCTCCTTCTCGCACCAGCTGCGGGCTACATCGCCATTCATGAGTTCCACCCCGAAGCTCTGGTCGCGCCCTTTCTTTTATTAATGCTTCAGGCGCGGTTGGCGAAGTCCATTCGCCGCCATTGGCTCTGGTTCGTCGCTGTTTTGGCATGCAAGGAAAACATGGCGCCGTTGCTGATCGTTTATTGTGCAACACAATGCATAACCGAACGCAATCGCGGGCTGGCCGAACTGCGCCGTTGGTATGTCTGGCCGATGATCCTGGCCCTCATCTGGTTCCTGTTGTGCGCATACGTTATCACGCCGGCGCTGAATTCCGGTAACATAGATTACGTTGCCTTGTACGATCAGTTGGGCGCGTCGCCTAGGAACATCCTGATCAACGCCTTTGTCCGGCCACAATTGATCGGAAGAGCGCTTCTTCAATCTCTCACTCACGGAAATCTCCTTTGGGCGCTCCTTTTTCCATTTCTCTGCCTGCCGCTGCTGAGGCCACGCTGGATCATTATCGCCGCGCCAATTCTTTTGCAGCATCTTCTTTCCTGGCGCTCGTCGGAATGGATGATTTACTTTCATTACGCCGCGCCGCTCCTTCCTCTCTTCTGGATCGCATCGGTCGAAGCAATCGCGGCTTCCGCTCAATGGAAACGCGTTCCTTCATTCGTTTCGCGCCAGGCCGCCTGGCTGGTCATTGTTGGCTGTGTGGCTGCCCAGATTTGGGTCGGACCTCTCGGACGAATCGTTACTACGACTGCGGATTGGCTCGGAGCTGGTCAAGAACGCGCACGCAAGAGCGCTTTCATTGCTCAAATTCCACCAGCCAGCAGCGTGGTAGCCCCCTTGTCCTACCTCTCTCACCTGGCCATGCGAGAGAAGTTATACTCACTTCACTATGTTCTGAAGGGTCTCAAGACTCTAAGCCGATCATCCTACCAGCCACCGTCGTCAGCGGATTTTGTCCTGATTGATTATCGTGATTCAGCCACCTTCGATCCGGGCGCGGGCTTCTATCATCCCACGATGAAGACGGTCGACGGCCGGATCATCCCGTCGAGTGATCGGCTGCTGCACGATTTTCTTAAAAAGGCAGCCTGGACCGCGGACGAGCAAGATGAACTTACACTGTTGCGGAATTTGGGGAGCCGAAAGCCGCCTGTTATCGCTGAACCATCCTCGCTCGCCGATGATGGGCCGGGCGTATTCTCAATCGGTGGAACCCGACTCGTAAGTATCGGAACCACGGGCGACGTTGTTGCTCGATCCCGGCCGCTGGAAGTTCAGTTGCGCTGGAAATTCCAAGGCGAGCGGGACGTTTTTCCGTGGATGCTTCTCAGGTTATCGCGCGAAGAAAAAGTGACAGTCGCGCTTTTAGTGAAAGGCTTATGCGCTCCTGAGGCCACCGAGGGAATTTACACGGAGCATTGGCGCGTCGTGACAACGGAACGTTTGCCACCCGGCGATTACTCTCTTGAAGCTCTTTTTGTCGATAACAGCAAGCGCGCCTGGTTCGAAACCACGGGTGGTGCCGGCGGCGAATCAACCTTGTTGTCCGGCCCGGTTTCGTTGGGTCATATCAAGGTAGAACAGTAAGAATCAGCAGAGATTAATTCCTCCCCCTAACAGCGCTCCTGCTGCCGGGGCCTCAAGTACCTCGGCCTCATTCCCCTTTGAGCATACGCTTGAGCTTTCCATCAAACTCCTGTGACAGGGCGGGCCAGGTCACTTCGTGCCGAAGCAGCTTGTCTTTTGGCACCTCCATTGCTTATAATGGGTTCTCGATGATTCAGGCGAATTGTCGTTCGCGGTTTACCGCAGCAGATTTCGATTTTGTCGTGCGCACCCTGGCACGCTCCCAATCCGAATCCATCTCCCTGGTCGATCTCCTGGCCGATTCCGAGACCCGCGATTCCGTTATCGATTCGCCGAGCCTGGTGGAGGCGATTCTGTGCAATGACAGCCAGCTCCGGATCTCCTCCCAATTCTACTTCTATGTTTTGGCGCGATATGTTTTGCGCGACGCCGGAATCCGCGATCGCAAACTGTGCGATTATGTCGGTTCCCTCCTCGAGAATTTTTCCCGCGCCCACCTCTTGCGCGGGCCACAAGCGGAGGCCGACGAATCGCCGCGCCAGTATCTCTCCGATATCTTAATCGCGCTTTCTCGCGCCACACAGGATGAAGCGTTTCTTTTGCGCGCGCACGTCGGTAATTATTCGCTCTTCATCAGCGGAATTTTTCATGAGAATACGCAGCGGCGCAGCCTGCGCGGCGCCCCTGACATCGGTTTTTACGAAAATATTGGCCGACGCAATTATCACCTTGTCGCCTCTCACGCCACCGCCAGGCGCTGTGAGCTTGACGATGTTTACGCCGAGCTGGCCGATCGTTTTCGTGAAGTCCGTCTCGCGCTCAATCAACTGGCCGATCGTTTGCTCAATTTGGATGAAGGTGACCGGCCGTCGTTGGTATGAACGAAACGCTCTTCAGCCAAATCCAGCGCTTGCTCGAGCGCACTTACACCCAGGTCGGTATTAATCTCGAAGATTGCATCATTGATCGGGCCCGTTCCGTTCATCTCAGCAAACTGGCTGGCGCCTCGGCCCGCGAACTGAATGAGATCGCGCGCACTTTCCTCCGCCACGCCGGCGATCAGCTCTATGTCGGGATCTATTATTCGCGCTGGCTCATTGATCAGCTCGAACGCCACGATCCCCGGAGCGGCCTGAGCGATTTTAACATTCGCTCCCTCATCGTTTTCGTCGAGGAATTGAATCACGCTCTTCATGCCGCGCTTCAGTTTAAAAACGGCCAGCGCCGGATCGCCTCGGAAGAATTCGCCCGCGATCTGGAGCTGCAAGCGCAGGTCGATACTTATCTCGTCCTCCTCTTGTTCGTTGCTTTCTTTCGCAAAACCCAGCGCGTTTCCCGCACCGATCGCCGATGGTTGCGTTTTCATCTCTTCAGCCGGCAATGTCCCGATGCCTTCCGCGATGAAAATTTGCGCGGCCGCTATCTCGAAACTTGCGAGCTCGCCGCCAGCTACACCCAGTATCTCGATACCCTCAATGGTGTCCGGCGTCTTGATGAAATTCGCAAATTTCGGTCCCTGGATTATTCCGCCAAAAAAGCGCACATCTTCGCGCTGATGGAGCGGACCACTTCGGAAAATGGAGTGACGGAGTAGTGGAGTAATGTAAAAACCATTTCTCTCCTTCTCCATCACACCACTACTCCACCACTCCAGAGGCGTCTGTTTCTATTTGTGCACGCAATCCCGTTTCGCTAAACATCGCGCATGCTCGGTTCGATCATGCTCGGCAGGTTGCGGAAAACATTGCTTTTGACCGCTACTGGCGCCGTATTTTGCCTGAGCGGAAACTCAATCGCTGCTGCACCATTCTCAGTTCAGGTTCCCAACCCTTCAACATCTCCGTCCTCGCCCCGCTTCGTGGTGTTGACCCAGCCGGTAAAGGTAAAGATCGCCTATGGCGAAACCGTTTTGCCGGCGGGAATGAAACTTCCGGTCGTCTCGAGCGATGCCACTTCCGTTCGCGTAAATTACATGGGCGAATTGCAGACCATCCCCATTGGTGCCGCTCGGTTTGAGGGCTCTGCGGCCGAGCTGCCGGACGCTGCTTCCGAGATTCCGCCGATTGTTCCAAGCAAGCCCGCTGCGGTTCCTTCCACAACGCCTGGCACACAATTACAAGTTTCGCTCCAGCCCGGCTACGACTCCCGCATGCAAGGCGGCGACATCAGCATGCGAGAAATGCAATTACTTTTGTCGTCCCACTGTAGTGAAGGGGTAGATCTGAGTGGCGCCGGCACAAAAATCTACAACGGCGTTACCTATCTGATGGATTCTGAACAAGCTGCCACTGTTCTCGGTCTCGCGCACAGCGTTCCCTCAAGAGTACCGGTGGCGGCGCCAGGTTTTCCGAAAAACTCCACGTACTACATAGGCTATGACGGCGCCTTCGAAGGACACTTTAATCGCCTTTATCTGGTGACCGACACCGCCAACAAGGTCGTCGCCATTCAGCTCGTTGACGAGCATCCGAAAGGCCGTTGGAAATCTGCGGCTGCACTCGCAGCGGCTACTTGGAGCACTTACAATTTCATTAACGCGCGAATGCGGGCCAGCGATACCGTGCGCGTGCAAGCCGTATCAAAGCGGCAGGGCAACATTATCCTGATCGACACTCAGGTGTATCAACGCGTTCGGACGAGGGCCGGCCGAAAGAACGTTGATCGCTACGAAGAGCAGGAAAACGCGAAACTGTTCATTCCGATCCCATTCGCTCGCATCATTCTGCATTGCGCCAAGATCGGGCTAGCCAAGACGTGACTGCCGGAATGGAGTATTGAAGTGTTGGAGTGATGTAAAAAAATCAATACTCCAGTACTCCACCACTCCATTTTTGGTTTTGCTGTTTCCATTTGTGAATACGAGTGCATTCCGCTAAACATCAGCCGTGTTCAGCTTGACCATGCTCGGCAGCGGCAGCGCCGGGAATAGCGCTCTTGTTTCCACCGATCACTGCCGGATTTTGATCGATGGCGGACTGAGCGCGCGCCAGATCGTCGTCCGCCTTGAGCAATGCGGCGTCGCCCCCGAGCAACTCGATGGTTTGCTTCTCACTCATGAGCATGGCGATCACGTTTGCGGGTTGGAGGTGCTTTGCCGGAAGTTTGCCTTTCCAATTTATTGCAACGCACAAACGGCCGAGGCCATTCGTTGCTTCGGGCTGCGCGAGCACAAAAACTGGCGACTCTTTCGCACCGGTACCGAATTCACTATCTGCGATATTTTGGTCCAAAATTTTCCCGTCCCACACGATGCCGCCGAGCCGGTCGGCTATGCTTTTCATGCCGGTAATCGCGGCCTCGGTTTCATCACCGATCTCGGCTATCCCACCAAAATGTTAATCGAACGGCTGCGCGAGGTACACACCCTGGTCATCGAAACCAACCACGACGAAAAACTTTTGCAGAGCGATCCGCATCGCCCCTGGCCGGTGAAACAACGGATCATGTCGCGCCATGGCCATCTTTCCAATTCGGCAGCGGCCAGCGTGATCGAACAATTGTTGCCGGGAAATATTGAGCGCGTCGTCCTTGGCCATCTCTCGCGCGATTGCAATACGCCCGAGCTCGCTGCTGGGGTGGTTCGTACCCAGCTGGAGCACAATAGTCGCGCCGATCTGGAAATATTTTGCGCTCTGCAAAATGCCATCAGTCCACGGTTTCAAATTGGTGAAACTGCGCGCGAAGATTTTCAGCCTAGCTTCGAGGACGTGCTCTTCTGTAGCGGTGGTCGAAGCCTGCAGTGAGCAAACTCGAAGCCGACGCTGAAACTACCAGGGTGCTGGAAGCGGGTTAAAAAGCGGAGCGCACAGACTGCGGGCCTGTATTGCGCGCGCCAAATAAAAAATTCGCTTCCACGAAAGCGGCAGCGAACATTCAGGTCGCAATTCCCGTGAACCAAAGACATTTGCTTTCACGTATCTGGTCCCCTCGCGGCAAAGGAACGCCGCCGCTCGAGTCGTGGCCGCTGCCGTTATACGATGTTTGGGATGACGTGGCCAGCTTCGCCGCCGAAATGCGGACCAGCGATTTCATGGCTGAAATGATGCGCAGACGCACGGCGCACGGCAGCCACGGACTGATGGCAGCGCTCGATTGCGCCACACTCTACGCGCTAACCCGCTGGCATCGACCGAGCGTGATTGTGGAAACAGGTGGCTTCGTCGGTTTATCGGCGACATTCATTCTGAAAGCGCTCGCAGATGCAAACATGGTCAACGCCAGGCTTTACAGCATCGAATCAGACGAAAATTGCGAACACTGGGCCCTGGTCCCTGATGACCTGCGTCACTCGTTAGTGCCGCTGCGTGGAAGAGTAGAAGACATTGTGCGCACCGAAAAATTACCGGCCAAAATCGACATGTTCCTGCACGACAGCGGGCACGCCTATTGGCACATGCGGGGGGAATTTCGTGAATTCTGGCGCCGACTCAGCAACGGCGGGCTACTCGTTTCGCACGACGTGCACATGAACGCTGCGTTTGCAAAGTTCGTGACCGAGAGATACGCCCATGACAAAAAAACCGGTCTCTTGGATCGATCGCGCAGTGAGCATGAAGAATGGGGCCGCTGGGGGTACATCGGCTTTACGATCAAAAAAGGTGATCCCGCGAATGCTTGAGGAGGGATGTTGCCGAATTTGGGATGGGGTTTCCGAAACCGTCGCTTCCGACATTCGCGTGCGCGACGCAGGAGACGTTGATCTTGCCGCAATTACCCGGATTTACAATGCGGCGATCGCGAGGCGAAACGCCACCGCGCAACAGGAACCCGTCACAATCGATCATTGCGGCGCCTGGTTACGCAGTGGTTTTCCGCTTTGGGTCGCGGAAATCGAGGGGCACGTGGCTGGTTGGCTCAGTTGCAAACCCTTTCTGCCGCGTTGCGCTTATCGTGGCACGGTCGAGATCAGTGTGTACGTTGATGAAAACTTTCAACGGCGCGGTGTCGCTCGACGATTGCTTGAACACGCCATCACGCATGCCTCGCACCTCGGCATCAGGGCAATGGTGGGGCTGATCTTCGCAGACAATGCAGCGAGTGTGCGATTGTTCGAGCGGTTGAGGTTCGCCCGCTGGGGATCTCTTCCCCGTGTTGCCCGCGCAGATAACATCGAGCGCGATCTCGTTATTATGGGCCGGCATCACGACACGCACCGTCCTGGCGCCATAGTCATGAGGCCCGATGCGCAGTTACATGACGTCTTCGAGTTGATGCACACGCTCATGCAGTACCGACAGCAGCCCGTCCACGGCGAGCTCGACAAAATTCGGAAACGATACTCGATGCTCCATCTCGATGTGCTCATCCTCATCTATCATTTCGCAAGGATATGTTCCGGACAGATTTTGGAGATTGGCGCCTGTCTCGGCGGAGCGACAATCGCTGCCGCGCGCGGCATTCGCGCGTCCGGCAAACGGAAAACACTGATTACGGTCGAACAAGGCGGGATTTTGGAACACGAGCATCTGGGTACGGGCAACATTCTGCGCGACCTGAAGCGCAATCTCGCAAGGGCGCGCGTTGCTGATCTGGTTACACTAATTGCGGGCCACTCGGGCGATCCGGCAACAGTCGCGGCCGTGAATCAAAAGCTCGGTCGCGAGGAGATTGGTTTGCTCATCCTCGATGCCGACGCGGCCAAAGGGCGCGACATCGCCTGCTATCGCGGCAAACTCGCGGCGGACTGCTGGATGGTTATCGATGACTACTACGGTCCGGGTGAGAAAATTGCAGCAGCGCGTGCTGATGTGGAGGCGTTAGCTGCCTCCGGCCTGCTGGAGCCGCTCGGGTTCTATGGCTGGAGCACCTGGATTGGTCGCTGGCGCGGAACCAAATTATAGATCGGCACGCGCCATAGAATGAGTAATACGGCACTTTATCACGAGAGCCTTTCGCTTACCGAAGCGCTGATGAATTACCGCCATCAACCGATCTATCGCCGATTGCGCAGACTCGGTAAACGCGAATCGACGCTGCACCCGGACGTGCTGCAGCGCCGCGGCGTTGGCAAGAGACTGTTGCGGGAAGCGATCGCGCGCGGTCCGCAACTGGAGGTGCATTCGCTCGTCGGATTAATTTTTGGCCACAACCAGCCGAGCATTGCCCTTTTCCGCGCCGCCGGCTTTGAGCGCTGGGGCCTCCTCCCCGGCGTCGCCCCGCGTTAACGAAACGCCCAGAGACCTAACGATCTTCGGACGCCATATCTGATTGGAGGGACGTGCTCTGTCGCGTCCCAATCTTGTTGGGGCGACACGGCGGTCGTCCCTCCAGCCTCGCCGTCACGCTTCCTCGTGCCCGATGACGAGATGAATGACTCCGTTGGGCGCGGAGATAAAAAAGCCATCGAAGTCCTCGCGCAATTGTTCCACTTCATCGCGGCGCGGGATGCCGTTAATTTTCAAAAATGACGCCGCTGCTTCGGTGTCATTTGTTTCCAATTCGAGCCAGACATCAGGCTGGCTCAGATTCGGGACCAGATCGACCCAAAGCCGGTTCGGCCCGAACTGGAAAATGCAACCGTCCGTTTCTTCTTCAATCAAAGGCAAGGCCAGAGTATCGCGATAAAAAGCGACGGTTTGTTCGTAAGTGTGAGCCGGACATTTGATCGCGATGTTGGCGCCGCCGGAAAACTGCGGACCGTGAACGTTCGCTACCATGACGCCGAGATGTTAAACCCGCCGGCGTCGGACACAACCAACGAGCTTCCTTGCAGCTCCGCAGAGCGTCGCCCTACAGTGAAATCTACGCGAGGACGCCTTGGTAGGGCGAGACTGCGTCGAGCCGCTGAGCCTTTCGAGGCTCTTCTTATCGGGTTCATCCGCGTAATCAGCGGCTAAGACTTACAATTGCGCCAGGATTTTTTGCGCTAGTTGTTTCGCTTTTTCCAGCCCTGCTGCGTCATCCGCTATTCCGCCAATGCCGATGGTGATGAATGACCTTCCCTTGACGACGTAAAGCATGATCACGTTAGGGGGTAATCCATTCTCTGGCGCGCCATTGAACATGCCCGCTTTGTCGCCCAGGCCCTCGATCACTTTCATTTTCCCGCCACTGGACGCGATCTGATCAAATTCGGTTAATGGATCGACACTGCCTTCAGTTGCCTGGCGAACCCGCAACAGAAGCGAGCGGACGGATTTCGTGCCGTAGTAATTGCATTTCGAATAATGGCCGTCCTTGCCATTGACATTCAGCGGACTGGGCTTTCGCACTGGCTCGCCCAGAATTTTCTCGGCCTCCGCTTTCGGAATGATCGCCGAAACATCAATCGGTTTCTCCGCGGCGAACAATGAGATCGTCAGCAGGCTAACGATCACGCCGGCCAAGCACAAACCCGCGCGCATTTTTTAGCCGCCGCCAGATCCGGTCCCGCCCGGTTGCGTCATCGCCACCGGATCGAGTGTGCCCTCAAGTTCGTTTTCCCCCAGCAGCTTTTTCTCCCGGCAAATTTCTCGCACCGTTTTGCCGGTTCGCGCACTTTCCTTGGCGATCTCAGCTGCGCGATCGTAGCCGATCTTCGGCGCCAGACTCGTCACCATCGCCATCGAGAGCTCGACCAGTTCGCGACAACGTTCTTCGTTCGCTTCAATCCCTACCACACATTTCTCGGTGAACGCGTCGGCCATATTTCCGAGCAGCCGGATCGATTCCAGAATGTTGTGCGCCATCACTGGCATCATCACGTTCAGCTCGAAATTTCCATTCGCACCCGCCCAGGTGACGACAGCGTCATTTCCGAAAACCTGCGCGCACACCATCATCATCGATTCGCACAAGACCGGGTTCACTTTCCCGGGCATGATCGAGCTGCCCGGTTGCGTCGCCGGTAATCGAATTTCGCCAATACCGCAGCGTGGCCCGCTGCCGAGCCAACGAATGTCGTTGGCGATCTTGAATAGACTGGTGGCAATCGTTTTTAACTGACCGCTCGCTTCCACTACGGCATCCTTGCCGCCTTGTGCTTCGAAATGATCGCGCGCTTCGAAAAATTCGAGCCCGGTGCGCTGATGCAAATGCCGCATCACCTTCGCCGGAAAATCCGGATGCCGATTCAGTCCCGTGCCCACTGCCGTCCCGCCGAGCGCGAGCTCGCGCAAAACCTCGATCGCCTTTTCGGCGCGCGTTTTTCCATATGCCACCTGCTGGGCGTAACCGGCGAATTCCTGGCCCAGCCGCACCGGCGTGGCATCCATCAGATGGGTGCGGCCGATCTTGATGATGTGGTGAAATTCTTTCGCCTTGCCCGAAAACGCACTCCTTAATTTTTCCAGCGCCGGCAGCAGACAGTCTTGCAATTGTTCCGCGGCGCTCAGGTGAATGGCCGATGGAATGACGTCGTTACTCGATTGCCCCATGTTGACATGATCATTCGGGTGGACCGGGTCGCGCGAACCGATCGGCTTGCCGGCCAGTTGCGCACAACGATTGGCGATCACCTCATTTGCGTTCGTGTTTGTGCTTGTGCCGGACCCAGTCTGAAAAATGTCGAGCGGAAAATGCTGGTCGAGTTTGCCCTCGATCACCTCTTCCGCCGCCTGCACGATGAGGGCGGAACGATGGGCGTCAAGTAGACCAAGATCGTGATTGGCCTGGGCTGCGCCCCATTTGATCAAGCCGAGCGCACGAATGAAGGGGCGGCTGAATCGATAACCGCTCACCGGAAAATTCAAGACCGCACGCTGGGTCGACGCGCCATAAAGCGCGTCTTTCGGCACGGCCATCTCGCCCATCGAATCTTTTTCGATGCGCGTTTCTACGCTTTTCATCGCGCGTAGTTCGAGGTAAACCGCGATTCGGCAGGATCGATCGCGCCATTTCCATTAAGCTCGCCCGCTTTACGGAAAACGGTGATGAACATTGGCGGAATATTTTGCAGGAAATATTCGGACTCGGAGTCAGGCGCAAAATCGGTCGCGTGCTGGCGCAGTTCGTTTGTCACTTGATAAATGATGAACGCGCCGCCCGGGGCGAGAGCATCATGTGTTTGGCGCAGGAGATTGCGTTTCTTTTCGATCTCTAAAATACTGAAGGGAATTCCTGAGATAATGTAATCGCAGTAGGCGATACCTCGTTGCGCCAGTTCCGAACGAATAGTCGCGGCGTTGGCGTTGATCACTCGCACGCGCAGGTCGTCGGCGAACTGCCGGGCCAGGTCGCGCGAAAAGTGCGGATCAAGCTCAAACAAAAGCAACTGTGCGTCCGGCCGCATTCGCTGTGCAAGCGCACGCGAATGCACCCCTTCGCCCGGGCCGTACTCTGCAATTACCCTCGCTCGATCAAAATCGATTTTGCTCGCCACTCGCTCGACCAGCGCTTGCGAGCTAGGCATGATCGAGGCGATTTGGAACGGACGTTTCAGAAACCGCTTGAAAAAAAGAACGCTCATCGCGAATTCGAATAGTTCACCGCGGCATTTCGCTTGTCCAGCCGCGAAAGCGGGTGCCCTCCGGTTACCGGCCCCAGCGGGGAAAGGCGATTTTGGCCTTTCCTTAAAAGAGCGTTTGACATTGATTCTAGTCTTTATAATGATGAAATCGTGAATAAATCTTGCGTGAGCAGGCGCAAGTTGATGAATAGTCCACATGCATAACCTGCTCACCGTTAAGGAAACCGCCAAATATCTCCGAATTCCGCTTCCCACGGTTTATTATCTGGTGCAGCGCGGACAGCTGCCCGCGATTCAAATCGGTGGTCGTTGGCGAATCAAAAAGAACGCGCTCGATAAAGATATCCTCAAGGAGGAAAAGTCCGGACAACCCACTGTGCTCGTCGTCGATGATGATGAGAGTTTGCAAAATCTGTTTAAACTCTTCCTCAAGAAAATTGGCTTTAGCCGCGTCGTCGTTGGCACGGTCAAAGAGGCGATCGCCGCGCTGGAGAAACAAAAATTCGATCTCGTCTTTCTCGATCTCAAACTTCCCGATGGTCCCGCCGATGACGTTTACGATTTCGTCAAGCGGGATCAACCCGACTGTCCCATCATTATCATTACCGGTTACCCCGATAGCGAAATGCTCGATCGCATTCTGGCGAAGGGACCAATCACGGTTCTGAAAAAGCCGCTCAAGACCGAGCAACTGCAACAAACGGTAAGAATTCTTGGCCATAAGGACGCCGTAAAATTGGCCGCGTAAACTTCTGGGTCATCCCGAGCGGAGTCGAGGGATCCCGTCGCACTACCTTTTAAGGGAGCGTCGCCAGGGCGCGGACTGCGTCTTCCACCGTCACCGCAATCAATTCCCAGCCCGCGCGGTCATTGGTCGTTTGCGAAAATGACAACGGCTTTCCAATTGTGACGCAAATTTTTTTCCAGCGCGGCACGCTGCCCGATGCCGGTAACGCGGCAAACGCTCCATACAAATAACAAGGCACGATCGGGACGCTCGTTCCCGCCACCAGCCGTCCCAGCCCGGGTTTGAAAGTCGCCATCGCGCCGGTGCGAGTGCGCGTTCCTTCCGGAAATAAAATGTAAACAGAGCTGCCTTTCAGTAGCCGTTCGCGCAAATCTTCCAGCGAATGCGCGCCGCAGCTTTTTCGCCAGATCGGCAATGCGTTCATAAACGCGGTCGCGAAAATGGACGAAGCCCGTTTCGTAAAAAATGTGTCGCCAGCCGCGATCGGGAAAACCGCACCAACAAATCGTAAGGGCAAAATTCCCCCCAGAATGATGGCATCGAGATGACTGGCGTGGTTTGCCACCAGGATAAACGGCGGGCGGGTCGGCAAATTTTCGCGGCCGCGAATTCTCAATCGATGCGCGATGGCAAGATAAAGCCGCGTGATTGATCGCCAAAGAAAACAGGAGATCGCACTCTCCAATCCCACTTCGCGGCGCAGGCTCAGTCGCCGCTGTTCGGCGCTCAATCCGAAATCATGCGCTGGTTCGAAGCGCCACTCTTCCATCGTTAACCGCCGCCGGTAAAAATCCGCGTTGGCTGATCGAGCCCGAAGCCGCGAAAAAATGCGATATAATGAAAGACTGCGGGCGCGACCAGCAACATGCTATCGAAACGATCGAGCAATCCGCCATGGCCTGGAATCGATGCTCCCATATCCTTGATCCCGATGTCGCGCTTGATCGACGAGACCATCAGATCGCCGAATTGTCCGGCCACGCTCACGATCAAACCTAGCCCGATCAATTTCACAGGGGTATCGACACCCGAACCGGCGAAAACAAAATGACCAACGGTCGAAACAAGCGTGGTGGTCAGTACCAAAGCGCCGAGCGCGCCGCCCAGTGTTTTGTTTGGGCTGGTCTGTGGGGTGATTTTGCGGTGCCCAAAAGTTTTGCCGGCGATATAGGCAAAGACATCGTTCAATTCGACCGTCAAAATGATTAGCATCACGATGGGACGAAAATCGGCGTCATTCGCCATGTAACCAAGATGACCGAGGCAATGGCCGAACAACAGAAAACCAATGACCCCAAGTCCAACTCGCTGGGTATAACCACGCGGTTCATCGCGCAGAATCGCGACCATCGCCAACAGCACCATGGTGAGTGGTGGAATCGCGACAAAGAATCCGTACCAATGATCCACGATTGCGAAGGTGGTGGCAATGATGCCAAGCACCACCACGATGCTGAGGGAGCGGTAACGAAAAAATCCAGTGGCACGCGCGAACTCCCTATAACAAAGGACACTCAGAATCGCGACTGCCAGAATCGTCCATGCCGCCCCCAGTAAAACGGGACCGAGCAGCAACGGCGTCATTACCGCCCAGGAAACGACGCGTTTCACCAGTTCGTCGTGCAGCTTGTCGCTAGTGCGTCCGCGAGCGTGCAGCAACCAAATGACAACGAACGCGATTAAGAGTGCGGCGATGACGGCGATCGTGATCCAGAGCGTCACTGGCGAATCGAACGCGTGCCGAAATCCGAAGAGTCTGTCGCGTGCAATTGGATCCATCTCAACGATGTCGCAGCGTCGCACTAATCCGTTGCAACCGGCGAACAACGGTGATGATGCAGCCGGCAATAATTAGCCAGAGCGCGAACATCGGAACCTGCCACTCAGTCGCATCCGGGATAATGGCGCAAGCGATGGCGGCGAGCGTGACAGTGGCCATTCGTTGTTGTTTCGCCATCGGCCCGCAAAATTCCTGGTGCGCGCCTGCCACTTTCCCCTGTGCCCGCAAATACGCGAGAAAGATCGCGAAAATGGTGGCAACTAAACCAAGCAACGGATCCGATCCGGCGGCATAACCGAAGCCAATTAATGTTCCAGCATCGCTCACACGATCGGGAACTTCGTTGAACAACTCGCCGACCGGTGACGCAACCTGACGCATAACCGCGACCATGCCGTCGTAAAGGTTGGCCAGCAGTCGCAATTGGACGAGAACAGCGCCGCCCAACCAAAAAATCCATGGATGCGAAACGCGCGAGGTTTCGAAGAACATGATGCCAGCAGCAATTCCAAAAAGCATTCCAGCAATGGAAATCGCGTTTGGCGTTGCGCCGCGGTGCGCCAGCAAGCGCGCGATCCGTTCTGAAATTTTCCAACTGCGCGATGCGAGCGGGCGTCGATCCCCGATTTGATAGGAGTTCATCAACGTCCCAGCAGGTACATTCCTGCAATCAACAGGGCGAAACCGGCGAAATGTGGCGCGCGAATCGGTGTGCCATAAGCGAACCAGGCGATGATCGCGGCGAAAATAAAAGTACTGGCGTAAATCGAGTACAGCACCGTCAATGCGCCGCCGCGTTTGAATGCGGCTACGAAAAGCACCATTACCGCGACGTAGCAAACTACCCCAGCGAGAAGGCGCCCGTTGATAATGTAACTGGCGAACGTGCTGTCTGTTTTTTCCGCGCCGGATTTGTAGAAAAACTGACCAAGCGCACCGAGAAAGGCAGCGATGATGAAGAGGACTATGGCTAGAGGCGACGTTCTCACAAAGTCATGCGAGCGTAAGCGATTTCTCAAGTCGAGCGCAAACGCATCGTCGATCTTGACTCATCACTTATCACCATTCACTTATCACGTCTGCGGCACGCGCGGTTAGCTCAGTGGTAGAGCACTACCTTGACACGGTAGGGGTCACTGGTTCGAACCCAGTATCGCGCACCATCATAAGTCGCCGCTGCGCGAGGATTCCCGTTCGGACGCAAATCACACTGTCCGCTCGAAAGCTCGATCGCATCAGCGGCTGGGTAAAGAAGAACCTGTAGAAGGAGCGCCTGTAAACTGCCGCACAAGGCGGCCCAAGACAGCGATAGCTCGCTCGATCTTAGGCGACCATGGAATCCCGCAGCTTAAGCGGATGAAGTTGGCAAACTGCATCGGCCGCGCGGAGAAAAGTCGGCCGGGTGCGATCGAGATGTGGTGCGCCAGCGCACGCGTGTGCAATTTTACTGCGTCCACGCCGGGTGGTAACTCCACCCAAAGAACAAAGCCGCCTTGAGGACGCGAGAGTCGGATCTCGTGCGGGAAAAATTCCGAGACCGCCTCGGCCATCCTATTAACCTGAGCGGCATAACAATGTCCCATGTGACGCAGGTGCCGGTCGAATCCGCCGTCGCGAAAAAACTCGGCGACCGCGAGCTGCGGCGGTTTTGATGTCGTCACGGTGCTGCTGGTTTTGAGTTGCTGGATGCGATCGTAGTAACGTTCGCCGGGAACGACCCACCCGACGCGCCAGCCGGGTGCGAGAGTCTTGGAGACCGAGCCGCAAAGCAGCACGAGTCCTTTCGTGTCGAAACTTTTCACGGTACGCGGACGAGTCGCCGGAGGAAACGGCAGATCGCCGTAAACATCATCCTCGATGAGCGGAATCTCATGGCGGCCTAACAAATCGATCAGGGCCTGGCGATTCTTCGCCGGCATGCAGCTGCCGAGTGGGTTGCTGAAACTGGGCACGGCCACGATCGCGGCCACTCGGTGTCGCCGAATCACCGATTCGAGGTGTTCCAGATCCATCCCTTCAGTCGCCTGCATCGATACTTCCAAGGGCCGGAGCCCGAGATTTTCGATCGCCTGAAGCACACCAAAATAGGTAGGCGATTCAACGACTACGACGTCGCCCGGTTTTGTCGTGGCGCGCAGGGACAGGAACAGCGCTTCCATTGTTCCACTGGTGACGATGAAATCTTCGGGCTCGAGATTGCATCCCCAGTCGAGCGAACGCCGCGCGAGTTCACGCCGCAGTTCTTCGCAGCCGGCGGGATGTGAATATTCCAAAGCGGAGGCGCGCGCGTGACGCGATGCACTTGCCATCACGCGGTTTAGTCGGGTGACGGGAAGCAGCTCGGGAGCAGGCGCGGCGGCGCCTAGGGGAACGATGTGGCGCTGGGATGCTATCTCGAGGATGCGCGAACGCAGATCGCCTGAGCCAATCCTCGCAAGACCCTTTCGCGGTCGCGATGTTTTCGGCGCCGGAATGTGGTCCAGCACACGCGGGCGAACGAAGAATCCACTCTTAGGTCGCGCGTGGATAAGACCGCGATTCTCCAGGGCCAGATAGGCTTGGGTCACGGTGGAAACGCTGACGCCGTGTTGAAGACTGGCACGCCGCACGCTCGGCACGCGATCTCCGGGCCGCATCGTTCCGGCATCGATGTGGCGGGCAATCGAAGCGGCGATTTTCTCGTACAACGGTAGAGCGGGCGCCGGCATGTTTTGGACTATCCACACAGAACGTCATTTTTCCAAACTGTGTTGGTCGGTTATTCGCTGATCTGAACTGTTGGAGCGACAAGATCGGTTGCCCCAGGCCGGGCAACATCTTCAACTTCAGTTCGAACATGGAAACAGTGATCCAGGATTTGCGTTACGCAGCCCGCGCTCTGGCCAGGAGTCCGGCCTTCGTCACGATCACGGTGTTGACTCTGGCGCTAGGCATCGGCGCGAACGTCGCGATCTTCACGCTGGTTAACGCCGTTCTCCTCCAACCGTTGCCCTTCTCGCAGCCCGAGCGTCTCGTTCGCCTGTTTGACGACCTGAATGGCGCCGGAGCGACAGATGTCGGGATGTCGGTTCCTGAATTGGAAGACCTGCGAGCTCGCTCGGACGTTTTCGAGCAGATCAGCGCGATCTGGCCGGTCAGTACCGCGCTGACGGGTGGCGAGCGAGCCGAACGAATCGAGATGCTGGGAACGAGTCCGAGCTACTTCGAGATGTTGGGCGCCAAAGCAGCGCGGGGACGTGTTTACACTCAGGCTGAGTGGGTGCCCGGCTTTCTCGACGGCGTGGTTATCAGTGACGCGCTCTGGAAGCGGCAATTCGGCGGCGATCCCAATGTGATTGGCCGAAGAATTCGAGTCGATGAAGACGGCTACACGATCATTGGAGTCATGCCGCCCGATTTTCGGCATCCAGGAAAAAGCCTGAACGGCGAGGTTGAGATTTGGGCTGCCGCCGGGTTTCTGGCTCCGCCGGCGCCTGTGCCTCCCGTGCGCAATCTGCGGTTGTTACCGGGAGCGATCGCGCGGCTGAAGACCGGTTTGACAATTAAAGAGGCGCAACAACAGCTCAACGCGCTGGTGTCGCAACTCGACAAAAGCTATCCAAACGATTATCCGCAACAATCGCGTTGGTCGCTCAGACTCGAGCCGCTTCAAACTGATCTGACCGGCGACGCGCGTCCTATTCTCCTGCTTCTGCTCGCCGCGGTCTGCTTTGTCCTGTTGATCGTGTGCGTCAACGTCGCGACTCTCGTGATCGCACGGTCCCTGACGCGCATACGCGAATTCGCAATTCGCCAGGCCTTGGGAGCATCGCGCACACGACTTGTGCGCCAGGTGCTGACTGAGTGCGTGTTCATTTCTTTAGGCGGCGGCGCGGCCGCTCTATTGGTGCTGCGCTTCGCGCGAACATCGCTCCTGGCCTTAATGCCCGCGGATTTGCCGAGGCTGAGCGAAGTGCAGGCTGATTGGCGAATGATAGCACTCGCGATCTTTCTCTCGGTTCTCAGTGCCCTCTTATTCGGAGTAGCTCCAGCCCTGCACGCGACCGCCGTCGATCCGAATCGCGACTTGAAAGAAGGCGGCCGAAGCGGACAGGGACAAAGCATGCGCCACAACCGTTCACGAGCTGCGCTAGTCACGTTGGAAATCGCTTTGTCCATCGTACTCCTAATTGGCGCGGCGTTGTTAATCCGCAGTTTCTCCACCATGCTCCGTGAAGAACCAGGACTCGATCCCAAAGGCCTGACTATTGCCCAAGTCTGGATTCCTGTTCCGAATAATCCAGAGGCAAACAAGTACCTCACTCCGGCGCAACGCGCCTCACTCGCTCGCGAATTACTTCGCCGCCTTGCGGCGTTGCCGGGAGCCGAGAAGGCCGCTCTCGGCCGAGCCAACGACGTTCCGTTCTTAAGTAACGTCAGAAATCCGGTGGCGTTTTCGTTCCCCGACGAAAGCTCGGCGAGCCAGGATGAACATTCCGCCGAGTTCGGCGCCGTCAGCCCCGATTACTTCGCGGCGCTCAAGACACCGCTGAAGCACGGCCGCGTTTTTGACGATCGTGACAATGAAACGGCGAGCAAAGTGATCGTGGTGAATGAAGCTTTCGTTCGAAAGTTTTCGGCGCTGAAAGATCCGGTCGGCCGGCGGGTCCACGAGCGCTCCGGCGCCGATTCTCAAATCATGGGGGTGGTGGGAGACGTGCGCGATCAAGGACTCGATCGGCCGGCCCAACCGCGCATCTACGCGTCGATTTTTCAACGTCCGAATTATTCGGTCGCGGTTTTCCTGCGCATGCGGTCGGATCTCAACACAATCAAGGAGACAGTGACGCAAACGGTGCGAACCCTCGATCCTGAACTTCCCGTTTACGGTGTCAGGACAATGGACGAACTAATCTCAGCATCGATGGCCCGGCGCCGTTTCGCTCTTTCCCTGATGTCGATGTTCGCAGGCGTGGCGTTGTTTCTGGCGGCGCTTGGGGTTTACGGTGTGATGGCGTTCCTAGTGAACCAGCGCGTCCAGGAATTCGGGATTCGAATGGCTCTCGGGGCGCAGACGCGCGACATCCTGCTTCTCGCTTTGCGGCCAGCTGCGGTCCTGCTCTCCGCTGGAACAATCATCGGCGTGGGCGCGTCAATTTTTGTTACTCGTTTGATGTCGAGTCTTCTCTTCGGCGTATCCGCCAACGACCCGTTCACTTTCGCGATCGTTCCATTGCTCCTAGGGATTGTCGCAATGACCGCTTGTCTCATCCCGGCACGATACGCTACGCGTGTTTCCCCAGCAGAAGCGTTGAGATACTAAAACCGGAACAATTATGCCGAACCGCACCTACGAATTCGTTCAGCTCGACGTGTTCACCCGCGCACCGCTCACGGGTAATCCGCTGGCTGTGTTTCCCGATGGCCATGGCCTGAGTGCCAAAGAAATGCAAGCCCTGGCCCGCGAGATGAACCTTTCTGAAACGACTTTCATTTTGCCGCGCGAGCCCGCGATTGAGGCCAAGCTAGGAAAGAAGGTCCGCATCTTCACTGTCGCGGAAGAATTGCCATTTGCCGGCCATCCGACACTTGGCACCGCGCTCTACCTGCAGGCCGCAAATTCTGCCGTCGACCAGGTCAGTCTCGATTTGAAGGTCGGAAAAATTCCTGTCCGATTCAGTGGCGATCATGAGAATGCGAATCGTAACCGAGCCGACGGCCAGCTTTTTGGCGAGATGCGCCAGCGCGATCCTGAGTTTGGCGCAATTCTTCCGCGCGAAGAGGTTGCTCGGGTGATTGGGATCGACGTTGGCCACATTGGTTCTGAGGCGCCATGCCAGGTCGTCTCGGCTGGCTTGCCCTACGCGATCGTGCCGTTCCGCGATTCGCAAACGTTAGTCGCCCTGAAATATGATTCTATGCGAGGCGGGAGTCTCCTGGAATGTACTGGTGCGCGCTTTTTCTATTTTCTGTGTCTTGAACGTCGTGAAGGACGGCTCGCCGTGCGCGCCCGGATGTTTTTTTACGGCGGAGAAGATCCCGCTACTGGTTCCGCTGCGGGCTGTGCGGCAAGTTGGCTGGTTAAATATGGATTAGCCAAATCCGATGAACAGGTAGTGATCCACCAGGGCGCAGAGGCCGGCCGGCCGAGTGAAATTTTTATTCGCGCCAAATGCGAGGACGAGCGCGTGACGGATGTTCGCGTCGGTGGATACGCTGTCGAAATTTTACGCGGCGCCGTGACGCTATAACCATTGCATGCCATGAGTAAGCCAAACATCGAAATCATCCTGAGACAATTTGAACAACCAGACGAGGTTCGGACTTTTCCCAAAGGCAGGTTCGAGATTGTCCACTTGGAAGGACTCACCATCGGGCGCGCTATTTATGAGCCTGGGTGGAGATGGAGCGAACATGTCGGCCCTGGCGTGGGCGCGTCCCGCTGTAATGTAGAACACATTGGGATGGTGCTCTCAGGCAGAGCAACCGCGGCATTTCAAAATGGCCTCGTCCACGAAATGCGGGCCGGCGATTTATTCTACATTCCTCCAGTGCCGCACGATAGCTGGGTAGTTGGCGAAGAACCCTATGTCTCCTTGCATTTTCTCGGTGCTGCCCACTATGCGACGTAGATTATGAGTGACGATAGCCGCGAATATTTCGAAAGTGTTGCCCACAAATGGGAGGAAATGCGCCGCACCTTCTTTGGTGAAGGTGTTCGTGATGCGGCCATTGCAGCAGCGGATATCAATTCATCTAGCATAGTCGTCGATGTTGGAATTGGGACCGGCTTCATTGCCGAAGGTGCTCTGGCGGCCGGCGCGCGCGTAATTGGTGTCGATTCCTCCGATCACATGCTCGAGGAGGCGCGACAGCGCTTCGGCGTAGCTCGCTTCGAAGCACGATCAGGCGATATCGAGTCATTGCCGGTTGGCACCGGCGAGGTAGACGTCGTTCTGGGAAACATGGTGCTACACCACGCGACGGATCCGCCGCGCGCCATTCTCGAAATGGCTCGGATTCTCAAACCGGGAGGGAGAGTGGTCATAACCGATGCTGATACTCACCAACACGAGTGGCTTCGGATCGAGCAACACGACCGCTGGCTCGGGTTTGAACGCGCCAACATCATACGCTGGTTTCAAGATGCGGGTCTCGTTGACGTGACGGTAACTGACACATGCGAAACATGTCGTCCTACCTCAGAGTGCGGCACCAAAGCTGAGATCACAATTTTCCTAGCGCGCGGTCTAAAGCCCGCAGGCGTTTGAGTCCGCGGCCCAAAATGATTTTCCCCGATCTGGCGGCAACGGTCGGCAACACGCCCATGGTGGAGTTAGCGCGCATGACTGCGGGTTTGCCCGGACGCGTTCTCGCCAAGTTGGAAATGCGAAATCCGTGCGGCAGCGTGAAAGATCGCGTGGCCGTGGCGCTGATAGAAGACGCCGAGCGTCGCGGCGTTCTGCGGCCTGGGATGACTCTTATCGAAGCGACCGGTGGCAATACCGGCATTGGCCTCGCCTTCGCTGCGGCAATTCGACAGTACAGGTTGATTCTGACGATGCCGGAAACGATGTCCGCGGAGCGGGTGGCGTTGCTCCGGCATTTGGGCGCCGAAATTGTCCTGACGCCCGGGATTTTGATGACCGACGCGGTCGCCCGCGCTGACGCACTCGTGCGCGAGATTCCGCAAGCGATTCAATTAGATCAATTCAGAAATCCAGCTAATCCCGAAATCCATCGGCGAACGACCGCTGTCGAAATTTGGGAAGATACCGGCGGAGAAATTGATGTTTTCATTTCCGCTTTCGGAACGGGCGGGACAATCACCGGCGTTGGCGAAGTCCTTAAGCGGCGGGGGCTGAATGTGCACATCGTCGCAGTCGAACCGGCAACATCAGCGGTATTGTCCGGTGGTCCGGCAGGCCAGCATTCCATGCCTGGTATCGGCGTCGGCTTTATCGCGGAAGTCTTTAATCGCGCCATTGTCGATGAAATCATTACCGTAACGGATGAAGATGCTTTTGCCCGGACGCGTGAGCTTGCGCGCAAAGAGGGAATAGTGGCTGGTGTTTCCTCAGGAGCGGCATTGCACGCAGCGCTGGCGGTCGCTTCACGCGGAGAGATGGCCGGAAAAACGATCGTCGTAATTTTGCCGGATACCGGAGAGCGCTACATCACCACCGCGCTATTTCAGCAGTCAACGTAGCGCATCGATCGCCCCCACCAGGAGAAGATGAAATGAGAATCAGCATTATTAGTGAGTCACAACGAAAAGCCGCGAAAGTCGTAGGACTGACCTATCTGCCATCTGGGACTGCGCTGACGGCAGATGCGGTGACTCATCCGGTCTAGAGAAGAGCGACAGCGCGCAGGTCTAAACTGCTAAACGACCAGCAACTCTTGAGTTGCGATAATTCGGCAGGAATTTCCTTTGACGGATTCGGATAATACGATATCGTAATATCCTGATGAAGACTTTATGGGTGATTTTGGGAATTGGATTCCAAGTCTGGCTGGTGAGAGCTGAGCCAGGTCCTGCGGTGTCGCTGGAACAGCGGACCCAATCGTTCGCGATCATATTGAAAGGCTCGGTCGCCGAGGTGACGCCTCTTTTCGGGCCGGTCCGCGAGGTGGAATGGTCGCCGAGCTGGGCGCCGCGTTTCATCCACCCGCCAGAAGGCGCCCAACGCGATGGTGTCGTGTTTACGACCTTAACCGGCAATGGAAAAGAACGACTTTGGCTGCTTAGCACCTATGACGCGAAAGCAGGCCAGGTGGCGTACGTGATTCTGACGCCAGGGTTCACCGCTAACGAAGTTAAAATTCGAGTCATTCCCGACGGCGAGAGGCAGTGCAAAGCAATTATCACATATCGGCATTCCGCGCTTGGTCCCGAAGGTAACGAAGAGGTGGTCACTTTAGACGATCATTGGGCGGAACAGCAACGCGTTCACTGGGAGAGCGCGATCAATTCGGCCCTGGCGAAGCGAGGCGCCCATGAATGATGCGGAATTGACGCGCGCGCTCGAGCGGGGCGAGATCGATAACGAGGCGTTCCATCATGCTTCGCATTTGCGCGTCGCCTGGGTTTACCTTTCCGAATCGGGGTCGGTGGACGAGGCCGCCGACAAAATGCGCGATACGCTGCGAAGATTTGCCGCTTCCGCCGGTAAATTGGAAAAGTATCACGAGACGATCACACTCTTTTGGGTGCGCTTTCTTGGTCGAGGCTACGCGACCAACTCCGTCAAAACCTTGGAAGAACTTGTTCAGACGAATCCGCAGTTGCTGGAAAAACGCTTCCCACTCGCTTACTATTCGGCGGAGCGGCTTTTTAGTGATCATGCCCGGACCGCCTGGGTGGAACCTGACCTGAAGCCGCTATCCTTCGATGCCACTGCACCTTGTTCATCCAATTCACCGGGCGACACACCGGATCGGACTTTACCTCGATGAATTGGGTGAGCCCGGATTGACTCAGGGTGAAGCGCATATTCTAGCGTTACTTGCGCATTCCGCACCGGCCACGGTTGCCGATCTCCACCGTGGCCTGGCCCACAAACGATCGACGTTGACCAGTATTCTCGATCGCCTCGTCGATCGCGGTTTAATTACGCGACAGGTTGGCAAGGCAGATCGCCGAACCTTCGTCATCATGCCGACAGCAAAGGGGCAAAAGCTAGCGCAGCGCGTCAGCCGCCATTTGTCCAAGCTGGAGCAAACAGTGGTTCGGCGCGTGCAGGCCGCCGATATCAAGGGTTTCAACAAGGTTGTCGAGGCATTGGAACAAGAAGCACACCACGCGAGCCTTGCGAAACGTCGGTGACGCGCCATGTACGCGCCAGACTTTGACCTGCCTCTGCGCACAACCTCAAAAAGATATCAAATCAGGTTGGTCTCACGAGAAATCACCGTTTTCAGCTGGCGTTGCGGCTGAAAGTTGATCTGATATCAGAAAAAGGTATCGGACCGTTTCTCTAGGAAGCCCTCAGCCATCTTGACACGGTAGGGATCACTGGTCACTGCCACGGCGCATCGACGACCGGTGATCTCGGAGTACTACGAGGCCTATTTGAAGCGGGTCTTGGCCATTTAGAGTCACTCCGCGCCCGCCCGCAACGCTTCGCGTAGCGATGCGGGCGGGGGTTCGAACGCAGTATCGCGCACCATCATAAGTCGGAGCTCCACGGGCACTTGCACTGGAACCTGCGTGCGTGGCGGGAACAAATTTTGAACCGAAACATGTCACCGCTGCCAGCGAACAGGGGGCTCATGCGACTGTTTACAGAGCTGAAGGCGATGTGGTTTACTAAATCATGGATTTTTTCCGTCGAATGGCTGGCTGAGCCATCCGCAATAGCATATGCTCTTCAACGCGCAGTACCTCTTCACCGGCGGACTTTTGGCGGCTCATCACACTGAGATCACCACCGCCGTGGCGGCCTTGCTGGTCGGCATCGTCGTTGGTATCACAGGGATGGGGGGCGGTGCGTTGATGACACCGGCGTTGATCTTTTTAGGCGTAGGCCACGTATCATCAATTGTGACCGCAGACCTGACCGCCGCAGCAATCTACAAGAGCGGCGGCGCTGCTGTGCACTGGCGGGACGGCTCGCCCAATCTGCGGCTGGCGGCGTTACTCATCTTTAGCTCAGTGCCGATGGCATTCCTGGGACCACACATTGTCCGCTGGATTAATCCGCATGGGAACCTCGACGCATTCCTAGCCGGATGCATCGGAATTGCATCATTGCTCGCTGCGACAACATATGCGGTGCGGCTCTACGCAGGTCTGCGACGCCGGGCGGGGGGTCCTCACCGGTGCTGCGGGGAATGCATCATCCAACCACTTCCGACCATTCTCATCGGAGCGTTGGGCGGACTCCTCGTGGGCGTCACCTCGGTCGGATCAGGGTCGCTTATTATGATTACTCTCTTGATGCTGTACCCCGCGCTGCCCGCCGTGCAGCTCGTCGGGACAGACCTTTTGCAAGCGGTCCCGCTCGTGCTCTCAGCTGCGATATCGAATATACTGGTTAATGGCTTGGATTTGAGCATTGCGATTCCGCTGACCCTGGGTTCGGTTCCTGGTTGCATGATTGGCGCAAAGATCGCTCCACGTATGCGAGCATCGTACGTCCGTCGAGGAATCGTTGTTGTGCTGACGATGTCCGGTCTAGCTCTGCTCGAAAAGGCTGGTTGGGTGCGTCTCGGCACAGGAGACGATTACTCACACCCGAAAACCATTGTGCTAATCGGTCTCTTGATGCTGTGCTTGGCGCCAGTGGTGTCCACACTGGTGCGGCGAAGTCACGAGCGATCAGTGTTCGCTAGGCGAACGATCGGCCCGTTGGAGACTTTGAATGGCAAAGGTCGTTCCACAGTGGTTTCGGAGATTGGGCAGTAGCGCTCCTCTAAATCACCGAAGGAGGAGCTGCAGCAGTCGTTTGGTTTCTGCTGATCTATCGGACTTCTCACACGCCGTTCTTGATATGTCATGGACTCGGCGGATGCTGAGAATTCGTCGCAGCGGCTCCCGGCGCGCTGGCTTTGTTGGGACCGTGAATCCATTAGAATGATTCATCGTTAGGCGGCGCGAGCGAGCCGAGAGTTTGTTTGGATGTTGGATTTTCCGGTCGCGCGCTCGGTTCGATTCGCGGGCGGCATGA
>Ga0209057_1000754_pt1 | contig 28182 bp, 23 predicted proteins | sample GraSoiAngelo_146_FD_185903 | JGI IMG/M metagenome (GOLD analysis project Ga0209057, IMG submission 185903) | Grasslands soil microbial communities from the Angelo Coastal Reserve, California, USA - 14_1009_05_30cm (SPAdes) (version 2) | ecosystem: Environmental > Terrestrial > Soil > Grasslands ... | reverse complement strand
ACGTGGTGGTCACGCGTCTCGACGGGCCGTTCTTCTGGGCGGTCTCCGAAGGGTACGCGGGCGGCATGGGCAGCCAGGCCTCGGCGCGGCGCCGCTACGGCACGCTGTTCCGGCTCAATATGCCGAACATGAACTTCATGGGTGCGATCACGACCCAGGGCAATACCACCATCAACGGGAATGTCACCGTGAACGGGAACGACTCGATCCCCGGTGGGTGGACCGGCTGCTCGGTCGGCCAAAACGTCGCCGGGGCGGCGATATCTCCCACGACCTCGGCGACCGTCAACGGGAGCGTCACCCTCAAGGGGAACCCCACGGTGCTCACGACTCCCGCGGCCGCCGATTCGAACACGTACTTCAACTACGGGAACTCGAATTACCAGTCGCTCGCGGCGTCGGCGAACCTGACCTATGCGGGCGGGAGCTTGCTCAACGGCATCCAGCCGCTCATCGTCGGCGGCGTGTGTCAGGCCAACGTGATTCCGGCGAACTGGGGCGAGCCGAACCACACGAGCCCGGCGGGGGCGTGCGACACCTACTTCCCGATCATCCACGTGCTGGGAGACTTGAAGGTCACCACCGGGCGCGGGCAGGGCATCCTGCTGGTCGACGGTGACTTCACCGTGGCAGGCAACTTCGCGTTCGACGGAGCAGTGATCGCGCGTGGGGGACTCAAGATGACGGGGACCGGCAATAAGATCACGGGCGCCGTGATGGCGGCGAGCGTTTCGGTGGACGACAGCGTGTCGCTCGCCGGCAACACCTCATTGCTGTACTCCTCCTGCGCCCTGCAGGCCGCGCTGCAGTCATCGGCCTACCCCGCGCAGGCAATGCGACGGGGCTGGGTGGATCTCTTCTAGACGCACGCACGCCTAGACGCACAGAGGCGCAGACGCAACAGAAGTGACAGACTGGAGGGAGCAGGGAGGGAGCAGGGTTCTCTGCTCCCTCCCTGCTGTTCTCCCCTGTGCGTCTGTGCGTCTAGTTCTTCGCCGGTCCTTGTATCTTTGCCCTCATGCCTGCACCCGGCGGTGAGCGCGCCGCCCTCTCCCGCGACCTCGCGGATTTCCTGATCGAGCTCTCCATCGCGCTGCACAAGCACGCCATGTATCCGGAGGGCCACCCGTCGCTCGCGCCCGCGGCGGCGGGCGTGACCCGGCGCGCCGGGCTGTTGCTGGAAGACCGCGCCACCCTCTCGCTCGGCGTGGCACGGCAACAGTTGGTGATCGAGGGCGTCGCCACCGATCCGAAACACCCGGTGTTGGCCGAGCTCGCCGCCCGGCTGCACCGGCACCACCTCGGGGCCGTGACGTTCCGCCGCGGGGTCGAGCCCGGCGAGATGGCGACCGTCCTGAAGACACTGGCCGTGGACGCGGAGCGCACCGGGCAGCCCCTCGGCCTCGGCCCGCCGGAGCGGTTGCGCGCCTGGACGTGCGTGCAGCTACATCCGCTCACGTATGAACGCCTCGAGCTCGTGGACGATGGGGCGCCCGCCTCCGAGCGGGGGGCGCGGGCCGCGCAGCTGTGGGTGGGCCTGGCCCGTGCCGCCCTCACGGCGCAGGCGGGAGACAGCGCGCCGACCCCGACCGAGCCGGCGGTCATCGCCCGCGCCATCGACGAGCACCCGCGGAGCGACGCGGCGGCGTACGACCAGGTGATCGTGGGCTACCTGCTGCAGATTGCGGACGAGCTGAAGGCGGCGGGCAGCGCGGAAGCGGTCGCGCTGCGGCGCCGCACCTCCCGGCTGATCCGCGCCCTCAAACCGGAAACGCTGCGCCGCCTGGTCGAGATGGGCGGCGACTTCATGCAGCGGCGCCAGTTCGTGTACGACTCGACCGATGGGATGGCCGTGGACGCCGTGCTCGACATCGTCCAGGCGGCCGCGGAGTCGTCGCACCAGACGATTTCGCACTCGCTGGTCCGGATGCTGTCCAAGCTGGCCGCGCACGCCGAAACGGGCGTAGCGGCGGTACGCCCCCAGGCCGACGCCGCGTTGCGCGACCAGGTGCGGCAATTGCTGCAGGGGTGGACACTGCAGGACCCGAATCCCGGCCAGTACGGAGCGGCGCTCGAGCGCATGGCGCGGGCGGCGCCCGCGCGCGCGACGACGGCCGACGGCGAGCACGCGAGTGAGCCGGATCGCCTCGTCGCGATGGCGCTCGAGATCGACGCCGTCAACGCGCACGTGCTCGCCGCCGCCGATCGCGTGGTGCGCGAGGGGCGGCTCGGCCAGCTGCTCGACGCCCTCGGCGAGGTCCCCGAGTCGCAAGGCGCGGCGCCCGAGGTGTGGGCACGCCTCGCGACGGCGGACGTCGTGCGCCAGCTCGCCACGCGTGATCCGGTGGACTTCAAGACGCTCGAGCGGCTGGTGCCGCGGGTAGGTATCCCGGCGGCGGCCCCGCTCTTGGACGCGCTCGCGGCCGCCGAGGCACGCGGGGTCCGCCGCGGCCTGTTGGCCCAGCTCGTCCGGATGGGGCCGGAGATCGCTCCGGTCGTGATCTCGCGGCTCGGAGACCCGCGCTGGTACGTGACCCGGAACATGCTCGCGCTGCTCGAGGACCTGGCGCCGCTCCCGGCGGGGTTCTCGGCGGCCGCCTACCTGCGGCACGCGGACGCCCGCGTGCGCTGGCAGGCCGTGAAAGTCCAGATCAAGCTTCCCGCCGAGCGGGACGCGGCGCTGGCGCTGGGCCTCCAGGATCCCGATCCGCGCACGCTGCGCCTGGCGTTGGGGCTGGCGGTGGCGCTGCAGAGCTGCCCCGACGCCGCCGTCCCCGCGCTGGCGGGCCGCGCCTTCGATCGTGCCCTGCCGCCCGACGTGCGGACGCTCGCCGTCCGCGCCCTCGGCTACGCCCGGGCGCCGGCGGCGCTCGAGGCGCTGCTGCGGCTGGCCTCGGCGGGTCGCACCCTGTTCGGACGGGAGAAGCTGCCGCGCTGGCGGGGCTCGCGAGCGGGTGGCACCACGAACCGCGGGTGCGGGCGGTGTTGCGTCGGGCCGCGGCGTCGCACGACCCGGACATCCGGGCCGCGGCCGACGCAGACGAGCGGGGAAGCGGGTTGTGAGCGGGCCCGCCGGCTTCCTCTCCGCGTTCGCGCACGCGCTCGCGGCGATGACGCTCTACGCCGCGGGGCACCCGGCGCGCGAGCGCGCGATCGACGACGCCTTTCAGCAGCTGCACGACCTCCAGTCCGCCGCGCCCAACGCGCTGTTCACGTTTCTGGGCGACGAGATCGTGTTCGGGCACCTCCCCGTCCGTGAGCTGAAGGCGTGGGACTGGTCGCGGCGCCTCGCCCAGGCGGGCATCCAACGACTCGAGTTCGCCGACCGCGTGAGCCGCGACGAATTCGAGGGGTTCCTCGACGAGGTGCTGGCGCGGTTGACGCTCTCGGCGATCGACACGACGGAGGCGCATCAGCTGCGTCATTCCAGCATCCGCTTCGGGTCGGTCGGCGTGAAGGGTGACGCGGGGTCTGCCGAGGCGCCGGTGGCCACGGCCACGATCGGCTACTCGCTGGGCGAAGAGGCGGAAACGGTCCGGTGGTTCCAGGACGCCGTCAAGTCCCAGGGCATCGTGCCGCTCACCGAAGCCGAGGCGGTCGTGCGGTCATTGTCGATCGCGATGCACAGCGACCGCCAGCTCGTGATCCCGTTGCTGCAGCTCAAGGAGTTCGACCAATACACGACCACGCACTCTATGAACGTGGCGGTGCTGACCATGGCGCTGGCCGAGCACCTCGGCCTGGGTGCGCGGGAGGTGCGGAACGTCGGCATCGCCGGCCTGCTGCACGACATCGGCAAGGTGCGCATCCCGCTCGACGTGCTCACCAAACCGGGTCGCTTCACGGACGAAGAGCGTGCGCTCATGAACCAGCATCCCATCGAAGGCGCGCGCATCATCCTCAAGTCGGAGGAGCAGCTCGAGCTACCCGCGGTGGTGGCATACGAGCATCACATCATGTTGAACGGCGGGGGTTATCCGACGCTGCGCTTCCGGCGCGACTGCCACCGCGCCAGCAAGCTCGTTCACGTGTGCGATGTGTACGACGCGCTCCGTACCAACCGCCCCTACCGCGAGGCCTGGCCGCAGGAGAGAACGCTGACCTATCTGCGTGATCGGGGGGGCGTCGAGTTCGATCCCGAGCTGGCGGGCGCCTTCGTGCGCATGATGCAGCAGTGGGAGCCGCAGGTGGCGGTCATGACCGACGAGCACGCGCCGCTCGGCACCGCGGGGACCTGAGCCGAGCCCTTCCGGGGCGGGTACCTTTCACGGGTGAAGCCGCGCCGCGCCGCTGTCCTCGTCCTCCTCGTCGGGCTCGGTCCCGGGCTCGCCGCCCAGACCGTCTCCCCCCCCCACCGCTCCCACCTCGAGGGGAAGTGGCAGGCCAAGACCGAGGACGAGATCCGGAACATCATGGTTCGGGGCGACAGCTCTGCCCAGTTCGGCGACCAGGTCGCCCGCTGGCGGATCGTCGGGGACAGCCTGTGGCTCGCGCTCGGGGACGGCGTGTGGCAGGTCTACGGCATGAAGCTCGAAGGGGACAAGCTCACGCTGTCGGGTGGGGATCTGGAGAAGCCAGTGACGCTGCACCGCGTGGGTCCTGCCACGGCGCGGGCCGACTCGTTGGCGATCCCGCCACCGCCGCCCCCGACGGAGCGCGCCTGGGATTGATTGTAGGGGCGCAGCATGCTGCGCCCCTACGGCGCGTCACGGATGTTCGCGATGCGCCACCCGTCCGGCGTCTTGAGGAAGCGGATCGCCTGGCGCAGGCGGGTTTCCCGCTGGGCGCCGCCCCCCGCCGGCACAAACGCGTACGACGTGCGCACCAGGGCGCTCGCCGTGTCGCCGCGCGCGCTCAGCCGCTCGACGGCGTAGCGGGCCGTGAGCCGGGTGTAGCGCTGGAAGAACGTCTCCCAGGCCGTTACGTCGTTCGCCGCCATCCCGGGCATCAGCACCTGAAGGTTGCTCACCCGCTCGCTCGCCATGGCGCGCTCGAGATCCTGGAGCAGCACGCCGACAGCTGCCCGCGTCTCGGCGGGCTGTGGCGACGGGGGTGCGACACCGGCGGCGACGCCCACTTGTTCCGCGTCTTGGGCCGCGAGCCGGGCGACGACCCAATCTCCGGTCGCGTAGAGCGATTCGGCGCGCCCCAACGACGCCCCGGCGCGCCCCGCTTCGGGGCGCGTCGAGCCGAGTGCGTTCACCACCGGGGTGGCGCGTGCCAGCGCCAGCTGGGCCTCGCGCCGCAGCGCCTCGGCTTCCTGCTGCGCCTTCCGGTATTGCGGAATCGCGCTCACGTACCCGCTGGCCGCGCGTGCCAGGTCGCCCGAGCGCAGGGCCCCCTCCGCGGTGAGCAGGACTGTCTCCGCCAGGATGAGCGAGGGCACGTTGTTCTTCATGGCGCCGGCGCGGCGGGCGCGCTCCCGCGCTGCCAGGGTCGAATCGCGCTGCGCCACGAGGGCGCCGTTGAGCGTCGCCGGCAGCGCATAGCCCAGGACCTGATCGAGACTCGCTCCCGCGAATTGCGCGTCGCCGATCGGCGCGGCCACGGGTGAGGGCGAGCGCGACACGTACAACAACACCAGGGCCGTGACCATCAACGTGGTCAGGACTGCCGCCCGCCACTTCACCGGGGCGTGGGTCACCAGGCGCAGCACCGCCGACGGGATGGGCGACCACCGCAGACTGAGTCGCTGCGTCGTATCGGACGCACCCGACAGGGCGGCGCGGATGGCGAACAACGCCGACTGCATCTGGCGCGCCGTCTCGTAGCGCTCCTCCGGCACCTTGATCAGCGCCTTCGACACCACCCGCTCCAGCGCCGCCGGGATCGACGGCACGGTGGTGCGGAGCGGCTTGGGGTCGGTCGTGAGCACCTGATACAGCACGCCGTGCACGGTTTCGCCCTCGAACGGCTTGCGATAGGTGAGCAGCTCGTACAGCAGGCAGCCGACCGCGAACACGTCGGTGGCGGGCGTAATCGCGCCGTTGGTGATCTGCTCGGGAGCCATGTAGGTCGGCGTCCCCACGATCGCGCCCGAGCCGGTGACGTCGGCCGATTGCAGGCGCGCTATCCCGAAGTCCATGATCTTGATGGATCCGTCGGAAGCGATGCGGACGTTGGACGGCTTGATGTCGCGGTGAATGACGCCGCGCTCGTGCGCGTAGGAGAGTCCTTGCAGCACCTCGATCACGAGATCCAGTTTGCGCTCGAGCGGCAGCGGCTCGCGCAGCGCGATCAGCGTGCTCAGGTCACGCCCGTCGACCAGCTCCATGGCGATGAACAGCTGCCCGTCCGCTTCGCCCAGGTCGTAGATGGTGACGATGTTGGGGTGCTGCAGTGCGCCGGCGGCGCGTGCCTCGCGCAGCAGCCGCTCGCGCGCGTCCGCCGACCGGCCCGCCCGCGAGAGCAGCTTGAGCGCGACGTAGCGCCGGATGACGGAGTCGTACGCCCGCCACACCTCGCCCATCGCCCCTTCGCCGATGGGCTCGTGCAGCTCGAACTTGCCGACCCGCCGGTATTGCTCAGTCTCCGCCATGCCGCTCGTGTGAGGGTGGAAGCGTGCAATTTGCGCACTGGCGGTGTCAGCCGCAACGCGCGGCCGTCACCCTGTGGCCCAATCATAAATCCGCCCCAGCAGATCCCGCAGCCCGGCGTCCACTGCGACGTCGCGTCGCGGCAGAACCCGCTCGGCGATGCTGAGAAACCCGTCGCGGCTCATGCGCGCCCCGCCCGTCGCCCCCCACGCAAACGGGGGGACGTATTTGGGCGGCCGCACCGCCTCGAAGACGTTGGCGCCGGTGCCCACCACCGTGCCGGTCGCGAGCAGCGTGCCGATCGCCGTCTTGGCGTGGTCGCCGATGAGACTGCCCAGCAACTGGAGACCCGTCTCGAGCGGCGTGCCTGCGACGTCGAGCCGCACGCGGCCGTACGTGTTCTTCAGGTTCGACGTGATCGTGCCGGCGCCGAGGTTCGCCCAGCGGCCGATCACCGAATGGCCCACGAAGCCGTCGTGGGCCTTGTTGGCATACCCCAGAAACACGCAGTTCGACACTTCGCCCCGCACGTTGCAGCGGGGACCGATCGCCGTCACCCGCACGGAGCCGCCGAGTACGTGGGCGTTGGCCCCCACCCACAGCGGTCCCTCGAGCCGCGTCCCCGCGCGGACCTCGGCCCCGCTCTCGAGCACGACGGGACCGCCCCGGACGTCGAATACCACCCCCGGCTCGACCACGGCGTCGTGCGACGCGATCGCGGCGGGGTCGCCCAGCACCGTGCTGCCCGCGGGAATCGGGTCGGTGTCGCCGAGCAACGCCCGCAGGTCGGCGTGGAGCAGCGGCTCGAGCGTGGCGACCAGGTCGTAGACGCCGTGCAGCACGGTGCCCGCCACCTCGATCGTCCGTGCGTGCGGCTGGGGCCGGTCCCACGTGGCACCCGGCCCCACGCCCCAGCCCACCGTGATGCCGCCGCACGTGAGCCGGAACGCGCCGTCGGGGAGGGCGGGCGCAAGCCCGCGCGGCGCGAAGGTCGATGAGCCGATGACGGCGGGTCCGGTCACGGGGCGCCGGGGCGTCACGGCCGGCACGCCCGGCTCGGCGAAACCGGCGAGGTGGGGCAGGGCAAAGATCCCCGCGGCCTCCGCGCCCACGAACGCTTCCCACCGCTCGCGGATCAGATGGGCGCCGGCCCGCAGCTCGCACAGCGGGCGCGCCCCCAGGAACGGGTCCCACGCCGGACCCGGCTCGGGATCGAGCAGATAGAGCGCGTGCGTCACAGCCGCTGCACGAGTTGCTTCAGCCGCTCGGCGCGCCCCGTCGGCATGACGAGGGTGTGGCCGTTGGCCCGCACTACCACCATGTCTTCCAGGCCGATCACGGCGAGGTGCTCGCTGTCGGACCAGACCACCGAGCGACGCACGTCGTCCGCCAGGGTGACGTTTCCCACCACCACGTTGCCGTGCGCGTCGGGCTTGCGAATGCGCAGCAGCGCGTCCCACGAGCCGATGTCGTCCCAGCGAAACGTGCCGGCGACCACGGCGAGGCGCTTGGTCCGCTCCAACACCGCGACGTCCACCGCGACCGGGCGCACCGCACCGAAGAAGCCGGCGATGTCGCCTGCCGCGAGGGCTGACCACCCCGGTTTGAGCTCGCGCGCGTAAGCGCCCGCCTCGCCGAGAAAGCGCGCCACGCCCCACGCAAACAGGCCGGTGTTCCAGAGCGCCCCGCGCTGCCGTAGCAGCGCCGCGCGCGCCGGCGATGGCTTCTCGACGAAGCGCCGCACCCCGCGCGCGCCGCCGAGCGGCTTGCCGGGGACGATGTAGCCATACGCCGTCTCGTTGCGGGTCGGCTTGACGCCCACCGTCACCAGCACGTCGTACTCGTCGGCCACCGCGAGCGCCTGCCGGGCGGCGGCGCGGAAGGCGCGATCGTCTTCGACTGCCCAATCGGCGTGCAGCGAGAGCAGCTGCGCGCCCGAGTCGCGCTCGGAGATCCAGTGCGCCGCCCACACGAGCGCGGGCGCCGTGGACGCCGCCCGCGGCTCGGCCAGCACTTGGGCCCGCGGGATCTGCGGTACCGCGTGCGCTACCTGGTCTACGAGGAACGGTCCGGTGAGGATCAGGATGCGCTCGGGCGGCACCAGCCCATCGAGCCGCTCCACGGCCTGCTGCAGCAGGGGGCGGTCCCCGGCCAGCGGCAGGAGCTGCTTGGGGCGCTCGGCAGTCGAGAGCGGCCAGAACCGGGTCCCGGACCCGCCCGCGAGGATCGCGGCCCAGACGCTCACCGGGGGTCCTCGCGCGCGGGGGGGGGCCCGTCGTCCAGCATGGCCGCGATGCGGGCCGTGAGCTTGCTGGGGCTGAACGGCTTGGTGAGGAGCGCGGCACCCAGCTCCTCCACTTCCCCGAGCACGCGCTCGTCGCCTTCGGCGGTCAGCACGATGACGGGGAGACGCCGCGTGGCGGCGGCGGCCCGCAGCTCCCGCAACAGGTCGAGGCCCGAGCCATCGGGGAGGTGGAGATCGAGCAGCATGGCGTCGAGGGGGGCGTGGCGGTCCTCCAGCGCCGCGCGCGCCTCGGCGAGCGTCCGCGCGAGGCTCACGCGATAGCCGAGCCGCTCGAGATGGGGGCGCAGCAGCAGCCCGATGTGCGGCTCGTCGTCGATGACGAGGAGGTGCCGCCGGGTGGGCGACAACGCGGCCCCCTCCCGCTCAGAGGAGGCTGGCGATCGCGGAGCGGTGGCGGCGCAGGTCGTAGAGCAGCGCGCCCACGTTGGTGGACGGTTGCACCAGCACCACCAGCAGCGCGTCGGCGTGGAGCACCGAGACCAGCGCGAGGCCGGCGCCGAACTCGAGCACGCCGGCGCCGAAGTCCCCGCGTCCGCCCGCCTGCCCGAGCTGCGCCATGCCGTTGATGACCGAGGGGAGCAGCGCGGCGACGCTCTCAGCGTCCACGCCGTTGGCGGTGCGGGAGTCGATCGGCAGCCCGTCGCGCCCGACGACGACCACCGCGTCCACACCGGTGCGCCGGCTCAGCGCCTCGACCACTTCGCGGATCGTCGCCATACGGCGGCCAAGCTAGGAATGGAGTCTGGCGAAGTCAAGCAGCGATCGCGGGTTGACCCACTTGGACGCGGCTCGGTATCTTCTCCGGCACCGCATGACTCCGCGCCGCCGACTCGTCGCCGTGACCGCCGTCGTCACCGGTCTCGCGCTGCTCGCTGCCGCGTGCAGCAACTCGATGGGCCTGCCGGCCGCGTTTTTTCCGAATGCCGTGGACACGGTGTCGTTGTACGCGCTGCGCGGCACCGCCATCACCTTGCCATCCGCCTATTCGATCCAGGACCGGTCGACTGTACGCACCGACACGACGGTGAACCTGGATTTCGCGTTCGACTTCGACTCGGCCAGCAGGCCCACGCTGCTCCCCACCGCGGCTCTCCATCTCGGCACGGCGTCCGGTCTGCAGCGGACGAGCACGGCGTTCCCCGCCATCACGTTGGCGCCCAGCAGCGGCTACATCCTGGACTCGGCCGTGACGGTCGACACCGGGACGATCCTCTATGCGGTGTCGCGTCCCGTGACCTGTCTCGTCGGCGCCGTCCCTCTGTACGCCAAGCTTCACGTCCTGAGCGTCGACACCGCGGCGCGCCGTCTGCAGTTCGAGATTCTCGTCGATCAGAATTGCGGCTACCGGGGCCTCGCCCTCGGACTTCCCACGCAGTAGCTCCGTGATCGATCTCAAGCTGCTGCGCGCCTCGCCTCAGCAGGTGCGCGCTGCGCTCGCCCGCCGCGGCGATCCCAGCCTCACCCGACTGCTCGACGAGCTGGAGGCGCTCGACATGCGCCGCCGCGCCCTCACCGGCCAGCTCGATCAGCTCAAAGGGGAGCGCAACGAGGCCGCGAAGGCCGACGCACGCCTGATGAAGGAGAAAGGCGAGCTGCCGGCGGCCGTGCGGGAGGGCCGCCGCGCGCTGGGCCAGCGCATCGAGACCCTGGACGCCGAGCTGCGTGGCATCGAAGCCGCGGTCGACGAAAAGCTGCTGTACGTTCCCAACCTCCCGCTCCCGGATGTCCCGGACGGCGACGAGTCGCACAACAAAGTGGTCCGCACCTGGGGCGAGCCCGCGCCGCAGGGCGGCAAGCCGCACTGGGAGCTGGGCGAGACGCTGGGCCTGCTGGACCTTGCGCGCGGTGCGAAGCTCTCGGGATCGGGCTTCCCGGTGTTCGTGGGCGCCGGGTCGAAGCTGGCGCGCGGCCTGATCAACTTCATGCTCGACCTGCACACCCGTGAGCACGGGTACGTCGAGGTCGAGCCGCCCTTCGTGGTGCGCCGGGAGAGCATGGTCGGCACCGGCCAGCTGCCGAAGTTCGAGGACGACGCCTACAAGACGACGCCGGACGATCTGTTTCTGGTGCCGACGGCCGAGGTCCCGGTCACGAACCTGCATCGCGACGAGATCCTCGACGGAGCCACGCTGCCGCTCGGCTACACGGCCTACACCCCGTGCTTTCGGCGCGAGGCCGGCGCCGCCGGCAAGGACACCCGGGGGCTCTTGCGGGTGCATCAGTTCGACAAGGTCGAGCTGGTGCGCTTCTGCCGGCCGGCCGAATCACCGGCGGAGCACGAGCGGTTGACCGGGCACGCGGAGGCCGTGCTGCAGCGGCTCGAATTGCCCTACCGCGTGGTGCTCATGGCGATCGGGGACCTGGGCTTCGCCGCGGCCAAGAAGTACGACCTCGAGGTCTGGGCTCCCGGCGTGGGGCAATGGCTGGAAGTCTCGAGCTCGAGCAGCTTCACGGATTTTCAGGCGCGGCGCGCCAACATCCGGCACCGCTCCGGGGCGGGGGCGAAGCCGGAGTTCGTCCATACGCTCAACGCCTCGGGCGTGGCGCTGCCGCGCACCATCGCCGCCCTGCTCGAAACGCATCAGCAGGCCGATGGGTCCGTGACCGTTCCGCGGGCGCTCGTCCCCTACCTCGGGTCGGAGCGCCTCGTGCCATCCGGTGGCGCGTAACGGCGCGCTGCGCCGCGCGGGTCCTCCCGTCGTCGTCGGACTGGCGCTGATGCTCGGGGGGATCACCGTCGGGTACGGGTGGATCGTGGCGCGACACCTGCGCGACGACGCGCGCCAGACCAGCGCGCTCCTGGGGCGCGTGTTCGCCGGACTGAACGACCCCGGCCCGGATGCCGCCACGGATGCGCTGCTCGATCTCGCCCGGCAGGTGCGCTCGCTCGGCATCCCTATCGTCGTGACCGACACGGCGGGACGCATCACGGCGCTGGACAACGCGCCGCCCACGGCGGGCGCCGACACGGCGCGGCTGCGCGCCTGGATCGCCCAGCTCGACGCCGTGAATGCGCCGGTCGTGCAGCCCGGCGTCGGCACCCTCCACTACGGGGCGAGCCCGGCGGCGCGCACGCTGACACGGCTCGCGCTGCTGGAAGGGTCCGTGCTCGTGTGCCTGGCGCTGCTCGCGGGGTGGGCGTACCGCTCGCAGGTCGCGGCGGCGCGCGACCGGCTGTGGGTGGCCATGGCGCGCGAGTCGGCGCACCAGCTCGGCACGCCGCTCATGAGCCTCACGGGATGGATTGCCTACCTGCGGGAAAATCCGGATACCACAGGGGCGGAGCTGGCCGATCATCTTCAGGCGGATGCGGAGCGGCTGGAGCGGGTGGCCAAACGGTTCGAGCGCATCGGCCGACCGGCCCGGCGCGAGCCGGTGGGCCTGGGGGCGGTGGCGGAGCGGGTCGTGAGCTACTTCCGGCCGCGCCTCCCCACCCTCGCGAGCCCGGTGGCGCTGGCGCTGCGCGCCACCGGGCCGGGCCCGACCGCGTTGGGGGATCCGGTGCTCGTGGAATGGGCGCTCGAGGCCGTCATCAAGAACGCCATCGATGCGCTCTCCGGGCGCGGCGGCAAGATCGACGTGACGGTCGACGCGGCTCCCCGCACGGCCCGCATCGCGGTGTGCGACGACGGCCCCGGCGTCGCCCCCGAGGTGCGCGCCAACCTGTTCGAGCCGGGGATCTCCACCAAGCCCGGTGGGTGGGGCATCGGCCTGGCGCTCGCGCGCCGCATCGTCGAGCAGCAGCATGGCGGGCGACTGCTGTATCGCCCGGGACCGGGCGGAGAGGGGACCGAGTTCGTGCTGGAGTTTCCGCTGGTCCAAGAGCGGGACGGGGGACGGGGGAGGGGGGACGGGTGACGCTCCCGCTCAATCCCGCGCAAGAGGCCGCAGTCCGCCACCCTGGTGGACCGCTGCTGGTGCTCGCGGGAGCCGGCTCGGGCAAGACGCGTGTGTTGACGGCCCGCATTGCCCACCTGATTCAGGAGCGCGGCCTGGCGCCCTCGCGCATCTTCGCGGTGACCTTTACCAACAAGGCGGCGGGGGAGATGCGGGCCCGGGTCGCGACCTTGCTCGGTGCCGATCCGCGCGGCCTGTGGATTGGGACGTTCCACTCCCTGTCCGCGCGGCTGTTGCGGCGTGAGGCCCCGCTCCTCGGGTTTGGTCCCAATTTCTCCATTTACGACCAGGACGACTCCGAGGCGCTGGTCAAACGGCTGCTGGAGCAGCGCGGCCATTCGCCCAAGGCCAATCCGCCCCGCGCGATCCACGCCATCATTTCCGGGGCCAAGAACCGCATGCTCCTCCCCGAGGAGCTCGGCGCCAGCGCCGAGAGCCCGCTGGAGCGCGTGGCGGCGGAGATCTACGCTGCCCTCGGCCCCGCCCTGAAGCAGGCCAACGCGATGGATTTCGACGATCTGCTGCTGTTTCCCCTCACGCTCTTCGCCGAGCACCCGGAGCGGCTGGCCTACTGGCAACGGCGCTTCGACCACGTCCTGGTGGACGAGTTCCAGGACACCAACGCGGCGCAGTACCGGTTGGTGCGACAGCTGGCGGCGCAGCACACCAACCTCTGTGTCGTCGGCGACGACGACCAGGCCATCTACGGCTGGCGCGGGGCGGACGTGCGGCACATGCTGTCGTTCCAGCACGACTTCCCCGGGACCACCCTGATCAAGCTGGAGCAGAACTACCGCTCCACCCAGGTGATCCTCGACGCGGCGAACGGGGTAATCGCGGAGAACGCGCGCCGGCTGGGTAAGACGCTGTTCACCGCGAAGCAGGGGGGGGAGCCGGTCACGCTGCTCACCGCCGCCGACGAGCGCGACGAGGCGGAGTGGCTGGCCGCGGAGCTGGCGCGACGCGCCGCCGACGACGACATCCCTTATGAAGGAATGGCCGTCCTGTATCGCACCAACGCCCAGTCGCGCCCGCTCGAAGAAGCCTTCCGGTTCCGGGGGATCCCCTACCGCCTGGTGGGCGCTGTGAGTTTCTACGAGCGTCGTGAGGTGAAGGACGTGCTCGCCTATCTGCGCCTCATCGCCAACCCGGCCGACGACCAGGCTTTTCTGCGCGTGGTGAACGTGCCGCGCCGCGGGATCGGGGACGCCTCGCTCGCGCCCCTGGTGCGGGCGGCGACCCAGTGGAAACAATCGCTGTTCCAGACCGCCGGCGCGGCCGGCCGCATCCCCGACCTGCGGCCCAATGTGCGGGATGCGTTCCTAGGGCTGGCCCGCCTGCTCGAGGACCTGCGGGCGGGCTACGGCCAGGCGGACCCGGCCACGGCGCTGGAGCAGACGATCGCGGCCGTGGGCTATCCACAGTACCTCGCCGAAGAGGGGCCCGAGGGGATCGAGCGCATCGAGAACGTGCAGGAGCTGATCGCCGGCGCCGCCCAGTGGGCGGAGACGGTGGAGGAAGACGATGGGACGGGGGACGGGGCAGAGGGGACGGGTGCGACCAGCCTGATCGAGCGCTACCTCACTCAGGCCGCGCTCGTGACGTCGGCCGATCAGGGGACCGGCGACCCGACCGGCGTCACCCTGATGACCGTCCACATGGCGAAGGGTCTCGAATGGCCGGTGGTGACGCTCGGGGGTCTCGAAGACGGACTGTTCCCGCTCGCCCGCTCGGCGGGTGAGCCAGGGGGGCTCGAGGAGGAGCGACGCTTGTGCTACGTGGGACTCACGCGGGCGCGCGAAAAACTGTATCTCTCATGGGCGCGCACACGCTACCGGAACGGCCGGCTCGAGCTGTCGGAGCCGTCCCGCTTTCTCGAGGCGGTTCCACCCGGCGTACTGGAGGAGCGCAGTACGACGCCGCAGTGGGACCGCGGCGAGCGGACGACGCGGCGTGCAAGCGCGCGCGCGCGCGGGGCCGCGCCCACGAACCTGGATTGGGAGATAGAGGTGTCGCAGGACGCCCCGCGCTACGCCGCGGGCGAGCGGGTGCGGCACCGCAAGTTCGGGAGCGGAGTGGTGCGCGCCGTATCGGGCTCAGGTCGAGAGCTGAAGGTCACCGTGGAGTTCGACGATCGGGAGATCGGGACCAAACAATTGCTCGTCGCCTACGCGGGGCTCGAGCGCGAGTGGGAGAGCGCATGAGCGTCACACACGACGAAGTGCTGAAGATCGCGCGCCTGGCCGAGTTGGACGTGAGTGAGGAAGCGCTGTCCCTCCTGGCCGAGCAGATGTCGCGCATTCTCGACTACGTCGCGCAGATCAACGCCGTGCCCGCGAGCGAAGGCGTGAAGCCGTTCGTGCCCGGCCCCGACGCCCTGCGCTTCCGGGTCGACGAAGTGAAGCCCATTCCCCTCGCCTTCGGTCCCGAGACGTTGGCGCCTGCCTTCAAGGACGGCTTCTTCCTGGTGCCGAAGCTCGGCGCTTTCGAGGGTGCCGATTCGTGACCGATCCGAGCGAAGCGCTCGCCAGCGCCAAGGCCACGGCCGATCGCCTCGTGAAGGCCAAGCGGTTCAACGCCTGCCTGACGCCGGTGCGCGAGCTGCGCAAGGCGCTGGTGACGCAGGCGCTGGCCACCCACCCGTCCGGGGTCCTGTACGGCATGCCGGTTGCCGTCAAGGACAACATTTGCACGCTCGAGTTCACCACGACCTGCGGGTCGACGATCCTCGAGGGCTATCGCTCGCCGTACGAGGCGACCGCCGTCGCGAAGCTCAAGGCGGCGGGCGCGCTCATCGCCGGCAAGACCAACTGCGACGAGTTCGCCATGGGATCGTCCACGGAGCACTCCGCCTACGGGCGCGTGCTGCACCCGTTCGACAAGACGCGCGTCCCCGGCGGCTCCTCCGGCGGCTCGGCCGCCCTGGTGGCGGCGGGCGCCGTGCCCGCGGCCCTCGGCTCCGAGACGGGCGGCTCGGTGCGCCAGCCGGCATCGCTGTGCGGCGTCGTGGGGATCAAGCCCACCTACGGGCGCGTCTCCCGCTGGGGGCTGGTGGCATTCGGCTCCTCGCTCGACCAGATCGGCGTCCTGGGCAGGAGCGTCCACGACGCGGCGCGCGTGCTCTCGGTGATCAGCGGTCGCGATCCGAAAGACTCGACCTGTGAGGACCGTGATCCGTTGCGGCTGCCCAACGTGCCGGAATCGCTGCAGGGGTTCGTGATCGGGATCCCGAAGGAATACTTCTCGGCCGACCTGGACCCCGCCGTGCGGCGGGCGTGCGATCGCGCCGTGCGGCTGCTCAGGGAGCTCGGGGCCGCGGTACGCGAGGTGGCGTTGCCGCATACCGCGTACGCCGTGCCCACCTATTACATCCTGGCTCCGGCCGAGGCGTCGTCCAACCTGGCGCGCTACGACGGGGCGCGCTACGGTCCCCGCTTCGACGGGTCGGCGGACGTACGGGCCCTGTATCGCACGACGCGTGGCGAGGGGTTCGGTTCCGAGGTGCGGCGCCGCATCCTGCTCGGCACCTACGTCCTGTCGTCGGGCTACTACGACGCATACTACCGCAAGGCGCAGCAGATGCGGGCGTTGATCGCGCAGGACTTCCGCAACGCCTTCGACCGCGGCGTCGACCTCCTGTTCACACCCACCACGCCCACGCCGGCCTTCAAGGCGGGCGAGAAGGTCGACGACCCGGTCGCCATGTATCTGTCCGACATCTTCACCGTGACGGCGAACCTCGCCGGCCTGCCGGCGATCTCGATCCCGATCGGACGCATCAAGGGACTGCCGATCGGTGGGCAGTTCATCGGGCAGGCGTTCCTCGAGGACGAGATGCTCGAGGCGGCCTACGCGCTGGAGCGGGTCGTGCCGGCGACCGAGGAGGCGTGATGGCCGGGACGGCGACGCCCGAGTGGGAGACGGTCATCGGGCTGGAGACGCACGTGCAGCTGCGCACGGTGTCCAAGATGTTCTGCGGCTGCTCGACGGCGTTCGGTGCACCCCCCAACACGAACGTCTGCCCGGTGTGTCTGGGCTTGCCGGGGGCGCTCCCCATGGCGAACGGGCTGGCGCTGCAGCTCGCGGTGCGCGCTGCCCTGGCGCTGGGATGCACGGTGCACCCGCGCAGCGTGTTCGCGCGCAAGAACTACTTCTATCCCGACCTCCCCAAGGGCTACCAGATCTCGCAGTTCGAGCAGCCGCTCTCGACCGACGGGTCGCTGTCGTATCTGTCGCCGGACCGGGGGATCGCCACGACCACCATTCAGCGGCTGCACGTGGAAGAGGACGCCGGCAAGTCGCTGCACGACCGGTTTCCCAGGCAGACGGCGATCGACTTGAACCGCTGCGGCGTGCCCTTGATCGAGATCGTGACCGGACCCGACTTCCGCTCTCCCCAGGAGGCGCGCGCCTATCTCCTGACGCTGAAGCAGCTGCTCGAGTACGCCGGGGTCTCGGACTGCGACATGGAAAAAGGCAGCCTGCGGGTCGACGCGAACGTGTCGGTGCGCCGGGTTGGTGAAGCCGTCTTGGGCACAAAGACCGAAGTAAAGAACATCAACTCGTTCGCCTACGTCGAGAAGGCCCTGACCGTGGAGCGCGACCGCCAGATCGCCGTGCTCGAAGCCGGGGGCAAGGTCGAGCAGCAGACGTTGTTATACGATGCGAAGACGAATGCCGTGCGCCTGCAGCGCGCCAAGGAAGAGAGCCACGACTACCGCTACTTTCCCGACCCCGACCTGCCGCCCCTCGTGCTGCGCGAGGAGTTCATCGCCGAGCAGCAGGCCCTCCTGCCGGAGCTGCCGGCGAAGAAGCGGGAGCGCTTCGTCGAGAAGTACGCGCTCAGCGTGACCGACGCGGCGGTGCTCACCGCCGATCGCGCGGTGGCGGACTATTACGAAGCGGTGGTGCACGCCGGGTCCGGAGCCGACGCCAAGGTCGCGGCGAACTGGGTGATGACCGAAGTGCTCGCCGACGCGAAGGATCACGGCGACGGGCTGCGGGTGCAGCCTGGAGCGCTCGCGAATCTGATCGGCCTGGTGCGAGGCGGCACGCTGAGCCATCAAGCGGCCAAGCGGGTGTTCAGCGAAGTGGCCGAGCACGGTGGCGAGCCGCGCAACGTGGCCGAGGCGCTGGGCCTCATCCAGGTGGCCGACGCGGGCGTGGTCACCGGCTGGGTGAGCGAGGTGCTGGCGGAGCACCCCACCGAGGTGGCGCGCTACAAGAGCGGCGAGACCAAGCTCATGCCGTTTTTCATCGGGCAGGTGATGAAGGTGTCGCGCGGCAAAGCGGACCCGAAACTGGCGCAGCGGGTGCTGGAAGAGAAGCTGGTGGCTTAGTCGCTTGCGCACGGGGGCGACGCGCCGTAACCTTGCACCCCCAGTCGGACGGCTGACTCTGTGTCCAGGTCGTGGTGGTCGATCAGGTCCCGTGCCCAGACGCTGCTCGCCGTGCTCCTGGCCGCAGACGGATGTGGGGGTGATGGTACCGGCCCGCGGGGTATCACGGTCACGCTGACGCTCTGCGCCCTCCCGAACACGCCGGGTGGCTCCAAGGTCTGCGCCGCGACGAGCGCCGCCCCCCTGCAGGCGGTCGAAGTCACCGCCGTCGCCACGCCGTCCGCGTCCTTCCCCGTCAACCGCATCGTCATCAGCGCGGCCGGCTTGATCACCCGCGCCGACACGTTCGCGGCGGACAACTCCGCAGCCGGCCCGGGGATCGCCGTCGACACGACATACCTCCCGGGACTGGCGGGCGCCGTCACGTTTACGGCGACGGCGTCCGGACCGGCGGCCAGCGGCACGTCGTCCCCGATGGTGCTGGCGGTGGCCGACACCGAGCCGCCCGTCGTAACCGGGGTGACGCTGGTCCCGCACGACAGTCTCGAGCCGGGCGACTCCGTGTTCGTGGATGTCACGGCAACCGACAACAGCGCCGTCACCAGGGTCGTCGTGCGCGGAATGGGGGCACTCGTCGGCGTGGCCGACACATTGCTCCAGGGTGGGCCGTCGGTGTCACAGCGGGCGCGGTTCCGCGTGCCGCCGGCGGCGACGTACGGCACCCCCGTGTCGTTCGACGTACGGGCGATGGACGTCGTGGACCTGTCCAGCCCTCAGGTGTCGAGTGGGGTCCTCACCCTCGGCGACTTCACTCCGCCCGCGATCAGCGGTGCAAACGCGAACGGCCCGAGCAGCGACCCGCTCGTTCCCGGCGACACGTTGCGGGGCGCCATGGACGCGGCGGACAACCACAAGCTTGCCTGGGTCGGCTATCGAGTCGGCCAGCCCGCGATCGCCCAGGATTCGTTCCCGGTGACGGGAAAGGGGGGTCAATACGCCTTCAACGGTATCGTAGCGCAGAGCTGGGTCGGGACAGACCCGCTCCGATTGTTCGCCCGCGATTCGTCCGGGAACGAGGGAATCTTCAATCTTCAGGTGCGCGTCCTCGACGCCGTGCGGAAACCGGTGCGCGCCTCGTCTGGTCAGGCGGGCATCCAGGACTACATCTACGACGCGAAGCGCAATACGCTCTACTTCATGAACACGTTCACGATCGGCGTGCTCCCGGTCGCGACAATGGCGTTCGGGACGCCGATCGCGCTGCCGACGGAGGCGCGCGGCTACCACATGGATCTCACGCCGAGCTCCGACAGCATCGTGTTCGCGAACCAGCTGGTCACCGACAGTGTGTTCGTGGTGCTGGCCACCGTGGACCTCACCCAGACGGCGCGCACGGTCGACACGGCGCACGTCGCCCGTGACCCGGTCAATACCTGGCCGGCCGAAACCGGTGTCGTGAGCGGCGACAAGGCGTTCATTCCCATCCTGTCGATGACGGGGTTCGGCGAGCTCGACGAGTTCGACCTGGCCACGAGGACCGAAACGCGGCGCAGCGATGCGGGCGAGTCCGGCAACATCCCCACGTTCGTGCTGTTCCTGCCCAACGCCGACCGAACGCGGATGGCAATGATCTGGAGCAACCTGGGACAGATCTACCGCGTTGCCGGGGACGCCTTCTCTGCGCCCGTCACGCTTCCCTCGGGCGGCCTCGCGACCGGCGATGCTTCCGTGGACAGCGCCGGCACGCGCTACCTGCTCGGCGGGACGCTGCTCGACGACAACCTGGCGGTACTGCGCACCTTCGATTTCCCCTCGAGTCCCGGATTCCCGAACACGGCGGTGGTGTCCGCGATTTCCCCGGACGGGACGGTGGCGTACTTCAGCCAGACTGTGGATGGAACGGACCGCGCGTTGGTCCTCAAAGTGCGTGTGAGCGACGGCGTCGTTGTGGGGCGGATGCTCGTGCCGACCGTGGTGGGACGGCTGATGGCCCTCCCGGACGGGAATACCCTGGTCGGGGTCGCCCGCGACAACAGCGTCCTCGCCCTGGACGTGCGCTGAACCGGCGTCAGGCGCCTCGGTCCCGCCAGGGGCGCTGCGACTGCGACTGCTTCCAGTAGGCGAGCGCGGGCGTCGGCAGACCGAAGTGGTGCTCCGCCGTCTCGAGCATCCGGTCGGGGTCTTCCCGGCCACCCTCCAGCAGCGCCTGGCGCCGCATCTGCTTGGCGAGCCGCAGCGCCTGGTCGCCGGCCGGATCGAGCCGCCGCGCCGCCGCGTCGCGCTCCCCCAGCATCTCCATCACGTACTCGAACGCCACGGCCATGTGCCGCTCGACGTCGTGGTCGGGCAGGTCCCAGCGAGTGTTCTCGAGCAGCAGCTGGAACGCCCAACGCCAGCTCTCGCTCTCGGTGAGATGCACCATGCCGCGGAACAGCCGGCGGTTGGTGCCCATGCTGAACAGCGTGGGCGAGATGATGGAGTCGAGGTGCGCATCGCTGGGCGCGTGGTCGCGCAGAATGACCTCCTTCGCCTCCTTGGCATACGCGTCACCGAGGTGCGTTTCGAACCGGCTCTCCCAATAGCTGTGGCCCAGCGCCGTCGTGCCGGAGGTGAGCAGCAGCTGACGGGGCACGAAGAAATTGTGCGCCACCGAATCGGCCGCGAGGTGCGACAGGTAGCCAAGGCCGAATGCCTTGAGCGGGTCCGTGGGCGCCAGGTCGAAGATCTCCTGTCCCACGTGCCACGCGTGGCAATGCCGCCCCACCGGGGCGTACTTCTTGGCGATCGACGTGTCGGCGGCGATGTTGCCGTACAGAAAGTCGTACGGGAAGGCGCGCAGCAGGTCGGCCACCAGGCCCGGCAGCTGGTGCAGATTCGCGAGCACCGATTCGCCCAGGTAGACGTGCGTGCCCGGTGTCCAGGCGTGCGCCACGTCGGGAAACAGCGCCACGCCGGCGAGGGCGACGGCCGCCGCGATGAGGAGGCGCCGGCCCCCCCTCCTCCCCCTCAGTGCTTCCTCCCGCGCTTCAGCGCCCGGCGGCCCCAGTCGACCAGCGAGAGACCGCGGCGCACCATGCGAACGCTGGCCGCCGCGTCGAGGACGGTGCTCTCCACTTCCTCCTGCACCACCTCGAACAGGGCATCGAGATCGGCGAGACGCGTCTGCGCCGCGTCCGCGGCCTTTACGATCCGCTCCCGCAGCTCGCGCGACGTGCCGACCAGGCTGTCCGCCTCGGTGCGAATCGACCCCACCAGCTGCCGTACGTCCCCCACGGCCGGGCCCGCGAGGTCGCGCAGCACGCGCAGGAAGGCTCGCACGCCAAGGGCTGCCGCCACGGACGAGACCGCAATGGCGATCGCGGCGAGCGCGAGAATCGCGAGCGAAACCGCCGCCACCACCGCCACCCAGGCCGGGATCATCGTGGATTAAGCTCGGCCGTCTCGGACGCTGGTGTCAACGGCGCCGGGCCGGCCCGGAGCGCAAGCGTGAGGAGCGCCGGCGCGGCCAGTTGCGCTACGGCTACGCCTCCCACCACGGTGGCGAGCACCGCGGGCCCTCCTACGACGCCGGTGGCGCGGCCGCCGTACATCATGAAGAAGTCGACGCCCAAGGCGAGCGCGGTCGCGCCCTGCGCCACCGTGGCGAGCCCGGCGTGGGGCGGGATACCGTGCAGGCGCAGAGCGGCGCGCCCGAACCGCACCGCCCCCCACTGGGCGGCCACGCGCACCAGCGCCACGAGAGGAGCAGCGACGAGAATCCACGGCGTCTGGAGGGTGAGCAGGGCGCCCGTCAGGATCAAGAATACGGCGGTGAAGGGGTGCGCCCCATTGGCAAGTACGTGGCGGACCAGGTGCCGTCGGGGCGAGAGGTTCACGATCAAAGCCGCCGCCAGCGCGCTCACCACGAGCGGCGACAGGTCGGCGGCATACCCCAGCCCCGCGCCGAACAGGAGCGTGGCGAGGAGCGCGAATGCCAGGTCGTCGGCCGCGGGCCGCAGCCGGCTGACCGACAGGAACGCCATGCCGATCAGCGCGCCGCCGCCCACGGCGAAGATGAGCGACGCCAGCCAGCCCAGCTCCGCGCCGGCCGTGGTCGGGGAGCGGTGCAGCGCCAGCGGCACCGTGATCGCCAGCGCGCCGGCAGCGGTCTCGAGCACCGCCGCCCGTGCGATGCGCCGTGCGATCAACGCGCCGAGCCCCAGGGTCCGGGCGACGTGGGTGACGGCCCCGGGTCCCGATGCTGCCGCGACGGCCGCCAGGGCGAGGACCGCCGGCAGCCGGGGCGTCCAAGCGGCGCCCAGCGTCGGGACGAGGCGGGCGAGCAGCGCGACGGCGAGGGCCACCGCCGCGAACGCGCCCGTGGCCGACAGCCCGGCAAGCAGACAGACGTCGCGTGGAATGCGCCGCACGTAGCGCCATTCGAACCGCGCGCCGAGCGCCGCGCCGATCCAGCCGAGCGCGAGCGCCATGACCGGCGCGAGCGCGCGCACCAGCGCCGGACTCAGGAAGCCGATGCCCGGTCCGAGCAGCAGGCCGACGGCGACGAGCGGACCGCCCGCCTCGAGCAGCGGGTCCAGGCTCGCGACGCGTCGCCACGCCGGGCGCGGCAGCCGGGTGGCGAGCAGGCCGATCGCGGCGAGTCCCGCGAGCGCGAGCACGGGGCTCACGTTCACGCGCGAACGTTCGCGCGCGCTTGACGTCGGCGCAAGCCGCCGCATAGCTTGCCTCACCCATGCCTCCGTCTTTCTCGGTGACGGGCGGTCGCCCGCTCAAGGGCACCATTCGTCCGGCGGGCAACAAGAACGCGGCACTCCCCATCCTCGCGGCCACGCTCCTGGTCGAGGGGCCCTGTCGCATCGACAATGTGCCCCACATTCGTGACGTCGAGACGATGCTGGAGCTGCTCTCCCACCTCGGCGCCGCCGTCGCGTGGACGGGACCGAACAGCGTGGACGTGGACGCCGCGCGGGCCGAGCCGCGCGAGCTCGATCCCGCGCTGGGCGCGCGCATCCGCGCGTCGATCCTGCTGGCGGGTCCGATGCTCGCCCGCTTCGGACGGGTCAGCCTGCCCCCGCCGGGGGGCGACGTGATCGGGCGCCGCCGGGTGGATACGCATTTCCTGGCGCTCGAGCGGCTAGGCGCGACGGTGACCGTCGGCACCTCCTACCAGGTCGAGGCCAAGCGGCTCGCCGGCGCCGACATCTTCCTGGACGAGCCCAGCGTCACGGCCACCGAAAACGCGCTGATGGCCGCGGTCGCGGCCCGCGGCACGACGACGCTTCGCAACGCGGCCTGCGAGCCTCACGTCCAGGACCTCGCCCGCTTCCTCGCGACTCTGGGCGCGGAGGTGGGCGGCGTCGGGACCAACACGCTCACCGTGGAGGGCGGCCGCCCGCTCAAGGGTGCGGCGTTTGCCCTGGGGCCCGATCACATCGAGATCGGTTCGTTCATCGGGCTCGCGGCCGTCACCAACGGCGCGATCACCATCGAGGGCGTACGGGGCGAGGACCTGCGCGCCACGCTGCTCGCCTTCGAACGCCTGGGCGTGCGACCGCGGCTCGACGGCACGACGCTCGTGGTGGACGCAGGTCAGGAGCGGCGCATCCGTCCCGACCTGGGAGGGCACGTTCCCAAGCTCGAGGACGGGCCCTGGCCGGCGTTCCCGGCCGACCTGATGTCGATCGCGATCGTGGTCGCGTCGCAGTGCGAAGGGCTGCTGCTGGTGTTCGAAAAACTGTTCGAGTCGCGCCTCTTCTTCGTGGACAAGCTCATCGGGATGGGGGCGCGCATCGTACTGTGCGACCCGCATCGCGCCGTGATCGCCGGGCCCTCGCCCTTGCGGGGGGGCGTGGTCGAAAGCCCCGACATCCGGGCCGGGATGGCGATGCTGCTCGCGGCCCTCGCGGCTCAGGGCGAGTCGGTGATCCACAACATCGGTCAGATCGAGCGGGGCTACGAGCGGATCGACGAGCGGCTGCGGGCCCTGGGGGCGCAGATCGAGCGGCTGGAGGGACAGCCCGACCAGCGGAGCGCGAGACGGTGATGCCCGTGACCTTCCGTCCGCCTGACCGCCCGTCCGCCAGTCCCACCCTGCTCCGCGAGCAGCCCGTGGGCGACTCCGCCGTCCCCCGCATGGAGCTGCGCGAATGGGCCGAGCGCTATGGCGTGGTGGCCGGCCTCACCACCCGCGGGCGCGGCTTCTCGCTCGGGTTGTGGAGCGAGGAGAACGTGGGGCAGGTGATGACCCGCTGGCGCGCGGTGCGCGCGGCCTTCGGCCCGCGCTTCCCGGGGCTGGTGCTCTCGCACCAGATCCACGGCACGGCCGTGACCTGGCACCGCGCGTCCCCAGCGGGCTGGCTCATCCTCGACGGTATCGACGGCCATGCGACCGGCGCGCCGGGATTGCTCCTCACCGTCACGGTCGCCGACTGTATCCCGGTATACCTCGTGGCGCCCGACAAGCGCGTGGTCGCGTTGCTGCACGCGGGATGGCGCGGCACGGTGGGGCGGATTCTCGAGCGCGGCGTAGAGCTCGTGAAGCGGGAGGCGTTCGTGCGCGCGGAGGATATCGTAATGCATTGTGGCACAGGAATTTGTGGTGCGTGCTATGAAGTAGGTTCTGAAGTGCTGTCGCAGCTCTCCGGCCACGCCGAGACGGAGCCGGGCCGGGTGGATCTGCGCCAGGTGCTGGTGGCGCAGGGGCGCGCGCTAGGGCTGACGCAGATCAGCGCCTCTCCCTGGTGCAGTGCGCACGACCGCGACCAGTTTTTTTCGCACCGCGCCTCGGGCGGGCGCGATGGGCGCATGATCGCGTATCTCGGGCTGCCGCTGGCCGCAGCTTGACAGCCGCAGGCGGGCGGCTAAATTCTGGCTCTGAAGCGGGCGAAGTTCGGCCCGCGCTTTTTTTTGCGTTTGGGTCATGCTCTCCGACAGCCTCGTCGAGTCGTTTCGGTCCCGACTGGAAGTCTTGGGTCTCGAGTTGGCCGACCTCCGTATCGGCGGCACGCCGCAGCGGCCCCTCGTTCACGTGCGCATCGAGTGGCCCCCGGACGGTGGATCCCGGGGGGTGACGGTGGCCGACTGCGCCACGGCGAGCCGGACGTTGGAGACCTGGCTCGACGCGGACGGCGCGCTGGGCCGGCGCTACGTGCTCGAGGTCTCGAGCCCGGGCCTGGAGCGCCCCCTGCGCTGGCACCGGCACTGGGTGCGGTTCGTGGGTCGGGACGTGCAGGCGACGGTGGCGGGGCTCGGCCGCGTGCGCGCGCGCATCGTGGCCGTGCCCGACGAGACGACGGTGGTGCTGCAGCGGGAGGGGGCGGAGGCGCAGCCGATACCGCTCGCGCGGATCCGCGACGCGCGCTTGGCGGTGGATTGGTGACGAGGAACTCATGACGACGAATACCAGCGACGTAGTCTCCGCGATCCGCGAGCTGACGAACACCAAGCAGCTCGAGCGGACGGAGCTGCTCGACCTGTTGAAAGACGGGCTGCATGCCGCCCTGGTGAAGCGCTACGGCCCCAACGTGCGTGCCGAAATCGGGATCGACGAGCTCAAGGGCACGATCCGGATCGTCGTGCTGCGCACCGTGGTCGAGACGGTGGAAGACCCGGGCGCGCAGGTCACGCTCGAGGAGGCGCGCTTCGAAGACCAGGACTTCCAGGTGGGCGACGTGCTGGAAGAGGAGGTGCCGTTCGAGGCGTTCGGCCGCACCGCGGTGCAGGCCGCCAAGCAGCGCATCATCCAGCGGGTGCGCGAGGGCGAGCGGGCCCGTATTCGGGAGGAGTTCGCCGATAAGGTCGGGGACCTCCTGTCGGGCGAAGTGCAGCAGATCGAGCGCGGCAAGGTCGTCGTCATGCTCGCGAAGTTCCGCGAAGCCGAGGCGATCATCCCCTACCGGGAGCAGAATCACCGCGAGCACTTCCACCAGGGCGACACGATTCGGGCGGTGCTCAAGCGGATCGAGGAGACGCCGAAGGGTCCGCGCCTGATCCTGTCGCGCGCCGACCCGCTGTTCGTCAAGGCGTTGTTCAAGCTCGAGGTGCCCGAGATCCAGCAGCAGATCGTCGAGATCCGCGCCACCGCTCGCGAGGCGGGCAGCCGCACCAAGATCGCCGTGTCGTCGCGCGACGACTCGATCGATCCCGTGGGCGCCTGCGTGGGCCTCAAAGGGTCGCGCGTCCAGGCCGTGGTCAACGAGCTCAACGGCGAGCGCATCGACATCGTGCCGTGGTCACCCGATCCGGAGCGCTTCGCCAAGCTGGCGCTCGCGCCGGCGCGTGTGGCCCGGGTGTTCTCCGACCCCGACACCAAGACGATCCAGGCGATCGTGGACGAAGACCAGCTCTCGCTCGCGATCGGGCGCAACGGCCAGAACGTGCGCCTCGCCTCCGAGCTGACCGGCTGGAAGATCGACCTGTACTCGAGCCGCGAGTGGCTGGAGCGGGGCGGGGAAGGACCGCTGTTTGCGCCGCTGCCCCGTCCCGAGGAAGAGGCCGCAACCAACGTCGCGCTGCGCGAGCTCAAGGGACTGCCGGCGGAGCTGGTCGACGTGCTGGCGCAGGCGGGCCACAAGACGCTGCAGGACATCCTCGATCTCGAGCGTGAGGACGTGGACAAGATTGCCGGCATGACGCCCGAGCTCGCCGACAAGCTCATGGCGTTCCTGAACGAGATGACCGAAGAGGGCGGTGAGGACGAGCCCGAGCCCGGACCGGCGGGCGCGCCGGGCGAAACACCCGCCCCGGCGGCGTGAACGCGCGGGTCGTCCGGCTGCTGGGGTTGGGGCTCTCGGGCGGGGGCGGGCGAGTGGTGGTCGGCGTGGCGGGCGTGCGGGCGCAGCTGCAGCGCGACGCGCTGCACTGCGTCGTGGTGGCGGGCGACGCCAGCCCGCGCACGCTGGAAAAGGTGGAGCGCCTCGCGCGGGCCCGCGGGGTGCCGATCGTGCGGGGGCCCGGGGCGTTCGCATTGGGCCACGGGCTCGGCAGGCCGCCGGTCCAAGCGGTCGGGGTGGCTGACGCCGCGCTGGCGCGCGGCCTGGTCGGGTCTTTGGAGGAGTGAGTGACGACGACGCGGATTCACGATCTGGCGGCTGAGTTCGGCATCTCCGCAGAGCAGCTCATCGGCATGCTCAAGGAGCAGGACATCTTCGTGCGCAGCCATCTCACGCCGCTCAAGCCGGAGCAGGTGGCGCTGATGCGCGCGCGCTGGGAGCGCGACAAGCGCAAACAGAAGGAGACGCCCGCCCCTCCCAAGCGCCGGCGTGCCGTCAAAGCGGCCGCCGAGCCGGTGGCCGAGGTGCCGGAGGAGCGTCCCAAGCGCCGCCGCCGCACGGCGGCCGACGTCGCCGCCGCGGAAGCGGAGGCGCAGGCCGAAGCGGCGATCGAAGCGGAGCGCGACCTCAAGGCGCGCGAGGCGCTCGAAGCCGCCAAGGCGGTCGACGACGAGGAGAAGCCCTCGCTCGAAGAGCGCGCCGCCGCGCTGTTCAAGGAGCTCCCGGCCGCCGACGAGACGCATCGCGAGCCGCTCGCCGCCAGCCCGTTCGCGGCGCCGCTGGCCGCAGCGGCGCCGCCGCCGCCTCCGGGTCTGGGGCCGGCCGCGCCGCCGTCCGCTCCCCCGCGCTCCGTGATCCCCACGCCCGTCCGGCCCAAGCCGGTCGCCAGCGCGGCGCCCGGCGGCGCCGTCCCGCCCCGACCGGTCGCGTCCGCGGCCCCCGGCGCGGGCCCGCTCGAGGAGCGGCGACGCGACAAGGGGAAAAAGCGCAAGAAGGGGAAGAAGTCGCTGGTGGACCAGGAGGCCGTGGCGCAGAACATCTCCCGCACCCTCGCCTCGATCAAAGGACCGGCGGGGCGCAAGGGGGTGCACCGCCGCGAGGAAGGCCCGAGCTTCCGCGACGTCGAGGAGCAGAAGCGACGCGACGAGAAGGAGCGCGAGAAAACGCTGGTGCGGGTGACGGAGTTCATCACGGTCTCCGAGCTCGCCAACAATCTCAAGGTTCCCGCCAAGGAGATCGTCGCCTTCGCCTTCAAAGAGCTGGGGCAGATGGTGACGATCAATCAGCGGCTCGACTTCGACATGATCGAGCTGATCGCGTCGGCGTTCGGGTTC
>Ga0209057_1000753_pt1 | contig 28202 bp, 34 predicted proteins | sample GraSoiAngelo_146_FD_185903 | JGI IMG/M metagenome (GOLD analysis project Ga0209057, IMG submission 185903) | Grasslands soil microbial communities from the Angelo Coastal Reserve, California, USA - 14_1009_05_30cm (SPAdes) (version 2) | ecosystem: Environmental > Terrestrial > Soil > Grasslands ... | reverse complement strand
AGGACGAGGTGAAGATCAACCCCAAGGAGCTCGAGATGGCGAAGGCGCTGATCGAGAGCCTGGCCGACAGCTTCGACCCCAGCCGCTACAAGGACAACTACCGCGAGGCTGTGATGAAGGTCGTGCGCGCCAAGGCGGAGGGCGAGGTCATCGAAGCGCCTGAGGCGCCCCAGCCGGCCAAGGTCATGGACCTCATGGAAGCGTTGCGGCAGTCTGTGGCGCAAGCGAAGAAGCAGCGCGCCGGGCGGGAGAAGCCGGCCGCCGAAACCAAGAGACGTCGTAAAGCTTCGTAACCAATCCCCACGAATTCAGAGGCTTCGCCGTGAATTCGCGGGGACCCCTAATACGCGCTGCCCCTAATCTGGGGCGGATGCAGGACCCCGACCAGCTCTCCATCGAGCTCGAGAGCTTCCCGGACGAGGTGCGTCCGATGCAGGCCGCCTCGGCCGAAGCCCCATTCAGCTCGCCCGAGTACATCTTCGAGGTCAAATGGGACGGGTTGCGCTGCATCCTGTTTCGCGACCACGACGGGAACGTCCGGCTGCAGGACCGAGGGCTGACCGACCTGACGGCCGACCTGCCCGAGGTGGTGAAGGCGGCGAAACGTGTGCCGCCCGGGAGCGTGATCGACGGCGAGCTGGTCGCGACCGACACCGACGGCCGACCCAACTATCCGCGGCTGCGGCAGCGTCTGGCCGCCGGCGCGCGGATGCAGGACGAAATTCCCACTGCATATCTCGCCTTCGACGCGCTGTACCTCGAGGGCCGGCCGCAGCTGCGACAACCGGTCATCAGACGGCGCGCACGTCTCGCCAAGGCCGTGGAGGCGGGCGGCCACATCTTCGTTCCGGACCACATCGACGAAGACGGCGTCGAGCTGTTCGAGGCGTGTCTCGAGCGCGGTCTCGAGGGTGTGCTGGCCAAGCACAAGCAGAGCCCGTACGTCACAGGCCAGCGAAGCCCGTTCTGGCTGAAGGTGAAGGCCGTGAAGTCGGATGACTTCGTCGTCATCGGGTGGACAGGAGAAAGACCCTTCGACGCGCTCGTCGTCGGCTTCTACGAAGACGGTCGGCTGCTTCCATGCGGCACGGTTGGCGGCGGCTACGACGACGAAGCGACGCGTGCGCTGCGCGATCGCGTGGTCGAGCTGGCCGCTGCTGACTCGCCGCTCGATCCGCCGCCGATCATGATGCGCCCTGTCAACTGGGTGAAGCCCGAGCTCGTGGTCAGCATCCGCTACTCGGAGTGGTCGCCAGACGGCACCCTGCGCTTCCCGATCTTCAATGGCCTCAGACCCGAGGTGCACCCGGCGGAGGCGGTGCGCCACCGGCCGCGCGTGGTCATCGGCGGCCACGTGCGTCCGGGCTCCGCGGCGTACGACCTGACTCGCTTCCCGTTTTGATGGATGTAGTCACCGGCGCGTTCAGCTTTACAGGCCGATTCATCGCTCGGCGCTTGATGACGCAGGAGCGCCAGATCAAGACGCTGACCAACCACCCACGGCGCCCGGGGACGGAAGACATCACCGCCGAGGTCGCGCCACTCCAGTTCGCGGACCGGGATGCGCTCGTCGAGAGTCTTCGCGGCGCGGACGTTCTTTACAACACCTACTGGGTCCGCTTCCAACACGGCCGCGTCAGGTTCGGCGAGGCAGTCGCCAACACGCGGACCCTGGTCGGCGCCGCGCGAGACGCCGGCGTGCGGAAGGTGGTCCACATCTCGGTCAGCAATCCCCGTGAGGATTCGCCCCTGGACTACTACGCGGGCAAAGCGCGAGCCGAGCGGGCGGTACGCGAGTCAGGACTGGCCTGGGCGATCGTCCGACCGACGCTGATCTTCGGCGACGGGGACATCCTGATCAACAACATCGCATGGCTGCTCAGGAGGCTCCCGATCTTCGGCATTCCGGGACGAGGTGATTACCGCGTCCAGCCGGTCGCCGGCGAAGACGTCGCGGAGATCGCGACGTGGGCGGCCGAGCAGACGGACAACGTGACGATCGACGCAGCCGGACCGGACATCGTCTATTACAGCGAGATGGTCGAGTCGATCGCGATCGCCGTCGGCCGGCATCCTCGGTTCGTGTACATGTCGCCGCGAACGTCGCTGCGGGCGGCCAAGCTCATCGGACGCCTGGTCAACGACGTGGTGCTCAACGAGCCAGAGCTCGAGGGCTTGATGCAGGAGCTGCTCGTCTCGACGGAGAGGCCGCGTGGGACAAAGCGCCTCGACAACTGGCTGCTGACCAACGCCGACACCGTCGGCATGAAGTACGCGTCCGAGCTCGATCGTCACTGGCGGTAGCAATTCAGTCGAACGGATCTTCGAGCAGCCTGGCGTCCAGGGCGCCATCCGTGGTCACGGTGACACTCACGACCGCGTAGCGAATCGGGCCGCGCCACTCCGCAAGGGCGCGGTACTCGGCCGCGGCGGCCATCAACGCTTTGCGCTTGCGCGATCCGACCGCCTCGAGCGGCGTGCCGAACGCGTCGCTGCTCCGAGTCTTCACCTCGACGACGACGAGGTCCCGACCCCGCCTGCAGACCAGGTCCAGCTCTCCCCGCCTGGCGAGAAAGCCCGCGCCGACGATCTGATAGCCGCGCGACCGCAAAAGGTCGGCCGCGGCCTTCTCGCCGGCTCGACCTAACTCTGCAGGCCGGCCAGCTCGGAGACGCGAAACGGTGCCCAAGACGTCCTGTGAATCGGGCTTGGGCCGAGTCGTCGGATCGCGGCGCGATGCGACGGGGTGGCGTATCCCTTGTGTTCTGCGAATCCCCAGCCTGGATAGAGCCGGTCGTACTCGATCATGGCCTGGTCGCGCGCGACCTTGGCCACGATGCTGGCGGCCATGATCGAGGCGCAGACCTTGTCGCCTCGGACGACGGCCATCTGCGGCAGCGGCGTATCGGGCACATCGAACGCGTCGACCAGGATGTACTCGGCCTTCACGCTCAAGCCCGCGATGGCGCCGGCGCTGGCCAGGATGCGCGCCTTGATGAGGCCGAGCCGATCGACCTGGGTGTGATCGACGGCGCAGACCGCGACCGCGACCGCGCGACGCCGGATGATGGCATCGACCCGATCGCGCTCTTCGGCCGTCATCTGCTTGGAGTCGTTGAGGCCTGGGATCCGATCGCCGATGCGCAGTACCACCGCCCCGCCGACGACGGGGCCCGCGAGTGGACCCATGCCGACCTCGTCCACGCCCGCCACGACCTCGTAGCCCATGGCGAGGGCCCTACGCTCGAACTGCCAGAGCTTCGGCCGCATCGACTCGAGAGTACTGGGCGCGGGCTCAAGCCGCTAGATGCTTAACAGCCTCCGCGGCGGCAGCCTGCTCGTTCCAGCGCTGCACGTTCACGCCGACGATCAGCAGCCACAGGCAGAACGATCCTTCTCCGACCAGTGACGGCAGCTGGATATAAGGCACGAGATGGGCGGCGAACCCAGGTGAGATGAAGCTCGCGAAGCTGTAGGTGAGATAGCAAAGAGCCCCAATCGCGAGCAGCACGCCGATGACTCGGGGCAAGAACGTCGACCGGAAACCAGGTATCCGATGGTGAGGCCATAGAACGCGAAAAACACGGAGTTGATGGCGTAGCTGACGTCCTGTGTGGCGAATGACATGTACGCCTGGGCCTGGAGCTGAGCGGACGTGAAGGCGCTCGTTTTCTGGCCGCCATCCAAGAGCGCCAAGGGGGTGAACTGACCGGCCAGGTTGGCGCCCTCGACCGCGGTACCCACAAGCGTGAAGAACACAACCAGCAAAGCCAGCCGGCGGTTTACCACCTTGAACAGCTCGTAGAAGATGACCGCCAGGGGCACATTGGTCGCGAGGATGACGACGTGGGCCACGATGCCGAGCCGATAGAGCCCCTCGTTCGCCTGGATGTTGTGCGCGGTTGCCGCCGCGTCGCCGGCGACGAAAATCGTGACCGGTACGAATCCGATCGCGAAGGCCCCGAGGACGATGTTGGCGAGGTACAGTCCGCCCGCAGTCCGGGCCAGCTGACGCGCTGACGCCGTCGCGATCAAGTCCATCATCTACCTCCTCACGGGGCCGAAAAGTGCGTCGACGTTGACGTGATTGTGATCACCTCCGGTGACGCTGGGTCCGACCTACCAGATGCCCGGCTGGATCATCCCCTGCCAGTTGCAGTGACCGCAGATGACTTCGATCCCCTTCGTGACTCCCGCCATGTACGGTGCGACAACGAGATTCGTCGACCCGCACCGCGGACACTTGCTCGGTCGCTCGAGAGCCTCGTCAGGTTCTTCGCCCGCGACGCCATGATGCCTGTGCTCCTCACGCTCCTCGGCGCGCTCGCGAGCGTTCCGACCCACCCGAATATCTTGCGCCAGGACTCTAGTGGGATCCGAAAACCAGTCCCGCGAACATCCCGCCACCGATCCCGATGAGGCCGGCCCCGGCCGCGGCGGCCAGGAGCACGCGCCAGTAACGTCTCGACAGCGTGGACCAAAACGCGGCGCTTGGCTCGGGCGGTTCCGCGGGCGGCGCCGTGGAGGCCGGTTGATGCCGAGCCTGGTAGGGCAGCCAGCGCGCGCCCGGCGGAAGGTTGGCCGGCCACACATCGAGCTCATCGCGTGTCGCCGGCATCAGGGCAGCACGCGGAACCAAAGGAGGCTGACCACAGCTCCAAGCATGACCAGGCTGATGCCGGCGATGAGGAGCGGAAACATGAGGTTCACCTGCTGGAACTGCCAGCCGACCTGTGTCGCGAGTGTGCTGTAGATGCTCTCCAGCTCGCCCGCGGCCTGCGCATAGAAGTACTTACCGCCTGTTGCTGACGCGATGGCAGTGAGCGCGGCTTCATCGACACCCCCGACAGGCTCGCCGCCGACAGTCGCATTGCCGTTACGCAACCCGATGCCGATCGTCTGAACCTTCGCTCTCGCGGCGACAAGCTCGGGCGTAACACGCTGTGGATCGATTCCTTGGTTGGAGACTCCGTCCGTCAGAACCACGATCATGGCCGGGCGAGGCTGCACCCCTGAGGCGGTCCGCGATACCGGATTCAGCTGACTGAGCGCAAGCTCCAAGGCTGTGCCCAACGCGGTTCCGCCGCCCGGTTTAAGGCTGGACAGCGCGGCATGTACAGCGCCGTGATCGATGGTGAAGGGCTGCTTCAGAGTGGCCGTCGAGCTGAAGCTGATCAGGGCGATGCGGTCGTCTCCGGGCAGCTGATCGATGAGCGCCGACGCCGCGGTCTTGGCCGCATCGAGACGGGTCGGCGCCACATCGGTGGCCTGCATGGAGCCCGAAACGTCGATGACCAGGATGACGTCAGCGTTGTTGCGCGCGATCTCGAGGTTCAACACGGGCACCGCGAGCCCGCCGAGCAGGGCGACTCCTCCCAGCACGAACATGGCCGGCGGCAGGTGGCGCCGGAAACCAGGCGCGCGCGGGAGAACCGAGCGAAGCAGCTCGAGATTGGTGAAACGCAGCGTGTAGGCTCGCCGCGTGCGCTGCGCCAGCAGGTACCCCGCGATCAGGACAGGAATCGCAAGGAGACCGAGAAGGAAGGCGGGCTGGTAGATGATCACGCCGGGTGTGGGCTTCCGCGCCGGTTGATCTCGTGCGATCGGCGGCGCAGGTATTCGATGAGCTGCGGAACGAAGGGCTGGCCCGTCGTGATGTGGAACTCGACCGCGTGCGCTCGCTTCAGGTCGCGCGATATGCGCTCGCTTTGTTCGGCCGCGGCGAGCTCGAATCGCTCGCGAAGTCTTCGGTTCGAGGTGTCGACCTGCAGCTGCCGGCCGGTCTCCGGGTCCTCGAACGTGACCACGCCGATGTCCGGGATGGAGAGTTCCGTCGGGTCGATCACCCGTGCCGCAACCAGCTCGTGGCGGTGACCGAGAGTGGCCATCGGCCGCTGCCAGCCACCGGCGGCGAGGAAATCGCTGATCACCATCAGGAGGCCAGGACGGCGGATGACCTTGACCGCCTGCCAGAGGGCGGCCGCGAGGGCCGTGGCAGCGCCCCCCGGCGGCGCGGACATGTCGGCGTCCAGGCTGCCGACCAGGTGCAGGCGGCCGCGGCGTCCAGCAACCGGCGGCAGGATGCGCCGCACCCTGGCGTCGAACACAATCGCGCCCACGCGGCTGCCGTGACGCGCGATCAAAGACGACGCCGCCGACGCCATGTCGAGCGCCGCTTCCCGCTTCAGCATCAGAGCGGTACCCCAGTCGAGAGATGCGCTCGCGTCGACGATGAGCCATGCGTCGAGGCCTCGGTCGGGGTGAGACTCACGCACGAAGACACGGTCGGATCGCGCGGAAAGGTTCCAATCGATCGTTCGGGCATCTTCACCGAATTCGTATTCGCGGCTTTCGGCGTACTCCACGCCGGGGCCGCGCACACTCGAACGTTCGTCGCCCCACGCGTGAAATCCCAGCCTTCGCAAGATGGGCCATCGCACGCGCCTGAGCGCATCGTGCCTCAGCACGTTCCGCAGGCGGCCGGATTCTTCTTTAGACGACACGTCCGTCGCCCAGGTCAAGCCGGGGCATGTCCGTGGTTTCCAGGACGCGGCGCACGATGGTGTCGGGCGATACGCCGTCGGCGATGCCTTCGTAGCTGAGGACGATCCTGTGCCGCAAGACCTCAGGCGCAACCGCCGCGAGGTCCTGGCCAAGGACATAACTGCGGCCGCGGATGAATGCGAGCGCACGTCCCGCGCTGACCAGGTGGATCGTCGCGCGAGGGCTGCCTCCGTAATCGACCGCGCTCTCGAGCTCCGGTACGCCGGCCGCCTTCAGGTTGCGGGTTGCGGACACAAGGGTGGTCGCGTAGGCGATCACCGCCGGGTCGACGTACACCTTGCGCACCTGCCGCTGCAGCTCGACAAGCTCTTCGGGGATGAGGACCTGGCGGATCTGGATGGGCTCGCCGATCATCCGCCCCACGATCCCCATCTCCTCCTGCGACGACGGGTATCCGACGACGACCTTGAGCATGAAGCGATCGATCTGCGCTTCCGGAAGGGGGTAGGTGCCATCTGCCTCGATCGGGTTCTGCGTGGCGAGGACGAGGAAAGGCTCGTCTACCTTGAATGTCTCTTTGCCGATCGTGACCTGCCTCTCCTGCATCACCTCGAGCAGGGCGGACTGGACCTTCGCGGGCGCGCGGTTCACCTCGTCGGCGAGGAGTAGGTTGCAGAAGATAGGCCCGAGCTCGGTCGAGAAATCGGCTTTGCGCGGGTTGAAGACACGAGTCCCGACGAGGTCGGACGGAACCAGGTCGGGGGTGAACTGGATTCGACCGAACTTGCCGCCGATGGCGTTCGCGAACGCGCGGACGGTCGCCGTCTTGGCGAGACCCGGCACTCCCTCGACAAGAATGTGCCCACCGGAGAGCAGAGCCACGAGAACGCGCTCGAGCAGGCGGTCCTGGCCGACGATCACCTTGCGAACCTCGAAGAGCAGCTGCTCGACCTGCTTCGGCACGCGCGCGGCGTAGATCTCTTCGGGCGTCCGCGAATTGGCGACGAACGCTCTTCCTGACACTGACATGTCCTGCTCCTTTTTCTCTAGCCGCTTCCGAGCAGCACCTGGATCGAGCGGGTCGAACCGTTCGGCAGCCGAACCGTCACGGCCACGCGCTGACCTGGCGCGTAGGTGGCAAGGATCGGCGCGACGGCAGCCGCGTTGCTAACCGAATGGCCGCCGATCGCGAGGATCGTCCAGCCCGATTGGATGCCGGCGGTCGCCGCGGGGCCGCCTGCGATGACAGATTGGACCTGGGCTCCGCCGCCGGTCGCGTCGGTCAGGCTCACTCCGAGGAATGCTTTTCGGCTGGGTGTGGGAGATCCGCCTTTGAGCAGCTGCTGAGCCACCGTGTTGACCTGGTTGCTGGGAATCGCGTTGCCCAGGACAGACGCCCCCGCCGAACCCAGCGTCGTCATCCCGATCACCTCACCGGCGATGTTCACCAACGCGCTGCCGGACGAGTCGGAGCCGGCCGGCGCGGCCGTCACGATGCGCCCGGACACGATCTCGCTGACGATGCCCTGGCTGACGGTGTGGGAGCCAATCGACACGACGACGTCGCCGATCTGCACTCCGGTGGAGTCGCCGAAGGGCGCCGGGATCAGACCTGTGGCGCCGCTTACGCGGACCAGCGCAACGTCGCTGTTCGTATCCGCGCCTGCGACGAAACCCGTGTACTTCTGGCCGGAAGATGTCGTAATCGATACCTGCTGCGAACCGGCGACGAGGCTTGCGGGTGTTACCACCGTGCCGATGGAGTCGAGCAGCAGACCGCTGCCCGATGCGGTGCCGATATCGATGCGAACGACAGACGGGCCGACCTGGCTGATCAGGCGGCGCAGGTCAGCCTGGATCTGATCGAGACCACCGGGTGCGGGAGCGGGTGCTGATCCACCGCCGCCGACCGTGACGGGTGTGGGATTCGTGGCTTGCTGCACTTCCTCCGGCGTTGCGAATCGGACGGGGAGCGTGCAGGAAGCAAGGACGACGGCAGTGCCGCCGGCGAGAACTGCGGTGCCCAGCCGGTTGCGAATATCCCGCAGCTCCACCGCCCGGAGTCTGCGGTTCCTACCTCATAGGCAAGCCAGAGAAACCTGTGAAAACCCTCAGAGCCGATTTCTTAAGCGAATTCCACGGTCGCGGCATGTCGCCTATTGGCGTCACTGATGGAGTACGAGCGTTCTTGCGATCTTGTCGTGCCAGCCTTGATGGCGCGAGTCAAATGCGACCCATATGACGCCGATGAAGCAGAGGGCGAACGACAACCACAGCCCAATCCAGCGAACAAAAGCCGACAGCACCCCCATCTGGCCCAGATCCTCTTCGCGAACGACCTTCAGCCCGAACAGGCGCATGCCGAGCGTTCGTCCTCCGCCAAACGACGACCAGAACAGCACGAAGTAGATCAGTGAAACGAGCAGCGAGCCACCGCCACTTGTGGTCACCTGTTGGCCTGGATTGCCGGATGGAGCGGTCGTCGCGGTATTGATCAAAAGGTAAGGAAACGCACCGCCTACGAAACTCAGCAGGAGGGCATCGACCAGGTAGGCCAGGGTGCGAACGCCAAAGCCTGCGGTCGCGGGGGGATGGGCCGGCAGTCCGGTTGAGGCGGTCAACCCGTATCTCGCGTGGCTTTAGCTCTGCGCCTCCTCCGGCGCCACGGCCTCAGCGCTATCGTCGGCTGGTTCTCCGGCCTCAACGCCTTCCGCTTCTGCCACCTGGCGCCGTCGCTCGCGGATGCGTGCCTCGCGGCCGACCTTGCCTCGCAGGTAGTAGAGCCGCCCTTGGCGGACGTCGCCGTGGCGGAGGACGTCGATCTTGTCGATACGCGGCGAGTGGATCATGAAAGTTCGCTCGACGCCCACGCCATGCGTCACACGGCGCACCGTGAAGTTCTGGCGGAGCCCTCCGCCCGTGACGCGGATCACCGTGCCTTCGAACATCTGGATGCGCTCGCGCGTGCCTTCGACGACCTTGGCGTGGACCCGCACTGTGTCCCCTGCACGCAGCGCGGGGACCTTCTTTTTCTGTTGCTCCTTTTCGAGCTGGTGGATCACGTTCATGTCTTCTTCAACTCCTTGGTGTGTGCGCGTCTCTGGGCTGCCTGTTGCCTGCGCCATTGCTTGATGCGAGCGTGGTCGCCGGACAGGAGCACGTCAGGGACTGTCATGCCTCGGTACTCGGCCGGGCGGGTGAACTGCGGCCAGCCGGTCATCTCGTCGGCGAAGCTGTCCTGGGCCAGGGATCCCGGGTCGCCGACCACTCCTGGGACGAGCCTGGCAGTGGCGTCGATGAGCACCATCGCGGGGATCTCACCGCCGCTCAGGACGTAATCGCCGATCGAGATCTCGCGGGCGCGCAAAGCGCTCCGAACACGGTCGTCCACGCCTTCGTAGCGTCCGCAAACGATGATGAGTCCAGGTTCCTGGGCCAGCTTCGCCGCGAGCTGCTGGTCGAGCAGCTCGCCCCAGGGTTCCATCAGGATGACCGGGCCCGGATTGGCGGCTCGAAGCGATTCCACCGCTTCGATCACCGGTTCGGGCTTCATCACCATCCCCGGGCCGCCGCCGAACGGCATGTCGTCGACCTGCCGGTGGCGGTCATGCGTGTGTTCCCGCAGATCGTGCGCGTGAAGCTCGACCACTCCGTGCTCGATGGCGCGTCCGATCACGCCCTGCTGAAAGACAGGGCCGAACATTCCCGGAAAGATGGTGACGACGTCGAATCTCATGAATCTTTGGCGTCCTCGACCTTCACCAACCAATCCGCGACCACGACCTTGCCGCCACTGAGGTCGACCTCGAGCACGGCGTCCTTCGTCGCCGGGATCAGGTGCTCGATGGCGCCCTCGCCGCAGACCCATACGTCGTTGGCCGGCCGTTCGAGGACCTCGGCGATCACGCCGAGGGGCCGGCCGGAGCTCGTCACAACAGCGAGGCCGATGACCTGCCGGTGGTAGAACCTGCCCTCCTCCAGCGCCCGCATCTGCTCGTCGGGCACCTCCAGGTATCGACCGCGAAACAGCTCCGCCATCGTTCGGTTGTCGATCCCGCGGAGCTTGACCACCAGCCCCGGTTGGCTTTCCCGGCTCCACTCCACATGGTGCTGGAAGCCGTCGAGCAGCACGCTGGCTCCTGGGTCAAAACGGTCCTGGAAGTCTGTTAAGGGCGTGACCTTGACAGCTCCCTCCAATCCATACGCCCCCGTCACCTGCCCGACGCGAATCACGCGGGCACCTCACCGCCGTCGCGCCTGCCTCTAGGCGCGGAATGGGGCTGCGAAAGAGATGGATTGGCGAGGTCGACGAACACCCGCTTGCGGTCGCGCAGCGACGCGACCCTCACCAGGGTCCGGATCGCCTCGATGTTGCGTCCGGCCTTGCCGATGAACCGGCCTACGTCCTCGTCGGCCAGCTTGACCTTGATCGCGACGGTTCCACCGCCACGCTCGAACGCCTCGACCAGGACCTCCTCCGGCTTCTCGGCCAGAGACTTGGCCACGTATTCGACCATGGCGCGGTAGTCGATTCCGGGTCCGCTAGGCGCCGGCCTGTCGCGCCGGAAACCGCCGCCGCCGCTTCCGCGCCGAAAGTCACGCCGTGGGGGTCGACTTCTCTGCACGTCGCTCAAGGATTCCCTCCCGCTTCAACAGGCTGCGCGCCGCCTCGCTTGGCTGTGCGCCCTGCTGCAGCCACTTCTTCACTTTGTCCACGTCGATCTTGACCTGGACCGGTTCGGTCATCGGGTCGTAGTACCCGAGGTGCTCGATAAAGCGGCCGTCGCGCGGCGAGCGCGCGTCTGCCACCACGAGGCGGTAGAAGGGGTGCTTTTTCGCCCCCATCCGCCTCAGCCTGATCTTTACCAACCTGCGCCTCCTTGTCCATACATCCGGGGAAGTCCGCCGAGCTTGCCTTTGCGACCTGGGCCGAATTGCTTTGCCAGCTTCTGCATCGCCTCCCGTGCTTTGAGCAGCCGGTTGATGTCGGCGGGCTGCACGCCACTGCCGCGCGCGATCCGGCGCTTGCGGGCGCCGTCGATGAGCTGCGGGTTGGCCCGCTCCTTGGGAGTCATCGACAGGATGATCGCTTCCATTCGCTTCATCTCTCGCTCTGGATCCGCCCCGGCTAGCTGACCTTTCAGGGCCCCGCCGCCAGGGACCATGTCGAGCATGCCTTCCAGCGATCCCATGCCGCGCACCTGGCGGATCTGGGACAGGAAGTCATCGAAGCTGAGCTGACCCGCGCGCAGGTGTTTTTCGACCTCGGCCGCCTTGGTCTGGTCGATCGACCGCTCGGCCTTCTCGATCAGGGTGAGCATGTCGCCCATACCGAGGATGCGCGATGCCATCCGCTCGGCATGGAAGACTTCGAGGTCGTCGGGCTTCTCCCCTGTACCCGCGAAGCGAATTTGCTGGCCGGTCGCCACCCGCAAGGAAAGCGCCGCACCGCCGCGGGCGTCGCCGTCGAGCTTGGTCAGCACGACGCCGTCGATCCCGACTTCCTTGCCGAACGCCTCGCCGACCTTGACGGCCTCCTGACCGGTCATCGAATCGGCGACGAGCAGCGTCTCTGTGACGCGAACGCGGCCCTTGAGCCCCTTCAGCTCCTCCATGAGCTCGACGTCGACGTGCAGGCGACCGGCGGTGTCGAGGATCACGACGTCGCAGCTGAGCCGCGCGGCTTCCGCGATCGCCTCCTCCCCCTTCCCGAACGCGACGTTCTGCCGCTCCGCCAACGTCTTCAGCTGCTCGACGGCGGCAGGCCTGCGAAAGTCGAGCGCGACCACCAGCGGCCGGTGGCCTTCGCGTCGAGCGAGGAGTGCGAGCTTGACCGCCGTCGTCGTCTTGCCCGAGCCCTGCAGGCCGGCGAGCATCACCACCGTCGGCGGCCGGGATGCGTAGCGAAGGCCCTCCGCGTTTCCGCCCAGGAGCTCGACGAGCTCATCGTTCACCGCCCTGACCACCGTCTGCGGCGCTGTCAGCCCAGGCGAGATTTCCGCTCCGGCAAGCCGGGCACGCACACGCTCCACGAACTCTTTGACGACCTTGAAGTTGACGTCAGCCTCCAGCAGGGCAAGGCGGACCTCACGCAAGCCTGCGTCGACGTCCTCGGGGCGCAGCACGCCGCGACCGGTGATCTTCTTCAGTGCGGCGGCGAGCCGCTCGCCGAGTGTCTCGAACAACTAGACGGCCCCTTCCAATTTTGCGATGCGCCGCTTCAGTCCGTTCAGCTCCCGCTCCATCGCGACCAGCGCTCGACGCCTCCGCGCCGACTCAGACAGGAGTCCCAGCTTCGCCTCATATTCCTGCAGGGCATGCGTCGAACGCCGCACGATATCGTGCACCGCGGCGCGAGAAGTTCCCTGGTGCGCGGCGATCTCCGCCAGCGACCAGTCACTGCGCAGGTACAGGTCGACGACCTCGCGCTGGTGGTCGGTGAGCAGCGCGCCGTATCGCTCATAGAGCGCGAGCGTCCGCCCGCGAGCCTGGAGGGTGTCAAGGGCCATGCCTTGACAGTCTAGCAGCCGATTACAATCGATCCGACTTGGAACCTCTGCTGCTCGAGGCCTTTCGATACCACAAGTGGGCCAACCTGCAGCTGCTCGATGTGTGCTCGAAGCTCAGCGACGAGCAGCTGCAACTCACGTCGGCTGGAACGTACGGCACCATCGCCGCGACCTTTCTACATCTCGCAGCGGCTGAGCAGCGTTACGTGAAGCGGCTGGGTGGATCGCCGCCGCAGCTCTCCGAGAAGTCTGCGTTTCCTGGAGTCGATTCGCTGCGAGCGCAGATGGAACGCAGCGGCGACGAACTGCTGGCCTTAGCCGGCCAGGTAAGACCCGACGACACCACGCCCGCCGAAGGTACACGTCACGTCCGCCACTGGGTGCCCGTCGTTCAGTCCATTCATCACGGCAACGACCACCGGACACATATATGCACGATCCTCGGACAGAACGGAATCGACTACGGAGACCTTGACGTGTGGGCTTACGCCAGGGCCGCCGGTGGCTATGTGACTGCTTAGATGCTGACTGCCTTCATCCTCGTCAAGTCCTCGCGTCACGGGCTGACGAGCCTGGGTCCTCAACTCGCGGACGTCGAGGGAGTGGCGGAGGTCTACACGGTGACCGGTGAGTGGGACTTCGTCGCGATCGTTCGCGTCCGCGAGCACGAGGACCTCGCCAACGTGGTCACGCAGCACCTCACCAAGCTGGACGGCATCGAGAAGACGCAGACCATGGTCGCCTTCCAGCAGTTCTCGGCCCACGACCTCGAGGCCATGTTCGGCCTCGGCCTCGAAGACAAGCAAGGCTGAGCGACCTCCTCCCCGTCGCGCTGCGCGCCGCGCGAGCCGGCGCGGCGGTGCTTCGCGAGTCCGGCCTGCCGCAGCCCGGTTTCGCAGCGGAGCTCAAAGCCAAGGGCGACTACGTCACCGATGTGGATCGCCGGTCGGAGTCGGCCATCCTCGAGGTGCTCGCCCGCGAGGCGCCAGGGATCGCGGTGCTGGCCGAAGAGCGAGGCGGCGTGCGGGCGCCAACTTTGTGGGCGGTCGATCCGCTCGACGGCACGACCAACTTCATGCGCGGGTTCCCCTCCGTCGGCATCTCGGTGGCGCTGGTCGACAGCGGTCAGCCTCTGGTCGGCGTGGTGCTCGCTCCATACCTCGGAGCCGAGTTCACCGCATCGCGGGGTAACGGAGCTTTCCTGAACGATGAACGGCTACCCCAACACCGCGGCATCGATCCGTCGGGCGCGGTGGTCGCGACCGGCTTTCCCTTCCGAAACAAATCGCTTCTGCCTCGCTACCTCTCGATGTTTGGGCTGGCGATCGAGCGTTTTGAAGACCTGCGCCGTGCGGGTGCCGCGGCCCTCGATCTCGCATGGACCGCGAGCAGCACCTTCGACGGTTTCTTCGAGCTGAGTCTCAATACGTGGGATGTCGCAGCGGGCGCTCTGCTGGTGCTCGAAGTCGGCGGACGCGTCACCGATTGGTCGGGCGGCGACACGTGGCTCCAGAGTGGCAACATCCTGGCGGCCGCGCCGGCCGTGCACGATGTGTTGCTAGAGCTGGCCGCGAAATCGCATGAGCGGTAGCTCGACCATCGCGCGCCACTGCTGGCGGAGGGCAATCGATGTGGGCAGCCGGCCGGCGTAGCGAATGCGCTCAGGGTCGGTGGCTCTCGTCCGCACCGCCGTTTGGAAGTCGCCCTGGTATCTCGTTACCGCCAACGCGATGTCATGCGCGCCGAAGTGGCAGTCGCTTCCACCGATAGCCGCCCCGAGCCGTTCCCGGTTGGTGATGTAGAACTGGTCGAGCTGCCTTCGGCGGCGGGCGCCGATCGGCACGGTGAAGACCATCTCGATCCCGTCCACCTGGTGCTTCTCGAGCAGGCGCCGGAGCATGTTGGGCTGGATCGAGCCGAAGTAGACCGGCATGAAGGGATGCGGCACGATGGCCAGCGCGCCCTGGTCGTGGATCGCGTCGACCGTGTCCACGAGCGACATTCCGCGCTTGATCGATTTTTCGAGAAACCAACCCATGATGTGGGTCTGGGCGGGCCACCTCGTCGTGATCTCCTGGCCCCCGACGACGGTCAGGCCGGCCGCGGTGCCTCGCTCCTGGGTCTCTCTGACGGAATCCATCGTGTCGTGGTCGGTGACGGCGATGAGGTCGAGACGGGCCTTGAGGGCGGCGTCGACGAGCTGTTGGGGTGTGACCATGCCGTCGGAGGCGAGGGTGTGGCAGTGGGGGTCGGCGATCACTCTCGTTTGATTGTCTCTTACGTAGCGTGCGAAGAAGGACTATGAAGCGTGCGGTGGAGTTGGCCTGGTGGCATTTTGGGATGGCCGGGTGAACTAATCTGCATGGTAATTAACTTGCTATTCGTACTGATGTTCGATACGATCTACGCATGCTCGAGATGCGTCAAACCGGAGAGGAGATCGGCTATCAGCTGATCACCATTCGTAAGGTCATCGACCAGCTCGAGCTCAACTTCTCCAAACTTGCCGCCGACTTCGTCAAGACCGACTTCTGGGAGGAACAGGGCTCGGCCAGCCCCTACGACTGGGTCCGCTTCAACTGCCACATGACCTCCAACGCCGCCGGCGACCGGGTCGCGGTCGGCGAGCTTGCTTCCAATCTGCCGGAAAGCATCCAGGCCATGGACGACGGCAAGATCGGCTTCGCTCATCTCACCGTGATGGCACGGACGGCGAACGCCGTGGGTCAGGCTTTCGAAGAGACCAAGCTGCTCAAGCTCGCCCACGAGAACTCGCCGGGCAAGTTCCACTACAAATGCCTGCACTACCGGCACTCAGTCAGCCCCAAGAAATACTCCGACGAGCAAGCCGCGCTGGTGCATTCGAACTTCCTCTACATGAACAGGGGCGATGACGGATCATTCTTTCTCACCGGCTCCTTGGACCCCGTCGGCGGCGCGGTGGTTCGCAACGCTCTGGAGCCCCTTGCCCGGTACTCAGGCAAGGACGACCACCGGCTGCGACCGCAGCGGATGGCCGACGCCTTGATCGGGCTGGCAGGCCACAAGACGAAGATCCAGATGCAGGTGACGAGCTCGATCGAGACCCTGCTCGACCTGACCGGAGCGCCTGGCGCGGAGACCGAGTTCTCCCTGCCTATCTCATCCAAGACGGTGGAGCGCTGGGCCTGCGACTCCAGCCTGACTCGGGTCCTGCTCCAGGACTCGGTCGTCATCGACGTCAGTCGCGCCGAGCCGACGATCCGTGGACCCAAGCGGCGGGCGCTGAATGCTCGCGACCGGCATTGCCAATGGCCGGGGTGTGAACGGACTGCACCCAACTGCGATGGGCACCACCTCGTCTACGTGATGCACGGCGGCAGCGATGAGCTGGAGAACCTCATCCTTCTGTGTACCCGACATCACCGGATGGTGCATGAGGCCGGATGGCAGCTGGTCAAGACCGAGAGCGGCGAGATCGTCACGATCGCACCGACCGTTACGTTCGGTCTGCCGAGAGGACCGGACTAGCAGGCTAGTCGAAGATCGCGCGGACGAACGCCGATGGGTCGAAGGGCACCAGATCTTCGATGCTCTCCCCCACCCCCGCCAGTTTCACCGGTATGTCGAGCTCCGACTCGATCGAGATCACCGCGCCCCCTTTGGCGCTGCTGTCGAGTTTGGCGAGCACGAGGCCCGTGATCGGGATCGACTTGTTGAACTCGCGCGCCTGGACGAGGCTGGTCAGCCCCAGCACCGCGTCCAGGACGAGCAGCGATTCGTAAGGCGCGTCGTCGAGGGCCTTGGTCATCACACGCCCGATCTTGGCGAGCTCCTCCAGCAGGTTGCGCTGGGTCTGCAGGCGCCCCGCGGTGTCCGCGATCACAACGTCGTTGCCGCGCTTGCGCGCGGTCTGCACTCCGTCGAACACCACCGACGCTGGGTCAGCCCCGCTCGAGCCTGCCAGGTGCTGCACGCCCGCACGGTCCGCCCACGCGACCATCTGCTCGATCCCGGCGGCACGGTACGTGTCGGCGGCGATGACCAGAGGTTGGCGACCCTGGTTGCGCAGCTGGTATGCGAGCTTCCCTGCGGTGGTCGTCTTCCCCGCCCCATTGATTCCATAGAGCAGCACGCAGGCGGGATTCCCTGTGAGCTGGAGCTCGCGTGGCTTGCTGGACATGAGTGACGTCGCCACGCTCACCAGCGCCTCGACTGCTTCGTCGCGTGTGCGCGGCGCACGCGAGCCCACGCCGGCGGCGAGGCGGGCTGCCATCGCGGGTCCGACGTCCGCGGCCAGCAGCAGCTTGTCCAGCTCCTCGTAATAGCCATCCGCGAGGGGCGGGCTGAGTGCGCGCAGACCTGCAGATAGCGCGCCGCGCGTGCGGCTGCCCACGCGACTCCAGAGGCTGGACTTGGGTTCGCTCAGCCCGCTTGCGCTGTGGTCGCCGCTCGTGTTGCGGGCTTGCGGATGTCGTCCAGCCGCACCGACACCAGGTGCGACGAGCCACTCTCGTCGAGATGGATCCCATAGAGCGTCGATGCGTAGGACATGGTCACGTGGTTGTGCGTGATGACCAGGAACTGGCGCTGCGCGCCGAGCCGAGCGACCATCTGCCCGAAGCGGTCGACGTTGGCGTCGTCCAGAGCCGCGTCGACCTCGTCGAGAATCGTGAACGGGCTTGGATTGACCTCGTCCAGCGCCAGCACCAGCGCCAGCGCCGCGAGTGAGCGCTCACCCGACGAGAGCAGCGTCACGTTCTGCAGCCTCTTGCGAGGAGGTTGGACCAGGATCTCGACACCGCTTCGCGGGCCGTCATCGCCGTCGGCGTGGCGCAGTGTGGCGCGTCCTCCCGGATTCAGCTCGGCGAAGTACTCGTGAAAGTTCGCCGCCACCGCGCCGAAGACCGCTTCGTAACGCGACTCCTCCTCCTGGCGAAGCTTGGCGATGAGCTCCTCGAGGTCGGTGCGGGCGGCGGTGATGTCCTCGAGCTGCTCCGCCAGGGTCTGATATCGCTCCTCCAGCTCGCGGCATTCGGATTCGGCCAGCGCGTTCGTCGGACCGATCTCTTCCAGCCGCCGCTCGAGGGCGCGCATCTCGCGCTCCCGGGACTTGCCGCCGGGAATCTCTTCAGGCGCGACGCCGTCTGGCATGCGGGAGCGGATCTCGTCCATCCGCGCCTGCAGCAGCTCGGTCTCGCGCGTGATCAGCTCCAGGTTGCCCTCGAGGGTTCCCGTGCGCAGGCGGGAGTCGATCCGCGCCTCCTCCAGGGCCACCAGGCGCTTGGCGCTCTCGGCCATCTCGGCCTCGTCCTCGGGCGCGTCGTGCTCGGCTGCCGCCAAGGCCTCGCGGGCGGTTGCGGCCGCTCGCGTGAGCTCCGGCACTGACTCGACCGCGGTCTCGGCGGCGCGCTCAGCCTCTTCGACATGGCGGCGCCGCTCCTCGGATCCCGCGCTCAACCTGCTCACGTCTTCGTCGACGAGCCCAACCTGCCGGCGCAGCGAGTCGATGCGGTCGCGCCAACGTTCGCGCTGCAGCTCGCGCTGCTGCAATGCGGCGCGCTCGGCCGCGACCTCTCGGACACGTGCGTCCAGCTCGCGACCCAGCCGCTCTGCTCGCTTCTCGGCGTCGGCTGAAGCACGCTCCAGCTCGTCAAGCTTCCTCTGCTCGATTTCTTCGGCTGCACGGGTCGACTCGAGCAGACGCCCCACCTCTTCTGCACGCGCCGCTCCAGCGGCCTGGGCGCGAAGCTCGGCGAGGCCCGAGTGCGCCGCCTGCAGGATCTTTGCCGCCTCCGCTGCGTCGGACGCTTCGACCTCCAGCGCTGAGATCCGCCGCCGCAGCTCAGCCCGCCGCGCATCGAGCGCGATGCGCGGATCGGCGCCCGCCCGCACGAGACCGGCCGTTCGGTACACGCCGTCCTCGGTGACGTCGCGGCCGACGACCACGCCGCCGAGCAACTGTCGGGCTATGCGCTCGTAGCCGTCGCGCACGTCGACGAGGTGATAAAGCGATCCGTCCCCGGGTTCAGGCGCGTCGACCGGATAGAGCGCTGTGACCTGGTGATCCGCACCCATGATCGACCGCGCCGCCGATGCTTCGTCGGAGGTGACGATCGCGTCGACCAACGACCCGAGCACTGCGGAAAGCGCGGCCTCGGAACCGGGCCTGGCCGTCATCACATCGCCAAGCCTCAAGCCATGTCCCGATGGTGGCCTCAACGAATCGATGCCCTCGAGCTCGGCACCGAGCCTTGCGAGCGCGACCGTCGCCTGCTCCGCCTTCTTCGCGCGCTCCAGGGCGTGAGCGACCGACGTTTCGGCCTGGGCCAGGGTCGATGCGGCAGCCGTGGCTCTGGCCACCTGTACCGACTGCTCCTCGAGGAATTCGCGCCGGGTCCGAAGGCCCGCGAGAGATGACGCGGTGACCGCCGCCGCCCGCCGCGCATGCCCGGCGTTGCGCTGTGCCTCGTGGGCCGGCGTGCTGTCCGGGTCGTCCGGCGCCGGCGGAATCTCAGCCGCCGGGTCGGTGGCTTTCTCGGCCTCCGCGAGCTCGTTGGTCAGCTGCGACCGCAACGCCACCGCGGCATCGAGCAGGGCGCGGGCCTCAGTATCCGACCGACGCGCCTCCGCGGCCACCGCACGGCGGTTTTCGAGCCGCTCCTCCGCCAGCTGCAGCCGGTGCTCAGCTTCGGACAGCTGAAGCCGCACCTGGCCGAGAGTGCGTTGCCTCGCGAGGCGCTGGTCCTGAGCCGACTGCATGGCGGTTCGTCCGGACTGGAATTCGTCCTCGGCGATGCGCGCCTGCTCGCGGGCCTCGATCAGCTTCCGCTCCAGGCCTTGCGCCTGGGTCGAGGCGCGACGGTGCGCGTCACGAGCCTCGCGCCACTCCTCCCAGACGATGCTGCCGCGCAAGAGCTCGAGTCTCGCTGTGGCCTCGGATGCCTCGCGGGCGGCAGCGGCCTGGACGCGCAGCGCATCGAGCCTCGGAGCCAGCTCCGACTTGAGGTCTTCGAGCCGGAGCAGGTTGGCCGCCAGCTCCTGCAGCTTCTGAACTGCCTCCTGGCGCCGCGCCTTGACGCCGCGGACCTGCGCGCCCTCCTCGAGCAGCTGCCGGCGCTCGGCGGGCGAGCAGACGACGATGTGCTCGATGTCGTGCTGGTCGATGATCGCGTAGGAGTCGACGGTGAGGCCGGTCGACGCGAGCAGGTGGATGAGGTCCCGGCGCCGCACTCGGGTGCCGTTCAGGAAGTAGTCGCTCTCGCCGTCACGCTCGACCCGGCGCTTGATGGCGACCTCGTGGTAGTCGACCGGCAGGCGCCCGGCGCTGTTGTCGAAAACCATGGTGACCTCGGCGAAGGAGGCGCGAGAGCGGCGCTCGCCGCCGGCGTAGATGACCTCCTCCATCTTCCGGCCGCGGATGTCGCGCGCCTGGCCGGAGCCGAGCACCCACTTGACGGCGTCGACGATGTTCGTCTTACCGGAGCCGTTCGGGCCCACGATGGCGGTCACGCCGCCGTCGAACTGGATCTCGGTCTGCCGGGCAAAGGTTTTGAAGCCCAGCAATTGCAGGGACTTGAGAAACAAGACTTCCGGGCAGGTTAGCAGATGTAGGGGTTAATCGCCCCTCACCTACCAGGGGTGCCTAATCGATCGGTTCGCCGAACTGGCGGCTGCGCAGCTCCGGCATCGGCACGACCTCGGCCGGGACCGGTGCGGCGGCCTGCGGCGTCTCGCGCTTCTTGCGCGGTGCCCGGCGCGCCCTGCTCTGTCTCGCCGGCTTGGCCGCCGGCATCTCCTTGACGGACCCGACCAGGCTTTCCAGGGCCGCCCGGGCGGCGTCCTGCTCCGCCTCCTGCTTGCTCGCGCCGTGTCCAGTGCCCAGGGGCTCCGCTCCCGCGAAGACGACCGACGTGTACTCGCGCCGGTTGCCTACGCGAGCGCCTTCGCTGTCGTAAACAGGCGTCTCGCCGAAGCGCTCCTGGGCGACTTGTTGCAGCCGTCCCTTGAAGTTTTCGTCGCGCACAGGCGACGGCAGCGAGCGATAGCGATCGAGGTAGTAGTGGTACGCGGCGTCGTACCCCGCGTCCAGGAACACGGCGCCCAGCACGGCCTCGAAACCGTTGGCGAGCAGCGACTTGAGGTTGCGGCCGCCCCCCTTGGCGATGCCTTTGCCGAGGTAGAGGTAGCTGCCGAGGTCAAGCTGCTCCGCGAGCTGGGCCAGCGTGTTCGTGTTGACCATCGCGGAACGGGTCTGCGTGAGCTCGCCTTCGGTGGCGCCCGGGTGGTGCTTGTACAGGTACTCGGCGGTGATCAGCTGGAGGACGGCGTCACCGAGATATTCGAGTCGCTCGTTGTCACGCGGCGAGACCGAGGGACTCTCATTGGCGAACGAGCTGTGCGTGACGGCTTCGAGCAGGAGGCCAGGGTCGCGAAAGTAAATCCCGATCTTTTGCTGGAGGAGCTGCAGAGACTGAGCGAGCGGTGCAGCCTGAGGCTGTGCTATGAGCCAGCCTTCTCCTGGATGTATTCCCAGGCCTGTCCGACAGTCGTGATCTTCTCGGCGTCTTCGTCCGGAATCTCCAGGCCGGTGTTCTCCTCGAACGCGTAGATGAGCTCGACGAGGTCGAGCGAATCGGCGTTCAAGTCCTCCTGGAACGACGCGTCCATCGTCACCTGCTCGGGCTCGCAGCCGAGACGCTCGACGATGATGTTCTTGAAATCCTCGAAGCTCAGCTTTTGAGTTTCCATACGCGAACTACTGTACCCGAACGCGGGGCCGGGGCTCCGCGCGGCCCCGGCCCGACCTTTCTATGGCGTGATTGGGCTTACCGGTTCGACTTCACCGCCTGCTGCGGGGGTGCCGGAGCCATCCCGAGCTGGGTCATCAGCTGGACCTGGTCGTACAGCAGGCTCAGCTTCTTGACCAGGCCGCGATCGACCTCGAAGATCTGCACGAACTCACCCTTGATCTTGCGGCCGGTCGCGGGCACATCGCCCATCGGCGTCTTGAGCGGGCCGTTGTGCGTGCCTGTGAACACACCATCCACGATCACGTGCTTGCCCTGCGTGAAGATGTTCTTGGCTTCGGTGCGAGCGTCAGGAAACGCGGTGATGAAGTTCTGGTTGTACTCCTTGATCGCTTGCGGTCCCTTGAGCTTGATGTCTCCGGGCGCCGTCATTTCGCTGTCCGGTGTGGCGTCACGCGCGAGGGCCTCGAGGTCATGCGCGTTGAATGCCTTCAGGCCTCGCTCTACCACTGCCTTGGCCTCGATCTGCGTCGAGGTCGCCACCTCGTACAGCTCGCGCTTCGGGTCGGCGGTGCCTGCCTGGTACTTCTTGAGCGACGCGATGAGCTTCTCTGCCTTGGGCGCGAACGACTTTGCAGCCGTCTCGTCCTCGTACATGGCAACCGAGATGGCGTCGCCCGTCTCGCGATTGAGAAGCAGGAACGCGGATCGAGCGCCCTGGTGTGTCGCGATCGCCGGCAGCGCCGTCTCCTTGTATTCCTTGATCGCTTGGTCGAGGTCTGTCTTCTTGAAAGTCGTCTTGACAACGCCTGTGTGCATCTCTCACCTCCGTGAGAACCGGGCCTGCGAGGTGACCGCGTGTCGAATCGAGGCGATCACCTGATCCGACGAGCGCCGCGACGATTGCGGCTACAGGGGGATTGTGCGCTCTCGCTTGCGAGACGGGTCAAGGCACACATGGCGGGTAGGCAACGATCGGTTGCCTAGGCCGTGATCGCCAGCTCCTGAATCAACGCCGGCGTGCCCACCGCGACCGCCGTCCGGCCCGGGGCGAGCTCGCGCATCATCCCGGTCAGGGCACGCTTCGGCCCCACCTCCAGGAACGAATCGCAGCCCATCTCGACGAGTGAGGCCACGCAGGCCGCCCAGCGAACCGGCGAGCGCAGCTGCATCTCCATCACGTGCGGGATGCGATCACCGCCTTGATGCGGGCGGCCCGTGAGGTTGGCCATCACGGGGATTCGTGGCGCACGCCACTCGATGCGGTCGAGCGCGGCACGCAGTCGTTCCGCCGCCGGAGCCATCAACGGAGTGTGAAATGCCGCGCTCACATTCAGCGGGATGACGCGCTTTGCGCCCGCCAGCTGCAGACGTTGGGTCGCCACCTCGAGACCGGTCGTCGTGCCCGCGATGACCGTCTGTGTGGGCGTGTTGTAGTTGGCCGGCCAGGCGTCATTCATGCCGGCGAGCGCGACCTCGATCGCCTGCGCGTCGAGCCCGAGCACGGCGGCCATCGAGCTGGTGCCGGCCGGCGCGGCTTCGGCCATCGCCTTGCCACGCTCCACCACGGCCTTGATCACCTGCGGCGCCGTGAGCGATCCCGCGGCCGCCAGGGCTGCGTACTCGCCGACCGAATGGCCCGCCGCCGCGACCGGTTGAATGCCACGCCTGCGCAACAGGAGCGTCAGCGCGAGGCCCGCGAAGCACAACGCAGGCTGGGCGTTCTGGGTCAACCGCAGCTCGTCGTCGTCCGCGGTGGTGAGCAGGCGTGGCAGGTCGATGCCGGCCGCTGACCCACATTCATCACAGAGCTCGCTGACCTCGGAGTCCTGGAGAAGCTCGACTCCCATGCCGGGCTGCTGCGAGCCCTGGCCGGGAAACAGGAACGCTACCTCCGCCGCTATTCCTTCGCTTTGATGACTTCGCGACCCGCCCCCGGACCGTAATGTCCGCAGTTCGGGCATACGTGGTGCGGTCGCCTCGGATGCTTGCAGTTGGGGCACGGCTGGATCTGGACGAGAGCCAGAGCGAGGTGGGACCGGCGTCGGCCCTTCTTCGACTTGGAGAGCTTGACCTTCGGGAGAGCCATGGACCCCGGAATTTTACGGGAACCGGGTGATCAGCCGTGCGTGGCCTGGTCGGCTGTCTCCTCGTTGCCCGGCTGGTTCGCCTGCAGCGCCTCCACCCCACGCCTCACGGTTGCGAGCGTGCGGCCGAGATGTGCCTCGAGCTGCTTCAGCTGTTCCAGGGCGTACGCCTCGGCGTCGCGGATGATCTGGTCGCTTTTGCCCTGCGCGTCTTTCACGAGCTGCGAAGCGTGACGCTCGGCTCGGCGCAAGATCTCATGTTCGGAAGCGGTCTCCTCGGCCCGCTCGTTGGCTCGCGACATCGTCCTCGCGGCCTCGGCGTGCGCCTCGGTCATGATCCGCTGCTGCTCGGAGACGGTCCAGTTGGCCTGCTTGATCTCGTCCGGAAGATTGAAGCGGATCTGGTCGATCAGCTCCATCAGCTCGTCCTCGTTGAGCATGATCTGCGTCGACAACGGGACGTGTCGAGCGTTCTGGATCAGGTACTCGAAACGGTCAAGCAGCTCGTCGACCTTTATCTGAACTTCTCCTTCAGCGCTCTCGCCACCGGCGGCGGGACCAGGTCTGAGACCTTGCCGCCGTACTGCGCGATGTCCTTCAAGATACTTGACGAGACGAAGATGTGCGCAAAGCCGGACATCAGGAAAACGGTGTGGACATCAGGCGCCAGCTTTCGGTTCATCAGCGCCTGCTGCAGCTCGGCGTCGAAATCTGAGTAGGCCCGGAGTCCCTTGACCAAAGTCCGCGCGCCGCGCGCGCGAGCGTACTCGACGGTCAGGCCGGTGAAGCTCGCCACCTCGACGCGGTCACGTCCCTCGAGCGACGCGCGGATCAGCCCTAAGCGCTCCTCGACTGTGAAAAGCGGTTGCCTCTTCTCCGGGTTGGCGGCGACGGCGACGATGAGCTTGTCGAAGATCGCCAGGGCGCGGTCGACGACGTCGAGGTGGCCGTTGGTGAAAGGATCGAAGCTGCCCGGATAGACGGCGATCTTGGAGTTGGGGACCTGGTTGCTGTTGCGGGCCATTAGGTTGTGTACACCGTGACCATCGTGTCGCCGTAACGCCGCTCGCGGTCGACACGCAAGCGCGACAGCGTGGGCGGTTGCTGACGCCGCGAATGCTCAGCCAGCACAGTGGCATCCCCCACCTCGCGGTCCAAGACTTTCAGCGCGCGATCGAGCACGACGTCGTCGTACGGCGGATCTAGAAACACGAAGCGTGCGGCCCTGACCGCTTCGGGCGAGGCTTCCAGCCAGCGCACGACGTCTCCGCGGACGATGTTCGCGCGCTCTTTGAAGCCGAGAGCGTCCAAGTTCTGCCGCAGGATAGCAAGACCGCGCGGCTGCTGATCCACGAAGGTGACCCTGGCCGCCCCGCGCGACAGCGCCTCGATGCCGAGCGCGCCGGAGCCGGCAAACAGGTCGAGGACCTCAGCGCCCTCGATGCTCGGCCCGACCATGTTGAAGATCGCCTGCTTCACCATGCCCTGGGTCGGCCGGATGTTCTTGGGGGCCTTGAGACGCCGGCCGCGCGCCTCTCCGCCGCTCACTCGAAGCTTTGACATCAGCGGCGAACGCGGATCTTCCCGTCGTCCCTCATGACCCCGATCCTGACAGCGGATTTCACGGCACCCTCGAATCGACCCGCGTTCTCCTCTGGGATCGCGACCAAAAGCCCCCCGCTGGTCTGGGCGTCGCACAGCATCATCTGGTCGAGGTCGGCGAGCCCATCCCAATCGACCTGGTCGCGGTAGGCGGCGTAATTGCGACGGCTGCCGTCCGGGAACACGTCGCGTTCGGCCAGGTCCCTGACGCCTGGCATGAAGGGAACCGCGCCCAGCTCGACGTCGGCGCCGCCCTTCAAGTTGGCGAGGTGGCCGATGAGCCCATAGCCGGTCACGTCCGTCGCGGCGGTGGCGCCCGCCGCGACCATCGCTTCCGAGGCCAGACGGTTGAGTGTGGTCATGAAGGCGACGGCCGCGCGTTCGAGGTCGGGCGGACAGAGGCCGCGCTTGATCGCGGTCGTGACCAGGCCCGTCCCGAGCGGCTTCGTCAGGTACAGCCCATCGCCTGCCCTTGCGCCTTCATGCCCAACCATCCGGTCCGGATGCACCTCGCCGATCACCGTGTAACCGAACTTGGGCTCCGGGTCGTCGACGGAGTGGCCTCCCACGACCGGCACGCCGGCTTCACCCAGCTTGGTCGCGCCGCCGCTCACGATCTTTTCGAGCAGCCCGCTGCCGAGCTTGCCGCGCGGAAACGCGGTGATGCCCAGCGCGAACAGCGGACGCGCCCCGACCGCATAGACGTCGCTCAGCGAGTTGGCGGCGGCGATGGCCCCGAACTCGAATGGGTCGTCGACGATCGGCGTGAAGAAATCGACCGTCGCGACCAGGGCGCGGTCGGGCGCGATGCGATAGACCGCCGCGTCATCGCGTGCGGTCCCGGCACCCTGCAGCACGTTGGGGTCAACGATCGGGGGCAGCGCCCCGAGTACCTGCCCTAGCTCCACCGGGCTGAGCTTGCAGGCTCAACCCGCCCCGTGGCTGTACTCCGTCAATCGAAGCGGCGAAAGCTGCTCCATTTGTTGTGCTAAGTATCGGGTGTGCCTAATCCACGCCCCCACCCGGCGGCTTTCGCCGCCGACCTCCCCGGCACGGCGGGGAGGTGAAGTAGTGCCTCTGGTGTTTGCCGCCATCGCGCCGCACGGAGGGATCGCGGTCGCCGAAGCCTGCGCGCCCGACGAGCGTGAGGTGGCGGCCGTCACTCGCGCAGGGATGGAGGAGCTCGGACGCCTCTTCGCAGCGACGAGACCCGAGGTCGTCGTCGTGGCCACGCCCCATAACGTGCACCTCTCCAATGCTCTGGGTGTGATCGTGGCGAGCCGCGTCGCGGGCAAGCTGGACGGCGTCACGCCGGCGGTCGGGCTCGACCTGCCGTCGGAGCTGGAGCTGGCCCGGAGCGTGCTCGAGTCGTTCGGGGCGGCGGGGTTGCCCGCGGCCGGCGTGAGCTTCGGGTCCAACGAGCCGGGGACCGCGGTCGCCCCGATGGACTGGGGGGTGCTGATTCCGCTGTGGTTCATGGGCGGGAGAGACAACCCGCCGCTGCCCGTCGTGGTCGTGACCCCGTCGCGCCAGCTGAGCGCAGAAGATCACGTGACCGCGGGCGCCGCGATCGCCGCCGCCGCGTCGGCGTCGCCTCGGCGGGTCGCGTTCATCGCCAGCGCCGACCACGGCCACGCCCACCTCGAATCGGGACCGTACGGGTATCACCCGTCCGCGGCGCGATACGACGCGCTGATCTGCGATCTGGTCCAGACCAACCAGCTAGGTGGGCTGGTGGAGATCGGGCGAGACCTCGTCGAGGACGCCAAGGCGGACAGCTGGTGGCAGATGCTGATGCTGCACGGGGCCACGCCTGGGTGGCTCGGGACGCTTGTCTCCTACGAGGCGCCGACCTACTTCGGCATGCTGACCGCCGCCTTCCTGCCTAACTGATCGAGGTCAGCTCCAGCCGTCGCAGCACAGCTGCTTTGAGCGCCGCATGCTCGGTCAGCTCCGGGTCTTGCTGCACGATCCTCTCCGCCTCGACCCGGACCTCGCTCAGCAGCTCGGGCTGCAGCAGCGCGTCCATCGCCACGTCGGACATGCCGTGCTGTCGCGCGCCCATCAATTCGCCCATCCCGCGCAGCCGCATGTCCTCTTCCGCAAGCGTGAACCCGTCGCGCACGCGCACGAGCAGCTCGAGCCTGGCCAGGGTCCTGGACGACGGATCGTCGGCCAGCAGGAGACAGCGGCTGGCTGCGGTGCCGCGCCCGACTCGGCCGCGGAACTGGTGCAGCTGCGCCAGCCCGAAGCGGTCGGCGCCTTCGATCATCATCACCGTCGCGTTCGGAACGTCCACGCCGACTTCGACGACCGCGGTCGCCACCAGGATCTGGATCTCGCCCGCGACGAAACGCTGCATCACCTCTTCCTTGCCTTTGAGACGGCCGTGGATCAGGCCCATCCGGAGCGGCTCTCGGAACACTTCCGCATGGAGGCGCTCGAACTCCGCCGTCGCCGATCGCGCTACGACCGCTTCGGATTCCTCGATGAGCGGGCAGATGACGAACGCCTGGTGTCCCGCCGCGACCGCGGCGCGCACCAGGTCGTAAGCGCGACCGCGCTGATCGGGCTCGATCACCTCCGTCTCGACCGGGGTGCGGCCCGGAGGCATCTCGTCGATGACGGACAGCGTCATCTCCCCGTACAGCGCAAGCGCGAGGGTCCGCGGGATCGGCGTCGCCGTCATCGCGAGGAAGTGAGGCCGCCCGCGCCCCTTGCCGCGAAGAAGCTCACGCTGCCGTGTGCCGAAACGGTGCTGCTCGTCCACC
>Ga0209057_1000750_pt1 | contig 28222 bp, 22 predicted proteins | sample GraSoiAngelo_146_FD_185903 | JGI IMG/M metagenome (GOLD analysis project Ga0209057, IMG submission 185903) | Grasslands soil microbial communities from the Angelo Coastal Reserve, California, USA - 14_1009_05_30cm (SPAdes) (version 2) | ecosystem: Environmental > Terrestrial > Soil > Grasslands ... | reverse complement strand
TATCGGAGCACGTACCTTGACCAAACGCGAATGACGCGACCGACAGACTGATCGCAAACGCGGCTGTGATTCGAAGCACGTGAGCTCCTTTCGATCCGAACGGCGGCCGCTGTGCATCAACGATGCCATCCGTTTGCGCGACCGACACCGAGCGCCCAGTTACATCGCCAAAAAGCCGTCGGCTTACGGTTCGCCCTCGTTGGGGTTGATCGGTTGTGATCGGTTTGCGCGTGCGAGGTCGTCGTCATCGCGATTGTGAACCACTCTAGACGGCGCGGGCCTCGCGCCCATTGGAGAGTTACGGCCGAATGTTTAATGAACGACGACGAACTCCCGAACACACCGGAGACGCCCGTTCCCAGCAACAGGAGCGATGCTGGCTCAGGTGTCGGCGCCGGCCCCGATGCGGCTGTCAGATCGAAAGCGAATTTAAGATCTCCATCCCTTGGTAGTTCGAATCCTGCTGTTCAAGGCGAACGCGAGCAGCGTCGCTTCCTCGACGCGCAACGTGTAATCACCGGGAATCAGCTGTCCCGTTTGTCTAAACTGGGTGGATCCTGTCTCGACAGCCCCAGCGCCGAAGAAAACCGACCTGCGCCCAAGGAGCGACGCATGAGCGAAGTTGCCATGGAGGCTCGGACTCACAAAGTCGAAGGTGAACGGCGATTCGAAACGGAGGTCGACTGCAAAGGTGATGCTTGCCTCGCGCGGCCGTGGGATGGTAAGTAACCGCGAGGTGAACGACGCGTCGACGCTCGTGAGCCAGAATCACCAGAACAAACAAGAGCCGGCATGTCGCGGTCGGAACGACGAAGAAATCTGCCGCCGGCGATTTGGTCAACATGATTCGCCAAGAACGTGCGCCAAGTCTGTGAAGGCGGTCGCCGATGACGTACCACGTACTTCGCGACGGCCGCTTGGCCGCCGCATGGGCATGCCCGCAGGCCGCAGCTTGTACAAGCGCGGTTGCACCCGCTGCGACTGAGCAGCGGTCGTCGCCGTCGCCGTGCGCGTTCGCTGTCCCAATCGGCCCATCAGCAAAATCGAATCGACGTTCAACATAACGTTTGGCCGGCGCAATTCATCTGAGATGGCATTACAGTCGTGTCGGGATATCACTGCTGCCAATGCGCGCAGGTACCGACCATATTACTGAACGTGACAGAATGTGTGCAGTGCGTGCGCGTTGATACGATGATAGAAGATGATAGAAGGGACATCTGGACGTCTGAATGGTGATACGGCTAGATGGCGAGTGCTTTACGTACAAATCGCCGACGTGGACGTGTATGATTAAAGAACTGAGGCAAGTGGCTCAACCACGCCAGAACTGCCAAGCGGTCCAAGAACTTGAACGTTCCCCTTGCAGGGTTGACTAGTACGACTTTGTTAGATCCGCAGATGGAAATCCCTGAATTTCATCATGGTTTCCAGGTAGTGCGGATGCGTGACTAACAAATGGGCGGTGAGCACCTCGGTAATTACCGCGCGCGTGATCGGAAGAGTCGGAATACCGCGCCCCGGCACGTCGGTGCTCGTGTTGCAGCCAGGTGTAGGCGAGCGCGGTTAAGAGCACGTGACGATTCCACCCCGGATCGGACCGCCCTTCGAACGTATAGGGCATCACACGATAGGAGTCGTTTCGTGTCCTTTCCGCGACCGGGATCAGAAGTTCACGGATAGTTGAAGGTCGGATAGTTGATGACGTGTTCCGAAGTCAGGGTACAGCCAATCGAGACGCTCCGATCGAGCGGCCCGAACGACGAACGACTCGACCTGCCACCACCCGTTCGCCTGCGGCGCCGAAACGGGGTGCGAATGACTCAGACGGGCGATCTTAACGAGGAGCATCTTCACGGCGTCTTGAAACCATCCATGATGACTACAAGGGCCATCGACCTCTTGACCCTCAATCCGCGCATCCAACGCGCGGACGGTCGCCATGGCTACAAGCCGCGGCTCGTATCAGACGTCGCGATCGGGCACGGTGGTTGATCCGGAGTGTCAGATTGTTTATGTGTGGGCTCGTTAAATGATGATGCGTGTGGACGTGGGAAACCGCGTTCTGTGCGGTTTCCCACGTCCCTCTGGGCGTCCACGGGGACGGCAGCGTCCATGCGCGCGTTCATTCTACGCCTTCGGTGCCGTGAAGCGGTCTTCATAGAGAATCGCAAACTGCCGCATCGCATTTCTCCAGGAGGGAGCGCCGCGCTCTCATTTGGCGGTGATGTTTCGAAGCGCCAGCCAAATCAATTTGATTGCGGCTTCGTCGTTCGGGAAATGCCCGCGAGTCTTGATGATCTTCCGCAGCTGCGCGTGGACACTCTCCAGCGCGTTCGTCGTGTAGACCACGCGACGGATTTCGGGCGGAAACGCAAAAAACGGAATCACGTGCGCCCAGGCGCGACGCGAGGACGCGACCACGGTCGGAAACTTCACGCCCGACGGGCCGCGCTCGAACGTGTCCAGCGCCGCGCTGGTGCTGTCAGCGCTCGGGGCGGTGTAGATCGCGCGGCCATCGGCTTGCGCTCTTTCCAATTCGCAAAGTCGAGACTCGCGCGAATCAGGTGGACGATGCACGTCTGCAGGGCGGCCGCGGGAAACACCGCCGCGAGTGCCTCGCTCATGCCCTTGAGTCTGTCGGTGACCGCGATGAGGATGTCCTGGCAGCCGCGCGTCTTCAGATCCGTAAAGACGTTCATCCAGAACTTCGCGCCCTCGGTCTGCTCGATCCAGATCCCGAGGATGTCGCGGCTGCCGTGCGGGGCCACGGCGAGCGCGAGATAGACGGCCGTGCTGCGCACCGACGCTTCGTCGCGAATCTTGACGCGCAGCGCATCGAAGAAGACGACGGGATACATCGGCTCGAGCAGGCGGCTTTGCCACGCGGTGACCTCCGCGACGACCGCATCGGTGACGGTGCCGATCAGATCCGGCGAGACCTCCACCGCGTACATCTCGGCGAGGAACGCTTGAATTTCGCGGGCAGTCATCCCACGCGCATAGAGCACCAGGGTCTTATCGTCGAACCCCGTGAAGCGTCGTTCGTGCTTCGCGATCAGGCGCGGCTCGAAGGTCCCTTCGCGATCGCGGGGGACCTCGATCGCGAGCGGCCCGTCATCGGTCAGCACGGTCTTGCCGTTCGTCCCGTTGCGGATTGCGGGAGTCCTCGGGCTTCGCGCCACCGGGCGGATATCCGAGATGGTGGGTCAGCTCGCCGCCCAACGCGCGCTCGATAATGGCTTTCTTGAACCGGCGAATCGCCGCGTCGAGCTCTTCGGGCGTCAGCGGTCCTTGGCGCACGAATTCATCAAGAATTTCGGGTGGAACCGGCGCCAGTGGCGCCTCAGACGTGGGCGATTTGGGTTTGCGGGGCATCAACACTCCTCATGTTATGCCCCACACACAAAATTCCTGACAGGCTCGTTGATCCACGAATACGTCTTCGCACCGTGAGGATCGTCCGCACGCTCCACGCTATACGCGAGCTACATCCAAAAGACGATTAATGATCGCGCAGCGCAAATCCGTCTCCGATTTAACCGAGCTCAGGTCGAGCTCCGTCAATGGGACCGCATCAACAATAGCTCTGACAGCCTCGCCTCGAGTAATTATGGCACCCGTCGCCGCTCGAATATCAATCGTCAAACGGTCCAGGCGAACGATTTGATCTTCGGCGATCGCTAATGTAACTTTCCTCGTGGGACGCGCCATGGGCAGTCCTCAGGATTTGGTCTTCCCACGAAACGGCGTTGACTGCAATGCCGCCCATGGAATGTCTCCCGTTAACCAGCATCATGCCAATGCATTGCCGCGAGTCACGTTGTCAGTAATCCCATCAAGGACTTTGCGAAGGCGAGTGGATGACTCTGACTGCCCTCGAGCGCTCCCGAGCGACAACTTCGCCAATGTACAAGGGAGAGAGAGAGAGGTAGATCACAACGTCTGAGATCGGTTGGAATCACAAAAGCCAAGACTCACCCACAGACGGCCCTTCGGCGTTGCCGAGCTGCCCGTAGCTCGAAGAGCGATTGCCAACGCGTCCATCTGCAACATCGCACCAACCGCGGCGGCGGTGCCGTTCGATCGACAAGTCACCGTTTGTGCCACTCACCAATAGCGCCCCGAGATGACTGTTGCCGAGTGGCAAATCAGACAACTCCGTCTGAGTAGTGTCACGTGTTGTCGTGCGCGTTCAGGGCCGGTAGGACGACGAACAATCGCCGGTCGGCGTGATCAGGTCAAACGAGAGTAAACCGACGAAACGAGACGCATGGCGACACCGGCGACACCTCCTCTCGAAGCCGACGCGCCGACCAGGGATCCGAACCTGAGCGTCAGGTGTCGTTAGCGATGAGGTATGAAAACACTCAATCTAGGCGGCAGGCTATCTCTGTCAAGGGCCGCCTGCACGCCTTCGTTCTGCGGCCGCGGCCCGGTACGTCCGTCCGTCGGCGGGCATCGGCCGCCGATGCCAACGCAATTGGAAAACACCAGGCATACGGGCATTTGGTCCTCCGGGCGTCGCTTTCGGGAGCTTCCGGTGCTGGATCGGGCTCGTTGCGGCGATCATTTGAGCGCGCTTGTCCTGCGCCGTCACCTCCGTCGAATGCCGCAGTGAGCTGCTGCGGCCCGACCTCCACGGACCGCAAACCCTCTCGATGTGGGGACTTGGGGAGACTGGCGCGCGCCCAAGATCTCAGCGCCTCTGTTACGGTCTTCACGCGGTGGCAACCAGCAAGAAGTTGCGAAAGTCGTCCCAGATGGCCCGCCACGTTTCCTGAGGAAAATCGCACATTTCGAAGTAGCGTCGATCGTGAGCTCGTGAGCTGACTGACAAATGACTGACAATTTGTAGCGGCTCACGGCGTGTAGGGTGTTTTTAATCCGGTCTGCGTAAAATAGCGGCCCTTTTCGGCTGTGTTCGAGGAGGTGCCGTGATTTCCCTTTGCTACGTCGTGCTCCAGCGTGTCCTCCAAAATGGCTTCAGGCCCCATCGCAGCCTGGGACTCAAGCCTCCGAATGGTCGGATGCCGATTGAGACCTGGGAGGGCATGCAACCGATCACCGTGACACGTCGCGACCGTCTCGGCGGCCTCTTACGCGAGTATGAGCGCGCTGCGTGAACCCTTGGCGAGCCGGGTCCTCGCGACGATTGGCAAGCCAGGCTATCAAGGCAGGGCAGATCGAGTTCACGCGCGACCGCGAGATTCGCATTCCAGGCTAGCTGCTGACGCCCGAAGCGCCGGGATCCGTCGACGCCGACGGTGCTCCACATCGGCGAAGTGGCGGCGTGGAGCTCGGTCGCCGAGGACGGATTTGCCGAGCGGTTGTGCACAAAGGGCGGATGCCGCGTGGCCACAATCGACCTCCGCGGACGCGGCGATTGCGCCATCGCGTACCCGCAGCGCAGTCGGTTTTACTTTCCAAATCGCATCACCAACGAGGCCTACCTCACCTAGTTCACGTTGATGCTCGGCAAGCCGGTCCTCGGCGGACAGGTGTACGACAGCCTTCGAGCGTTGGACTATCTCGGATCGCGGCCGGACGTCGGTGGCGGCGTCGTTCTCGTCGGCGACGGCCCGCACGGCGTGATCGCGCTCTACGCTGCGGCACTCGATAATCGGGTGCGCAGCGTGGCGCTGCTGCGGACCGTGACGGACTACCGCTCCCTGCCCGTTGCCGACCGCTACACGCAACCGTTCGGGATCTATGCCTACGGTCTCCTGCGCGACTTCGATCTGCCGGAACTCGCGAGCGTCGTGGGACCGCGCCCGGTATTGCTCCTCGATCCTGCGACGCCGCTGGGCGAGCCGGCCGGCGCGGCGGCACGAGACCTCTACAGCGGACTGCCAAACCTCGCGTGCAGACGACCGGCGATCAGGACAACGTACAGATCCTGGCGGCGTGGATCCGCGGCCAGGACTCACGGTGAGCCGTTGAACCACGGGTGCAGCTGGTATAGGCTCCCCCCGTGAGAGGGGGCGTTCGATGACACGAATTCTGGCTTCCGCGTGCGCCGTCCTGACGCTCGCCGTCGGTCCCGCGTTCGCGCAGGCGAAAGCGACGATCACGGGCGTGCCGGAGATCCCGTTCACGACGGTGTCGAACTTCCTCAAGCTGCCGCCCGGGGAATCGCTCGGCGAGTCGGTCGCCGTCGCCACCAACTCGAAAGGCAACATCTACGTGTACCACCGGCGCGACACGACGCGCCTCTTCGAGTTCGACAAGAACGGCACCTACCTCAGGGAGATCGGGAAGGGCTACTACGGCTTCGAATTCGCCCACTCGGTCCGCGTCGACAAGGACGACAACATCTGGACTGTCGATGAGGGCACCAACCTCGTCACCAAGTTCAGTCCACAGGGCAAGGTGCTGATGGTGATCGGGCGGCGGCCGCCAGCCGTTGACGGGCCCGTCATCGCACCGGCCGGCCCGAATCCCCCGGCGCAAAAATACATTCTCTGTCGTCCTACGGATGTGGGTTGGGATCCACAAGGCAACATCTTCATCTCGGACGGCTACTGCAACAACCGCGTCGTGAAGTACGACAAGAACGGCCGCTTCGTCGCACAGGTCGGCAGTGAAAAGGCGGGCAACAAGCTTGGAGAACTCAACCTGCCGCACGGTCTTCAGGTCGACGAGCGCGGCCACGTGTGGGTGGCCGACCGAACGAACAACCGCTACCAGGAGCTCGACAACGATCTGAAACCGATCAGGGAGATCACCAATCTCGGCACCGGATGGACGCTGTGCATCTCGCCGGGATCGCATCAGTACGTCTTCTTCTCCAACTCGAATCCGAACGGGAATCCACCGGGGTCGTGGGAGAACACTGGCGAAATCTACAAGGCGGAAATCGACGGCACGGTGATCGGCAAGTTCGGCAAGCCCGGCAAGATCCCGCCCGGCTTCCAGGTGGTCCACATGCTCGATTGTCGTAACCCGAACGAGGTGATCCTCGGCGAAATCGAATCGTGGCGCGTGCAGAAGTACATCCTGCAGCCGACGCCGGTGCGCCCGAGCGCGGGACGCTGAAGGAGGCGCACCATGAAGACCCTCATGACATTCGCTCTCGCGCTTTGCGGTGCTGCCGCGCTCGCGACCGCGGTCACCGCCCAGAACTCGCCGGCGATCAACTTCGATTCGGCGCCGAATGCGTTGACGCTTCCTGACGACATCTACCTCGGCGAAGTTGGCGGCGTGGCCACCAATTCACGCGGCGACATCTTCGTCTACACGCGCACCGGCCATCCGACGATGTCGATCGCGTCGGCGCGTCCGTTCGTGCACGGCGGCTCGCGGCTGTTCCAGTTCGATCGCAACGGAAAATTCACGCGCGAGATCGGCCAGGGCGTGTACGGATTTCTCTTCGCCGCGCAGGTCCGCGTCGATCCGCAGGACAACCTCTGGGTCGTCGACGAGTACGCTTCGATGGTGATGAAGTTCGATCCGCAGGGCCGCGTGGTGTTCCTCCTCGGACGCAAACCGGAGTCGATTCAGAATCCGGGCCGTGCCGGCGGGCCCGGCGGCGGCGGTGAAGGCGGACGCGGCGGTGAGGGCGGCCGCGGAGCTGAAGCCGGCCGAGGCGGTGGTGGCGCACAAGCCGGCGGACGCGGCGGCGGGCCTCCGGGAGCCGGCGCGCAGCAGGACGTCTTCAATCGACCGACCGACGTCGCGTGGGACGCGCAGGGCAACATCTTCGTCGCCGACGGCCGCGGCAACGCGCGCGTCGCCAAGTTCTCGAAGGACGGCGTGTTCGTCAAATCATGGGGCCAGCGCGGCAACGCGACCGGCCAGTTCGCCAGCGTCGACAGCATCGCCGTTGATGCGCAGGGCAACGTCTACGCCGCCGACGGCGGCAACCAGCGCATCCAGGTGTTTGATAACAACGGCACCTTCAAGACCGAGATCAAGAATGTCGGCAACGCGCAGGCGATCTGCATCACGCCGGGCGGCAACCAGGTGATGTACGTCTCGAATTCGAATCCGCCGAACGATCTCGATACCGCGGGCGAGATCTACAAGATGCGCCTCGATGGCACGATCGTCGGCAAGTTCGGGCGGGCGGGCAAGCTGCTCAAGGAGTTCGGCACGGTCAACGCGATCGATTGCCGCACCGAGAACACCCTCTACGTCGGCGAAGTCGGCAACTTCAGAGTGCAGAAGCTGACGCTGCGCTAGACACGACGATCGACAGGAAGATGGGCCGCATGCGAATCCTGTCATCCTGGCTTGGGGTCATCAGCGTGGTCGCTGTGACGATCGGCGCGCCGGTGCGCGCGCCGGTCACGGTGCCGATGTCGCAGTACGACTACGGGCGTACGGGCGCCAATCTTCAGGAGTCGATCCTCAACCCGTCCAACGTGGATGCCACTCACTTCGGCAAGCTCTTTTCGAGGAATGTGGATGACAGCATCTACGCGCTTCCTTTGATCGTTGCCGACGTCGAGATCTCCGGCCAACGCCACAACGTCCTGTTCATCGCCACGATGGGAAATACGGTGTACGCATTTGACGCCGACGATCCGGCGCAATCGGAGCCTCTGTGGTCGTGCAACCTCGGCACTCCCGCTCCCGGCGACAGCTGGATCGGGCCTATCCATCATGGCATTCTCGGAACGCCCTTCATCGATGTGCCAACGGGTACTCTGTATGTGGTCGCCCTGGTGTCGAAAGAGAACGAATACAACCTGTGGCTGAATGCCCTGGACATATCCAACGGAAGCCCGAAATACAATTCGCCACAACTGCTGTCGTTCCCGTTCGCCGGATCGGAGGGGACGCTCACGAACGTGAAAGGCGCACTCCAACGGGCGGGGCTGCTGATGGTCGACGATGTGCTCTATATCGCCTTCGCGAACATCGTGCCCGATCCGAACGACCAGCACTGGTCGCAGGAGGGCTTCGTTCAGACATTCAACGCGCGCGACCTGAAGCAACGGTTCGCAGTCTTCCAGACGACACCGAGCGGCCGGAAGGGTGGAATCTGGCAGGCAGGGCGTGGGATCGCGGCCGACGGTGACGGCAATATCTACCTGTCCACCGCCGGCGGCAGCTACGACGGTGTCACCAATTTCGGGAGCAGCACGCTGAAGTTCACCGGCCGGAGTCTCAAGCTTGCGGACTGGTTTACGCCGAAGAATCACGAGTATCTGTTCCTTCAAAACATCGATATCAGCGCGGGTGGGGTCACTTTGATCCCGAATTCGCCGCTCGCGTTTGCGGGCGGCAAGGAAGGCGTCATCTTTCTCCTCAATCGCAATGACATGGGGAAGCTGGAAGGCGCAGCGGGCGGGCCGCTCCAGAGGTTTCAAGCGACCGAGGGTTGCGGCCAGAAAGACTGCGCGCAAACGCTCGGGACGGCATTCTGGAGCCGCCAGAATGACGGCATGCTTTACGTCTGGGATCGACAGGATGTGCTTAGAGCCTATCACTTCGTCAACGGTCGCTTCGTCACGACTCCAGCTGCCGTGAGTGCGGTCAAACCAGGGATGACCGGCGGCCCGACCGTTTCGGCGAACGGCTCCGACGTCGCCAGCGGCATCGTGTGGGCCGTGACGACCCAATCGACGCGGAGCGGCGGACTGGCGCCCGCTACACTGCGCGCCTTCCGCGCCGCCGATGTGCGCCAGGAAATCTACAATTCCGATATGAACCACGCACGGGATGCCCTCGGCGATTTTACGAAGTTCGCGCCGCCGGTGGTCGCCAATGGAAAGGTGTACGTGCCGACGCAGTCGAAGGCGGTAGCCGTCTATGGCCTTCTCGGTGGCCGGTAACCGTCGGCTTCGTAAAGCTGCCGAGTGCTGATCGCCAATTATTCCAAATCCGCGACAACCAGACGCAAAGTAAGCGGTCGACGCGCGTGAAGCGAACACGCCCGCGCCGAGATCGATCAAGCACACGCAGTTGGTACCGCACGCAAGCACTTCGAGCTGCAACGCGGCGCGCGAGCGGACCGACGATCGAATCATCAAGAGCAAGGCGGCGAGGACGGACGTCATCGGCGACAACGTATCCGGTAGTGGGGACAACATCAACCGCAGCAACAAGAACCGCGTTTTCAGCAGGCACACGGGTCGTTGACGCCGCGCGCTAAGGCGAAGTCACCCTGTACGTGAATTGCTAAATTCGTGAGCGTTTCTTGGGGCGTGGTGTCCCAATTCTCAGCCTAGAGGTGTCGGCTTCCATTGTGGTCCGCAAAAAGTCCATCCCGAGGGAATTTCCGCTGAATTCGGAGTGCGACGACTTGGTCGTTGAAACGGCTCGCACGGTGCGATCTCGCGATCGCGATCAGCGAGGGCGAGCGCCTGCAACGTAACATCCTGTCACATGCCTCAGTCCCGTTCTTGCCTTGACGTCTGCACGATCGTGCGCGTCGCTGGCGACATGGTGCAGTTCGCGCTGTCGATGTTACGGCCACGCGGGCTGTCGTCCGCAAATATTTCGCTCACCAGACTCTTGCGGTGTGCGTGAGGTAATCGAGGAACACGACGGAATCCTCGGCAGCTCGCACCGCGGGTCCGCGTACGATAGATCGAGTCAATGATCGAGTCTTCGCGAACTCCCAGCAGACTTTCTGGTAGACTCTGAGCCGTCTCCTCATCAATTTGCGCGTGAAAGGACAGCCATGCGAACAGCCGTCCTATCGCTGTGGACCGGTGCCTTCATTTGTGCGGCCTGTGGTGGTAGCTCAGGGTCGTCCTCGACACCCATCGCGCCAACGGCGCCTTCCGTGCCCCCGCGGCCGACGGCCGTCACCTTCACGGGTCATCTGACCTCCACTGGCCGCGTGGACGCCCTCCCGAACGTGTCTGTGGATTTGGGCGGCCTGAAGACGGTCACCGGTCCCGACGGAGCGTTCAGCTACCGATTCCAGCCAGGGACGACGAGCCGCCTCACGTTTTCCGCCGACAGCATCGTGCCGCGCTCGCTTGTCGTCGCCGTTGCGGAGACGCGCGGTTTCGACGTAGACGCGATCGCGCTGAGTACCGGTTTCGATCTCGCTTTTTATCGTCAACTGCTGCGTGATGACCACGACTCGCCAGGAACCTTACGGCCTCTGCGACGGTGGACCACGACGCCGCAGGTCTATCTCAAAACCGTCGACGAGCTCGGTGAATCTATTCACGCCGGTACTTTGGATGTCATCGCGGCAGTTATTGCCGATGCCGTTCCGCGCTGGACGGGTGGCCGGTTAGCAACGCCGACGATTATCCGTGGGACGGAAACCAGAGAAGGCCAGCATGGCTGGATTACCGTGAAGTTCCCCGCGGGCAATACAGCAATCGAAGGCTACTGCGGGCAGGCACAAGTCGCCGTCGATGGTGGCTGGATCGCACTCGGCTACCATGTGCCCCCAACCGCGGCCGGCACATGCCGCGTGCCAGAGTACGTCATTGCACCGACCACCATTCGCCACGAAGTCGGCCATGCCCTCGGTTTGTTTCATACGGACAGTTCCTCGGACCTAATGTGGGGCGGCACGTGGTCGAAGGCTGACCAGTTGCCGTCTGCGCGCGAGCTCTATCACGCCGCGATTGCGTATCAGCGCCCTGTTGGCAATGTCGATCCCGATACAGACCCGACCAGCTCGGTGAATCTCGCGCCGTTCCGAATTGCTATACCGTAACCGCACAGCGGCGTCGTGCCGAGCCGAGGATCTACCGGTCGTCAACTCCTTCGATCTATCCGGCGAGGTGATGACTTGTCGTCAGCCCAGGCACCGGATGACTAGCGCCAGTCATCTACTTCACGAGTCGACGGAAGAAGACCGTTGCAAACTAGCAGTTCGTGGCCGACGCGGCGGTTCGTGTGGTGCAGACACCGTTTGGGGGGGCCAAACGCGAACGCACACGCGGAGTGTTTTGTGCGATCCTTCAAGAGCGAGCACGTCGATCGCGTCATTCTGTTAGGAGAGCGCCACCACCGACAGACCATTCGCGAATTCATGGCGCGCTACCATCGACAGCGGAATCGTCAATGTCTCAGGACCGAGCTGATCGAACCTTCGCCGACGGCGGAGACCAGCAACTGCCGGATTCGCCGTTGATCGCGTCTCGGACGGCTGTTTAAGGATTACGCGCGCGCGGCGTGATCCGCTGAATTCGAAGGTTCGGCCGACGTGCGCGACATTACGAGCCGTCCAAGCGTACTTGGGCGTGGGCGTGAAAGGGCTGTCTAACTGCGGTTTCACCAGCGTGAGCGACGAACGATGGCCATGCCAGACTGCGGTCACCTATCGAGCGGCGTTCTCGTTTGGGCGCATCGTTGACGAACTCTGGGGAGTGATCGCGATTTTGTGGGTTGTCTGCTTCGCGACCTTATTTCAGCAGATGATCGAATCGCCGTGGGACAGCGTCGTGTTTCTGGTTGGCTTCACCAGCCTCGGCCTCGCGTCGTACCGATTCCTGCCGTCGATCGTCCGAGCAACGATGCCGCGGGAATTGAGAGATGCATTTCCGGAAGATCGCTTCGCGGGGCCTTCATCACCATTGGCGCCTCGAACATATCGCGAACTTGTCAGGCGCTGGGCATCGCCGAAACGAGACTCGGGTGGCGGTGTCGTCTAAGTGCGGCTGAACCCGACAGCGGCCGCTTGACGCCACTATTCCATTTTACGCGGCTGCCCAAATCGCCTTCAACAAGAACGGCGTAGTCGTAGCATTCACTCAGAACGGCGAGTCGGTAGAAGTTGTTGGCGAACGGAGTACGGTCTCAGGCGTCAGTTCGTTTGCACAACTCGGCGGAAAATTCGACACGCTTCTTGACGCACGTACTGGTAAATAGTAGGCGTCTAACACTGCGGCCGACAAGCGGCGCGGGCACGTTCGAGTCGATTCGCGATGACAGAAGGGGCCGCTCGCGGCTGAGCGGCAGGACGTTCGACGGACGGAGCTGAGGGAATACGCGGGAGGGCGAGGGGTAATGCGCGAGCCGCTCATTCGTCGATACGAGCACAATTATTTCCGCGGCTTCGTAGTGGCAGCCAAGCGGGGTGGCCGGCGGTACGTGAAGTACTTTTCGAGCAAGCCGCACGGTGCGGCCGCTGCTCTCAAACAGGCGCGAATGTATCGGCAGTGGCTGCTGGCGCAGCTCCCTTGGCCGGCCAGGGTGAAGCGGCGGTACGTCCTCAACCGAACAGGCGTTATCGGGGTATCCCGCATCAAGGAGCGGGCGCGCTCGGGCAAGTGGTTCGTGCGTTACGTGGCGGTCTGGCCGACGAGGCAAGGGCGCTCAAAGAAGGCCAGCTTCTCTGTGAGGCGATACGGTGAAGCCGAAGCCCGTCGACGGGCGATCGAAGCCCGGCGGCGCGGTCTCGCGGAGCTCCTGCAACCGGGAGCTACAAACGTTTCTGCGGAGTGAAGGGCCGTCGAACAAAGCGTTGCACCCGGCGGCCGCCGGCGTGATCACGAACGGCCGCGGGTGAACGCCATGGCGGACGAACACAGTGGCGCACGGGTCGACATCGAATCGGAGGAGGTAGGCACCGGAGACATCGCGAGCCGTGGCAAGACGGTTGTCGTACGCCTTCGCGGTACTTTGCATCGCGCGACGTGTTCATGGATGGCGAGCAGTACACGTTCAGAGTCGGAGCGCGTTGCGATTGCAGGCCTGGAATACGGCGTGGAAGGTATGCGCATAGGGGGCCGCCGGCGGATTCGAGTTCCGCCGCATCTCGCGTACCGCGAAGTGGGTGTCGCGGGTAAAGTACCGCCAACGCGCTCTTGTTCTTCGACGTGGAATTGTTCGAAGTCCGAGGTTAGCGGATTCGCGCCGGCTGACGGCCGTCACTGCACCCGACGAGCGGCGCGGCCGCGAATGGGTGATTCGCACATGGTGAGGCACCGCTCGCGGCTGAGCGGCAGGACGTCTAGGCAATGCCATGAAGCGACTGACGCAAATCATGGTGCTCGTAGCGCTGATCTTGCTACCCGTCAGCGTTCCGGCAGCCGGAATCATTTTCTCGGGAATTCTTCCGACCGCCGTGGCGACAGGCGTTATCGTGATCTCCGGCCGCTCGATCGTGAGCAATTTCGGCGTCACCCAGGTGCTCCTCGGAATCGTGGCAATCTCGCTTTCGCTACTGTCGGTGTGGGTTTTAGCAACACGCGGGTGGAACAATTCACGGACGTCGCGGTCCGCGACATCCTTCCCGGAGAGGAAATTCATCAAATTGTTTGGAGCAGTCGCGGCTCTCGGCACACAAGTGCTCTTCCTTGCAGCCTGCGGCCATCGACGCGGCGCTCCCGCTCCGGCGCGTCAGATCATTTCAACGTATTCGCTGTGGGATGGCATGGGACCGCCGAACACGGACCCACAATTTGCTGCCTTGGGATGTCTGGGAACGTTGTCCATTTCCAATCTGGATGTGAATTTTGCGCCTGGCAAGTCGCCCGGGTGCTCGTCACCGATGCACCAGCGGACGATGGGAACGCTCGGATATTGGGAGATTCGTGAAATTCGGGTGACACGCAGGCCTGAAGTGCTCATCTTCAGAACCGGAACGACCCCGCCAGCTCTGAGAGTGACGGATTGGGTAGGTTCCGAGGAATTCCAACGAGTCGTCGCCGACCTGAGGAACGCGTATCAAGCCTGGAAGTCACGGCACCCGGAGGTGAAATAGAGAATCAGCAGAGCCTTGTCGAGTTCGCCCATCACGCTCGAGACCTGAAACAATTGGGGTCGCGATGATCGCGGTGAGCGAAAGGGGATGTGCGAACAGTCGTTCCGCCTGACTGTCGGCTGCACTCGACGGCGGCCTCGTAAGGAAGAATCGGATGGGGAATGATTGGAGCGGCCGCCGCGGGTGAGCCGCAGCACTTTGGGCCGACGACTTCAGGTTGTCGTATTCATGTTGGAATGGTTGACCGGAAGGAAGAAGCGCAGCGAACTCGCTGAGTACTCGCGCCTACGGGCCAAGCCTACGCGGGCGTTGCCCGCCGATCTTGCGCACGAGGAGTCGGGGGAAATCTTGGGGTCAAAACGGATGGCTATCCAGAAGGACCTGCGCCGAAGCCATCATGACCCTGAGGGTGATACGCCGCATTTCACAACGCTGATAGCCTCCAGCGGTCAAGGGGTCGTAACTATTCCGATGCCGGAGGTGGGAAGCTGCATCCCCATGCGTTCCACGGCGACTGGAACTATGAGCTGAGACCGCAGCCAAGTTGATTACTCAATTTCGATCAAAGGCCTTAGAGATCTTCTGGAGTGAGGCCGGTTCTCTTCGCGATTCTGGCGAGCATCTTTGGACCGATCTCCTCATCGTCGTGAAACAAGAACACGACATCATCCCAATTCGCGCGAGTGAGCGTGCGGTGCGACCCGGACTGGCGCTTTAGTTGCCAGCCGATTTTGAAAAGAGCCGCAAGTACCCGTCGAGCCTTCGTCGAGGGCCAGCTGCTCAAGCCGCTTGAAACGTGACGTTCACGAATTCGGCGGGAACCTCTCGGTGTTCGAGGCGCTCGGCGATCACGCGCAAGGCCAGCGCCTGCACGCGGGCCACCGCTTCGTCACGGTCGGCCCCGTAGCACATCACGCCAGATAGCGCGGGCACTTCCGCGATCCAGCGGCCGTCATCGTCGCGGTCGATCTCGATCGAAAAGACCACGACAAACTATACCATCCCTGACCGGGCTGTCTAACCGCCGCATATCACGCCCACCGCACTGGCTTCGTTCACTCGGCCCGCACCACGCTTCGCGGCGAGTATGCTGGACGCTTTCGTCCGCTTGGTCGACCAAACGGCGCAACACGTACGCACGAAAATGGAAACCACATGCGGCGAATAGCGTGCGCGCTGAATTCGTCTCGTAAATCCAGACCATCACGACGTCGATTTTTCGGCTCTCCTCGGTCCCGTCGAGGCGCTCCGCCCGCACAGCGGACTGACGGCGTTGACCGGGCCTCGATCGAGCCGCTTGGGCTCTTACGTGATGGTCGCCATGTTGTGACGGTCACACGTCAGCGACGCTCCGATAACTGCGAGCAGCGGGAGCGGATGCGCAGGTCAAGCCCGCGAAGCGCCGACCACGGGGGGTCCACGGCGCGCGTCTTCCAGCGCGCTGGGATGCAAACGGAGGGAAGGCTTGAGCTGCGCCATCCTCCCGCAGAATGAATGTTGGAGCGTCGGCTCTGACCAAGTCAGGTGCGCTTCGGACCTGGTCGCGCGATGAAGCGGTGTGTGAAGTCCGAGGGCACGCCTGGCACAAGCCTGCTACCTTCTCGCGATACAAGTCCGAAACGCTGCGATGAAGGAGGGGTGGAGCGCCAGTAATTACTCCTTGATGGCGATCGCGGACACGCCGTTCTTGATCGCGCTTGATCGCGTCGACGAGCTTGCGCCTGTTCAACGTCAAACCGGTCATCAAGGAGTGCGACCTCCTCGTGCTCGACGATGCGCACGGCGCCGAGCAACACGTCGCCCGAGATATGGACCGTCGCGGTGGCAAAGTCGATAACGCTGTTCAACTCGCTGATCAGCGCCGCGATCGCAAACGAGGCGTTGGAATTCTCGAGCCCGCTGTAACATCGTTTTACATTTTCGTGAGGGCTCAGCAGCTTTCGTCACCGCCACTGAATCGCGTCACCGCATCGAGGCGCGAAATAGTCCACGACCATCGCCGCGGCGCATGGTGCACTTCTTGCCCATCGCACCGAAATGCACATCACACGACGAACGCTGATGGTATCGCTGGCAATCGCGGGCCTGGCGTGGACGTTTGGAACGGTCGCTTCGGCCTTCACCAGTTTCACGGTGCCCGTCGGCGCCAACCCAGGTGCATCAGCCATCATTCCCCAGACGAATGAGCTGATTGTGGTCAACGGGGAGGCGGACGCAAGCGTCGTCGACAGCGTGACCAACGCCGTATCAACCGTTCCTGCAGGCTTGAACCCGGCTTTCGTGGTGGCCAATCCCGTGACCGGCTACGCATATATCTCCAACTCGAACAGCAACACCGTGACGGTGTTCTACGGTTACGGAGAGGGAAAGAAACGAAAGGTCGTCTGGGTAGGCGCGGGCCCGTTGCGAATGGCGATCAATCCGAATACGAATCGCACTTATGTCACGAACTGCTGCAACGACACCGTGACCGTCATCGACGGCGATACCATCAGCACGGTGAATATCCCCGTCGGCAACCGCCCGATTGGCATCGCTGTCAATCCGGTGACGAACCGCGTCTATGTCGCGAACGATTGGAGCAACGACGTCACGGTGATTAACGGATTCACGAATCAGGCGATCGCGACGATACCTGTCGGCGAAGCACCGTATTCAGTGGCGGTGAACCCGTTGACGAACAAAGTGTACGTCGCGGTCCAGGGATCGGGCTTCTATTATGCGCCCGGCAACGTGACCGTGATCGACGGAGCCACGCATGAAACGGTCAAGATTCCTACCGGCCTTCAGCCGGTGTCCCTTGCCATCAACACGGCGACGAACAAGATTTACGTGGCTGGAGGGCAGTCGAACGGCGACGTCACGGTCATCGACGGAGCCACGGGCGAGACCGCTCACGTGGCGATTCCGTACGGGCAATGGGGCTTCGCGGCGCTCGGCTCCGTCGCGATCAACGAGGTGACGAACAAAATCTACCTGACCGACTCCATGTCCACCAATCTCGTCGTGATTGATGGGAACACGAACGAAGTATCGCTGCGACTGGTTCCTCTGTATTCAAGCTTCGTGACGGTCAACCCTGTGAATAACCGCGTCTATGTCTCGAACAGCAACGACGCCACGGTGACGGTCATCCAGGAATAGTTTCTGCACGCCCGTCCTTCTCCGTCCTTAAAATCACCGCCGGATCGGCGGCGGCCGCCCGCCGCGCCCGGCGCGTAGCTCGCAAGCAGCACGATGACATGGATGGCGGCGAGCGCCGTCGCGAACGTCACCGGGTCGGACGACGGGATTCCGAACAGCAGGCTCTGAATCGCGCGCGTCGCCGCAATGGCCGCGGCCAGGCCGGCAGCGCATCCGAGGCCCGCGATCAGGGGCGCCGCGCCGCAACACTTCGGACACGACACGACGCCGGTCGGCGCCGAGGCGATGCGGATGCCGATCTCTCGCGCGTCTGCTCGGCCACGCCGTACGCCGAAGAAACTCGAAAAACCCACCTCTAAACCAGCCGCAAAGAGTTCACGAAGCGTCGCAAGAATACGCAAGCATCCAGACAGGTCAATGTGTGAGATAGCACCTCTGGACCATGGTATCGGGTGCGATCCCTGTCCTTGCATCAGAACCGCTCACGCGGTGGCGACGAGCCAGTTGCGAAACTCGTCCCAGATGGCCCGCCACTTTCTATCGCCAATCCCCCTGCGCTCGTGGATCGACTTGGACTTACCGAGCGACCGTTCTCACGATCCCGAACTTGATGAGACTCTCCGCGGTGGCGACTATCGCGTCCTCCCGTGACCGCGGCCTCCATCGCAGTACGCGCTCAGCTTTCGCGTTCGTCGCGCGACGAATGTTGTCGAGCAGCGGCCGTATCGTGGCATCGAACAACGCGACCGCTGTTGAGGCGATCGGGCGCAGGTCTCAGTCGACCATCGGCAGGGTGTGGCTGCTGTACTCGTGTTGCAGGGTGCGGTGTCTGACGGGATCGATCATTTCGATTTCGAATCTGTCGCCCCAACTGATCGCGCCCTGCACCGGCAGCGTCCCGCAAAACATCACGGTCCCTGGCGCGAGCGTTCCTTGCGAATCGGGGAATTTCGCGACGAGGTCCGTCGGCATCAGTATGTTGTTCACCGATCCTTCCTGGTAGACCGTCTTCTGACGGCCTCGCGTCACATGAGACCGAAGTATGAGCCGATCCCAGTGCGGCTCGACGTCGGCCAGTTTCCACAATGGCCGACCGATCGGCTTGGGGCACATCTGTTTCGACACCGTCACCCCGTACGGTTCCACCTTGCGGTCAGTGTGATCGGATCCGATGCCGACATACATGCCGTCTGCGGCTGAAAGCAAAACGAACTCGACCTCTCCGGTCGATTCGTCGCCAACGACTTCGACGTCCGACGCGCTCGTCAGCAGGGAGGTCGCGAGACGGTAGAAACAGGGGATCGTCCGAGGCGGTCGCACGCCGATCGCGGCAAGTTCGGCGAGGTGATGCTCCACCGCTTCCCGACTGCGCCCGGTCCAACCGGCGATCACGAGTTGTCGGACGTCGAAGCGCCGAGCGGCGCCGTCCACGTCGAAAGTCATCGTGCGCATGTCGCGTTCCCCGGCGCGCCAAGCTTGTCACAACGCGGGTGAGCGCGGATAATCGCCCGCATGGCATCGAACTACTTCAAGGTCGGCCTGATCGTTCCTTCGTCGAACACGGTGATGGAGCCCGACTTCCATCGAGAGCTCGGCGCATGCTGTGTCACCAGCACGTCTCGAATCTATCTCGAAGAGGTGACGCGCGACGCAGAGCAGGTCATGATCGACGAGGAACTGCCGAAAGCCGTCCGTCTGATCAAGACAACCGAGCCCCACGTCATCGTCTTCGGCTGCACGTCGGCGGGATCCCTCGGCGGATTGGAGAGCGACGCGGCGATTGCGCGCCGGATCGAACAGCTTTCCGGCGTCCACTCGTTGACCGTCGTCGGATCGGTCGTGCAGCAACTGAAGGCGATTCGACCGCGATCAGTGGCCGTGTTCACACCGTACAAGGAAGACCTCACACTGAGCGTGGCGCAATGCGTCGTCGAGGCGGGCTACGAATTGAGGAAGACCGCGGGTATGGGCATTCTCGCCAATCGCGACATCGGCCGGGTCAGCCCGGACGAAATCGTCGACTTCGTCGAAACGAGAATCGACGATGCCGACGTCGACTGCATTTTTCTCTCGTGCACCAACTGGCAGGCGATCGATGCGATTGCCCGGCTCGAGGCCCGCTTCCGGTTGCCGGTGATTTCGAGCAACCAGGCGACCATCGAGGCGGTCCGGACGCAGCTGTCGAATTTCCAGAGCGCGCAAACCGTCAATGCCCGTGCCCGCTGAAACGGCGACAGGCAGCGGCGCCGCCGGCGGCGTCGAGGCCGTCTACGCCAGAATCGCGAGGCGGATCATGCCCGTTCTGATCCTGCTGTTCGTGATCGCGTGGCTGGACCGCGCGAACATCGGCTTCGCCAGACTGCAGATGCTGGCGGACCGCGCCTTCAGCGACGCGGTGTTCGGCTTCGGCGCCGGCATCTTCTACTTCGGGTACCTCCTGTTCGAGATTCCGAGCGACCTCTGGCTGCAGCGGATCGGCGCCCGAAAGACGCTCGCGCGCATCGCGCTGCTCTGGGGCGTGACGAGCGCCGCGACAATGTTCGTGAAGACCGCGATGCAGTCCTACGTTTTGCGTTTCATGCTGGGCGCTTTCGAGGCCGGTCTCTATCCGGGCGTGATTCTCTACCACGCGATGAAGCGCATCGAAACAATCACCGCAACCGGTTGGGTTTATCGATTGACTTGCGTCTGGCGTTGGCGTACGGTCGGCTCCTCTTCCACATCATCACAAGTCGCGCGGCGACCTCTCATAGGGAGACGACTCCATGCGATCGAGCGCTCGCCGGTTCATCTACGCGCTGCTGGTCGTGCTCACGCCGGCAGCGTCAACGGCGCAGACCACGAGCACGCTGCTCGGCGTCGTTCGCGACGCGAGCGGCGGCGTGCTGCCGGGTGCGTCGATCACCGTGAAGCACCTTGCCACGAACGCCGTACGGACCGTCGTCACTGAGGGCGACGGCAACTTCCTGATTCCCTTCCTCGCCGTCGGCGAGTACGAAGTCACGGGTGAATTGAGCGGGTTTCAAACCGCCGTCAGACGCATTTCGCTGGCCCTGGATCGGAGGGTTCGCGTGGATCTAGTCCTGCAAGGCACTCCTCAACGCTGAACGGCAATCGCCGCCGAGGCGCATCCTTCAGGTGAGCGTCACAGCCTGGCGCGTTGGATTGATGGAATTGGGGGAGCACATGAACTTGCGTATGAATCCGAGAGTACGTTGGTTGGCGGTGGGGAGCGTGCTGATGGCCTCGTTACCCTGGGTCAACGCGCAGCAGAGGAGCGCCGCCACGGTCGCGATCGACCCCGATGACATCGGTGGCGTCGTCACGAGCTCGAAAGGTCCCGAGGCCGGCGTGTGGGTGATCGCCGAAACGTCTGAACTGCCGACGAAGTTCGCGAGGATAGTGGTCACCGACGATCAGGGACGCTACGTCCTGCCGGATCTCCCACGAGCGAACTACCAGGTCTTCGTCCGTGGGTATGGGCTCGTCGACTCGGCACGGGTCGGTGCGAAGCCGGGACAGCATCTCGATCTCAAAGCTGTCGTTGCGCCGGAGGGGCGCGCCGCCGCCGAAGTCTATCCGGCAAATTATTGGCTGAGCCTCATGGAGATTCCGAAAGGCGATCTGTCCGACAAGGACGTGCTTCTGGAAACCAAGGCGTGCTACTCATGCCATCAAGTCGGGGACCGCGTGACCCGCGAAATTTCCAAGAATCTTGGCTCGTACGCATCCAGCCTTGACGCCTGGGATCACCATGTGACTGTGGGACCCAACGGGCCGGGCATGAGCGCCAACTTCAAGCGCATGGGGGCGCAGCGCAAGGCGTACGCCGATTGGACCGACCGTATCGCCGCCGGCGCCTATCCCAACGCCCCGCCGCGTCCGGCGGGTCTCGAGCGCAACCTCGTGATCTCGATGTGGGACTGGGCCCTTCCGACCAGTCGACGGACCGATGTGGCCGCCACCGACGAGCGCACGCCCGCGATGAACGCGAACGGGAGGGTCTACGGATCGATCCAAAGTTCAGACATCATTGCGGTGCTCGATCCGCGCGAGAACGCAGCGACTCAGATCAAGGTTCCATCGAGCGCACCCCCGATCGACACGAACACGCCGGCGTCGCCGTTCTGGGGCGACGAGAAGATTTGGCAACGGTCAGCCGACCCCCGGAGCGTGACGATGGACAGCCACGGGCGCGTGTGGGTGACGGCACGGATTCGACCCCCACAACAACAGCCCGCGTTCTGCAAAGACGGGGCGATGAACAAATTCGCCAAGTACTTCCCGCTTCCCGGTCCGAGTGCCAGGCAGATCGAGGTGTACGACCCGAAGACGGGGCAGTTCACGACGATCGACTCCTGTTTTGCTGCGGACCATAACCACTTCGACGACAAGGGCTCGATCGTCTTCGGCCAGAACAACGCGATCGGCTGGATCGACACGGTTGTGTTCGACAAAACTCACGACGCGCGAGCGTCGCAGGGATGGTGTCCGGCCGTGCTCGACACCAACGGCGACGGCACGATCACGGAGTGGACCGAGCCCAATCAACCGATCGATCCCAAGAAGGATCACCGGATCGAGTTCGGATGCTACGGGGATGCCATCAACCCGATCGATGGGAGCCTGTGGTGCTCGGGCATCGGCGTCAGAGACACGAAGCTCGTGCGGATCGCGCTCGGGGCCAACCCGCCGCAAACGTGTAAGGCGGAGGTCTACGTGCCGCCTCCTGACAAAATGCCGTTACCCGGTTCGGGAGGCGTGGCCATCGACAGCAACGGCCTCGTCTGGCAGAACTGGCGCGGCGCTCATCAGATGCTGAGTTTCGATCGCCGCAAGTGCAAGGTGCTGAATGGACCGAGCGCCACCGGGCAGCACTGCCCTGAAGGATGGACTGTCTATACGAAACCCGGGCCCACGTTCCAGGGAGGCCCCGATTATTCCAGCACGGACATGCTGTACATGACCGAGATCGATCGGGACAACACGCTCGGCCTCGGAAAGGACGTGGTGCTGTCCGGCGACGTCAACGCAGACTCGTTCTTCGTTGTGATGCCGCAAGGCGGTCAGATGACGACGTTGACATTGCGCGTTCCCTATCCGCTGGGATTCGCCGCTCGCGCGGCATCGGGACGGATTGATGATTCGAATGCGGGCTGGAAAGGCCGCGGGTTCTGGTCGAGCTATTCGATGTACACGCCCTGGCACCAGGAAGGCGGCAAGGGTACCAGGCCAAAAGTTGTGAAGTTTCAGGTCCGACCGACTCCCCTCGCGAAATAGGCGGCTTTGCGTGGAGGTGCGCCCTTTGGAGTTGATTGCTGCAGCGACGTGCGTGATCAGCGCGTGACCGTGACGGTGACCTGCTCGTCGCTCACCAACGCCCCATCGTCGGCGCGTGCGCACAGGACGTAGGTTCCCGGCTCGTCGAAAATCGCGGTAGCGGTCCATTTTCCGTCAGCCGGCAAATCGGGCGGCGTCCACAACGGCGCCCACGGCGAGTTCGCGCCCGTCCGCGTGTCTTCCCACGGCTCGATCTGCGGCGGATCGAACTTCACCATGCCGTTCCCGCGATACACGAACCATGACAGATGCAGGCCGACGACCTTTCCGACCGTCGCGCGCGAGGGAGGAATCATCGCCGGATTGCGAGTGCCGAACAACGCCGCGAATTCCTCCGAGCCGCGCGTGCGCGTGTTCGATCCGACGACGCCGCCCTGCCCACGGCGCTTCGGCACGCCATCGTCGGTGACCCAGGCAACGAGCGACAGCGGCTGACCGACTTTCACGGTGCGCTGCCGGTCGCCATCGAGCTTGATCGTCGGCGGCCGGTTCGCGCGAACCTCGGGACTGCTCGTTCCCGCTCCGAGCGCCCCCGTTTCCGACGCCTTCACGATGTCGTCGACCTTGGAATCGAGCCGTAGCGTCGCGTACGCCTTGTCGGTCTTGCCTCGCGTCGTGAGCGTCCAGATCAATTCCTTGTCGCCCCAGTCCTTCGGCACGCGGACCTTGAAGACGAAGCGGTTGCGTCGCGGCAGGAAGTGCGTCGGCTGACCGTAATCCGGTCCGTTCGGCTCGATATTGTTGTCCGGACCGACCGGAACGTCGAGCTCCTCCTGCCAGTTCCGGTTCATGTAGCCGAACAGGAAGCTGAACGACCCGTCCGAATTTTCTTCCCACCCTTCGTACCCTGGCGACACGGTTTGACCGCTGGAATAGGTCAGCGATTGCGCGGTCGTCCTCTCATGCGAGACGAAAACAATCAGGCCGATCGCCACCGCAACGAGAGGCAGTTTTCGCAAGTTAGTTCTGTCGCCCTGGCGGACGCGTCGTACTTGTCGCCGCCGGCGATTTCGGAATCACCAGGCACAGCGGACAACCGATCTGGACGTCGTTCCTCGTCAGCTTCAGCTTTTCGCGGCGTCTGGCCATTTCTTCCTGGAACTGCTCGTCGGTCATCGACACGCCCATCCCGAGGTCGATGAACATGTTCGCGATCGATCGATTGCCTGATCCCTGCCAGTTCCGAGGATCGGGAATGTTCCTGTTCGACGGCGAGTTGTCCATGAAGCCGATGATGTGCAGGATGGTGCCCTTCGGCAGCAGCGGCGCGTAATCGTCTTCGTACGCGTAGCCGCGCACCCAGTTGTGATCGTAGCCGGCGCAGCTGAGTGTTTGGATGGTGTAGCCCCAGATCGCTTCCAGACACATCCGCATCCCGGGAGCGTGCAGGTGCGGCTCGAAGGTCGTGATCTTCGTGTTCTCCTGCAGCACCGTGTACGCATGCAGCTGCTGGTTGGCTTCCATCGAGCGGATGTCGATATCGACGCCGTTGCCGAGTCCGCGTGTCAGCGATCGCTTGTAGTCAGGCTTGTACCCCTTCGGCGCCAGCTTGAAGCCGATCTCGAGATGCGCCATCGTGTCGCGGCCGTTCGAGTGTATGTGGACGGAATTTGAAACGACCCACGATTTGGCTCTGAGCAATCGCCCGCCCTTCGGATCGAAGAAATCGGCGTTGCGTCCCACTTCGTGCACCGGCCACGAGGTGCTGTTGCTCTGATCGATCCCAATCTCCGGGCTCGTGTCGACTTGCCCGTCCGGGCCCTGCTCCCGCGTGCTCCAGATCATGTGATGGAACACATACCGTCCACCAACGGTGGCTCGACCCGTGCCATCCTTCGGCACGTCATTGACTTCTCGAATCTGCAGCGCGAGGACGTACCGGTCCTCGTCGAGTCCGACTGGCACGCTTTCGATCTCGCCCCACCAATCCGGCGCGCCCGCTTTGACGACGATCTCCTTCGTCTTGACGATGAGATCGGGTGCGCCGATGTTCCAGGTGTCGAGGTCGAGAAATTTCTTCGCCGGCGGCATGTCCGCGGGGTCGCCCTGCGGCGCGCCGCTGTCCGCCCAATTCGCAATCTTCGCGATTTCGAGATCGCTCAGCGACGGATCGTCCTTGTAGTGCTGGATGCCGATGTTCTTCTCGATGTACCACGGCGGCATGACGCCGGCATGCGGCCCGATGCCGGTGCGCTGTTTGATCGCGCGGGCCCACGGGCGCACATCCCCGTACGTGACGAGCGACATCGGCGCGACTCCATCCGGCCGGTGGCAGCCCTGACAGCTGCGCTGCAGGATCGGGGCTATGTCCTTCGTGAAGGTGACATCGCCCGGCCCCGCCGCGGCGGCGGCCGTCAGTGCGGCTCGCGATCCAACCGCGGCAACTATCGCGACGAGTGCTCCCGCGACGACGACTCCGATCCGCCGGCTGTTCCTTTGAGCTCGCATAAAGAATCAATCCTTGCGGGTGCCCAGCGTTGACGGCGTACTGTTCACGACGTTCCGATCGATCGAGTAGGCGACGACGCCGAATGCCGCCGCCGCGCCGATCACTATCATCATTTTCTTGCGTTTCGACATGCCGCTCGCCTCGAGTCCCTGCGCCTGCTGCTGCGCCTGCGCGGCGCGCGCGGCCTTCGGCGACGGCGACGTCCGTGCGAGATCTTGCGCCGCGCGCATCGCCGATTCGACGAGCGTTCCCTGAGCCCACGTCGGCGCCGGCCCGGCCAGCATCGCGACTGCGACGAACAGGACGAACCGCTTCATTCGATCACCTCTCAGAAGTCGATGCTGGCGGTCACGCGCGCCAGGCGCGGATCGAGAAACTGCGTCGGTTTGAGCCACGTGTTCGCAGTCAAGTTATACGCCGTGTTGACGCCCTGGACCGAGTTCGAATTCAACGCATTGTAGAGGTCGACTGCCGTCCGCAACCGCGCCCAACCGAGCTGCCACGTCTTGTTCACCGCGAGATCGAGCTGGTTGAAGCGAGGACCGTACACCGCATTCGGCGTAAAGAGCATCACGGTCGTCGCGGCGTTGAGCGCGGTCCGCGCCGGGTTGACGAACGTGACCTGCGAAGACGAGACGGTCAGCAGTCCGTTGTCGACGGCGCCGGCAGTATTGCGGTAAATGAAGCTGGCGCTCAGACCCGCCTTGAACGGAAAGCTCCCGCGGAAGCGCGTATCAAGCGTGTCGCCCCACGACGTCACGATCCGACAGAACGGATTGATCGCCGTGACGCTGGCGCCGCCGTTGAGCGGCGAGTTGTTGATGTCGTTCGGCTGATTCGGGACGTTGACGGTGAAGCAGTGATCGTCGACCTGCCGGCCGAAATCGACGCCGCCGCCAAGCTGGATGCCGTGCGGCAACCGGCCGTTGGCGGCGAACGTCAGTCCGTCCCAGTACCGCTTTTCCTTTCCGAACTCGTTGGCATTCGTCACGCGCAGCGTGCCCTGACCGAAGAACTGCGGCTTGACGTCGTAGTAGCCGCACTGTTTCTGGCCGCCGTTCGGTATCCGCGGATCGTTCGGCACCGTGATGCAGAACTCGTCGTAGGCGTCGGGACCGAGCAGCGCGCCGTTGTACAGCGTCTCGGTGACGATGAAGTTGCCATCCCAGTTGTGATTGTAGGCGGCGCTCACCGACAGGCCGTGAAGCAACTCGTGATCCACCTCGAGGTTGATGTCCCAGAGGAAATCGCGGTTGTGTTTGATGACGGAGTCGTCGAACTGCGTCGCCTGCGGGAGGAACTTGCCGAAATTGACATTCGAGATCGACCCGCATTCGCCGTTCAGCGCGAAATTCGACAGGTCGCAGTCCGGGACGAAATCATTGTTCCGATCAGTCCAACTGCGGAATGCTGACGAGATCGACGAGCTGAACGGATGGAAACGGCGCGTCATATCGCTGCGACTCAGCTGGTTGTAGCGCCCCGCCGAGGCTTTGACCGCGGTTCTGCCGTTTCCGTGTACATCCCACGAGATGCCGACGCGCGGATTGATGTCTTTCCAGTCCGGGACGCCGCTCAGTGCGTCCACGTGACGCGCCGGCGTGAAAGGTCCGGCCGGCAGATCCGCAGCCGGAAAGCCCATGTTGATGTAGTCGAATCGCAGACCCAGATTGAGCGTGACGCGTCGGATCGTCCACGCGTCCTGCGCGAACAGGCCCAACTCGACCGTCTGGCGCTCCTGCTGGAAGTAGGGTTGGGCGTAGTACTGAATACGCGACGGCCTTCCGCCGGAGAAGTCGTAACTCAGCGCGTCGCAGGCCGGCGTGGTGCAGTCCGGGCCGGGCGTGTTGTTCCGGCTCCGCGATTCGTCGTTGAACGCCTGTTCGTCGGTGACGCCGAGTTTGAAATTGTGCGTGCCGGTCACGTACGAAGCGGTGAAGCGTTCGGCACTCCGGCCGGTGCGTGCGATAGGTGCCGTCAGAAGCGACGTCGCGCCGTAGCGGAAGTTCGCCGGAATCGTGGGCGTGCCGGTCAACTCGAGAATCGATCGATCGTCGCGCCGCACGCCTGGCTCGGCGAAGTTCACCCAGTTTGCGACCTGCCACGACGCGCCGGCTTCGAGCAACAGCCGGCTGGTCACCGGCTTCGTCCACGTGCCCTGGACGACGCCTGACGGCCACCAGTCCCAGCCGCGCTCCGACTCGATCGCGTTCGCACCGGTGAACGGCCCCGTCGTGCAACGGCAGGACTTCTGAATGTCGAAGTAGAAGTTCACCCGCTGGCTTGCCGTTGCCTGGTAGGTGGTCCGCAGCGAGTGGTTTCGGTACCAGTCATAGCTGGCGGCAGGCCGGCTCGCGTCGGGAACAAATGTGATCGTCGGCACGCTCGGAATTCCCGACTGACCCTGCGCGGCGTTGAAGTACGCGCCCGGCTCGTTGACCGTCGAGCCCCAGCGTCCAATCGCAGCGAAGAACCACACCTTGTCCTTCTTGAACGGACCGCCGAGTTGTGCGCCCGCGCGATAGATGTGCTGAACCTGCGCGCTCGAATTGATGCCGTACGCCCGCAGCGCGTCGTCGATGTTCGAACCCTGCATGCCGCTCGTCGAAATGAACCCGTCGATGGTGCCGCGGAACACGTTGCTGCCGCTCTTGGGAATC
>Ga0209057_1000749_pt1 | contig 28237 bp, 22 predicted proteins | sample GraSoiAngelo_146_FD_185903 | JGI IMG/M metagenome (GOLD analysis project Ga0209057, IMG submission 185903) | Grasslands soil microbial communities from the Angelo Coastal Reserve, California, USA - 14_1009_05_30cm (SPAdes) (version 2) | ecosystem: Environmental > Terrestrial > Soil > Grasslands ... | reverse complement strand
ATCGCCGGCGACGCGCACCTTCACGTCAACGTGACGCACCGACACCAGACCACGGCGGTGAGAGGTTGGGCCGGACCGGCGAACATGCCGGAAGGATTTGTTCACAATCGCATGTTCGGCGAGACGCTATCGGGCCAGATGCTGCGCCACATTCGCGAGATGGTTTTCGCAGAACGGATGTGATGGTGACGATCGTCTGCGTTTGATCGCGGCCACGCAGAGGCACGGTTCGCGTCCACATTGACGGTGTGCTTCGCCTCGCCGTTCATCGGTGTTCCAAATTGAACAGATCCCAGCGCGGATCTCGACCACAGTGAATGCTTCAACGATTCGGAGTCGCGAGATGCCGCGAGGCACGTCTACTGCGCATCTCTTCGCATCAAAGCCGGCCACACGCCCGAGGCGAGAATCAAATGCTGCATGAATTTGTCACGGCCTATGGCGATGCGATCATTGCGCGAGCGAGGGAGAAAGTTGGCCACCGGCGTCGGCCGCCAGTGTCGGCGATCGAACTCGAGAACGGAGTCCCCGTCTTCCTGACGCAGCTGTCAGAGACGCTCCGATGTGAAGCGACCGCCTCCCCATTTTCAGCGGAGGCGATTGGCGCGACCGCCGCCCGCCACGGCCGCGACCTGCTTGCCTTGGGGTTCAACGTGTCGCAGGTCGTCCACGACTATGGCGACATCTGCCAGGCAATCACCGAGCTCGCCCTCGATCAGAATGCGCCGATTGCCATAGAAGAATTCCACACGCTGAATCGCTGCCTCGACACGGCCATCGCGGAAGCGTTGACAGAGCACGCCCGCCTCACGGCGCAGCGAACTGGGACGGAGGAGACTGAGCGGCTGGGGCAGGTGGCGCACGAACTTCGCCACTTGCTCAATGCCGCGTTTCTCGCGTTTCAGACGTTGAGACATGGAGCTGTCGCCATCAACGGCAGCACGGGAATGGTGCTCGGCCGGAGCCTGGTGGGACTCCGCGACCTCATCGACAGCACGCTGGCCGAGGTCCGGCTTGGCGCCGGTATACAGCGGCGCGAGCGGCTGAGTGTCGCGGAGTTCATCGACGAGATAGCGGTCGTCGCCAATCTTCACGCTGAGTACCGCGACATTCATTTCCTGGTCGAGCGCGTCGATCGCGAGCTCGCCGTGAACGCGGACCCGCAACTGCTCGCGTCAGCGGTGACGAACTTGTTGAACAACGCGTTCACGTACACCCACGCCGGGGGCCGCGTCGTGCTCAGGGTGAACCATGAACATGAGCGCGTGATGATCGAGGTGGAAGACCAGTGCGGTGGCATTCCCCACAGCGCGGCTGACCGGTTCCAGTCGTTTGGGGAGCGCCGCGGCCGCGATCGGACAGGACTCGGGCTGGGCCTCTCGATTGCGCGAAGGGCTGTCGAGGCGCACGGCGGCGATATCCACATCCGCAACATACCCGGCACAGGCTGCGTCTTTACGATCGAAATTCCCGTGGGGGAAGCGGTGGGTCGGCAGCCGGCGGTTCTGTGAAACGCAGTTGCTGATCATGCCTGCGTTTCTGAACACCTCGGCACACGTACGTCAAGCAGCCGCGCGAGCTCATCGGTGTCGACAGCGGTGGGGCGAGGCGACGGCTATATTCCTCGACGATTCGCCGACCGTCCACTACCTTGCGCCGCTGCTGCACTGGCATGCACGCGCACAGGATAGAGTCGGCGTTATGGACAGGGGCGCGGCAAACTTCCAGCAGTACATCAAGCTGCGCCGCGACACGGAACCTGCCGATCCGCTGGCGGTCGCCGCGCAGCGCCTGAGCGACGCCGCGCCTCGGCGGCAGACATCGTACGTGCTGATGCTTATCGCAAATCTGTGAGATAACCACTTCGTCGTCAAGAGGAGCGACGCGATCGAAGCCGCGTTTTGCAACCTCTCGGGGCACGCGCAGCGTGTCCCTCACCGCTGCGGATCAGAAATTTGTGAAAGACGATGTTCGGCGAGCCACTGCTGGCTGACGAATCCCAGATCCGATTGCCCAACGCGTTCGTGAGGCCACGGAATCCACCTCGCGACGCCGCCGAGGATTCCAATGCCGACGACGATCCACACGACGTTCATCGACACGTCTCCTTGTTCTTCTGGTCCGCTATGTGAGAGTACTGGATCCGCAGCGGCGAGGATGTGCGAAACGGCACAGTTGCATTCCGCTCGTCCCTGCTACTCTGGCGGTCAGTCAGAACGCAATGTCTCAAAAACGTCTCCATCTTGCCGTAAATATCGGTGCGATCGGGCGCCCGGGGCGGTTTCGTTCCTGTCAGCAGTTGGGAAATGTAGGACTCCGTCACCTGGACGGCCCCAGCGAGATCGCGCTGCTCGGTCCTCAATTTCTTTGACGCTGTCGGATGAGGAGCGCGAAATCCAGCAGCCACAAGTTCTGGCGAGGTACAGGACTCCTGCATGAGTACACTCTCGCAGCGTCACCGAATTTTACGCACCGTTCACGCTCACGGTTTGCTCGCAGTGATTGTGTGATACACGTAATCCGTGAGCTCGCGAAGCCGATTGGCCGCCGCATCTGGGCATCCCACCCCGCCCCGCGGCACCGAGGGAATTTCAACAGAGTGACTGGCAATCAGCGCGGCCGCGATCGTCGCCTTGGCGGAAATTTCAGCAGAGTCCATTCAGCCATTCTACCTGGAAGCCGAATCGCCCGGTTTCCGGTTCTGAGAACGCCAAGGTTGAGCGCATCGGCGCGAGCGCGCGAGGACGCTTCTCAAGCTGCCGCTCCTGGATCTTCCAGTGTGAAGATCACGATCGTGGCGATCGCCGCCCGCTGATGCCTTCAGTGAAGCGGTGTCTACTGAAAATTGTCGGCGCATTGCGGTCCCTGGACGGGAACGTCTTGCCTGTGATGCTCAAAGACTCCGTTCCGGTCGGAAATCCGAAGGATTCAGCCGATTTTGGTAGCCCAGTCGGAATGTCTCGATTGGTTAGTGATTCTGAACGCGCGGCACCTCGAACGCGTGCTCCATCAGTTCGTTGATCATCACAACCAGCGCCGACCGCATCGGCGCCTGAAGCTGACGCGGCCGATGGCCACACGTGTCGGAATCTCGCCGACAGGTGCAGTCGCAGGCATGTCGCGATGCCACCGCACGACGGTATCCGGCTGCACGAGCACCACCGCCGTGCGCCAGTGCCGCCAGATTCGGGCCAAGGCGATCGAAAACAGTTGATCGCACGTCAGGACGTGCGGGCGGTTGATCCTGCGTCTCATCGCCGCTGCCGCAGCGCCCGGGTTTCCAAGATCAATGGCCGATCGCCGCGGAGCGCCAACGCCGGCGCGCGGCCGACGATGAGCAACTCCAGCATGCGTCGATCGTGGCCGCGTCGGCGCGAAAATCAACGCGGACGAGTTCCGGCGAGGTCAAGGTGTCTCGCGTCGGCCTCGTTGGTTGACTTCGAGCTGTCACGCGTGGGCGAACGACCGGACCTGCCGCCTGGCCGGGCGCCCACGCAACCCGAACGTGCAGCGCGGCTACCGATTTTCGCTCGGCGTCGCGGTGCGGAACGTCAGCTCAGGCACCACGCGGACGACCGTCCGCTCGACGTGCGCCACAACGCCCGCAAGCTTCTTCTGAATCGCTGCCGCGCGCTCGGCGCCATATGCCAGTCTCGTTGCTGGACCCTTGTCCAACTCGGCGAAGTCGTGCGCCAGCGTCGCGACGATGAACTCGCTGCCGTCGCCGCCGAAGAGACCTTGGTAAACCGCTACACCGCCGGTCGCCAGCTGCTTGTGAGCCGGGATCAGATCTGTTTTGATGTAGTTTTCAAAATCGGCCGCGCGCCCCACAGCGATGGAGTACGCGCTGACGACGACCATCGGCAGCTGCGCGTTGGGCTCAGGAAGGTACGTCAGATCGGTGCGCAGGCGAACGACGGAGGTCCGCTGGCTCGCGATGAACCGACGGCTCTTCTGCGCGTAAGATCGCGCTCCGTCCTGTCCGAGCGCTTTGACGATCGGGTTGTCTCGATCGCGTTCGGCCAGGTTCGCGGCGGGTGTCAGGAACGCGTATTCAAATGACGGTCCAATCGCCGTCACAAAAGCGTTGCGTTGCGTGACGCCGCCCTTCTTCAAGGTCGGAATGGTTTCGTTCTTCTGGAACTCCAGCCATTCGTTCGCCAACTCGGGTTTGATTTGCACGATCGTGACGCTCACGAGCGGCATCTTGGATACGTCAGCTACCGCCGGCCCCGTGGCCTGTGCCACGGCAACGCTCTGAAGAACTGGGGGTTGGCGTCCAGACACGATTTCGGGCCGTAGAACGAACGCGACGGTTAATGCGATCCCTGTTAAAACCAGCGCGGCTTTATATTTGACCATTCGATTCTCCTTTGTCCTCACCACGGTTGTGTAGACGCAAACACTGGCCGATCCACCGGGATTCTGGCTGTTCCCATTTGCACACCACATCAACAACACTGCCGACGTTGTAAATCGAGCCATAGGCGATCGTCTTTCGTCGCCGTCGCGTCGTCTCATTGAACCAACCACCTGCATCTTGGCTGCGATCGCAGCTCGACGGGAATCGTGGCCGAATTGTTCGCATTCTAATCCGGTCACCCACCTGACAACGATCCCCCGGACCAGATAAAACGCATCGGCAGCGTAGTCGGCACCACCTAAGCTGTCTGTCCCGTTTCGCACACTTGAAAGAGAACCGACTCTCAGCGACTGTGCGGTGTTCAATCCGAGACATCGCGAAGCCGAGCCATCGCGAGAGACTGTCGGGTATCCAGAATATGTTCAACCTGACTTTCACTATGAGGCGCGGTTCGGCGACCGATGTCGTCGCCCAATTGGGCTCGTTACCCGGGAGCCACGTCGGAGCATTGGTTGAACGACGGGTCGAAGAGCAGTGAACATCGAGCTGGAGATCGAAGGCGTGCCCGATTCCGTCATCGCCGGTGCGATACGGAAGAGAGCTCGAACGCTGGGTCAACACATCAATCGATCTGGGAACTACCGGGTGACGCTCGGCCCGTCCGAAACGCGAGGAGAGTGGGATCTCGGAATCCGCGCCGCGGCCGGATGGCACGTCGTCTCGTTTACTGCGCCTGTGGAACAACTGCCGGACATCGTCGACCGAACGTTGCGCGAGCGCCTCGTGCTTCTGGTGTCCGACGCGTCGGCGGCAGGTTGGTGGTGATGAACAAATCGGCGTTGCCATCATCATCCGAGCGATTGAAGAGCCGATGCGATGGATTGCGATGAACGCGGGCCATGAGGTTCGATTCGTTTTCGGATGCGGCAGGCCGCAACGTCAGGTATTTTTCAGCTGTTTACGTGATCGATTATCGGAAACGAAAATGGCCGCGCATCACTGGTTGGCGGTGTTCTGATGGTGACTCGCTCGAAACATGTTCCACGCTCGAACCGCCGTGGACGCCCCGCGATTCGTCGTCGCACGAAATAACCTCACGTTACGCCGGTGGCTTTCGCATGTCGGAGTACTTCGCCGAGAAGCTCGTCACAGCTGATCGATCCGTGCTGTGCAATCCGAGACATCGCCGGCTGTCGCGTCTGAACGATACTGTCTCGGTAGCCAGAACATGTTCAGACTGATAGCTACGATGAGACGCGGATCGGCGACGGGAGTCCCTGCGGCGTGGGGGCGTTACACGACCATTGAGGCCGCCCGACTGGCCACCGTGATCCTCCTTCACGACGATCGCATCTTGCGCGTGATGATCGTGCGCAACGAAATTCCGCCCGCGTTCGTCGAGTGGGCGGAACGGTGAATTTCCAAATTCCGCATCGCTGCAGAAATCACGGCCGCGATTCTTTCAAGAGGCGGCACACGCCGCCTTGCCGGGAATGACGCTTCCCGAGGAAAGGTGACCAAGAACGTCATGGATATCAGACCGCTCCACGATCGGATCATCGTTCGGCGCCTCGAAGAAGGCGAGCAGAAAAGCGGTGCGATCATCATCCCGGACACGGCGAAAGAGAAGCCGCAACGGGGCGAGGTGATCGCCGCCGGTAGTGGCAAGGTGAAAGACGACGGCAAGCGCGTCCCGCTCGATGTGAAACCGGGCGATCAGATCCTCTTTGGCAAGTACACGAGCCAGGAAGTCAAGCTCGATGGCAAGGAGTATCTCATCCTGCGAGAAGACGAAGTGCTGGCGGTCATTGATGGCGGCGGGACGACACACAGAAAGTAACAAGCCGGCTTGGCGCGGGCAGTAGAACGCGGGGCCGCAGGAGATCCGTTATGGCGAAACAAATTGTGTACGGCGATTCCTCCCGGCAGGGGATTCTTCGCGGGATCAACAGCCTGGCCAACGCGGTCAGGGTGACCCTCGGGCCGAAGGGACGCAACGTGATCCTCGACAGGAAATTCGGTTCGCCGACGATCACCAAGGACGGCGTCACCGTCGCGAAGGAAATCGAGTTGAAAGACGCGCTCGAAAACATGGGCGCGCAGATGCTGAAGGAAGTGGCGAGCAAGACGTCGGATATCGCCGGCGATGGCACGACGACGGCCACGGTGCTGGCGCAAGCGATCTACCGCGAAGGCGCGAAGAACGTCACCGCCGGCGCCAATCCCATGGCCATCAAACGTGGCATCGACAACTCGGTCGCTGCGATCACGGTCGCGCTCGAGAAGATGTCCAAGCCCGTCACCGGACCGATGATCGCGCAGGTCGGCACCATCTCGGCGAACCATGACGAGAGCATCGGGCGGATCATCGCCGAAGCCATGGACAAGGTCGGGAAAGACGGCGTCATCACGGTCGAAGAAGCCCGGGGCATGGAGACCTCGCTCGAGGTCGTCGAAGGGATGCAATTCGACCGCGGCTATCTGTCGCCGTATTTCGTGACCGATCCCGAACGGATGGAAGTCGTGCTCGAGAACCCGTTCATTCTCATTCACGAAAAGCGGATCACCTCGACGAGAGACCTCCTGCCGATGTTGGAACAGGTCGCGCAGGCCGGCCGTCCGTTGCTGATTATCGCCGAGGACCTCGAAGGCGAAGCGCTGGCGACGCTCGTCGTGAACAAGTTGCGTGGCACGATCAAGACTGCGGCGGTGAAGGCGCCCGGCTATGGCGATCGCCGGAAGGCGATGCTCGAAGACATCGCCATCCTGACCAACGGCAAGGCCATCACCGAGGACCTTGGTCTGAAACTCGAGAACATCAAGACAGACGACCTCGGGCAGGCGAAGAAGGTCACCATCGACAAGGACAACACGACGATTGTGGAAGGCGCCGGCAGCGCGGCGTCGATCGCGGGGCGGGTCAAGCAACTTCGCGCGCAGGTCGAGGACACGACGTCCGATTACGACCGCGAGAAGCTGCAGGAGCGACTCGCCAAGCTCGTAGGCGGGGTGGCGATCGTCAAGGTCGGTGCGGCAACCGAGACCGAAATGAAAGAGAAGAAGGCGCGCGTCGAGGACGCGATGCACGCCACCAAAGCGGCCGTCGAAGAGGGGGTCGTGCCGGGCGGTGGCGTGGCGCTGCTGCGCGCCTCGAAGGTCCTCAAGAACCTACAGGTTGTGGGCGACGAGCAAATCGGCGTCAAGATCATCATGCGCGCGATCGAGGAGCCGATGCGATGGATCGCGACCAACGCGGGTCACGAAGGCTCGATCGTCGTGCAGCGCGTGAACGACATGGAGGACGAAGAGGGCTTCAACGCACAATCGGAGCGCTACGAAAACCTGGTGCAGGCGGGCGTCATCGATCCGACCAAGGTAGTCCGTTCGGCCCTGCAAAACGCGGCCTCGATTGCGTCGCTGCTGTTAACGACCGAAGCCGTTGTCTCACAAATTCCCGAAGGGCATCAGCAGATTGCGACGTCGGCCGGTGGCATGGGCGGCATGTAATGATCATGTGCCGACCGTAATTGCGGTTGTGCCTACTAAAAACTCCGTCGGCCGGCACGGTGGTGTCCTATCGCGCCTTTCTGGTGAACGTCTGAGCGTTGGGAGGATGTTCTTTGTGGCCGAACGCTCGGGCGACTCTGGCTGAGAACGGCGATGACGAACACGTCGAAGGTGAGGTCACGCGTTATCGTTCTTCGGCAGCTGGCTGGAACGAACTCGAGGCTCGCACATTCGCGGACCGCGCGTTCTAGTCAGTTGCGCCCGCAGCAACCGCTCGGGTGGCACCGACGGACGTCTTCGCCACCCAGACAAGGAAAACACGATGCTGAAAGATGTAACTCGTTCGAGATTGATCCAGATCTGGTTTGCGGCCGTTGCGCTGGTCGTCGTCGCCGGCATTGCGCTCGGCGTGAGCGTAACCGGCGGGACGGGGGCCATGCTGCTCGCGCTGTCCCTGGTCCCGGCACTTCTGATCCTGATGTTGTGGCCTGGCCACCCGGCGCCCACGATCGCAGAAGTGCTCCATAACGGTAAGCGACGACGTTGACAGCACAACGCCCGCTCGCGGTGTGCGATTGGCGACGATAGAAAAGAAGGCCCCATATGTTGAATGTGCGTACGGTGGGGATCTGCGCGTTCGGGATCGTGTTTGCGACACACGGGCTCGACGGTCAAGGTCTCTCGCAATATCGGAACTTCGCGTTGGGAAGCGACGTGGCCTCGATCTCCATTCTCACAGGCGGCACAGCCTCTGAGGCAAAAACGATCCACAAGCGCCCGGCGCTGCTGCAGGATCTCGAGTGGAGGCCCTCGCGCTGGATCCTCGGATCGGTCTCGCCGTCGACGGATGCGGTCAGACAGATCGTGTTCAGCTTCTATGACGATCGACTATTCCGAATCGTCGTCGACTACGACCACGAACGGACCGAAGGGCTGACCGACGCCGACATGATCGACGCGATCTCCGCGGTATATGGGACACGCCTCACGCGCACCTCGGGGCGAGCCGCGCGAGTCGTATCGCGCGTCGAAATTGAATCCGGTTCGTCGGTGGCGAAGTGGGGAGATGCCGGGCACGTCGTGGCGCTCTACCGAACGGCGTCGTACGGCGACGCATTCCGGCTGATCGTGACCGATTCGGCGCTCGCTGCCCTCGCACGGAAAGCAGAGGTTCGGGCCGCACGTCTCGACGCGCAAGAAGCGCCGAGCCGCGAAATCGCCCGGCAGAAGAAGGAACGAGACGATGGTCGTGCGGCCGCCGAAAAAGCACGCGTCGCGAACAAAGGCGCGTTCCGGCCATGAACACATGAACACTAGACCGGCAAGGAGGCAGTCGTCGCGATACTCAGGCCGGGCGAGTTTTTCGGCGAAGGGTGTCTGGCGGGCCAGCCGGTCCGCATGGCAAGCGCCATGGGCGATGACGCCGAGCACGATCCTCATCAACAGCTCCCTGCTGCGCGTGGTTCTACAGGACTGAACCGTGTTCACGAATGCGCGCATCCACACAGAAATCTCGGGATCGGGGAAATGACTGTTCGGGATGCTGCCGAAGACCAAGCGGGCGTTCGACGCGCAGGCGTTTCTCAACTCGCCCGGCCGGCGAGAAGAGGGGTCAACTGTTGACATTTAGGACGGGAGCTGCGGCTGTCGGTGCTCAGTCAGCGTCAGGATGCGCGATCGAACACGACTGTGAGGGCCCGCAGGTTCGGCGTGACCGTCCTGCTGGCCAGCGTCCAGGCATCTGAGTAACTGGGCCGAGCAGTGGCTGGTTCTGGGTTCGTCCACCACTCCTCGCGCACGCGTGCTTGGTCTCGAAGTGTAAATCCGAGGAGGTCTTCGATTTCCGCGAACGTCAAAACCACGGTGTTCGCGTATCTGTTCTCCAGGTACTTGTAAAGCGACAAATAGGCGCCGGACATAACGGACGGTTCCTGCTTGGACGCGTCGATCCGTGGTTCAACCTCCGTGTACGCGGTCGAACGTCGCCTTTTCATCCACGCCAGCATCGCGGTCCTCATCCTTTCGCGACAGTCGCTCGCGGTTGTGCAACTCTGTGGCTGATACTCTCGAACATCGCTCTCCTAACGCTCGGGAAGAGTTCGAAGCCATGGACTTCCATAGTGTCGTACTACTGCCAAGTGAGTCCACTCTCGTCATGCGCCATGTATCACTCGTGACAGTTTATTGGCATTACGGTTCTGGAGCACTGTGAAAAATAGAGGAGCTGCATCGGGTATCGAACCAACCCACGGCGAATCTATGTCCGCAACCCGCCGCAACGAGATGCGTCTTTTATTGTTGACCCGCGTGCCTCTTGGGTCCCGCCGCGCGCCTGATGCGCACAAAAGTTCTGTAAGGATGCGATGCCATCGTGAGAAAGTAATACAAGCGTCGTTCGTTGGGCGGAGGAGGCGTGATGTTACACGAGTTCATCGGCTTCAATCGGGATGTGATCATTTCGCGTACGAAAGAACGGGTGCGCGCGCGTGCGTGGCCGTTTGTGTCCACAGACGAACTCGAGTACGGCGTGCCTCGATTCCTGACGGAGCTGTCGGAAACGTTGCGGTTAGCGACCACTGCCACGCCATTTGACGCGGGCGCGATCCGCGCCTCCGCCGCGCGGCACGGCGAGGAGCTCCTGGCGTCCGGCTTCAATGTCTCTCAGGTAGTAAACGACTACGGCGACATTTGCCAAACGGTCACCGAGCTCGCCGTTGAGCAGAGCGCGCCGATCACTGTTGAGGAGTTCAAGACGCTGAATCGCTGTCTTGACATCGCAATTGCCGAAGCGGTCACCGTGCATACGCGCGTGTCAGCACACACACGTTCAACCGAAGAAGTCGAACGTCTCGGGCAAGCCGCTCACGAACTTCGAGACATTCTCAATAGTGCGCTCCTTGCCTTCCAGGCGCTGAAGCGAGGAAACGTCGCGATAAACGGCAGCACCGGGGCAGTCCTCGGCCGCAGCCTCACAGGCCTGAGGGACGTCGTCGACCGCACATTGTCCGAAGTTCGCCTTGAGGCTGGCAAACAGCGGCGCGAGCGACTGCCAGTGATCACGCTCCTCGACGAAATAGCTGCCGCGGCGTTGCTGCATGCCGAGTACCGCGACATCGCGTTCACCGTCGACTCGATCGATCCCGCCCTGGCTGTCGACGGGGATCCGCAGCTGCTTACGTCTGCGGTGATGAATCTGTTGCAGAACGCGTTCAAGCACACGCCGTCGGGCGGCAACGTCGTGCTGAGGGCGCGCGCAGACGGCGTCCGGGTGGTCATCGAGATTGAAGACGAATGCGGAGGTGTTCCGGACGGTACGGGCGACCCGTTCCAACCGTTCGGCGAGCGGCGCGGGCAGGACCGGTCCGGCCTCGGCCTCGGGCTCTCGATCGCGCGAAAGGCCGTCAGAGCTCATCGCGGTGACATCCTGATCCGCAACATGCCGGGCAAAGGATGCATCTTCATCATCGATCTGCCGGTGGCGGCGGACGTGCGCTGTCCGCAAACCGTCGGGTAGCGTCACCGGCGTCGCATCCCAGGTGGGGCGATCCGCGCTTGACGTCTTCTATAACACACTGGCTTTTCAGTTTGAGGTCTTGTCGGGCGGCCGAGGTCGTCGACGGCAAACCGTCGACATCCCTGTGATCCGCAAATATTCCGTCCCACCGCTGTCTGCACCCGACGAAACGATCCGAGTTCGACAGACAACCAGTCGGTTCTCTTGAAGCCGCGAGCCAAGCGATACGGCTCGGGCCGTCTCCAACATGATGTCCAAGACTCGGATCGCTTCAGGCGAACTCACGAGAACACAAGAGACGATGCGAATGTGGATTAACTGCCCTGCGATCAAACGCTTGGACCAAACGCCGCGCGCCATCACCAGTTTAGAAAAACGCGTTCCGCACGGTTCGAGTCCCGTCGACACCGCCATTCTCCCGTTCCGTTGCCGCGCACGAGCAGGTCAAATGGCTTAGCGTAAGTGGCACAAAGACTTCCGCGATCGAACGTGCAGTTCGATAGCACCGTTTCGAGCAATCGGCGCTGTTCGGCCGAATTCTGCGATTTGTAGAGTTTCGGCCTGTTTTGCCAGTTCTAGAATTTTTTCGGCCGTGACCATCATCGCCGGTCGTGGCTGCGGACTGCCCGGTGATCCGAATATCGAGCCGCTCGACATGAACCAGCCGGCCGGATCGGCAAGCTTTTTTGCCGACAACCGCAAGTTCCTCACGCGCAAACTCTGGGGCACGGCGAACGAACCGCCGAAGCACTTTTGCCGAGACTGGCGTTCGAGACGCTCTCGGAGTACGACCAGGGATCAGTGATCGAGTTCCTCGAGACCCTGCAGGTTCTTCCGCCCGGCACAACGTTCCTCGTCGTCGATGAGCACGGCGAGAAGAAGCGCTGGCCGCCCCAGCATCACATCGAGTGAAGAACTGGTCCGCGTCTGATGTGCAGTCCCAGCGGGGCGAGCAAGGTTATCCGTTGGATTCACTACCAGCGCCCAGCAGCGTTTGTCCGCCGGCCTGAATGAACGCTGCCCGTGCTTCCTGGTGACGCTGTTCCGCCTTCAGCAGAATCTCCCGGAATTCCTGACCGCGATACGAGATCTGCATCGCCGCATACCGTCAGAGCGACAGATCCATCCGAGGGAACCCGAAGCAATCGATGGTCAGAGTGTTCTCCCCACTGCCCCTGGTCCGTTGCTTCGCTGTTTCTCGAGCCACCGCGGAGTGCGCCTCTGTAGGACCGATGACGCCTGATCGCAGCAGGGCGGGAAAGGAGCCGTGATGAAAGACTTGGCCGTAGTCGGGGTCCATCAGTGTAGGATTGGGCCCGTTCCGGCGGCAAATGCAATCCATCGAAGAGGAGGATGAGCAAATGGAGCACATCATCGGCAAGCTGCTTCAGGACTACGAACGTGGAAAGATGACTCGCCGCCAGCTCATTCAGACCCTGGCACTCACGGCGACGGCGGCGTCCCCGGTGGGTACCGCGGAGGCGGCTCCCCCAGCTAATGCCGTCTACATTAACCACGTTTCGATGCAGGTCGCCGATTACACGAAGACGCGCGATTTCTATTCGGGTCTCTTCGGGATGAAGGTGACGGAAGACGATGGAAAAACACAGTGCCGTCTGACGTTTGGCGACAACATTCTCATTGCTCGGAATGCCAGCAGCCGGCCTGGCGGCAAAGTAGGGGTTGATCACATTGCGTACACGCTGGCCAATTGGGACACAGATAAGACCGTCAAGCCGGCGGTTGAAGCGGAGCTGAAGCGTCGCGGGTTGAAGATACGAACGACTGAACGCAGCTTCCACGTCCAGGATCCGGACGGCTTTGAAGCGCAGATGGGCGGCAAAACGCAATAAAGGCCTGACCGGTGTTGAAGACGCCGCTTTCTTTCGGCGCGCTTGTTTCTTGGCCGCAGCTGCAGGTCTTAAATACTGTCTCGCCTCCGATACGCCACGCGCTCGCAACGGTGACGCTCGAGCCACGAGAACGGGCTATAGTGGCGCGCATTGCGAATACGGAAAGGAGACCTCCCGTGAAAAAGGTGAAACACGTCGTCGGATTTGCCGTACTCGTCGTCACAGCGGTCGTTGGTGCCGCAGCGCAACAGCCGGCGCGTGGCACTCCTCCGCCGCCGCAACCTTTGACCACTAGCAAATATCTCAGCCATGACACGGTCGCCGGCTGTTCGAAAGCCGGGACGTTCGTCAACACGCCCGAGTACATCGTTCAATGCAGCAACCGCACCGGCCCGGGCGTGGTCGAAGTCCACACAAAAGAAACCGATGTGATCTACGTGATTGATGGCAGCGCGACGTTCGTCACCGGCGGCAAGGCGCAGAACGTGACGGCCACCAATCCGCTGCAGCCTCGTGGCACCGATATCCAGGGCGGCGAGGCTCATCATCTCACCAAGGGCGATGTGATCGTGGTTCCCGCGGGACAGCCGCATTGGTTCAAGGAAGTGGCCGGTTCGGTCAGCTATTACGTGGTAAAAGTGCTCAAACAATGAGCGGATTCGTGGCCGCTCCCGGTTCCAGGCTATCGCGCGCCAAAACGTCATCGGATCGCGCCGCTGGCAAAATTCCATTCCGCCAGCACTCTCCGTGAGGGCTTAGAGGGGAACGAAATTGCCGATTTGGGGTCCGCGACTCGCTGCTCGTCGTGCAGATTGCGATCTGCGCCGTGCTGGTCACCTCGTCGATCGTCGCGGTCCGCGGTCCGATCCGTTCGCAGCACCTGGATTTCGGTTTCCAGCCGAACAACGCCCTGCTCGTCGAAACCGATCTGACGATGGGCGAAATCGTTTGACGCCGGCTCACCCGCTCCAAATCATCCATTCGCCACACGACTCGATTGAGCATGTGTGTCCAAAACTCCTTCGGACGAGATCGTCGGCCGCCGCCTTCGCCGCCTCGAGTCGCGTGAACGCCTTCCGCCCACGCTGCACGGCACCAGACGGCTCGTGTGACACGGCGATCTCATATGACCCGGCCGGCAGGACGATGACATTCGCCGTCAGGTCATGACCGTGATGGCGTCGCCAGGTGTGAATGGCCATGTCACAAGGACGTCTTGACGATTTCGCCGACGAGCGACAGGGGAGCATTCATCAACGAGACCGACGCTTCAAAGCGCTGCCTTGCGTCAGCGACAACCCACCTTGATCGCGACCGCGGATGTTCGTCCGAACCGTGATCTGTCGTTGGCTCTCTCTGCGCGCGACGATCGTCGCGCCCTTCATTACGTTGCTCGGCGCACCGAGCGGCTGAGCGCCAGTTCGATCAGTCGCTGAATATCGTCGACACTCAGACCGCATCGGGCGAGCTGCTGACGATTGAGAGAAATCCGAAGCTGTGCTTGATCGGGCTTCCTGTTCAATTGCTGAATCGGCCGCGCCAGGTACCTGTCTGATCACGTCCAGCGAACGGGTGGCGAGGCTCCGCAGGCTCGCCGACGAGAGAGCGAGCGCTGCACAACGACGGACGGCCTTGACCGCGGCCACTACTGCAGGCGGTGTGCCGCTCGGTGCGCCGCCGAAAAGCGCGACGCGCCTGTATATGTCAACGATCTGTCCGGGCGTTCTGCAGGGGGCGTCGAGGGAACTTCCTGCATTTTGCATGGACATCACATCGCGACTGGCCCCGACACGTCATCCGTGCAACGCGATAGGATCGAGTTCTTCGGCGGCATCTATTTCAGAGGCGCCAGAGACCGGCGAGGTGCCAGCGTGTCAAGACTCTTGCAAGTTGGATGGGCCCGATGACTGGACGTGCGACGGCGTGCCACGCCCCGTGGGCCGCACTGGTCGTCGACGATGACGCCGGCGTCCGGCAATCATTGCGACTGTGCCTCGAGGCCACTGGCGCGCGTGTGCTCGGTGTTGCCACCGGCAAGGCCGCGTTGGAGGCGCTCGATCGTGGACACTTCGATGTGGTGTTTCTCGATCTCTGGCTCGGACCGGAGGCTGGGATGGATCTCCTCCCAGAGCTGCTGCAACGTCAGACCGACTTGGGGGTGATCGTCGTGACGGCCTTCGCGTCCATCGAAAGCGCCGTCGATGCCGTCAAACGTGGCGCGGTCGACTACATTCCGAAACCCTTCACGCCCGATCAGATTCGGCTGACCGCAAATCGTGTGCTGGAAGCGCAGCGGCTGAAGCGCCGCCTCGCGGAGCTCGAAGAAGAGCTCGACCAGAGCGGCGAGCCGTCGTTGTTCGAAACGCACAGCCAGACGTTTCGCCAATTCCTGCAGATGGCCGGACGGGCCGCCGCGTCGGACGCCGTCGTGTTGCTTCGTGGCGAGAGTGGCACTGGCAAGAACGTGCTCGCACGTTGGCTCCGCGCGAATAGCTCACGCGCCGCGGGACCTTTTGCGACGGCGAACTGTCCGGCCCTGTCGGGCGACTTGATGACGAGCGCTCTATTTGGACATCGACGGGGCGCGTTTACAGGAGCGATCGCCGACGTCGCCGGCAAAGTCCAGGAGGCCGAAGGCGGCACGCTCTTCCTCGACGAAGTTGGCGAACTCACGGCCGATGCTCAAGGCCGGCTTCTGCGTTTTCTCAACGATCGCACGTACGAGCGTCTTGGAGAAGCGCGCGAGCGCCAAGCCGACGTGCGCGTGTTGGCGGCCACCAATCGCGTGCTCGAAGACGAAGTGCGCAGCGGGCGCTTTCGAGAGGATCTTTTCTATCGTCTGAACGTGATCACCCTGACACTCCCACCCCTTCGAGATCGTGGGGAGGACGTAGCGCTATTGGCCGACCATTACCTCGCGATGTTCAGTCGGAAGCAACGGCGTCCAGCATTGACGTTCTCGAACGAAACGAAAGCGGCGCTGTTGACGCATGCATGGCCGGGCAATCTTCGCGAATTACGAAACGCCGTCGAGCGCGCGGTAATTTTGGCGCCCGCGAACGTGCTGACCCCGATCGACCTCGGTCTAGGTTCGCAGACGGCGTTCCTTTCGGACGGGCAAGTGGAACCCTTGGCGCGCGTCGGCGCACCGATTTCGCTGGAAGCGCTGGAACGCGAGCACATTGCCCGCGTCGTCGCGCAATCGCCTTCGCTCGAGGCGGCGGCGCGAACGCTGGAGATCGACGCCACAACGCTCCAACGCAAACGCAAACGGTTTGGGTTGTCGTAATGAGCGAAGCGCGAGCGACGGAATCCCGGATGGGCGCTGATCGGGGGACGGGAGCCAATTCGATGATGCGCATGGGTCTGCGGCTCCGGTTCGGCGTGGCGGCAGTCCTGCTGGTCTGCACGACTGTGATTGCGAGCGTCTGGACCCTGGCGGCTTTGTCCAAGCTCAGTGGTCTCGTGACGGACACGGTCCGAGAGAGTGAGTCGGTCACGGCCGTCACATCGAAACTCTCGGGTGCCCTCGAGCGGGAAGACGACGCCGTTCTGCTCGTCCTCGCCGGCGACGCGCGCGGCATGACGGTGCTCTCGCAGGAACGCACGGTGGTCGACAAAGCGGTGGCAGACCTCTTTGACGTGCTCGGACCGGCGGACGAACAAGAGTTGGCCAAACCTTTGGAGTCCGCGCTCCAGGCGTACCGCCGGGCAGCCGATGCGCTCGCTGCTGTTGCGCCCGAACGTGAAGCGCTCGTTCACTATCATCAGAAGGCGAATCCGCTGTTGCGGCGCGCCGTTGCCCTCACAACGGTCATTCGCGATCGGCACTTCGAGCTCGCACGAAGGACCGTGACTGGTGCAAAAGACGAGGCGACCGCGTCGCGGAGCGCGGTGCTCGTGATCACCCTCGCCGCGCTCACGTTCGCAGTGGTGGTCGCGTGGCACTTGACGAGCCGGGTCGTTGGTCCGCTCCGCCGGCTCACGCGCGGCGCCAACGCAATCCGAGAAGGCCGCTTCGATGAGCGGTTCGAAATCTCGTCACGTGACGAGCTCGGTGAGTTGGCCTCGGTGTTCAACCAGATGACGGCGGACCTCGCTGAGTTCCGCCGTACGAATGTCGGCGAAGTCGTCCGCGCGAAGAACACACTCGAGTCCACGCTCGAGGCGCTGCCAGATGCTGTGGTGCTCCTCGACGCAGACTGTCGGATCTTGTCGATGAACCGTGCTGCACTGAGGGCATTCGACGCCGCCGGTGTGCGCAATCCGACCGGTCTCGAAGACTTGCAGGTCGACGGCCTCGATCGGGTGACGATCGCCGAGGCAATCAGGACCGGCGCGAACGCGGCACCGGTCACCGACCTCGCTCGCACCATCGCCGTCGAGCGCGATGGAACCATGCAACGTCTGCTGCCGCGCGTCGTGCCGGTGCCAGGTCTGACGCCGCAACAGAGCGGGGCCATTCTCCTGCTGTATGACGTGACCGACCTCGTGCGGCTCGACGAGATGCGCTCGGAGCTCGTCGCGGTCGCGTCGCACGAATTGCAAACGCCGCTGACGACGCTGCGGATGACGCTGCTCATGCTGAAAGAAGCGGCTGGCGCGCTGCCGGCTCGTGAACGGGAGCTGGTGGACACGTCGTTGATTGGGGTCGAACAACTGAGTGAGACTGTTCACGAATTTCTCGATTTGACGCGGATCGAAGCGGGTGAGCTTCGCCTGAACGTCGAACCGGTGCATCTGTCGGCACTCTTCACCGAAGTGGCGCGACGGGCCGAGCCTCAGGCGAACGCCCAGGGCGTGCACATCCGGTCGATGGTCGACGCTGGACTCCCTTCGGTGTGGGGCGACCAGCGGCGGCTCCGCGTGGTCCTGGACAACATCGTGTCCAATGCCCTCAAGTACACACCCACGGAAGGTACTGTGACGCTCGAAGCGCATCGCGCGGTTCGACATGAAAGCGGCCCGTCAGATCGAGTGACCATCAGCGTCTCGGACACGGGTCCTGGCGTACCGTCGGCATTTCGCGATCGCGTCTTCGAGAAGTTCTTCCGGTTGGAGCGTCAGCAACCGGAGGATCGATCACACGCCCGTGGGGCCGGCATTGGTCTCTACATGTGCCGGCAGATCGTCGAATTGCATGGCGGGCACATCGAGTGCAGGGCCGCGAGCGACGAACGCGGCGCGCGCTTTACGGTGGAGTTACCGGTTGACGGCTCGGTTGCGATTCCCGTTGTCAGCGAATATATCGGGTGAACATGTCAAGAGGTGACCGACGATGCGGCGCGGCTGGACGATCGGCCTCATGCTGACGGCAATCATCGGTCTCGTGCGCCGCACCTCCAACCGATGAGACAGCCAGTCACATCATGAGCCTGGCTTCGGACACGCCACAGGAGGAGCCAGCGCGGCGCCAGCCATTCCGACGATTCTTCGGCAGCCTCGGTCCCGGCTTAATCACCGGTGCGGCAGATGACGATCCGTCGGGCATCTCCACGTACTCGGTGGCTGGCGCTAGCTTCGGGTACGCGACGCTGTGGACAGCATTCTTCTCGTTTCCTTTGATGGCCGCGATCCAACTGATGTGTGCCCGACTCGGCCTCGTTACGGGACTGGGACTCGCCGGCGTCATTCGCCGCCGGTATCCGCTATGGGTCACCTGGTTCGCGTGCGCTCTGCTGGGAATCGCCAATACGATCAACATCGCCGCCGACCTGGACGGGATGGCGGAGACGACCGCGCTCGTGACCCACGTACGCACGGCAGTTTGGGTCCCCGTGTACGCCGGCGTCATCGTGGCGGCCCTGATCTGGACGTCGTATCGGACGATCGCGCGGATCTTCAAATGGTTGACCCTCGTTCTTGGTGCCTACGTGATCACGGCCTTTCTGACGGCAGTCGACTGGCGGACGGCGTTGCACGCCACGTTCGTGCCTCAGATCGGCTGGACCCGCGACTACTTCGGCGTTTTGGTGGCGATCTTCGGCACAACGATTTCTCCGTATCTGTTCTTCTGGCAGGCCGCCCAGGAAGTCGAAGAGGAACGGGCGATGGGCCGCAACCACTTGAGTCAGCGGCGCGGCGCCACGTCTGACGAACTTCGGGACTGTCGGACAGATGTCATGACGGGCATGTTCGCTTCGAATCTGATCATGTACTTCATCATTCTCACGACCGGCGCGACGTTGCATGCGAGCGGCGGAACGAACATCACGAGCGCGCGGGAAGCGGCCGAAGCGCTCCGCCCCTTGGCGGGCGATGCGGCGTACTGGCTGTTCACTCTCGGGATCATCGGCACCGGGATGCTTGCCGTGCCAGTGCTGGCAGGTTCCTGCGCATATGCCATCGCGGAAGCCGCGGCGTGGCGGCAGAGATCTTTGTCGGCGCGCCCACGGCGCGCTCGAAAGTTCTACGCCGTGATGGCGGCGGCGATGGCGATGGGGTGGGCGCTCACGTCTGTCGGCTTCAATGCCATTCGCCTGCTCTTCGTGACGGCGATCATCAACGGCGTGTTGGCACCGCCACTCGTGTTGATCATCGTGTTGCTCACGTCCGATCGAACGGTGATGGGCGACTCGGTGAATCCGCGCGTTCTTACCTGGCTAGGCTGGGCGACGTTTGGCACCATGATCACGGCCGCACTCGGATTGCTCTTCGGCCGTTGATGAGTCGATAACGTCCGCCGGCGACGCCTGCGCGACCCTCCTAGAATCACTCTCATCAACCCGACGAACCGTCGGGGCCGGACCGCCAATCGGCTACGGAATTGACATTTGCGTCGCAGCACTAGCAGAATCAGTCGATGCGCTCACTGACCGTCGGCTTCGTGCTGATGCTGGTCACCTCGCTGACGACGTCGGCGTGGGCCAGCTGCATCGCCGACGCTGCCATGCCGGCGAAGGCGCAAATGGCCTGCTGTAAAGCGGGCCACGACAAGTGCCCGATGCATGGGAGTGCAAAGGACTGTTGCAAGACCGAGGGCCAGAAACAGCAGCAACTGAGCGCTGCGACTCACGAAATTGCCCGATCGCCTGTGAACACGCCGGCTCTGACCGCGACAATCAGTCCTATCGCATTGCCGTCGGCCGTCGTCGCTCGGAACTTCGCTCCTCAGCACGATGTCCTCAAAGGTCCGTCGGCTCCGGCGTACCTCCTCATTTCCGCGCTCCTGATCTAGTCGCCCGCCTGTACGCCTAACGGACGCAGCGACCTGCGCCACCTTGCGTAGTCGCGCGTCAGTGCGGCAGCGATCGGGCCCTCGCATCGCCGGGACCTGTTTCGCATACGTGCATTCAGCAACAAGGCGGAGTTATGCGACGACCAGCAGCCTTCAGTCTTTTCGTCGTTTCGACGGTTCTGATCGGAATTGCGTCCGCGGCGTCGTCCGGTGCCGCGTCCGGTGTCGAGCCGCTCCAGCGCGACTTCCAACCCTCGAGCGCGCCTCGCTTGTACGACGGCCCGCCGCTGACACTCGCCGGCGCGATTGAAGAGGCGCTGGCTAAGAACCCTGAGCTGCTGGCCGTTCGCCAGCAGACCGAGGTCGCGCGACAGCGGCCGGCTCAGGAGCGTTTCCTGAATGCGCCGATGGCCGACGCGCAGATCTGGCAGTGGCCGCTGAACTCGGTAAATCCCGCGGACACGAACATGTACATGTTCATGGTCACGCAGGAGCTGCCTGGTCGTGGCAAACGGCAGCTTCGCGCGACGATTGCCGAAAAGGAGGTCGCACTTGCCGAAAGTGACGTCGCGATTCGCGCGCGCGACGTCGTGAACCACGTGAAGCAGGCGTACGCGTCGCTGTTCATCGCGCGCAAGGCGGTCGACGTCACTCTGACGAGCGTCGAACTGCTGCGTGAGATAACAGACGTCTCGCAGACCAAGTACGCGATCGGCCGCATCTCCCAACAAGACGTTCTCAAACCTGTCCTCGAGCTGTCGAGGCTCCACGGCGACATCCTCACATTCGACGAGCAGGCGAGCATCGCGGCTGCCAGGCTGAACACCCTGCTCGACCGCGCTCCTGAAACGCCAATTGGGCCACTCGTCGAGCCGCATGAGGCGGCGCTGCTCCCGGCCTCTTCCGACATGCAGCGCCTCGCCATCGAACGACAACCAGAATTGCAACGCGGACGCATCGAGATTGAGCGTGCAGAAGCCGAGCTCGTGTCGGTGAAACGGGAACACCAACCCGATTTCACGGTGCAGGGCGGCTACATGCTGATGCCGCATATGACCGACGCGTGGATGGGGCGGATCGGCGTCACGTGGCCGGACGCCCCGTGGTCGCGCGGCAAGATCGACGCGCGCGTCGCGGAGCGGACCGCGGTTCTGGAGGCAGCGAAGGCGCGCCAGCGCGGCACCGAAAACGTCGTTCGGCTGAGCGTCCAGGAAGCCTACGCTCGCGCGAAGGGAGCGCTCGACCGCGCCACGTTGCTGAGGACGACGATTCTGCCGCAGTCACGCCAGACGCTCGACGTCTCGCGCGCGGCCTATCAAACCGATCGCGTTGATTTTCAGGCGCTCATCGACAACGAACGCATCCTCCTCGATTCCGAACTGAACTACTACCGCGCATTGAGCGACTTCGAGCAGGCGATGGCCGATCTGGAGCGCGCGGTGGGGATGGATCTCACGGCAGCCAACGCGGTCGTGACGCGCGAGGTGCAATGAAGATGCGGCGCATACTTGTGACGTTTCTCGTCGTCGCGGCGGTGCTGACAGCCGCACTCGCGGTCGTCTATGGGCTGCGCTGGCGCGCCGCGAGGGCGCGGACGACGTCGTCCGAGCCCGCGCAGGCGGCACCGGCACAAGCGCGTGGCGAGGTGACGATCGATCCTCGACGCCAACAACTCATCGGCGTCAGAACTGTGCGCGTAGCTCGGATCAGCACGACGCCGCGCCTGCGCACGGTCGGCGTCGTGCGGTACGACGAAACGCGGCTGACCGACGTGAATCTGAAGCTCGAAGGGTGGATTCACGATCTCTACGTGAACTACACGGGTCAGTCTGTCAGAAGAGGCCAGCCGCTGTTCACGATCTACAGCCCCGATCTCCTCGGTACCGAGAACGAGTATCTCCTCGCACTGAAAACACGTGACCAACTCCAGCAGTCTCAGATTCCAGAAGCGCGAACGCGCGCCGATCAGCTCGTGGATGCGGCGCGCGAGCGCCTTCGTCTCTGGGATCTTCCAACGGAACAGATCAGAGCGCTCGAACAGACCCGCCAGGCACAGCCGACCGTGACGTTTCGGTCTCCGACAGACGGCTTCGTGATCGACAAACAGGCGATCGCGGGCATGCATGTCATGCCTGGCCAGAGCTTGTACAAGCTGGTCGACCTGTCGGTGGTGTGGATCGAGGCCGATGTATACGAGGCGGAGATCGAGCGGATAGCCCTCGGCTCGCCGGCGACGGTCACGATTGAAGCCTATCCGGCTGACCGGTTTCCCGCTCGCGTCATCTACGTCTATCCGACGATGGACGAGAGAACGCGAACGGTGAAGGTACGTTTCTCGTTGGCAAACCGCGTCGGCCGGCTGAAGCCCGGCATGTTTGCCACCGCGGAATTGCGTGGCACCGGTCGTGCCGGCCTGGTCGTCCCGGTTAACGCGGTGCTCGATTCGGGTCCGGAGCAGATCGTGTTCGTCGCGCAGGGCGACGGGTACTTTGAACCGCGCCAGGTCAAGCTCGGACACCGGCTCGACGACACGATCGAGATTGTCGAAGGACTGAAGGAGGGCGAAGACGTCGCAACCGGCGCAACGTTCTTCCTCGATTCCGAGAGCCAGCTGCGCGCTTCACTCCAGGGATACGAGGCACTCCCGAATCAATCGGCGGCGCCATCGCAGCCTGCGAACGTCGACATCACATTTCGCACCATTCCAGATCCGCCGAAGACGGGCGACAACCGGTTCGAGGTCGTCGTGAACGACGCATCCGGTAAACCGATCGACGACGCCGATGTGAGTGTGCAGCTCTTCATGCCTGCGATGCCGACGATGAACATGCCGCCGATGCGGAGCGAGACGAAGCTGAATCGGGCCGGCGGCGGTGCATATCGAGGATCGGGGCAGGTGATGATGGCCGGCCGGTGGGACGTGACAGTCACGGTCGCGCGCGGTGGTCAGCGGCTTGGCGCCAAGCAACTCCCGGTGCTGGTGCGCTAGCGCCTGCGGCCGGCGCGAGCACAGCGATTCGTAGCGAGCGGCGCAGCGCCATGGAGCGGCGGTGGGGCCCCGCGAGGATGCAAGTGATGATCAACCGAACCATCGATTGGTGCGCGGCGAATCGTTTCGTGGTGTTCACCGGAACCGTCGTGCTGACGGCGTGGGGCATTTGGGCCATGACGAAGACGCCGCTCGACGCCGTCCCGGACATTTCGGATGTCCAGGTCATCGTCTCGACCGAGTGGATCGGCCGCAGCCCCGATCTCATCGAGGATCAGATCACCTACCCGATCGTCACGGCTCTCATCTCGACCCCGCGCGTCAAAGCGGTCCGCGGCTTCACCGATTTCGGCATTTCGTACGTCTACGTCATCTTCGAGGACGGCACCGACATGTACTGGGCGCGGAGCCGCGTCGTCGAGTACCTGCAGGGGATTCGAGGACAACTGCCGGAGGAGGTCAACCCTGCCATCGGTCCGGATGCGACCGGTGTGGGCTGGATCTTCGAGTACGCGCTCCTGGACGAAAGCGGTCGGCACACCCTCGCGGAGCTCCGCAGCTTCCAGGACTGGCATCTCCGCTACTGGCTCGCAGCCGTGCCTGGCGTCGCAGAGGTCGCAAGCATCGGCGGCTTCGTCAAGCAGTACCAGGTGAACCTCGATCCGAACAAGCTGGCCGCCTACAACGTCGGCGTCAAAGACGTCGTCAACGCCATCAAGATGAGCAACAACGACGTCGAAGGGCGGCTCCTGGAGTTTTCCGGGCGCGAGTACATGGTTCGTGGTCGCGGCTATTTGACCTCTATCGCCGACCTCGAGAAGGTGTCGTTGGGCGCCGACCTGCGTGGCACGCCGATTCGTGTGCGGGACGTTGCGCAGGTCCGGCTGGGACCGGACATCCGGCGAGGCGTTGCGGACCTCGATGGCAGAGGCGAAGTCGTCGGCGGCATCGTCGTGATGCGTTTTGGCGAGAACGCCTTGAATGTCATCGAGCGCGTGAAGGCGAAGCTGAACGAGGTTCGGCAGTCGATGCCTGCGGGTATGAAAGTCGTACCGACCTACGATCGATCCGGGCTCATCGGTCAATCGATCACCACGTTGCGCCGAACGCTCATCGAAGAGGCGATCGCCGTCTCGATCGTCATCATCATCTTCCTGTTCCACTTCCGCTCGGCGCTGATTCCAATTCTGGCGCTGCCGATTGCCGTGCTCGCGTCGTTCATCCCGATGCACTACCTCGGCGTGACGTCGAACATCATGTCATTGGGCGGGTTGGCGCTGGCCATCGGCGTGCTCGTCGACGCATCGATCGTGATGGTGGAAAACGCCTACCGACACGTGTCGGAAGGCGAGCATACGCTGGACGCACCGACAGCGTCTAACAGCGCCAGCAGCGAATCGCGCACGGTTCCCCATGACGAGCAGCCACGCCGGATCATCCGAGCCGCGAAGCAAGTCGCGCGCGCGATTTTCTTTTCACTGGCGATCATCGTCGTCTCGTTCGTGCCGGTTTTTCTGCTGGAGGCACAGGAAGGTCGGATGTTCCGGCCGCTGGCCTTCACCAAAACGTTCGCGATGGTCGCCGCGTCGATTCTGTCCATCACGCTCGTGCCGGTGCTGATGACGATGTTCATCCGCGGCAAGCGGTTGAAGCCGGAAGCACGGAATCCGGTGTCGCGCTTCTTCAGCGCAATCTATGCGCCCGTCATTCGACTTGCGCTGCAATGGAAATGGATGGCGCTCCTGCTCAACTTCGCCGTCGTGCCGTTGACGATTCCGCTGCTGTTCATGATCGGCAGCGAGTTCATGCCGCCGCTCTATGAAGGATCGCAGCTCTACATGCCGACTTCGCCGCCCGGACTGTCGATAACCGAGGCAACCCGGCTGCTGCAGGTCCAGGACAAGATGCTCCGGACATTTCCCGAAGTGGAAACCGTGTTCGGAACGGTCGGCCGCGGGACGACGCCGACCGACAACACGCCGATGGGGATGGTGAACACCACCGTGACGTTGAAACCGCGCGAGCAGTGGCGGGCGGGCATGACGCTCGAGAAGCTTCAGACTGCGATGGACGCCGACCTGCAGTTTCCAGGGTTTCCGAACGTCTGGACCCAGCCGATTCGCAATCGTCTCGACATGCTGCTCACAGGGATCAAGACGCCTGTCGGCATCAAGATCCTCGGATCCGACCTGAATGAGATTCAGCGCATTGGCGGCGACATCGAACGGATTCTTCAGAAGAGTCCAGGCACGCGGAGTGTGTTTGCGGAACGGGTCGCGCAAGGCTATTTCACCGACATCCGCATCGATCGCGAGGCAATCGCCAGATACGGATTGACGATCGGTGACGTCCAGGACGTAATCGAATCGGCAATCGGCGGGCAGAACATCACGCGCACGATCGAGGGGCGCGAGCGATATCCGGTGAACGTTCGGTACGCGCGCGGATTCCGTGACAGTCTTCCCGAGCTCGAACGCGTGCTGGTGAAAACGCCAACGCGTGCGCAGATTCCACTTGGGCAGCTCGCCGCGATCACGTTGACGCCTGGACCGGCGATGATTCGCGACGAAAACGGTCAGCTCGCCGGATATGTGTACATCGACACCGCCACGAGCGACATCGGCGGGTACGTCGACCAGGCCAAGCGCGCGATCGCGCAGTCGCTGAAGCTGCCAGCCGGTTACACGCTGTTCTGGACCGGCCAGTACGAATTCCAGGTTCGCGCGCGCGAGCGGCTGAGACTGCTCATCCCACTCGTGTTCTTCATCATCTTCATGCTGCTGTACATGACGTTCCACTCGGCGTCCGAGGCAACGGTCGTCATGCTGTCCGTGGTGTACGCAATGACCGGCGGCGTCATCCTGCAATGGCTGCTTGGCTATAACTTTTCCGTCGCCGTGTGGGTGGGCTACATCGCGCTGTACGGTGTCGCGGTTCAGACTGGCGTGGTGATGGTGGTCTACCTGCACGAAGCGCTCGATAGACGCCTTCGGCAGGGCGGCGAGATGACGGAACGCGACGTGCGCGAGGCGACGATTGCCGGGTCTGTGCTTCGGCTCCGCCCGAAGCTGATGACGGTGAGCGTCGTCATGGCCGGCCTCGTGCCGATCCTGTGGAGCACAGGCGTCGGTTCCGACATCATGAAGCCAATCGCCGCGCCGATCGTCGGCGGGATGATCACCTCGACGATTCATGTCCTCGTCATCACGCCGGTGATCTTCTGTCTCATGAAATCGCGCGCGTTACGGCGTGGCACGCTCCGCGCATCGGGGATGCATCTGGGAGGTGAATGATGAATTGCGCGATGTGCGGAACCTGGATGGGTCTCGGCACGCTGATCGGCGTGCTCGTGGTCGTGCTCCTCGTCATCGTGATTTGGCGGCTGCTCAGCCAGTCGCGTCAGTAGCGCCCGTGTTCCTGATTCACGCGCTCTCGATGGCCTTCGCGATGTTCTGGGAGATCCTCTGGGCGCTCATCCTCGGCTTTGCGCTTTCCGGCGTCGTGCAAGCGGTCGTCTCGAAGACGGAGATGAGCCGTCTTCTGCCGGACGATTCGCCGCGGACGTTGGCCATCGCGTGCGGCCTCGGCGCCGCCTCGTCGTCCTGTTCCTACGCCGCGGTGGCACTCGCGCGGTCGATCTTCAGAAAGGGCGCGAGCTTCACCGCCGCGATCGTCTTCGAGCTCGCGTCGACGAATCTGGTTCTCGAGCTCGGGATCATCATGATCGTCCTGCTCGGCTGGCAGTTCGCGCTCGCTGAATTCATTGGCGCGCCGATCATGGTCGTGATCCTCGTCTGGTTGTTTGGACGCTTTCTGTCGGAGCGGATGGTTGAAACGGCGCGACAGCAGGCGGAAAAAGGACTCGCCGGATCAATGGAAGGACATGCCGAAATGGACATGTCTGTGACCGGCGGGTCGCTGTGGTCGCGGGTCACCTCCGCGAAGGGGTTCACAGCGATCAGTCATTACTTCCTGATGGACTGGGCGGCAGTGTGGCGCGATGTGGCCGGCGGTCTGCTGATTGCGGGCGCGCTGGCAACTTGGGTCCCCAAGGGATTCTGGCGGTCGTTCTTCTTCACCGGTCACCCGACCTTCGCGCTGGTCTGGGGACCGCTGGTCGGTCCGCTTGTCGCGGTCATCTCATTTGTCTGCTCGGTCGGGAACGTGCCGCTCGCCGCGGTGCTGTGGAACAGCGGCATCAGCTTCGGCGGCGTGATTGCGTTCATTTTCGCTGACCTGATTGTCATTCCGATCATCGACATCTATCGACGCTACTACACGGCGCCGATCGCGTGGTTCCTGACGTGGACGATGTTCGTCGCCATGTCGGTCGCGGGGCTCGCTGTCGAAATGCTGTTCAAAACCGTCGGCTGGGTCCCGATCGAGCGTGCCGCAACGATCACGGAAGCGCATGTTGAGTGGAACTACACGACGGTTCTGAACGTTGTGTTTCTCGCTCTCGCGGCGATTCTGGTATGGCGGGCGGCGACCACTGGCGGCTTCGGAATGCTCCGCATGATGAACATGTCGCCGCAAACGCAGGGAGGTCGCCACCACAATCGTCCGAGGCATATTCACTGATTGCGGCGTGGGTGGCCCGCTCCTCACCGGCTCATGACGAAGACTTCAGAGTACGTGCTGCCGGCAATATTGGCCTTCGCTGGCGTCGGCTCCGCGGCCGTTCATTCTGAACGGAAACTGGATCTATGTCACTCCGGGCGTAGATGTGCAGATCGGGAACGGCATGAACATCCAAGCGGAAGTGAAGCTGCCGGTCCATCGCGCACTCGCGAACCGGCAGCTCGATTCGACCGGTGTATTGCAGTTTGGGATC
>Ga0209057_1000745_pt1 | contig 28256 bp, 26 predicted proteins | sample GraSoiAngelo_146_FD_185903 | JGI IMG/M metagenome (GOLD analysis project Ga0209057, IMG submission 185903) | Grasslands soil microbial communities from the Angelo Coastal Reserve, California, USA - 14_1009_05_30cm (SPAdes) (version 2) | ecosystem: Environmental > Terrestrial > Soil > Grasslands ... | reverse complement strand
GTTCCAAGTGCCGGTCTGGTGGAAGGAATCCCTCGGTAACGGCGAACGTTTTGGCAAAGAGGGCGAAGAGGATCCATTGATAACCGCACAAGATGGCGAGGCTTGCGAACAACAACGTATGAGCGTCAAACGTGCTGTGCCCGATGCGCAAACCTGGCATGGCGACCAGATAACCAAGCAGACCAAAGGCGATAAATGTGCCACCGGGGATGAGAAAAAGCCAACGCGGACTGCACATCAAAAAATAGCGAAATGTTCGCCAGCCGTCTCGAAACGTTTTCAGATGCGGCGCGTGCGATAAGCGTCCGTCGCGGTGCAGAGTGATGGGCACCTCGGTGATTTTTTCGCCGTGCAAGCTAGCTTTGATGATCATCTCCGTGGCGAACTCCATACCTGTGCAACGCTGGTCAAGCCGTTCGTACATGGACTTGGTAAAACCACGCAGACCGCAGTAAACGTCGTTGATCGGTGCGCCGAACCATCTTTGTACGAGAAAGGAAAAAACTGGATTGCCAATCCAACGATGTAAAAATGGCATCGCGCCAGGCCGAATCGAACCACCACCAGCAGGAAGTCGGCATCCCTGAACGAGGTCAAATCCTTCTCTCAATTTTTCTACGATCTTCGGGAGCTCGAGGAAATCATAGCTGTCATCCGCGTCCCCGATAACGATGAATCGGCCGTTCGCCGCGGCAATTCCTCCCATCAATGCGCTGCCATACCCTGGCTCTTGGACCGTTACGACACGCGCTCCCTCACTCTGGGCGATAGTTCTAGACAAATCGGTGCTGCCATTGTCCGCCACCAAAATTTCCCCCGCGATGTTGTGCTCGCTGAAAGCTTTCCGCGCTTTCTCGAGGCAACGCGCCAGAGTATCCTGCTCGTTGAGGCAGGGAATGACTACTGACACTTCAACGGCCTGAGTCTGATCCACGAACTGCATTGGTTCCACTTTTAGTGCAACCAATCGTCAAAATCACTCTCCAATCGCAACATGGGCTGCATGTGATGCGCGAACGCCGCTCGTGTTTCCGCAGGGTTGATGATAGATATGCCGTTTTCGTGACATGCACATTCGTCAGCTCGTTTACTGCGCGGTACTGATCGGAATTTTCGGCGTTTTCGCAAAAACCGTGCCGCCCAGGTGGCGCGACTTGTGGCAAAAGTTTGTGCGCTGGCTTTCCGCTCTTGCCCATCACAAAACTTTGAGTTGGGTCGGATTGGGCGTGTTCGTGCTCGTGGTGCGGGCGGCACTTCTTCCAATCTGGCCGATCCCCAAACCATCCATCTACGACGAGTTTAGCTACCTTCTGCAGGCTGACACTTTTTCGCACGGTCGCCTAACGAATCCAGCGCATCCGCTATGGCACTTCTTTGAAAGCACCTATATCCTTCAACAACCTACTTATGCCTCTCGGTTCCCACCTGCGCAGGGGCTTGCACTGGCAGTAGGACAGCTACTCTTCGGGCATCCCTGGTTCGGTGTGTGGTTGAGTGCAGGTATGCTGGCCGCAGCATTGTGCTGGGCGCTGCAAGGGTGGCTCCCCCGGGGCTGGGCGTTGTTGGGCGCGTTCATCAGCTTGGATCTTTGTCTTTTCAGCTACTGGATGAACAGCTATTGGGGAGGCGCAGTCACCGCAATTGGTGGTGCGCTAGTAACCGGTGCATGGGTTCGCATCGTCCGCGCAAAGAAGTGGGGTTACGCCTGGATTTTTGGAATCGGGGCAGTAATTGTGATTTTGGCGCGGCCGTTTGAGGGATTGCTGCTCGTTGTTCCAGCACTCATCGCGCTGGGTACGGCAGACCGCACGACGCGCGTCTGGCTGCCGATCGTCATTACCGGCGTTTTGGGTGCTTCCTGGCTCGCATATGATAATCACCGCGTCACCGGCCATGCGTTGCGTCTCCCATACCGGGAGTATTACGAGCAATACGAAGTTGTCCCACCCTTTTCGATTTTGCCGACTTCCGCCACTCCGCGAACATTTCGGCATTTCGATATGGAGTCGAGGAATCGCGAAACATACGAGCGCACACGAAGCTGGCATCTTTTCATTGACCGTCCATTGGATTGGCTCACTCTGCTCCGTTACTATTGCGGCAACCTGATCTGGTTGCTGCCGGTTGTCGTGTTTATGCCGGCGCTGTGGCGTTCAAAGAAGATGCGGTTCGCCGTAATCTTAACGGCAGTCATCGGTGCAGCATCACTGATTGAAGTGTGGTGGTATCCGCACTACGGAGCGCCGTTTCTAGCGGCGATGTTAATTCTCGTGGCGCAGTCGCTGCGTTGTCTCAGGCAATGGAAGTATCACGGGCGCCGAGTTGGCCGTTTTCTGATAAATGCAATGCCGGTTGCGGTATTTTTGGTGACGGTCACCTCAGAAGCAGAGGCGATCGCGACCCATCGGACGACAGATCAGATTCAAGCGAGGAACGCACAAAAGGAAAACATTGAACAAGAGTTACTGAAAAAGCAGCCGGGCCAGCACGTAATCTTTGTCAGTTATGCTGGCCTGCCCAGCCCGCATGAAGAATGGATCCATAATCCAGCGAACATCGACGCCGCTCCGGTCATTTGGGCATTGGATCTTGGTCAGACAGAGAACGAAAAGCTTCGCCATTATTATGCGGGACGATCCTTCTGGCGCTTCAAGCCTGCTGAGTCAATGACTCTCAGGCCGTATTAGAGAAGTCCTTCAACGGCATTCGCTAACGAGAAGAAAGCTCGCATCAAGTCCATTGAGAGTACAATGTCGCGTACTCCATATGAAAGGCCGATCTCGCCAGCTATTCGTTCCACTCATTTGCATTTTCGCAATCGTACAATCGCTGACCGCGCAAGAAGCAAACGCTGACAAGCCGAAGCAGTTCGTTTATGTGTTGCGCCTCGTTCCGCGGTTATATGCGGATTCAGCCTGGACAAAAGAAGACGATGCTGTGCTCAAGCGGCATTTTGCCCGGTTTCAGGACGCCACCAAGTCAGGCCAATTGATCCTTGCGGGGCGAACATCAGAATCAGGCGACAAGACGTTTGGCATTGCGATTTTTGAGGCGCCCGATGAAGACGCAGCGAGAAAATTCATGCAAGAAGATCCGGCAGTCGCGGGCGGATTGATGACCGCCGAGCTGCATCCGTTCGCAGTCGCCCTGCAACGCAAGAATCCGTAGAGAGGCCGTTGTAATCGACTGAGCTACTATTGATGCTGAGCCAGAATCCTCGCAAAACGCCAGACTTCGTGAAACGTATTGTAGAGTGAGGTAGGGGCGACGCGGATGACGTTGGGTTCGCGAAAATCGCATTTCACACCGGCGGTTTCGAGCTCCTTTAACAATTCTTTCGGGTGCTCATGAGCCAGGATCGACAATTGGCAACCGCGCGCATCGGGCTCACGCGGTGTGATGACGGTGAATTTTTTCGATCCATTTTCCGCTAACAAGAATTCGAGATATCCGGTAAGCCTGACGGACTTTGTCCGCAGTGCCTCCATTCCGCCCGCGTCGTCGAAGATCGCAAGCGAGGCACGCAACGGCGCCATCGCGAAAATCGGCGGATTGCTGATCTGCCAGCCATCAGCCGACGAAACCGGGACAAATTCAGGTTCGAGATGTAATCGGAACCGCGTGTTGGGATCGTTGCCGAACCAGCCGGCGAGCCGCGGCAATTTCCTGTTGGTCGCATGACGCTGGTGCACGAATGCTCCTGCGACTGCGCCGGGACCGGCGTTGAGATATTTGTATGAACACCAGACAGCGAAATCGACGTTCCAATCGTGAAGTGAGAGCGGCACGTTCCCAATGGCATGGGCGAGGTCGAACCCAACGACGACGCCGTATGCCTGTGCTGCAGCAGTGATTCTCTCGACATCGAACAATTGACCCGTGAAAAAGTTCACACCGGCGAGGACGACCACTGCGAGTTGATCGGCATGCTTCTGGATCAGATCGACAATGTCTTCTGTTCTAATTATAAACTCGTTCTTACGCGGTCGCGCGAGAATAAGCGCGTCTTTTGGATCGAGCCCATGATGCACGATTTGCGTTTTTATCGCATAGGTGTCGGAAGGGAACGCTGGCTCTTCCATCAAGATTTTGAAACGCGATTTGGTCGGCCGATAAAACGTCGCCATCATCAGATGAAGGTTCACCGTGAGACTGTTCATGTAGATCACCTCCAAGGAGTTCGCGCCGACAAGGCGCGCGGTCGGTTCGCGCAATGCTTCGTGATAGGTGTACCAAGGCGTGCCGGTCGCGTGATGGGCGTCGACCCCAAGCTTCGCCCAGTTGTCTAATTCTTCTTCGACAATCGCTCGGGCTGCTTTCGGCATCAGGCCTAACGAATTGCCGGCAAAATAGATTAGCGGCCTGTCATCCTTGCCAAGCGGGAGATGAAATTTTTGCCGAAAATGCCGCAACGGATCCTCGGAATCGAGTTGCAGCGCGAATTGCTCCTCAGCGGAAAAAATCATGGTGGATTAGCACAAACGTTCAACTCTAAAGCCATCAACGAAGAGCTCTCAACTTTCAACTGTTCGTGGCTGCTGCATGAATTCAATGGTCGTGCCGTCTGGATCGCGGAGGTACACGACCCGCTTTCCCGCGTTCGGACCCGACCGAAGAGTTTGGGGTTTACCGGCAGCTTTCCAACCGGACGTGTTGATGGAGCGCAAGATCGCGTCGAGATCATCGACGACAAGGGCGACATGTACGAAACCGACGTCGCATGGCCTCAGACCGACATGCCATTTAGGCTCGGCCGGTGCGAGATATTCGAGCAGCTCGATCTTGTGACCACCCGGTGCTTTCACCACCGCGAGCTTGATCTCTGCACCTGCGACACCTGTGATCTCTCTGGCCATTTCACCCGTCTGATGTGCCGTATGTGAAAGCTCGAACCCAAGAACATCGCGCCAAAACGTCAGCGCTCGCTCAAGATTCGAGACCGTGATGCCCGTGTGGTCAGCCGCAAGAACGCGAAATGGAGATCTCTTGGTAGTGCTCATGCTCCTAATTGTGATCGAAAGAAAAAATAGCGAGATTTGATTCGCTCGCTTCGCACTCGCTCAGCCTTCGGCCTTCCCATCTCGCGGCTTCGCAGCCGCTCGATTCTCGACTTCGCTCGGAATGACACGAAGAAGAAACGCGTGCTTTAGCCCGCCGACGCGATCACTTTGAGCTCGATAGCAATCGGCGTCGGCAACGCCCCGATTTCAATCGTCGTGCGCGTGGGATTTGGTTTGCCCTCGCCGGCAAAATGTTCGGCGTAAAGTTTGTTGTAGACCGCAAAATCCTTTTTCATGTTCGTCAGGAACACGGTGACATCGACAATGTCGTTCCACCTCGCGCCGGCGTCTTCCAGCACCAGCCGAACGTTCTCAAACACCGCGTGACACTGTTTCGCAATGTCGTAGCTGACGATGTTCCCGGCTGAATCGAGAGTAACGCCGGGAATCTCTTTGCTGTCACGTTTGCGGGGACCGATGCCGGACAGAAACAATAGGTTTCCGACGCGTTTCGCATGTGGGAACGCGCCTACCGGCTCAGGGGCGCGTGTACTTTCGAATGTTTCGCTCATGAGTTCGATCTACAACGAGGGGTTATGCTGAACACGGATTTTTCAATGGTTATGGCGACATTCGTCTCAACGTCAGAGCCTTCACTCGCCTGGCAGCGTTTCACGTCAGCTCGAACAAGGACAACTACCGCCAACGAGACCTGTTGATTCGGCACGGGCTTAGTGATGGTTGTGCGCGCGGACAACGGCGCCGTTGCTTGCGCTAAAACGTTTCTCCGAGCGCGCTCGCGCTTTTATTCTTTGAACTTCCCGGTCACGCGGAGGCGCATTCGTTACTAACGATTCGAGGAGATGATGTGCGACATGCGCGATCTCATCTACCGCGCGATTGAATGGGTCTTCATTTGCGCGCGACGGCTTGGTGAACCCGCACAGCTTTCGAATGAATTGAAGCGACGACGCGCGAATCTCTTCTCTCGTCGCCGGCGGATTGAAATTATGCAGAGTCTTGATGTTTCGGCACATGACCGACCATCGGCAATTGTCGATTCGCGATCAACTATTTCGCGATACAGACATTCTTCGGCTCGGTGAAGAAGCGTAACGCTTCTTCGCCTCCTTCGCGACCGACGCCACTTTGTTTCATTCCGCCGAACGGGACGCGCAGGTCGCGCACCAGCCAGCAATTCACCCAAACAGTCCCTGTGTTAATCTGTTCGGCGACACGATGGGCGCGGGTCAGGTTTTGCGTCCAGACGCTCGAGGCCAAGCCGTAGTCGCAATCATTGGCGTATTTAATCACTTCTTCTTCACTGTCGAACGGCGTGACGGTGACAACAGGGCCGAAGATTTCCTCGCGATTGGTGCGGCATGAAACCGGCAAGCCAGTGATTACCGTGGGCTGGAAGAAATAACCGTCGTGGCAACGTTCATTGATTAATTCCGGCGCTTTGCCCCCGAGCGCGACTGTCCCGCCTTCTTTCTGAGCCAAATCGACGTAGAACTTAATCTTCTCAAGCTGTGTCTTGCTTGCGATTGCGCCTTGGTCGGTTTTCTCGTCGAGCGGATCGCCCATTTTCAATTGCGACGCCTTCTCGATGAAGTGGGCAACGAAATCCTTGTAAGCGGAGCGCTCGACGAACACGCGCGAGCCACACAAACAAATCTGGCCCTGGTTTGCGAACGAAGAACGCAGGCTTCCTGCAATGGCCGCGTCGAGGTTGGCGTCCGCAAAAACGATATTCGGGTTTTTCCCGCCGAGCTCGAGCGAGACCTTCTTGAATAGCGGCGCGCATGCTTCAGCAACTTTGCGACCTGTGACCGTACCGCCGGTAAATGAGATGGTGTTGATCTTTGAATGCGCAGTGATCACCGCCCCGACATTTGGGCCAGTGCCATGCACGACGTTAAGGACACCACTTGGCAGACCTGCTTCACGTACGATCTCGCAAAGCATGTAAGCCGTCATGGGCGTAAGCTCACTGGGCTTCGCGATGGCCGTATTTCCGACCGCGATGGCCGGCGCTATTTTCCAGCTCAACAAATAAAGAGGAAGATTCCACGGCGATATGAGCCCAGCGATGCCGCGTGGCTGTCGCAGCGTATAATTGAAGGCGACGTTGTCCGTGATATGCGCTTCGGATTCCGTGTGCAAAATCGCCGTAGCAAAGAAGCGGAAATTACTGGCGGCGCGCGGAATATCCAGGGTGCGCGCAAGTGAGAGCGGCTTGCCCGTGTCGACCGACTCGGCGCGCGCGAGCTTTTCCAGATCGCGTTCGATCAAGTCCGCGACACGCAGCAGAAGTTTCGATCGCTCCACTGCGGGTTTTTTAGACCAATCAACAAACGCCTTTTCTGCGGCCGCCGCAGCGGCGTCTACGTCGCGTGCGTCGCTATCGGCGACATGCGAATATGGTTTTCCGGTCGCCGGCTCGATATTGTCGAGGTACTTCCCGCCGGTTGGCTCTGTGAATTGGCCGTCGATGAAATTTTGAATCTGAGGTGATTCGGTGCGCATACGAGGTGTGTCGCTTAAGTTTGGGTGTAGCCGTTGTAGATTTTTGGTTTCGCGGTTTGAATGTGTCGGTCAATTAGCGCGCAGAAGTCGTCCGTGTGCCAATGTTTTCGTGTAGCCCACCAAGTTTGGAATCCTGGATACGCGACGGTGTCGGCGAGTGTGCGCTCATATCCACGCCATAATCTTTTGTCGAGCGTTCCATCTAAGACGGCAAGATAGAGATTGTCGGCAAATCGTAAAAAACGCCCCAGGTGCGCGCCAAATCGTAGCTTCGACGTACCATCCAACTCGTCGAACGATTGCAAAGCACGAATCCAAAGCGCGGCCAAGTCGGGATTCTCGACAAGGCTTCTGTTCAAATCGCTCCAGTGCGTCGTTAAGACGTTCATCGCTGCGCGCTGGCTTTCCTTGTTTTGATTGCGGATCTGGGCGGCAAGATAAACGATCGAAATAATGACTCCAACAGCGCCAAGCATTTGCCCCACCGCACTGATCATCTCCCAGTTCATGGCCATTATTCTATCGCCGACTTAACAAATCCCAACGCCAAACGTCCAGCATCCAATTAAAGAAACCGGCGCGGGAGGAAGAACCGAAAGTGAATTACCTGATCGTTACCCGGTCTGGCTTCATGAGCGTGTGCGGAATCATTCGCAGTGCTCGTCGAATATGGCGCATACCCCATTGCGATAAAAGCGAGCGCGAAATCCGAGTTCTTTCGCAAAGCGGGCGATCTTTGCTTAGCGTTCCCTCACGTTTAGCCGGCAGAGAGGCTGCAATTCGTGTTTGTAAATAGCGCAGTGCTTGTGTGCGCCAAGGTTCAATTCACTTTGATTTGACGCGCGAGCGTTTTCGTATCCCGCTCTCTGTTATTGTTCTCAAATCGAGGCCGCGGTGGGTCGATCTAATCCCGATGCGCCATCATTTGGCAGCGCGACAATAATGTTGCTCGGGCGGCCCTCGGCGCGCTTGGTTTGGCGCGACGATTCCTGTCGAGGTAAGCCGTCCGCTTTCAAGCTTGGATTAAATTGGTCGTTCAAACGAACGCCTATCTTGCTTGATATGCCAGACACTGGCGTCTAACAGCCGACAACGGCCGCCAGCGCGGCGCGTTTTTCACTAAAGTTTTACGACCACTGGTGTCCCTATGTGAGCGGCGTCATAAAACTGGCGCGCTTTCCAATAGGGCATCCTGATGCATCCATGTGATGCGGGCACCCCTGGCAGGTAGCCCTGGTGCAATCCGTAGCCTGGCGAGAATTCGAGAAAGTAGGGCATCGGCGTGCCTACGAAGTGCGAATGCGGCGGTTGGCGGTCACGCCTGCTATCGACGTTGGCTTTCACGATCCGGCCCGAGTCATCAATGTAGTCACCATAGAGACTGGAGCGATGATCTGCGTCTTTGCGGATAACGTGAAAGCGACCAATCGGAGTGCGGTAACCTTCGCGACCACTTGATACGCGGGACGACGCAGTTCTATAACCTCCCCGGTAGAGATACGCTTCCTGCTCCCGCAAGCTCACGATGATCGCTGGCTTACCGGCGTGACTTTCCGGTATTTTTGACGTGATGAGATCCGTGACAGTGCTACAGCCGCTAAATGCCATGAAGATGGCGCCGAGCGCATAAAATGGTGAAAATCGTTTCATTATTGCTCGGGCCGAATGCATGTTTTTCTGCACAGAATCGCTAGAGCTGGTTTTGATGTCGCCCGCCGCTTTTCTTTGTGGCATTTGTCCTCGATATCGTTTTAATCGTGTGGGACGAAATCGGCGGCGGTGTCTCCTAGTCTGGATCTCAACTCAGGTAAAATCTCTGCCGTACCAGCCGCCGCCGTGGACATTAACGCCTGCGTGCGAGAGACCTCTATCCCCGTTCGGTCGTGGAGCAATCCGTACGGACAGTAAGAAGGCAGGGAAAACGCGATTCGGTGCGCCGCAAATCAATAACCGGCGAGCTTTTTATCAAATTCACGAATCACGAGAGACACTAAATGCCGTCAAGAGCGCGGAAGCGACGACGCCAGCCGTGATTCCTTCGACAACTGCGTTGTAATAAATTTCGATCACGGCTTCAGTTAAGTTGTGGAACTGGAGAGGCGAAAATGCAGCGCCTACAATCATGGCAAAAGAATGTCACCACTCTTTGAAGTCGCTAGCGTGCTCGTGCGTTTCGATCATGCTGGCAGCTTAAAGTTTACTGCCCGTCTTTGCGCGGGCGGATTTCGTACATATGCGCATTCATGTGGATTGTGGGCCAGGCACTCAGTCTGAGATAACTGCGCCAGCCATCCGGTGACGGATTCCACTACCGTTACGCCAAAACGTTATGGGGCAATGGATTCGCGAAATACTGCCGGGCTTAAATCGCCATTGACTGAAGGCTTGAAGAGCAGCGTCATCCAAAAGTTTATTGCCCGTGCTTTTTCCATTCTGGCCGACTTAACCAAACCAGTCTTGTTATCTACTTCCATCACCACGATGCCGCTGCCCGTAGGACGCCTGCCTTGTGCGTCTTTGGGGTAATTGGGGCCCGGTGCATAGACCGCTAACGCTTTCGGTTTCCCGCTCTGATGCGGGGCTGGCGACGAAGGCGCGGGCTGCGCCGATGCGAATGAAATCCCCGACAGAACCAAGTCGAGAAGAAGCAGAAGTTTCAACGCTAATACCCGCGCATCGCATATGAGATCAAAGCCGCGTTTATCTTTGCGCAGTCGGACTTCGTAAACGTGTATCCGCGTCAAGGCTTCAACGAATCTTGTCATCTCCCCGCCCTGTTTATTACTCCTACCGCCTTTGTTCGCACAGTGATTGGGATGGTGATTTCTTTCCACTTGTGGGGTTTTGGAAACCCATAGCTTGAACGTGCTTGTGTTGGCAGCGTCGAGAACATTTGACCCTGCCGATTTGATAATTGTCACTTGGCTCACTCGACCTGTGTCCAGATGGATGTCGAGCCTATACAGGCCGTCTCCCTTGTAGCGCGTCCAACCGGCAGTATCGCCAATGCTCGACCGTAACTGATAAGGATATTGCGGGCGAGGAGCAAAAACTGCGACATGTACGCACAGCGGGTTCGAACAGCGATTGCCCTTGGAGTCTATCGCGTAGCCACTACCGGCAGGCATCGCAATCTAAGGGATCAAGTCAGTCGCTCTTGCCGTGAAAGTGATCAAGGTGAGCGCAGCGGGGATCGTATTCACGCCGGCGCATTCCAACAGGGAGTGGCGCGAGAAGCGAGGACAAAAATGCACTGGTCAAAATCCCTTTTTCGCGTTCGTTTCGCGCGAAATGGACGTTGGCGGAATAGGCGAATTTGCCTGCACTTGTTATGCCGAGCTATTATGCCGAGCGGCCATCAATGCCGTTTTACGAAGGAACCGGTGAGGGAGGGATTCGAACCCTCGGATAGACCGCGCCGGTTATTCGATGCCGGATTACCTATGAAATTGTTATCATTGGCTACTGACGTTATTAGCCGCCGAGTTGTACGAGGCTTTTCTAAATTCCCCCTATGGGAAACTAGCGTGTGGCGAATTGGCGCAGGATTACGGCCGGAGCGAAGTCCGCGTGTACGCTGGCGAAGACTTCGTCTGCGCAATCAAGCGAACGGAGCCAAAACCGCTCACCGGGCCAACGGTGCTTGATCTCCCGCCGCTTCAGTCAAGGGTCATCCAAAATTCATTAAGAAAATCGCAATAGCCCGCAAAGCTGCGGCATCGCTCGGTCTACACGGCCAACACCGAGATTTCCAAAAAACAAAAATTTATATCGAAAGCGTCCAGCAGGCCGGAGCGCTGCTGCGCGAATTAACATCCTGAAGGAACCATGAACTTTTGCGCAGGCCTCAGGAAGGACCCGGGTTAAACCTCGCCGCGACATGGGAAGCCGGAAGGGTTGGGGAACTTTTTGAAAACGGCCTTCGCGTCTGAGCACCGTGCACCCATTTGAGACAGGTATACAGAATCCAGACGGCCCCACTTTCACGGCGCTTTCTCCTTAAACACGGATCTCTTTTCCTTGTGATCGAAAATAGCCGCGAAATACCGGTCCCCAGGGAACGTGCCTAACTGACGAATCAGCCAATTCCGCGCGTCGGTGAGATCGTCTGTCCAATTTTTTAGTTTCCTGCTCGTGGTCGGCACCGCACAATCGTCGATCAAAATCACAGTGGTCTCGTAACGTTTTTTTTTCCGGAATTTTGTCTTTAGTAGCGCTGGTGGTGGGGGAGGTAACGTAGAGGTCTTCGGAACGGTGACCGCCGCATTGCAATTTGGGCACGGAGCTGTTACGCCGATTTGGGAGTGTGTCGCAGAGATGTGTTGACGGCAGCTTGGACATGCGAATCTAACAAGCGGCCATGGTGCTGGTGTAGGTAACGTAGAGGTCTTCGGAACGGCGATCGCCACATTGCAGTTTGGGCACCGACCTGTTATGCCGATTTGGGCGCGTGCCGCGGAGACGTGTTGACCGCAGCTTGGACATGCGAACCTAAGAAGCATAGCGAGTATTGGGGACGTTTCAGCCATTTACTACCAAAAATCAGACCCATCGCGCGAGCGAAAACTTGAGTGAATTTATTGTGAATTGTTCCCGTACGCTTGTCCGGCTGCTTTGTATGGCAATGACGTTTTCGTGAGGTTACGAGAGATTATGTCAGAACACGAGCGCGCGCATTTTACCTATTGAAATGCGCGTCAGATCAAATCAGAACAAGTGAAAACACTCATTAGGCAGCGATGCCATTGGGCGCTCTACCTGTCCGATCGGCTAGTGTGTTCTATAAATTCCAAGCCGAAAGCCGTGAGCCTGAATGGTGATCTCGCGCACCCTTTCGAAGTCGGGGTTGAAGAACTGGTGATTGAACCGACCGCGGAAATCAGCGAGCGGGATCTCTCGAGTCTCCTTCGGAGGCCAGACACCCGCTACATCAAGAATGGGACCAGCAAACCCGTCATTCAAAATGATTCTGGGGCTATTCCAACCAATGTCGTTACCGTTTGTGATCCTGAGGACTTTCGGATAGACAAGAACTTTCGCGAACAGTTCAGGTTTATACGAGTCGTAGACGAACCACGCGCCCACAGCAACCGCGCCGATTACGATGATCGCGCCCAATTTCCTCGTCATCCGAGACTTCGTGCGCTTGTGGATCAATGGAGTCGTTTTGCGGCGTTGCTCCTGAGCCTGCGGCAAAACCGCGACTTTTGGAGGCAAGGTAGATTGAATCGGAACCGTGACCATGGCATTGCAATTTGGGCACGGTGCAGTCATGCCAATTTGGGCGCGCGTTGCGGAGAGGTGTTGCCCACAAGTTGAACATGCAAACCTAAGCTCCATAGCCATTATCTTTCTACGTGCTTTCCTCCACGAAGTTCCACTTCGGTAGCCGTTCCGCTTAACGGAAAGTTGTTGCGAAATTGTAGCGAAATTGCGATTCGCCCTCGACGCACGAGAGCGAAGACGCGCGCGACTTGGAAGACGAAGCGCGAGAGCTGATCGCTGACTAATTTTTTCGCGTCAGAGCAGCGCGGTCTGATAGACTCGCTGTTGCGCCGGCCGGAAACGGCGTCGCCAACTGAAACCGCTGTCTCATCAACGGGGGGGCGTTAAACCGACAGACAGGATGGACTCTTCCGAAGACATTCCGAATTGGCGATTGGGCTACGGCGGCGATTATTCCCTCAACTGAGTACCTGCGCCACGCAACGCCGCCGCGAATCGCTTAAACTCGGCAAAGTTCTTGCGCTTCGTTCGCGGCGGCCAGCGATGCAGCCAGGGAAATTCTAGCTGCCGGAATCTTCCGCCGAGTTTACGGGAGAGCACAAATCCGAAATCGATTTGCACGGCTTCACATCGATTTCGCGTGCGTTGTCGGTTCAGCGGATCCGCTCGATACGAATCAATCAACTCGGGCTCCTAACCGGCTGTAGTTGTCTCGAAATTGCCTAAAAATGCAACTCTCGCCGGAATTGTAGGAGCGGAGTCTACGGGGCTCGAATCCGAAACGTTGGTTAGTCTTTAGACGGTCATGGTTTGTGAACCAGGAGTGCTTTGATAAGATCTGGGAGAACCTGCGAAAATGATACCCATGAGAAATCCAAACACGATCAGCCCCAGTTTTTTCGCTCGGCCTAGCCAAGATCGTTGGCGCTCGCGTTCTTCAAGCTCCTGCAGAAACAAGCGACCTTTAACAGTAATTCCTTGAATGACATTCCCGCTGGGAAATCCATTTTGATCTGTTTGCGTCACGCCCGATAGATAGTCCGCAGCAATGAGCTCGGCGTACAAAACGGATTTTCGTCGATCAGGCTGCAGCGAATCGAGCGCGCTTACGCGCTCGCGCAGCAGTTCGATGTACGCTCGACGGGCTGTGTCGTTCTTTTGCGACCATCCCATCGTTTTTGGCTATATCCTTGGAGCCATCGCGGCCGCTGTCTGGAGATGCGCGCATTGACTCACCCGCACGGGACAAGTTCCCAAGGCGGATACTTTTAGTTTTACTTTTACTTTGGCGCTGTCTGTCCGGCGTTTCAAAGGTAACCGGTGAGGGAGGGATTCGAACCCTCGGTAGCCTTTTGGGCTACGGCGCTTTAGCAAAGCGCTGCTTTCGACCACTCAGCCACCTCACCAAAAGCAAAGCAGGAATATCGCAGGCAATTTTGGATTTCCAATTTGTAATTTGCATCCGTGGACACCGATTTCGTCGCCCGTTGGCAACTTCATCGCAGTTGCCAATCGCCGATTGCTAACTGAAATGATGAGCATGATCAGCGAAGAAGAAGCGCGCCGGCGTGTTTTGCAAAGCGTTCACTTGTTAGGGGAACGAGCTGTTCCGCTTTCAAGAGCGCTGGATTGTTTTAGTGCACATGAGGTCGTCGCGCGACTGCCGCTGCCGATGTTCGATAATTCTGCCATGGATGGCTACGCCGTTGTGGCAAGCGCATCCGGAAAAGGCGCGCGATTGCAAGTGATCGGCGAGCAGCCAGCTGGCATTGATCGGCAGCTCCGAATTTCTCCTGGCGAAGCCGTCCGGATTTTTACCGGAGCACCGATACCGGTTGGCGCGGACGCGGTTGTGATGCAGGAAGACACGACGCGCAAAGGCGACGAGATCGTGGTGAATGTGGGCGTCGATCCCGGCGAATTTATTAGGCGACGCGGTTGCGATTTAGCGGAAGGTCAGAAAATTCTGGCGCGCGGCGAGCGCATTCGCTTGACGACGATTGCCCTCCTGGCGTCGCAGGGTTTCGCCGACGTGACAGTCGGCAGCCAAGTAAAGGCAGCGATTGTCTCCACTGGTGACGAGGTCGTGATGCCTGGGAAGAAGCTCGATCAAGGGCAAATCTACGACAGCAATTCGATATTGCTTCAGGCACTGGTGCAGCGCTGTGGTGCGTCTGTGACATTAGCCGAACACTGCCCCGACCGACGCGAACGATTGATCGAAGCGATCCAGCGTGGAATTAAAAGTCATATACTTGTTGTTACGGGGGGCGTCTCGGTCGGAGAGCACGACTTGGTCCAGGCAACACTACGCTCGCTGGGAGCCAGGATCGACGTATGGCGTGTGGCGATTAAGCCAGGGAAACCATTTCTCTTCGGTGAAGCCGGCGGATGTGCTGTGTTCGGTTTGCCGGGAAATCCTGTGTCAGCATTTGTAACTTTTCTACAGTTTGTGCGTCCGGCGATTATGAAGATGATGGGTGCGAAAGACCTCGATCTGCCGAAAACACCGGCAAGATTGGCCGCCGACGTCGCGAATGAAGGCGATCGTACACATTACGTGCGCGGCAGAATCGACAACGGAACGTTCGTGCCTATCGGGCGCCAGGAATCGCACGCTCTTTTTGGTTTGAGCCAGTCAAATGCACTGTTGCCGGTTGCAGTGGGCGAGTTGTTCAAGGCCGGTGCGATCGTCGATGTGCAAACCTGGGATTAGCGACGGGCGTTTTCCGCAAAATGGGAGCACTGCATTGATCGATTTTGGCTGAAAGCGGCTTTACGAATGCCAAATCCTTCGTCCGTGGGATTGACAGGCAATGCGCGCATTTCTAGCTTACTCGGCTTGAATACGGGAGTGCTCACTGCATTTGCACGAAGTCCGGCGGATCAAATTCGTGCGGATGCGGAACGGCTTTCCCACATCATTCTGGAAATGCAGCGCTGCTTTGTGCTGCGCCTATCCAAGCAGCTGGCTCCGGGGAACGTTTCGTTCCCGCAATTTTTCCTTCTCACCTATCTCGATCAGAAAGAAGTTCTCACGATGTCTGCCATCGCCCAGAAAATGGGGCACACCACCGCGGCCGCGAGCGGTTTGGTAGCGCGCTTGGAAAATCTTGGCTACGTGTTGCGCTCGGTTGCACGAGATGACCGGCGCAAGGTAATGGTTTGCATTACGGCTAAAGGTTCAGCGCTCGTCAGGCGGATTCGAGAGGAGATGGTTGGCAATCTTGTAAAAATTCTGGATCACCTCACGTCAGACGAACAGAAGGCCTGGCTGCAGATTTACGGTAAAATTTACGATTACTGCCAATCGAAATGATTTTCAGTTACCCGGCGACGGTGTTATCAGACTCCCATAAAATGGCGGGCGTTAAATCCGCGCACTGGTTTCCGCGCGTCTAATCGCCAAACGTCTATGAGAAAATTTTTTATTGTCCTGGGGATTTTTACAACCTTCGGCGTCCTTGGCCGGTCGAGTGATGCAGGCACCGGAGCAGGTAATGGAGCAAGTTCCGCCACCAGGGTTCCGACTTTTACTCTCGATCAGGCGATCCTGATGGCGCTCCAACAGAATCCGACTCTCCTCAACGCGGAGCAGGAGATCAAACGCACCAAAGGCGTGATCATTCAGGTCCGCGCGCAGGCTCTGCCACAGGTCAACGCGAACGCGGAATTTGAATGGATTGATCCAAATCTGAGTGGCGCCCGCATATTCGGAACAAGCACCACGACTGGTACCACGACCGGTGGTACAACGGCAGGGACATCGACCGGCGCCGCATCCGTTGTGGACTCGCCCCGATCGCAGGTGGCAGATCCGTCGCCAACGCCAGGCGTTACGGCTACTGAGCTAAGCGATGTGTCCTACAACATCTCCGTTCTCGGAAGGCAACTGATCTTCAACGGCACAACTTTCAATCAGATCCGGGGCACGTTTTTTCAGCGCGACAGCGCCTACTTCGCATTCCGGAATATTCTGGATCAACTCATCGCGACCGTGAAAACGCAGTTCTATCAGATCGTGGTCAATCGAGAGCTCGTCAAGGTGAACGAGCAATCGGTGCATCTTCTGGAGAGTCAATTGAAGGATCAGCAGAATCGTTTTGAAGCGGGAACCGTTCCGAGGTTCAACGTGTTGCAGGCAGAGGTGGCACTCTACAATCAACTTCCTCTACTGATTACCGCGCAGAACAACTTACGAATATCGAAGTTAACGCTAGCCAAGACGCTCGGCCTGTACTTCCAACCACGTCGCGGTGAAAACCCACCTCTGGAAGTAGTAGGTGAAATGCCATACATCCCGCGACCCATTAACTTGGCCGATGCGATCGAGATGGGAAAAGAGCGGCGCCCATTTCTCAAGCAGGCGCGCGCAAACGTATTGAACCAGCTTCAACAGGTGCGCGCGACAGCAGGCCAGTGGCTCCCCACCGTTACCACAACGGGCGGCGCAGAATGGGTTAGTTCACCCGTCAATTCCAGCTGGCACGATATTTCAAAAGGGTGGCTCGCATTGGTCCAGGGCAGTCTGCCAATCTGGGACAGCGGCGCGATCGCTGGCCAGGTCATACAACAGCGCGCTCTGTTTTCCGAAACCAAGATCACCTACGACGACGACGTCCGGCAGGTTGAGTTGGAAATACAACAGGCCTACTCAAATCTGCAGCAGAACCAGGAGCTGGTTAAAAGCCAGGAGAAAAACGTCGAGCTCGCCGACGAAGCGTTGCGTCTGGCGAAGGCGCGCTTGGATGCTGGCGCGGGAGTGCAATTGGATGTGCTGAACGCCCAAGTACAACTACTCACCGCGCAATCGACGCGCCTGCAAGCGCTGTTCGGATATAATTCGTCGTTGGCAGAATTCGACCGCGCCACAGGCGCGCAGAGCACCTATCAGGAGATGTTCGCTGACCTCACGCCGCACGCCACCAAAACAAAGACCTATTACACCGGCAGTGGCGTGGACGCGGAAGGAAAGCCAAAGCAAACTGACGAAGACGGGCCACGAATTCGGACTGGAAGATCCCGAACGTCATCTTCCAAATAAGCCTAGAATTCCAAGCTCCAAGTCCCAAAGAAAAGCGACGCCAGGACGCATCCGCGCTCCGAAAGTCCTGCGCGTCGGGACGAAATAGAACGAGCCTCGGCAGCTGTTTCGCACGCCGGGCCTTAGAGTGCGATGCGTCCTCGCATCGCTTTCATCGTTTTGCTCTCGCCATATTATGCGCATCTTGCGATTTGGAGTTTAAATGGTGGACCTTCCCTTCAAACAATTTCCTGCGCTGAGCGCGATCGGAATCTGTCGTCACGCTTTTGCGCAGAGAATTCCGGGCATCGACGTTTCGCACGATAAACCTGAAGTAATGAAGAGGCTGGATGCGGCGCATCGCGGAATTCGGAACGCAATCGGAGTCGGCGATTGGCCGCTGTTCACCGCTCAACAAATTCACGGAGACAAAATCGCAATTGTCGATCGTGCAGACTGTAGCGGCAGCCGTGCCGGCTGCGAGGATAAACAATTCCCCGGCTGCGATGGCATCATCACCAATCAACGCGGTATCGTGCTGGGCGTTTACGTCGCCGACTGCTGCGCGGTTTACATTGTCGATTCAAAGACGCCAGCGATCGGCCTGGTTCATTCCGGCCGCAAAGGCAGCGAGTACGGCATTGTCACGAATGCGATCAGGCAAATGATCGAGCGCTTCGGATCGGATCCTGCGAATATCATCGTGCAACTCAGCCCCTGTGTTCGCCCACCACATTACGACGTCGATTTCGCGGCGGAAATTGTCCGGCAATGCAGCGCGTTTGGTGTGAAAGAAATTCACGACTCCGGTGTCTGCACTGCTTGTGACCTCGATCGATATTACTCCTATCGCGCCGAAAAAGGAAAAACCGGCCGCATGCTTGCGTTGCTAGGACTTAATCCGACGATCGGGAGTTAGGTGGAAAAATTGCAAGTTTTGAGCACGAAACCCCCTCTAATTTTCGTTAGGCAGACGCCATGATGCGAATAGTTCTTTGTCTCCTGCTCGTCACTGGAGATGCAGTTCGAGGGAGCCCCGTTTATCGCCACGAAGTCAAACATGATTCCGATCTCGAGAAGGAACTGGGTTACACACTTTCCGTGCAAGACCAGCACGATGATATGCGAGCGGAGGGGGTGGACGAAACCTTCCCGATCGAAGGCCTTGCTCCGGAATACATCGTAAAATTCGCGGTAGCGTAACGGGTAGGCTTAAGGACTTATTCGAGCTACGCCTTACTTTGAGCGACGCAAACGGGACGCTGCTCCAGGCCCCGTTGGCGATCAGAACGCGATGGAACAAAGAGAACGAAATCCGTGTTCAGTTCCTCATCAAGAAAGAGTTGATCAATCAGGCCATGTTGACCATTCGCTGTAGCGGGTCACCGCAGGAGGAAAATAGTTACGCTATTCGACTTGGCGATGTGCCGGTCCTCAGCCTGCTGGAGAAAAGCCCGCCCAAGAAAAGTCTCACGGAGGCCGTAGCGATCGCCGAAGAGTTTCTGCGTTCGCAGAAAATCGACGCTTCCAAGGGTGTTCTGGTTTGGGTTGAGTTTAGGAATTACCTGCGCAACGAGCGTGAAGACCCTCGTTGGGACATCGCTTGGCTTCTTCGCGATGAGCGTGTTGATGTTTGGATTTCGCAGGACGGGTCCGCGAAGCTGACGCGAGTACGCTCGTCGCCGAGAACTCTGCCGAACAAAAGCCTCATGGAGGCTGTAACGACCGCTGAAGAGTTTCTGCGTACACAGAAAATCGACGTTTCCAAGCACGGGCTACTTAAAGCTGAGTTCAAGATTTACATACTCAACGAGCGTGAGACTCCTTTTTGGGAGATCGCGTGGGGTCTTGGTGACCAGCGTGTCGTCGTTTCGGTTTTCCAGGATGGTTCGATAAAGCTAATCCAGGGACGCTGATTTAATGCCGTTATGCCGCGAAGCCCATCATCTAACATGTCCCTGTAGACGGCCGCTGGCTCGTGTGTCCTTAGGTTTGACTTTATGAAACAGTTCCTCGCGTTTACCGCGCTCGCTCCCTTTAGCAGCTATCGATCCTGGCCTCGTTATGGATACGGAATAAAGCGACTAGCCATCGTTCTCGGTCTCCTTCTTGCGTTTGGATGCGCAGCTCGAGCGAGCGATGTCTATCGCCACGAGGTTGACCGCGGGTCCGACCTCGAGAAAGAACTCGGTTACAAAGTTTTGGTGCAAGACGAGAACGATGAAAAGCGATCTAAAAGTCCCGATAAGGTCATTCCGATTAAAGGCGCTGCGCCAAGATACATGGTAGAGTTCCGCGCTACAGAAGTAGATAAGCTCAAGGATCTATTCGAGCTCGACCTTACTTTGGGCGATGCAAACGGAATGCTCGTCCAGGTCCCTTTGGCAATTGGATCGATATGGAACAAGGAAAAGGAAGTCGACGTTCAGTTTCTCATCAAGAAAGACTTGATCAATCAGGCCGTGTTGGCCGTTCGCTGTGCTCCCCGGATGTCGGTGCATCCGGAATCTAGCTATGCCATTCGACTCGGAGAATACGTGCCAGGCTATGAACCGATGGAGACGCAGCGAATCGCTGAACTGCGCAAGCGCCATTCAGACCTGGGGCTTCTTGCGTGGTACCGCCGCAAGAACCCGCCAGATTCTTCGAATAACCTCAGCGCCCTAGCGGTGGCGCAAAAGTCTTTTCCCGAAGTAAACTTTATAGGACTCTCGCGTGCTGGTTTGGTGACGTTGCTGGGTCCTCCCGATGCAGTGCCGTTATCGTCCCAGAACTCTGTCACGTACACCTTCGGATATAGTCAGCAGTTTGTGATTCGCAGATTTCACTTTGATTCCAAGGGAAACGTTGAGAACGTCGAAAAGCTTTCTAGGCAATAGATCCAACTGTTCGCTGCGGCCAACGACTCGATCACACTATATTCGTAGTTGGCTTTTTGTTAGATCGACACGTCGTTGCGAGCGCCGCGTTTGAGTGGACAGATGCCGCGTTTCTTTGCGTTCGCCACGAAGTCCAAGAATTCGCGCGCTGGCGCGCCTAACTTCATCGTTGCCGCTTCTTTGAGCGCCTGCGAAATATTGAGGCCGCTCAGGTAAACAAGTTTGAATGCCGCTTTGATTTCGTCTCGGTCCTTCACGCTAAAGCCGACGCGGCGAAGCCCAACTACATTCACTCCAAAGACGGAATTGCGCTCGGCTGCAATGACGAATGGTGGCAAATCCTTGCCGAACGCCGAACTTCCTTGCACCATCACCAGGCGGCCGATGTGCATGAACTGATGAAACGTCGATCCGCCGCCGAGAAATGCGCCATCGTCCACCTGAACAAAACCGGCCAGCAAACAATCATTCGCGATGATGACGTTGTCTCCAATGACGCAATTGTGGCCTATGTGGGCTCCAGCCATCAGAAAATTCTTGTCGCCGATTTTCGTCGAGCTTCCTTCGGCCGTGCCGCGATGAATCGTGCAGTACTCGCGAATGACGTTGTTGTTTCCGATCTCGACCTTCGTTTTTCGTTCCAGTGAAAATGAAACATCCTGTGGCGACGCGCCAATGATCGCGCCGTGGCCGATGAAGTTGCCGTGACCAATTTGGACTTCTCCTTCAATCACGACGTGCGATTGCACGATCGTTTTGTTACCGATCGCTACCTGCGGTCCAATCACCGAAAATGGTCCGATCTCGACGCTGGTGCCGATTTGCGCGGCCGGATCGACAATCGCGGTGGAGTGAATCTTCGCCGTGAGCATTGGTTTCGAATTTCGATGTTCGGATCTCGGATTTCGTCCTACAAAACGCCTGCTTCCTTGAAACTGAAGTATCCGGGATTCCCTTCCGATGGTGCGCCGATGATGATGTGATCGAGCAACTTGATTTGCAATAGCTCAGCGGCTTCTGCCAGGCGTCTGGTGAGGCTGTGATCTGTCTGACTAGGTGACGCGTCTCCGGAAGGATGATTGTGCACCACGATCACTGCATAAGCCGAGTAGGTAATGGCCGGCCGAAAAATTTCTCGCGGATGCGCGATGCTCTCGTTCATGCTTCCCACCGACACGGACTCGACACGCATCAAACGGTAACGCGTATCGAGCAGGACAACACGGAGCGATTCGGTCCGGAGCATGCGCATTTCGCGGCCAAGCAGTTCGTGAATTAATTCCGGTGAATCGAGTTTCTGCTGGGACAACGGTTCCTGCGCGAAACGTTTTCCGAGATTAAATGCCGCTACCAACTCCAGGGCCTTGGCTGGACCGATTCCTTTGATCGCCCTAAGTTCCTTGACCGAGCAACGGCTCAGCTCCGCGAAGGATTTGTATTTTTCCAGAAGTTCGCGAGCGACCTCTATCACATTCATTCCCCGCCGGCCGGTGCGCAGCAGGATTGCAATCAATTCCGGATTGGTCAGCGCGTCGGGACCGCGAGCTAGTAATTTTTCGCGCGGACGCTCATCCTGCGGCATTTCGCGGATTTTCAACTGCGCCATTGAATTTAGGAGCGAGCGGCGTCACTGCCGCAATATCAGACGCGAAGTTGATCGAACATTTCGCACAACACGTCGCCGAGGCACAACAATGCCTCAGCGTAAGGAGTCGATTTAATTCCATCGAATGCGGTTTGCGCGTCGCGAATCAAGTCACTTCCAGCGGTGATCGATTCGTTTAGCGCTCCGTTGGTCGCGCCATTCTTCAAGAGCTCAATCATTTCTTCGACTCGCTCTTCGAGGACAAGCTGGCAACAGCGTTCCCGCTCAAACTCCGATGCTGAGCGCAGGAAGATCAGAACTGGCAGCGTGAACTTGCCCTTGCGGAGGTCGGTTCCGAGGGTCTTGCCTGTTGCTCTTTCGTTCCCAGCGAGATCGACACAATCGTCGTAAATCTGATACGCGGTCCCAATTTGGAACCCGAAATTCTTGAATCTTTCGATCACACTGGGGTTTGCCTCGCTGATTACGGCAGCTAGTTCGGCCGCTGCCGAGAACAGCGATCCCGTTTTCATTTGTACAATTCGCAAGTAGTCCTGAACGCCAAGGTTGAGATCAAACCTGCGCTGTGTCTGAATCATTTCGCCAGAGCAAACCGTTGCGGCTGTACGCGCGATAGCTCGCCCGATGCCCGCGTTTTCAAAATTCGTCGATAAAGTAAGCGCATGCGCAAACAGGCAATCGCCCAGCAAAACGCTCAGTGAATTTCCCCAGCGCGCGTTCGCAGTAGGCTGTGCTCGACGTCGCTCTGCTTCATCCATCACGTCGTCATGTACCAACGTCGCGATGTGGATGAGTTCCACAATCACCGCAAGATCGACATGTCCTGGGTTGATCTCTCTGGTTGCGCCACCTGCCAGAAGCGTCAGCAGCGGCCGCAAACGTTTTCCGCGGCTTCCGATTGCGTACACGACGTAGCCCTCGATGGCAGGATCGAAAGCCGCCGCCTGTTGCGCAATGCGTGTCTCGACTTGTTCGAGATGCGGCTGAACCAACTTCGCGACTTTGGCGAGCGAGCCGGCTGGAGAGGCGGTCGCCGCAGTCCCAGTCAGCCTCGGCCGTGAGCGCGCGAAGAGTTCCACGAGGCGAGGATAGCGGGGCGGGTTGTGTGTTGTCAAAGGAACACGCGCGTAAATTTTCAGGGAAGACGCGCCATCTTGCTGGCCGCTGGGGCAATGCCACTCAGCGTTTTCGCAGCCAACCTTCAGTCCCGTACTTTTTTTCAGCGAGTGTTCGCGCCAGCTGCAAAATTTCTTCGTCGACTTTTCGCTCGCAGCAATTCGCCGCCAAAGCCTGCGCAAATCGTTCGGCCAAACCGTTCCCAATATCGACCCCTTGGATGCTGCCCTGTTGCAGCAAACCGCGGTGTGTGCGGCGTTGAGCTGCGCCAGCGATTTTGCGGCCATCGATTAGCACATCGGCGCGCACGGGGTTTACAAAACAGCTATAGCGGGCACCGCTGATGCCGGTCCGAGTGGCCACCGTCGTTCCGCTCCGGCCGGGGTCAAGGAGCCCGCCTATCACGGCGGGTTGTCCTGTTTCATTCAATGCCGCGCACAAAGCGCGGTGAACCTTTTCATAAATCGATATCGATGATTCAGCAAAGGCCGTGTCGCTGGTGGGAATCACGAGGGAATACGTCAGGTCTTCTCCGTGAAACACAATTCCGCCGCCAGTCCAACGCCGGACCAAATCACGATTACCCTGGTAATTGGCAACATCAGCAAATCGACCAAAATACCCAAATGAAAGAGCAGCAGAGTGCCACCGATAAAAACGAACGGCGGGAACCGTGATACCCTCGAGCAGGACTTCGTCGATCGCCATGTTCATCGCCGCTGAATGGTCGGCTTGGTCTTTATAAATCTCGAGTGTGCCGAAAAATTTTTTTGTCATGTCGAACGAAGTCGAGACATCCCTAGCTGTTTCAGGAATATCAAGAGATTCCTCGACTCCACTCGGAATGACAGGCATTAAGGAAGGTCTTGTAAAATCTTCGCGGCAGCTTCGTTCGGGTCTGGGTGCGCAATAATCGGCCTACCTATGACAAGATAGTCTGCACCTGCTTCGAGCGCCTCGCGTGGAGTCATCGTTCGCTTTTGATCACCGGCTTCCGACCAGCTCGGGCGAATCCCTGGGACAACGATTTTGATCTTGTCACCGAATTCACGACGGAGAGATTTGATTTCGTGCGGACTGGCTACGACTCCATCAATTCCTGCCTCAACCCCTAATTTCGCCAGCCGCAACACCTGATCATCGACTTTGTCCTGAATTCCAATTTCCCGTAGCGTCTTTTCGGTCGCGCTCGTTAGAACAGTCACACCCAGGAGCAACATATTATTTACTCGTGCCGCAGTCGCGGCGCGGACCATTTCGCTGCCGCCGCTCAAGTGAATGGTGAGCATCTGGACGCCAACACGTCCCGCGGATTCGACTGCTCGGGCGACCGTGTTTGGAATATCGTGGACCTTGAGATCGAGCCAAACCTTGGAACCTGTGGCTGAAACCGCACGCACAATTTCGGGCCCTTCCGCGGTATAAAGTTGCAGCCCAATTTTGAAAAACGCGATTTGCTCGCCCAGCTTTTCAGCGAGATCAAGCGCTTCCCTTTTTGTCGGTACATCCAGCGCGACAATGATTTTGTCAGCTGCTTTTGTCATCCCGGGCCGTCGCTTTGTCATGTCGAGCGAAGTCTCCCGCCGCAGCGGGATCGATATTTCGTGGACCGATAAGAGATTCCTCGACTTTGCCCGGAATGACAGAACAAATTGCAAGGAACTATGCAAATCCTCGCTCCTGCGAAGATCAATCTTTCGTTGAGAATTCTTGGCCGTCGGAACGATGGTTTCCACGAACTCGACACGCTCATCGCGCCGATTTCGCTCTACGACGAGATCAGAATCGATAAAGGACGCCCGGGAAAAGTGATCGAGTTTCGCTGCGACGATCCGTCAGTAGCGAAAGGTGACGACAATCTGGCCGTCCGCGCGGCGAAAGCGTTCTTTGAAACAACAAAGATCGAGCCTGCGGTTTCGATCGAGCTTAGAAAGAAAATTCCGCACGGCGCCGGATTGGGCGGCGGAAGTAGCGACGCTGCTTCAGTGTTGCTTGCGCTCAACGACCTGTTCGAGACGAAATTATCCCGGGAAGCGCTTGCCGAAATGGCAGAGCCGCTTGGGTCAGACGTTCCATTGTTTCTCTTTCAATCCGCAGCCGTGTGCAAGGGGCATGGCGAAATGGTCATGCCCGTGAAATTGCAGAGGCAGTTTTCGATCCTGTTGTTGAAACCGGCTTTTGCCGTCTCAACAGCATGGGCCTACTCGCGCTTGCAACATTCTCGAGAGATTCCAGGAATTCGTTACCACGCGCAGGAATTCGCCGAGCAAACTTTCGCGAACGATCTCGAACGGCCCGTCTTCGAAAAATTTGTGTTCCTGGCGCAATTGAAAATGTGGCTGCTTGGTCAATCGGAAGTCGGTGCCGGGCTTATGTCGGGTTCCGGTTCGACAATGTTTGCGGTGATGCGCGAGAATGCAGATGCGCTTTCTGTGGCGACACGCGCCAAAGCTAAGCTCGACCCCGAGCTTTGGACGTGCACATGCAAGACGCTCTGAATCAAACCCGCGAGCGACGGCGCCCGGTTCCGCGGCGGGAATATTTCACCGGCCTTCGTTTTGGTTCGATTTTCGAAATGCCGGTGCCGCCTTTCACCTCCATGATCTGATCGCGCAAAAGAGCGGCGCGCTCGAATTCCAGGTTCGCCGACGCTTCTTGCATCTCTTCTTCCAATTCGCGCAGCAATTCAGTCACATTGAAATCGCCACCGGCTTCCTGAATAACGGAGGCGGCAATTTCGCGGCCGCGAAGAATGGTATGCAAACTCTCCTGCACAGCGCGTCGAACCGTTTGCGGGGTGATGCCGTGCTTTTCGTTGTATTCCATCTGCTTCGCGCGCCGGTATTCGGAAATCGAGATTAGCGCTTCCATGCTCTGGGTGACCTGATCGGCGAAGAGCACGACTTCACCATTCACATGTCGCGCGGCGCGACCGGCGGTTTGAATCAAAGAAGTCTGGCTCCGTAAAAAACCTTCCTTGTCCGCATCCAAAATGCAGACGAGCGAAACTTCCGGAAGATCGAGACCTTCGCGGAGCAAATTAATTCCCACAAGAATGTCGAAATCGGCTGCGCGTAGTCCGCGCAAAATCTCGACGCGTTCGATCGCGTCGATATCGCTATGCAGATACCGCACTTTCAATCCGACGTCGCGCAGATAATCGGCCAAATCTTCCGCCGTCCGCTTGGTCAGTGTTGTCACCAGAACTCGCTCACTCTTTTCCACGCGCTGACGGCAGAGCTCAATAGTCTCGTCGATCTGATTCTTCAGCGGTTTAAGCGTAATTTTGGGATCGAGAAGTCCAGTAGGACGGATGATCTGCTCGACGACCAGCGGCGCACCCGGCGTGTGCACATCAAATTTTTCCGGCGGTTCATCAGTACGTGAAACTAGAACGTTTGAATTGGACGATGAACGCTGTGCCCGGGCTCGCCGTTTACCTGAGTTGGGCGCCTGCTCGCGATCCATTGGAGTTGAGCCTTTTTCGCCAGGCAAAACAAATGGAACAAGTTCTTCCTCCCCGATTCGCTGCCGCCTGTGCGGGATGTATCCCTTATTTCCAACCACGCTGTTGTGAATTTCAAATTCCGCCGGCGTCGCGCTGACGTAAATGGTCTGGCTCGTCAACTTCATGAACTCGTCAAAATTGAGCGGCCGATTATCGAGCGCACTGGGCAAACGAAAGCCGTAATTTACCAGCACGGTCTTGCGTGAGCGGTCGCCTTCGTACATCCCACCGATTTGCGGGATCGTGGCGTGTGACTCGTCGATGACCACGAGAAAATCTTTCGGAAAAAAGTCGATGATTGTGTACGGTTTGGAGCCAGGCGGGCGCCCGGACAAATGGCGCGAGTAATTCTCGATCCCGTTGCAGAACCCCATTTCCTGCAACATTTCCAGGTCGTATTCCGTGCGCATCCGCAGGCGTTGTGCTTCCAGGAGTTTGTTGTGCGACTCCAGTTCGACGATACGTTGCTCGAGCTCTTCCCGGATCGTGCGCAATGCGCGATTGAGTTTGTCTGCAGGTGTTACGAATTGCTTGGCTGGGTAAAAGGTAATCACGGACAGCGACTCGTGTGCATGCCCGGTCAAAGGATCAAACTTCGTGATCGCCTCAATTTCGTCGCCGAAGAACTCGATTCGGACGCCTTCTTCATCAGCGGAAGCGGGATAAACCTCGACCACGTCACCCCGGACGCGAAATCTGCCACGCGCGAAGTTAACGTCGTTGCGTTCGTACAACATATCGATCAAGCGTCCCAGCACCGCTTCCCGTGAAATGTGCTGGCTGCGTTTTACCGTCAGCAGCATCTGTAAATAGTCTTCCGGCGACGTGACGCCGTAGATGCAAGAAACACTGGCTACCACAATGGTGTCGCGGCGCGAAAGGAGTGCGCTCGTTGCCGCAAGCCGCAATCGCTCGATCTCCTCGTTGATGGAAGAATCCTTTTCGATGTAGGTGTCAGAGCGCGGGATATACGCTTCTGGCTGGTAATAATCGAAGTAGCTGACGAAATATTCGACTGCATTCCGCGGGAAGAATTGCTTGAACTCGGAGTAAAGCTGTGCGGCAAGCGTTTTATTGTGCGAAATGACAAGCGTTGGCCGGTCCAACTCCCGGATCACATTTGCGATGGTGAAAGTCTTACCCGAACCGGTGACACCCAGCAGTGTCTGGTGACGGTTGCCAGTTTCAACGGACTTGATCAGCTTGCCAATCGCCTGTGCCTGGTCGCCTTTAGGTTTGTACTTCGATTCGAGCTGAAAAGACATTGAGCAATTTAGCAGCGACTGTTGAGAATGCCCAGTGCCACCACGCGATGATTAGCCCCAGATCTGTGCCAGGACTCTGCGGAAATTCCCGCCGAGGATCAGTT
>Ga0209057_1000743_pt1 | contig 28265 bp, 22 predicted proteins | sample GraSoiAngelo_146_FD_185903 | JGI IMG/M metagenome (GOLD analysis project Ga0209057, IMG submission 185903) | Grasslands soil microbial communities from the Angelo Coastal Reserve, California, USA - 14_1009_05_30cm (SPAdes) (version 2) | ecosystem: Environmental > Terrestrial > Soil > Grasslands ... | reverse complement strand
CCAAAGGATGACCAAAGTGGTCGGGTCAGTCGTGTGCGAGATGACGCCGCGCGGCAGCTCGAGCGCGTTGACGACTTCCGCCAGCGAGTCGCCTCCACGCGCACCCTCGCGCGGGCCGATCATCAGCGTGCAGACCGTGGCCACGTAGCCGACCGCGCCGAGCGGCATGTTGAGGGCGAGCGCCTGCTTCTGCAGCTCGAGCTCAGAGTCGAAGTTGTCGCTGATCAGCGCGTGGAAGAGGCGCGCGCGTGCTCGCGTGCCGCGCTGCATGTGCTGCTCCCGCGCGTGGAGGTACGTCTTGGTCACCTCGGCGGCCACCTGGTCGAGCGCGGCGAACACGTAGTTCGCGGTAATCATCAGCGCCTCGGGCGTCACCTCGGGATGGCCGCGCCAAGCGCGAAGGATCGCGTCCCACGCGACCCGGGCCGCGATGCGGTAGGCAGCGAGGATCGGTTCGACCGACTGGCTGCTTCGCGCCTGAAGGATCCCCAGCTGAGCCACGCGTCGCAGCTCCTCGGGCGCGGCCGGGCGAGCCTCCCGGGCGGTGGCCAGGAAGAGGTCCAGCCCAGCCTCGCAGGTCTTGGCGATCGCCTCCTGCTGTGGCGGCACGCCGGTCGAGTCGTCCCAGCGCACGACGGTCACGACCGCCCGGGCCATGTGGCGGGCGAGTCCCGCCCGCCTTCGCTCGAGATCGGCGATCAGGGAGTCCGGGAGCCGCGTGTTCGGCTTCGGCGGCGGTGCTTTCTTGGACGCCGTGGCCAATCGAGCCATGGGTCCGACTATACCGAGCCTGACGGCGTTAGGACGTCAGGTCGAATGCTTCTTGATGAATGCGAGCATCCGCCGCCATGCGTCGTCGCAGGCGTCCTTCCACTCCTCGAAGCTCCGGTCGAAAAAGCTGTGAGGGGCTCCCTCGTAAACATGCTGCTCGAATGCCACGCCCGCCTTCTCGAGCTGCTTCTTGAACTCCATCGCCTGCTCGGGCGTCGTCGCCTGGTCATTGCCGGCCACCATCACGAGGAGGGGTGCCTTCATCTTCGAGATGAAGGGCTCGGACCTCGCCGGCCGGCCATAGAAGCCGATGCAGCCGTCGATGTCCGGCTGCAGCGCCGACTGGCTCCAGGAGTTGGAGCCGCCGAAGCAGAAGCCGACGGTGAACACGGACTTCACCGCGCCTCCGTCCTTCGACTTGAGATAGGCGATCGCGGCGGCCGTGTCGCTCGCCACTCCTTCGGGCGTTGTCTGCTGCACGTGGGGCATGTACTCGAAGCTGTCGCTGCGGTCGCCGATGCCGGCGGTGCGGCCGAAGTAATCGATCGCCACCGAATCGACGCCTGCCTCGGCGAAGCGCTGCGCCAGCTCCTTGTAGAACTCATGGAGCCCGCGCACGTCGGGAAGCACGACCATGCCGGCGCCGGTCGGCTTCTCGGCCCGCGCGAAATGGGCCATGAACTTGTTCCCGTCGGATGCCGTCAGCTCCAAGTCGCCCTGAGAGGCGGCCGCGCCGCTGATCGGCGGCAGGGGCGGTCTGGCTTCGTCGGTGTAGCACATGACTCGATTCTCCAATAGATTGGTATGACCATGAAGATCGAGAGCCCGGCCTTCACCCAGGACGACCTCGACAAGTTTTTCGACGAGCAGCTGGACCGGGAGCGGCTGCACCTTGCGCGCAGGCTCGAAGAGGCGTCGGCGAGGCTCGCGGCAATCGCGCCGCGCATCACAGCACACGAAGGCGGCGAACAATGGAGCGACCACGAGGTGCTCGCCCACATCGCGGTGCTCTCGAAGTTCTACGGCGTCATGGTGCACAAGATCACCAGCGGCCAGATGACCGAAGTCGACCTGCTCGACGCAACCAAGCTGCGGGACGTCGCGGGTGAGCAGACGGCGGCGCTGCCGACGGCGGACATCATCAGGTCGATCGCCACGGACCACTCGCGCACGGTCAAGCTGCTGCGCGAGCTGGACGCCACCGCGCTGCGCAGGACGGCGCGACTGCCGACCGGTGAGGAGGTCACAGCCGAGTTCCTGGTGCGGTATCCGCTCATCAACCACCTCGAGCAGCACGTGGAGCAGCTCGAGCAAGCGCTCCGCTAGGAGGCGGGCACCGACTCCTCGAAGCCCTTCTTCCTCATCTCATCGCGGAGTGCGCGCGCGGCATCGTCCATCACCTTCGGATCGGGGTCCGGATCCTGGTTGCCGAAATCCAGGTCGTGCATTCCGCGGATCGGCACCACGTGGATGTGGAGATGTGGGACCTCGAGGCCCGCGATCATCATCCCAACGCGGACCGGCTTGAACACCGTCATCTGTGCCCGGCCGACGACCTGAGCGATCTTCGTGAGGTGAGACAGGATCTGTGGATCGACGTCGAGCCAGTGATCCACCTCGAGTCGCGGCACGACGAGTGTGTGGCCCGGCCGCAAGGGCCGATTGGAGAGGAATGCAACGGCGTGCTCATCCTTCCAAACGAAGCGAGCGGGAAGCTCGCCGGCGACGATGCGGCTGAACACGGACGCCACGAGCCAAGACTAATCTTGGACGCGTGCCGCACGCCATCGAGCTCATAGGCGCCAGCAAGAAGTACGGCAAGTTCGAGGCGCTCAAGAACGTCTCGTTCGCAATCGAGAAGGGCTCGCTCGTGGCAATGCTCGGACCAAACGGAGCCGGCAAGACGACCTCGATCAACCTGATGCTCGGCCTGCGCCGGCCGACAGCGGGCAAGGCCCTCATCTTCGGCAATGACCCGCGCAGCATCGCAACGCGTCGGAGATTCGGGGCAATGCTGCAGGAGTCCGGAGTGCCGCAGCTGCTCAAGGTCACCGAGCTCGTCGAGCTGTTCCGGAGCTACTACCCCAAACCATTGCCCGCCGCGCAGGTGGTGAAGCTGGTGGGTCTGGAAGAGAAGGCCGGCACGCTCGTCAAAGACCTGTCGGGCGGACAGACCCAGAGGCTCTACTTCGCGCTTGCGATATGCGGCGACCCGGAAGTCCTCTTCCTGGACGAACCGACAGTCGGCATGGACGTCGAAGGCCGCCGCATCTTCCTGCGTGCTATTCGCAACTTCGCGGCCGGCGGCAAGACAGTCCTCCTGACCACTCATTACCTCGAGGAGGCCGACGAGCTGGCCGAACGCATTCTGGTCATCGACAAAGGCAACCTCATCGCCGACGGCAGCCCGCAGGAGATCAAGTCGCGGGTCGCGGGCAGCAAGATCAGCTTCACGAGCGCGGCGCCGCTTGACCCGGCCGCCCTCAACGGACTGCCGGTGAGCGCGTCCGACGTCAGCGATCACCGCGTGACCCTGATGACGAACGATCCTCAGGTCGTGCTGCGCGAGCTGTTCCGGCGCAACGTCGACATGTCGAACCTCGAGGTGCGCGGCGCCGACCTGGAAGAGGCGTTCCTCAGCCTCACGGGAGGCGGGTGATGGCGCGCGTCTTCCTGATGCAAACCCGCGCCGAGATGCTGAAGTTCTGGCGCGTGCCCGCGTTCGCGTTCTTCAGCCTCGGGCTGCCCCTCATCATCTTCACGTTCTTCGGCCTGAGGCAGGCGACCCAGCCGCTGTACCCGCACGCGGCGATCACCGTCGGCACTTATGTGATGGCTTCGATGGCCGCTTACACCGTGGGCAACGTCATGGTCTTCTCGTTCGGCATGGCCCTCGCGATCGAGCGCGGCCAGAAGCAGGACGTGCTGCTTCGCGCCAGCCCGCTGCCGCCGGTGATCTACCTGCTCGCCAAGGTCGTCAACGCCGCGCTGTTCGCGCTCGTTGCGCTGATCGTGCTGTTCGTCTTCGCCCACTTCACGGCGTCGGTCAACCTCGCGGCCGACACCTGGGTGACGCTGGCCGGGCGGCTGCTCCTCGGCTCGATCCCTTTCATCGGGTTGGGACTCGGCTTCGGCTACCTGGTCGGACCCAACGCAGCGCCTGCCGTCATCAACTTCGTCTATCTGCCCACTGCATTCGCGTCAGGCATCTTCATCCCGGTCAACCAGCTGCCCGATTTCATCAGGGGCCTGGCGCCTTACCTGCCGCTGAACCCCTTTGTCGAGCTGGGATGGAACGCGATCGGCTTCCCGACCGACCGCGCTGTTTCGACGGATGTGCTGTATCTGCTGGCCTACGCTGTCGGCTTCTTTGCGCTCGCCTTGTGGGCGTACCGTCGCGACACCGCTGCGAAATTCGCCTAGCCGAAGAATCCGGCCGGCAGCGCAGAGCCGAACGCGACCTCGAATCGCTCAGAGAATTCGTCTTGCCCGTAGCTGTGCTCCGCCGTGCCAACCTGCTCGATCGCGTAAGTGGCCGCGAGCGATGCGATGCGACCTGACGTCGCGACATCCAGGCCCCGCAGCAGTCCCGCGACCAGGCCCGCGCGATAGGCGTCTCCCGCGCCGGTTGGATCCACCTCTTGGCGTGCGGGCGCCGGCGGAATCTCCACGACTCCATCAGCGCCGGCGATGCGCGATCCGAGCCGGCCCAGAGTCGTCACGACCATCTCGGCGCACTCGAGCAGGCGGCCTTCGTCACAGCTCATGCGCTCCTTGATGAGCTCGATCTCGTAGTCGTTGCCGATCAGGATCCACGCCCCGGTCGCGGCGGAGTCGAGGTCACTTCCGCTGAGGTGCGGCAGCTGGTGAGCCGGATCGAAGACGAACCGGACGCCGCGCTCGCGGCACTCGCTCGAGAGCCGCATCATCGCGGCCGGATCGTTCGGACCGATGACCACCGCCTCGACCTCGGACGGCGCGTCATCCAGACCGAGGATCGCGGCTTTGCGCATGGCGCCGCCGTAGTAACCGGTGATCTGGTTGTCGTCCATGTCGGTGGTCGTGAAGCCGGTGGCGGTGATCTCGCCGTCCATCAAGCGCAGTCCCCTGCAGTCGATCCCTCTCTCCTCGAGCCAGGCGCGGTACTCCGCGGCATCAGCGCCCGCCGTCGCCAGCACCGCGGCCGGATAACCGAGCAGCGAGAGGTTGTAGGCGTAGTTGCCTGCCACGCCCCCGCGCCGCTTGTGCAGATCGTCGACCAGGAAGCTCAGGTTCAGGATGTGCGTCTTGTCAGGGAGGATGTGCTCCCGGAAGCGCCCTTTGAAGTTGAGGATGTAGTCGTAGGCGATCGAGCCGGTGCAGACGACCATCGGCCGAACCGTAGCAACAAAAAAGGGCGGCCCGCAGCAGGCCGCCCTTTCGTTATGGGGCGATTAGGCCGCGCGGCGCCGCGAACGCCGGCCCGTGCGGCGGGTCGTGGCGGGCTTCGTGGCCGGCTTCGACACGGGTGCGATCTCGCTCGCGCCCTCGAACCGGGTGGCCACGCGCGCCACTGTCTTGAACGACTTGTTGAACAGGCGGAGCGTCCGCTTCGCCACCTTGCCGATCGCGTCCGGCCGCTTGGCCTGGGACTTGATCTGGCGCAGGCTGCGCAGCATCACCTTCTCCGGCACCAGCTCGTCCGCGACCCTCGCCGCGGTCTTGCTGATCATCTTGAAGGCGTCCCTCGCGGGTTCGGTGGCCGCGTCGATCCGCGCGTTCACCCGGCGGTTCAGCTTGCGAGCCGTGGGCGTGCCCTTGCGCTCGAGGCTCTTCACCTGCCGGCGCACCGATCCGATCGGGTGGCTGGCCACCTCTGCCGCCGTCTCGGCAGCGCCGAAAGCGACCTCTTCCACCGTGTCGGTGATGTCCTTGATATCCGTGCTCATCGATTCCTCTCCTTAGGATTGCTCTTGTTGACGCAATGCATCATAACGCAATGCGTCATGTCAGGGTCAAGCCGGAGGCGCGAGGCGTTCGATGAGCTCCTGGGCGAAGGCGCCGAAGACGTCGTAGTGGGCGACGCGGCGCCGCTTCTCGGGCTGAATCCACTCCGGCCGGAGGCCGTATTTGCGGCCCCATTCCTCGAGGCGCGGCCGGAGCCCGATGACATGCAGGAACGGCCGCTCCCTGCGCATGCCTCTGATGGTCGAGCCGTGGTAGTAGTCGAAGTTGCGATGCACGGCGATGCCGCCGGCTTCCGCGAAGGCGATCGCTTCCCTGATCTGCCGCCGGTCGAAATAGCGCTCGCCGGGCGGCTCATCGGTCAACGCCGATCCTTGCAGATCGGCCGGTAGGCGCACAGGACGCAGGGCCGCTCCGCGTGCTCGGGCCCGAGCGCGAAGTCGCGGGCGGCGATCTTCCTCACAGCCGCGGCGACCCGCTCCTCCACCGCCGCGTCGTCGGGCGTAACGGTGATCGCGTCGCCGCGCCGCATGTCGAAGAGCACCAGGTCGGGAGACGTGCCGCCCGGCAGCAGCCCGCGGCCGGCCGCCAGCCGGTACAGCCGCAGCTGCAGCGAGTACGCGTCGCGCAGCTTGGCGTCCAGTGATGCGTTGGTCTTGTAGTCGATCAGGACCGCGCGGCCGTCCACCTCGCACACCCGGTCGACCAGTCCTCGCATGCGCGCGCCCGCGAGCCGGAGGTTGAACTCGACCTCGACACCGAGCGTTCGCGCGCCGGCAAGCGAATGGGCGGCATACCGCTCCAGCATCAGGACGCCTGCCTCCGGCCCGACGTACAGCGAGTGCAGGTCCGCGTCTGGACCGGCTGCATGCCATGCAGCCAGGGCTGCGTGGACCGCGGCGCCAAGCTCACTCGAACGCGAGTCGCGAGCCGCTCGGTTCAGAAGCTCGTCAGGCGGCGCAGGCACTCCCCACACTCGGCGGAATCGATAGCGCACCGGGCAGAGCTCGAAGTCGTGCAGATCGGAGAAGCTCAGCTCGAGCTCCGGCGCCGCGCGAGGTTTGGAGTCTTCGGGCCGCGGGCGCACCAGCTCATAGCTGTCCAGCACCTCCGCGACAACCGCCGCCGCGCCGTTCCGACCTTCCCCTGTGGGCTCGATGGCCGGCAGCTCAAGCTGCTCGGCCTCGACCACAGTGGCCTCCTCGGTGTGAATCAGCGCCCAGCTCAATATCTCGGCGAAATGGTCGTGGTCGCCGACCTCGACCTCCGCTGACGTCTGCTCCTCGCGCGTGGCGGTGACGTACAGCTCGTCCTTGGCCCGCGTGAGCCCGACGTACACCACGCGACGCCGCTCGCCGGTCGCCAGCGCGACCGCCCGTGCGCCAGGCGACGTAGCGACGTAACGAGGGTGCTTCTCTCCGCGCCAGCTCTTCATCACAAAGCCGAGACCGTCAGGGTCGAAAAACAGCCGCTCGGTGTCGCGCGGGCGCGGCGGACGGAGGTTGACCAGGAAGACGACAGGGAACTCCAGGCCCTTGGCCGAGTGGATGGTGAGCAGCGACACGGCGTCCGCTGTGGCGATTCGCTCCAGCGCTTCGCCCACCGGCAGGTCGGCGTCGATGACCTGGTCCAGGTGCCTCACGAAGTCGCCGATGCCGGCGAGAACGAGGTCGCGCTCGAAGAAAGCCGCCAGCTGGAAGACCTTGCGAAGGTTGAGCAGCGCGCGGGGGCTGCCGTCGCGCTGCGCGCGCAGCTCCGCCCAGCGCAGGTAGCCGGACTCCTCGAGCAGCCGGTTCAGAATGTCGGCCACCGTCAACGCGTCACGCATTCCTCCGAGCCGGTCGGTGATCGCAATGAGCGCGGAGGCCTGCTCGGCGACGCGCGGCGGCATCTCCGGGAAGCCCTCGCGCCGCGATTCCTCGAAGCAATCGCGAAGCCGCATGCCCCGGCGCTCGAAGCGCCGCGACGCCAGCCTGTACAGCGCGCGATCGTCGAGCCTGACGATCGGTCCCTGCAGCACCCGCACCAGCGCGCCGTCGTCCATCGGGTTCTCCGTCATGCGAAGCAGGCCGAGCACGTCCTTTATCTCTTGCCGGTCGAAGAAGCCCGAGCCTCCGCTGGTGAGGTAAGGAATTCCCTGGCGGCGAAGCTCGTCCTCGAACTCGCGCGGGAGCATACGCACCGAGTGCGAGAGGATCGCGATGTCTGAGAGCTTCCTGCCTGATCGGTGGAGGCGGCGAATCGACTCCGCGACCGATCGCGCTTCAGTGCGAGAGTCGGGCGCCATCAGCACAGTCACCGACCTGCCGCCGGAGCCTCGCGTCGCCACCAGCTCGGGCTCGGCCTCGAAGTCGGGGTCGCGGCGGATGAAGTCCGTGGCGCAGTCGAGGATCTCCTGGTACGACCGCCGGTTGTGGGTGAGCGGCAGGCGGCGGCCGCCGAAGCGGCTGCGGATGTTCTCGATCTCGGCGTCGCGCCAGCCGTAGATCGACTGCTTCGCGTCCCCGACAACCGAAACATTGCCGAAGCCGTCCGCGGACAGCAGGCGGATGAGGTCGAGCTGGATGCGGTTGGTGTCCTGGAACTCGTCCACGAGCAGATAGCGGAATCGTTCGCGACAGCGAGTGCGAAACTCGGGCACGCGCTCGAGCGCGTCGATGACGGCCAGGATCAGGTCGTCGAAGTCGCGCAGCCCGGCCTCGGCCAGCGACTCCTCGTACGTGCGGTAGATGAGGTGGAGCACGTCGATTGCCTCGTACTCCGCGCGAGCGGGGAGGTTGGGATTGCCTGCCCGCTGCTCGCCGCTGCCTTCCGCCTCCGCGGGCCAGTGATGCTGGTGCAGCTCGTGCGCGCGCTTGTGGAACTGGTCGGGCCTGATGCCGCGACCCTTCAGCTTCAGGACGAATCGAAGCCCCTGCCGCAGCAGCTCGTCCAGCTCCTCGACGCCCAGCGCCACGAACGAGTCAGGGTCGAGCGGAGCCGCGGCGCCGCTGCTGAGCTTCGTGATGAGCGCCTTCTCGAAGAGCCGCTGGCCCGCGTCGTCGAGCACGCGAAGCTCGCGCGGCGCGCCGACCAGGTAGGCGAACTCCTGGAGCAGCCGCGCGCACGTGCCGTGGAACGTGCCGATCCATGCGCCGTCCATCACCTGCGCGCCGAGCTCGGGTCGCCGTCGCGCCAGCTCGGCTGTGATGCGCTCGCGCAGCTCATCTGCCGCGCGGTCGTTGAAGGTGACCGCCAGGATCCGGTCGGGCGGCACGCCCTGCTCGACGAGCCAGCAGAATCGCTCGGTCGCGGTGTAGGTCTTGCCTGTGCCGGGGCCGGCGGCGATGAGGAACGCGCCGTCCGGGCCGGCGTGCGCGGCCGCCGCCTGCTCGGCGCTCAACGAGGTGACACGTACGCTCACTCGGGCGGCTGCCCTCCGTATGGACAGATGGTCGAGTGCGGACAGTTGGAGTACCGGCTCACGCACGTCCCCGCCAGGTCGCGCGGCGCCGGCTCGAACCGGCCCGCCTGGATGCCCGCGATCGCGGCCATGACCGTCGAGCGGCTGCGCTCGAGATCCTCATCGCTGAGTAGTCGCTCGCGGTACTCCTTCAAGCCGGCGGACTGGCCCACGCTGAAGATGACCTCGCGGATCGAGCCCCACACCCATTCCTTCGGGTACCAGAGCGACAGGAACCGCGGTTTGAATCCAAGCGGGTTGCCCTCGTCGTCGAAGCCGAAGCGGCACGCCATGTAGTAGAGGGCGAGCTGCACGTCGTACAGCTCGGGCCCGAAGTAGGACTCGTACGCCCAGCGCATGCTCTTGCCGGCGCCGGTCTTGTAGTCGACGACCTCGACCTGGCCGTCGCCCACGTCGTTGACGCGGTCGATCTTGCCCACGATCTCGACGCCGTCCAGCTGGAGGTGGAATCGCTTTTCCAGCGCCACAGTTCCTAGCCGCCTCACGCGCTGCATGCCAGTGGCGAATCGGATGTAGTTGCCCAGCACGTTGCGCACCTGGTGCTCCTCACGCCGGCGATCGAGCACGCCCTCCATCCGCGACAGGTAGCCGTCGAGGTGTCGCTGCAGCGTCTGGTCGAGCCACTCACGCTGCCTCTCCGCGTCGAGCGGCCGCCATTCTGGCTCGAGCGCGTGGAAGTCCTCGAGCACCTCGTGCAGGAAGCCGCCGCGCTCCATCAACACCGAGCGCGGCTCCGACACCAGGCCGGGGTGATGGTTGTACCAGTAGAGGCGCGGGCACTTGAGGTAGTCGTTGAGGGTCGTCGGGCTGAAGTGGGAGATCGCGATGCCCAGCGGGTTGCGCTCACCGCCGTAGGGTTCGAACGGCTCACCTGCCTGCGGGTCGGAGAGGAACGCGACGTCGAGACCCAGCGACATCGCACGCTGGCTCGAAGCCGGGTCGAGATGAGCTCGCGCCGACGCGATCATCACCTCGGCCTCGCGCGCCAGCAGAAGGCTTGCAGGCTCGAGCCTGGTGGAAGCGCGTGAGAGCTCGCGCACCTCGGCCGCGGGCGAGGCCAGCTCAAGGAACACCGAGGCGCCGGCCTGGCGCAGATACGAGTCGGAGTAGGTGACGTACACGCGCCGCCGCGCCCGGGTGAGCGCGACATAGGCGAGCCGCGCCTCCTCGGCTGTATGGCCGTCGGGGTCAGACGGCCACGAAGGCATGAAGCCGACCTTGAACGCCTCGAGCCACGCGCGGTCGGCGTCGTCCAGGAGCGGATGCGGGCGCGCGGCGACCGGGAAGAGCCCGTGCGCGAAACCGGCGCAGAAAACATGCTCGAACTGCAGGCCCTTGGCCTGGTGCACGGTCATGACCTGGACCGCGTCTCTGCTTGCGGGCGCCGCCTCGGTGTCATCGGCGGCCGCCGCGAGCATCGCTCCTACGGGCCCGGGCAGATCCGACAGCAGCGGTTTTTGTCCGTGCAGCCGCTCGTACACGTCCTCGATGCCCTCGAGCCCGTCGATCGCGCCGCGGAGGTCTGACATCGCCTCCACGCGCGCGTCCTCGTCCAATTCCACCTCGAGCAGCGCGCCGAGCGCGCCGTCCTCGATGAGCACCTGGTAAGCCAGCGCGGCGATGGGCAGGCGCCCGGCCTCGCGCACCAGGCGCTGGCGCGCGACCATCGCGCGGTGCAGGCTGTCGAGCTCGTCCTGGGTGAGGTATGCGAAGTAATCGGGCGGCACGGGCTCCTCGGTGCCAATTTCTCCACCCCAGGGAAGCGGCCAGCGCTGGGGGTCGGTGGCCGCCAGGAAATACATGAGCCGGCGCATGACGCGCACCAGCGGCCGGCCGCGCTCATACGCGTGCGCGCGCAGGCGGCTGAGCGTCGCCGGTCGCACGGGACCGAGGGTCGAGGCCAGCGACGCCTGGAACGCGTCGGGATCGTCAGGGCGCCGCAGCGACTCGAGGTATCCATAGAGGAAGCGGACGACCTCGTTGCGAACGCCGGCGCCCGAGCCCCTCACCTCGAACGGGACGCCAAGCGCGCGCAGCGCCTCCTCGAACGGCGGGCCAAGCACTGTGGTGCTGCGCAGGAGGATCGCAATGTCGCCGGGCGCAAGCTCGCGCGACGTCGCCAGCAGGCGCTTGATCTCGCGCGCGCAGAAGAACGCCTCGTCTACTGCGTCGCTCTCGCGCGCCACGACCACGGCCGGCGGCGTGGGCTCGATGTCGCGGGCCTCGTGCAGCCGCCGCGGCGCGCGCGGGCCCTGCGTGGCCGCGAGCAGGCGCTCGCCGGCGTCGAGCACATCCTGCGCGCACCGCCGGCACTCGTCGAGCATCACCGTCTCGCCGCCGTAGACGTTCGCGAAGTCGACACTGAGGAGGCGTGGCACCGTGCCGCGGAATCCATAGATCGACTGGTCGGGATCGCCGACCACCACCAGTCGCGGACGCGACTCCGGCGGCGCCAGCATGCGCAGCAGCGCGAACTGCGCGGGGTCGACGTCCTGGAACTCGTCGACCAGCACCAGCCGGAACTTGGCGCGCATCCGATCGAGGAGCCGCGCGTCGGATGAAAGCAGTCCGACCGCGCCCATGATCAGGTCGCGGAAGTCGACCATGCGCGCGGACTCCAGCCGTTGCTGGTAGGCCTGATACACCGCGGCCAGCGACTGCAGCCGCGCGCTCGCGCTGGATTCGGCCGCGAGCAACACGGCAGACGGGTGGACCAGGTTCTGCTTCATCAGCGAGACGAAGTTCAGGAGGTCGCGCGCGAAGGCTTCGGACCGCTTCACACCGGACAGCGCGCCGAGCACTGAAGGATCAAGCTCGGTCAGCACCTGTCGCATGACCATCGACTCCTGCAGGCCGTTCAGCTGCAGGCGCTTGGGGTCAGGCCTCCATTCGCGCCACAGGCGCAAACAGAAGCTGTGGAACGTCGAGATCCACGCTTCGCCGTAATCGTCATGCAGGCGCGCATCGATCCTGCTCGCGAGCTCGCCGGCCGCGCCGGTGGAGAACGTCAGGACAAGAATCTGGCTGCGGTCGGCCTCACCGGATCGAACGGCCTGCTCGTAGAGATCGACGAGCAGATGTGTTTTGCCGGTGCCCGGTCCGGCGAGGACGCGCAGCGGGCCGTGGATGTTGCGTATGTCGAGTGGCAAGGACTCCCCTGGAGTGGTGGCCGGGCCACCCGATTATGCGGTGACGTGCCTTACGAATTCAGCCCGCCCTGTTAAGGCAGCGGTATCGATGGCGCGGCCCTCGACCTGGCGGGTGAGAAGGGCCGTGACCACAAGCCCGGCCAGGAAGGCCGCCTCGATGTGCACCCATCCCGTCAGGGGAGTGCCCAGGTTGCGCACCAGCAGGTAAGGGGAGGCGGCCAGCAGCATCGCCACGAGCGCGGCCCTCCAGACTGGGGCCTCGTGCCACACGATCCACCCGGCTGCGACAAGCACGCAGAGGTCCGAGTTGTGGAGGTACGGCGCCGTCAGCAGCGACGCGATCGCGCCTATCGCCATCGCCATGCCCGGCCGTCCGCGCTGGGTGAACCCCGCCACCAGCGCCGCCAGCACGATGCCGGCGCGGACCACCATGGCGGCGCTTCCCGACAGGCCGAACGCACCGCCGAGCGTCAGCGCGGTCGCGCCCCCAGGGAGGTGGCCGAGCGAGCCGAGGTAGTCGTGCACCCCCTCCACCCCGACCGCCAGGACGCTCATGCCGGCGATCACCCCCGACGCCGCCGCGCACGCCACAAACGTGCGCCAGCGGCCGGCCGCCAGCAGGACGAACGGCACGAGCACCGCGGTGTTCGGCTTCAGCACGATCACGGAGAGCACCAGCCCGGCCGCGATCTCGCGGTCCTGCCTGACCAGGCGCCAGGCCACCAGCAGCGCGGCCGCGACCAACGGCACGACCTGGCCGACGTAGATCGCGAGCAGCACCCACCACGGCGTGATCGCCACCGCCACGGCGGCGACCCGCGCCGGGCCCCTGTACGAGCTGCTCCACCCGAGCGCCATGACCAGCGCGAGCAGCAGCACTGACGCCCAGACCGCGAAGGCGATGCCATATGGCAGCGCCGCGAGCGGAGCGGCCAGCCAGGAGTCGACCGGGGGGCTCAGGAAAGGCTGGGTGAACTGGTTGGGGACGAGCTCGCTTTGCGTGGACCTGACCAGGGTCTGGTCGTAGATCTCGAACCATCCGTGCTGAAGACCGGTGACCGCGGCCGCCAGGTAGGTGTGGAAGTCGACGCCTGCCCACGTCTGGCCTCGGAGCCTGCCGTTCGGCATGTGCAGGAGGTCGATGACCATCAGGTACAGGGCCACGCCGAGCAGGCAGGCGGGCAGGAGCAGACGCAGCCCCGCCCTCGCCAGCGATCCCGCCACGCCCCGCACCACTCCCTCCGAAACCGGCCGCATATAGTCAGAACGCATTGGCCACGGCTGTGAGGCATGAGGCGGCAGGTCGACTGCCGGCCATGGCGGTCCTCGCCTCGGTGGCCGTGCTTATTGTCCACCTGCCCGCCTTCGCCCACCAACTGCTCGACGGCGATGAGGCTGTATACGGCTCGATCGCGGCGCTGATGAACCAGGGCGGGGCGCTGTACGGCGACGGCGGGGTCGACAACAAGCCGCCCGGGATCTTCTGGACCTACGCGGCCACCTTCGATCTCTTCGGCAACTATCAGATGACCGCGGTGCACCTCCTCGCTCTCGTGGTCACGGCCGCGACATGCGTGCTGCTGTTTTTCATCGGGCGGTCGATCTCGAGTCCCCGTGCCGGCCTGCTTGCCGCGACCTTCTACGGCCTGCTGACGGCGACGGGCAATCCGCGCCTGCTGGCGGCCAACACCGAGCTGTTCATGACGCTTCCATTGACGGCCGGATTCCTTCTGTTGCTGCGGCGGCAGTGGCTGTGGTCCGCCTTGCTCATGGTGGTCGCGGGCGCGTTCAAGCAGGTCGCGGCGGCGGAGGTGCTGCTGCTGCCCGTTGGCTTGCTCGTGCTCGAGGCACGTGGCGCGCGCATGCAGGCAGCAGCTCGTTTCGGGGCCGGCATCCTGATCGGCCTCGCGGTGGGGGCCGCGGCCCTGGCGCTCACCGGATCGCTCTCGGGCTTCTGGCGCTGGACCGTCGAGACGCTGACGGGCTACGCGGCGGGCAACTGGAACCCGGCAGTTCTGCTCGACCGTTCGCAGAGCAGCATCGTCCCGTTCGTCGCAAGCGCGATCGTCCTGTGGGTCGCGGCGGGATCGGTCGCGGCACAGTGGCGGAGCCTCTGGCCCGCTGAAAAGCTGGCGGTGGCGTGGCTCGCGGTGTCGCTCCTGGGATCCCTGGCCGGCGGCCACTGGTCGTGGCACTACTTCATCCAGGCGATGGCCCCGCTTGCGCTGCTCGCCGGCCTCGCCGTCGATCGCGCGCTGGATACACCCAGGCGGCGCTGGATCGCCGCCGCTGTTCTGATCGGCGTGACGGTGCCCGCGGCCGGATGGACGAGCTTCAACTTTCGCGCCGACCCGCTCACGTACGACTGGAGCCCTCCCGTCGCGCAGCACGAACAGGTCGCGGATTACATCCGCACGCACACCGGCCCGGACGATCGGGTTTTCGTGTGGGGCGACTGGGCCGCCCTCTACGCGGAGTCGGACCGCTTGATGTCGAGCCGGTTTCCAGGCTTTCTCCGCGGTTTCGCACGGGCGTCGGGTCTACCGCCAAACAACTGGGACACCGCGCCTGACGTCTGGCCGGCGCTGCAGTCAGACCTGGAGCGCCATCCGCCGCGGCTGATAGTCGACACCTCGACCGATGACTGGAGTGACTTCGGCCCGTATCCGATGTCGGACTATCCAGTGCTTGCAAACCTTGTCGCGTCGAGCTATCACCCGGTCGCGACGATCGATGGAGTGGTGATCTACGCCCGCAACACTTAAGGAATAGGAATAGGAAGAGGAGGCGGGGACCGCAGCGGCGGCGGCGAGGGAAGCGGCGAGGGGACCGGCAATCGTGGCACGCTCGGAACATCGACGGTCACTCCGGGCGCAACCGTGCTGACCGTCGCCTTGACCGTGTTCGCAAGCGAGCGCCGCACGGCAACGATGCTCGACGGCGCCGAGGGCGCCATCGACGGGGCTTGCGCTGTCGCAATGACGCGAGGCTCGACGGAGGGCCGCAACGCCGGCGTGGCGGTCGCGCCGACGATCACCGCCGCGGTCGCACCGGCGGCGACCACGGCGCCCGTCAGCACCGAGTGGTTGGCCTGCTCGGTCACGTGCCGCCATGAATCTCCGAGTCGCCGCAGCGACAGCCAGCCCAGGAATGCAAACACCGCCCTTCGCCCCGCGGTGCGCCCATGCTCGACGTACTCGCTCACGTACTCGAGTGCCACATTCAGCCGGCGCTGGACGGCTCCGACGCTGATGCCGAGGCGCCGCGCAATCTGCCGGTTCGACAGTCCGGCGAAGTAGGCGAGCCACACCACATGCGTCTGGTCCTTGGGCAGGGCGTTCAGCGCGTCGTTGATCGCGAGACGCACCATGGCGCCCGAAAAGTGCTTCCACGACTGCGGCACCTCCTGACCGGTGCCGTCGACAAGCATCTGCTTCAGGCTCCGATGCGATCCGCGTAGGCGCCGCCGGTCGCTCACCACGCCGGGGTTGCCGGTCAGCAGCCAGGTGCGCCAGGATTCGACCGCGCCCGGCGGCAGCACGCCCTCGCCGCGCGCCGTTGACTCCTCGCCCGCTTTGTCTGGAGGCGTGCCGTCCGGCCGCATCCAGCGATTGGCCATCGCTTCGAGTTCCCCTGCAGAGACAACACCGCCCTACCCGCCAATACCCGTCGGTACCGGGGGGCGAAGATCAGTCCAGGCTGGGCTTGACCGGGCGCTTGATCTCGAGGATGGAAGGTTCGCCAGCCGCGATCCTGACGATCTCGTCGAGGATGCGCACCGCATCTCCGTTCAACGGCTGCTGCGCCAGCCGCACATAGGCCGCCGCGCCGTTCGTGAAAACAAATGTTGGCGTGCCGAACACGCCGTGCTTGCTGCGGGCCTCCAGATGGTCGCTCGCAAGCGCGTTCAGGATGCCGGGATCAGCAAGGTCGGTGCGGAGGCGGTCGAGGTCGAGGCCGGACTGCTCCGCGACCTTCTCCACGACGGCGGGATCGTCGAGGTCCTGCCGGTCGCGATGACGCGCGCGCAGAAGCGCCATGTGGATCTCGCCGAATCGACCCTGGCGGCGCGCAGCTTCCGCGGTTGCGAAGGCGAGCCGCCCCTGCACGTGCTCGGACGCCGGAGCCCCCCACGCCGTCCACGATGGGTCATTGCGCGAGTTGACCTGCGAGAGTGAGAAGTATCTCCACACGATCTCGACCTGCCGCTCGCGCGAATCGCGCACCGACTCCAGCATCTCCGCGGCCCTGTACACGAACGGGCAGTTGTAGTCGTAGAAGAGCTCGAACTCGATGAGGTCCACTAACGCTGCAACGCAGGTAGCGCTTACCGATATTCCCGACAGCTGGCGCTGGATGAAGCCCGACCTCGCGATCCGCCTCCTGCCGATGATGGCCGCGTTCGGGTTCGTGGAGATCGTCTGGCGGCCCTCGTGGACAGGGCTTTCGCTCGGGCGCCTCGACGCGCAGCTCCTGTTCGGGGCGGTGACCGCGCCGGCGCTTTTCGTCGCGGCGACGTGGGTCCAGCTCCTGCTGACGCGCCGCCGCGGCGCCATCGGCGTTCCCTCAGGTCCTGGCGACGCCTGGTTCCAGGCCGGCTTCTACCTTGTCAACGGGCCGATCGAGGAAGCGTTCTTCCGCGGGCTCGTGCAGGGCGGGCTTGGAGCCTTGATCGCGCCGCCCGCCGGCTTCGTCGCCGGCACGCTTGCCTACGTCCTTTATCACCGCCTCGGATGGTCGTGGCCTGAGACGCTCGCGACCGCCCTGGTCGGCGTTCCGCTTGGCCTGGCGTTCTGGCTGCTGCCCGGACCCCCGTCGCTGCTCGGTGTCTCGATCGCGCACGTCGCCGCGACTTGCGGATTCCTTGGACCCGGTCCATATCTCCTCTGGAAGCTGCGCCTGGTCCGGTGATGGGGCTCGACAGGCTGCAGCGCGACACGCTCGTCTGGGCGGGCCTGGCGGTCGTCCTGGCCGGCTGGGACGGCTCGGTGCTCGTACTTGAGCTCCCGGCTGTCGCCCAGAGCTTCGGCGCTCGAGTCGCCGACATCTCCAACCTCGGATCGATCGTGATCTTCGGCGCCGTCGGTGCGCTGCCCCTGGCCACCCTGGCCGATCACTTTGGACGGCGCCGTCTCATCGCGGTCGGCGTCGCGCTGTTCTCGCTCGTGAACTTCGCGACGGCGTTCGCGCCGAGCCTCCTGGCCCTGGCTGCCGTGCGCCTGACAGCGTCGTGCTTCGAGAACCTGGTCCTCGGTGTCGTGACAGCGCTTGTCGTCGAGGAGGCGCCGACTGCCCGCCGAGGGCAGGCCGTGAGCGCTCTCGCGCTGCTGTTCGGCTTGGGCCAGGGGATCCCCGTCCTGATCTATCCGCTGGTCGCGCCCAACTGGCGTGTGCTCTTTCTGGCCGGCGGCATAGGCGTGCTGGCGGCGCCCCTTATCTGGCGGCGGCTACCAGAGGGCCGCGCGTGGCAGCGCGCCCACGTGAGCGGTTCCACCATGAGGCTGCTCGCGCAGTCGCCCTGGCGGCGGCGCGTCCTGATACTTGCCGCCAGCGTCATGGTCGGGACGGTCCTCGGCGAGCCGGCCGGTCTTTTCTTCACGGTGTACGCCAGCCAGACGCTTCACCTGTCGCCGTTCGTGATCTCCGCGATGATCGTCGCCGCCGCCGTTTGCGCGCTCGTCGGTTACGTTGCCGGCGGCTACCTGAGCGATCGCTACGGGCGAAGGATCCTGGGTGCGGGCCTCGGAGCGGTCACCGCAGTGTTCACCGGTGGAGGCTTCATCTCGGGTGCCGGCGGGTTCATCGCCGGCAACCTTCTGTGGAGCGGCTTTGCGAGCGCCGGCACGCCGGTCATGGGCGCCTGGTCAGGCGAGCTCTATCCCACCCGCGCACGAGCCACCGCCGAGGCCACCGGGGGCGTGGCGGCGGCGATGGGCGGGATCATAGGCCTGCAGATCGTCGGCGCCCTTTCGCCGGTGCTCGGACTCGGCCGCTCGCTGGCGGTGCTGGCGGCGGCAGGAGTGCTTTCGGCGGCGCTCCTCCTCCTACTTCCCGAGACGCGGGGGCGGCCGCTGCCGGACTGAGCCCCTCGTTGACGGAATGCCGGGCCGGTGCTAGGGTTCCGCCCGGTATATCGCGCGCATATCACGCACGCGGGACATGGGGAGAACGGGGATGGCGTCAGAGGTTCGCATCCGCGAGGCCGGCCCGACGGTCACGATATTCCGCCATGCAGAGCCGCCGCGCTCGCAGAGCGAAGCTGCCTACTTCTTGATTCGCGACCGCATCCTCTCGCTCGCTCTGCCGCCGGGGTCGCTGGTTCACGAAGCGCAGCTGCGCCAGGAGCTGTCCATCGGCCGCACGCCGATCCGCGAGGCGCTGCAGCGGCTCGGGCACGAAAAGCTCGTGCGCAGCGTCCCCAACCGCGGCACCTTCGTCACCGACGTCAACATCACAGACCTCGCGCGCATAACCGAGGTGCGCGTCGTGCTGGAGGGCCACGCTGCACGTCTGGCCGCGGAACGCGGCACAGTCGCTGATAGAGCGGCGATCGCAGAGCTGCTCGCCGAGCTCGGGTCGGTCCAGGTGACCGAGCAGCGCGAGCTCATGAAGCTCGACCGGGAGATCCACCGCACCATCTACCGAAGCGCGCGCAACTCGTTCCTCGAGAGCACGCTCGAGCGGTACTTCAATCTGAGCCTCCGCCTCTGGTTCCTCGTGCTCGACCAGGGCGTCCGGCTGCGTGAGGCTGTCACCGAGCACCGAGCGATCCTCGAGGCGGTCATGGCCGGTGACGGCGATCGCGCCGACGAGGCGATGCGGCGTCACGTGGCGGGCTTCGAGTCCGCGATTCGCAGGGTTCTGGTGGAGCGCTAGCAGATGCCCAAGATTTTCTTTGCGACCGACCTTCATGGATCGGAGACGTGCTGGCGGAAGTTCATCAACGCCGCCAAGTTCTACGACTGCGACACGCTCATCTGCGGCGGCGATATGACCGGCAAGGCGATCGTGCCGATCGTGCAGGAGAACGGACGCTTCACCTACACGCTTGGCGGCGAGGAGCAGACCGTGCCCAAGGAGCAGGTCGCCGAGGTTGAGGCTCACGTACGCCGCAAGGGCTACTACCCGCTGCAGATGACTGTGGACCGGCTGCACGAGCTGGACAAAGACCCTACAGAGCGCGCCAGGACCTTCCAGCAGGTGATGCTCGAAGGGGTTGAGCGGTGGATGAACATGGCCACCGAAAAGCTGGCCGGCACCAAGGTGCGCTGCTTCGCCAGCCCGGGGAATGACGACGAGTTCCAGGTCGACGACGTCATCCGCCAGGCGAAGGCGGTCGAGCTGGCCGAGGGACGCGTCGTCGACATCGACGGCTTCTCGATGATCTCGACCGGCTGGTCCAACCCGACGCCGTGGAACACATACCGCGAGGAGTCCGAGGAGAAGCTCGCGGAGCGCATCGACTCCATGGCGAAGCTGGTCTCAGACCCGACGCGCGCCATCTTCAACCTGCACTGCCCGCCCTACCAGTCAGGGCTTGACGAAGCTCCTGCGATCGACGCCGACCTCAAGCTCCTGCATGGAGGTCGCGCGCTGCGCCCTGTCGGCTCGACCGCCGTCAAGGAAGCGATCCAGCGCTACCAGCCGGTCCTTTCGCTGCACGGCCACATCCACGAGAGCAAAGGCGCGGTGAAGATCGGCAAGACGCTCTCGATCAATCCGGGCAGCGCCTACGAGGAGGGGATGCTGATGGCCGCCATCATCAACCTGGATGCCAAGAAGGGCATCAAGACTTACCAGCTGGTCAACGGTTAGTTCGCGATTAGGGAGGAGAAATATGGCTGAAGCGACAATGGGTGGATCCAGGCCAGGCCTATTTTTGCGAAACGCGACAGGCCTTGTCAAAGCCTGGTCGACCTTTGATGCGTTCGTCTACTCGTTCTGGTCGGTGAACCTGATCACGCTCGGCCTGTACGGCATGTCGTTCGCCTACTTCGTACCCGACGGCCAGGTTCTCTCGGCGGTTCTGATAACCGGCGTACTTGTGACTTTCCTGGTCATGGCCTACGCGTTTCTCGTGAGCGTGATGCCGAGGACGGGCGGGGACTATGCATGGCAGAGCCGCGTCCTGGGAGGCCCGGTTGGCTTCGTCCTCTCTATCACGGGTTGGTGGTTCACCCTGTGGCTGTGGACGCCGATCTACGCGAACATCCTGAACCTTCAGTTCTTCGAGCCCCTCGCCTACACGCTCGGCCTGAAGGATATCGCCACGTTCTTCACCACTCAGTGGGGCGTGTTCGCCTCTTGCCTGATCGTGCTCGCGTTCGTGAGCCTGGTCGTAACGATGGGCATGGAGACCTACGCGCGAATTCAGAAGGTCTGCTTCTGGATCGGTCTGGTCGGTCTCGCGGTGGTTTGTGCCCTTCTGCTTTTCTTCAGCCACAACGACTTCGTAAGCGCGTTCAACCGTGAGGCGTCTTCGCTGTTCGGAGCGAGCGGCAACGCGTACCAGGCAACCCTGGACGCTGCCGCCAAGGGCGGCTTCACGTCGCACGATTTCACATTCTTCTCTTTCGGCCCGACGCTCCTGCTCCTTCCCTTCCTTGCCTTCTACTTGCTGTGGCCCAACTGGGGCGCGACGCTCTACGGCGAGGTCCGCGGAGCGAAGGAGCTTCGCAAGCCCCTGCAGAGCATGTTCTGGGGCCTGTGGGTCACGGTTGGTCTGGTCGTGCTCGTACTGATCCTGACCGCCAAGACCATCGGCTGGGAGTTTTACAACGCCGCCAACGCTGCGTACTGGAATCCCATCTACCTGGTCCAGGAGCCTGCGGCGCCGGTGCCCATCTGGCCGTATCCGGTCATGCTCGCGGGCTGGCTCGTCAACAATCACCTGTTTCAGGCGGTGCTTATCGCCGTCATGGGCCTGTGGTTCTTCGGCTGGGCTGGAACCCTGTTCCTATCCTCGACTCGCGTCATCTTCGCCGCCGCGTTCGACCGCGTTCTGCCCGCCTGGGCAGCCAACATCTCTTCTGGCAGGCGAGTGCCGTACGGCGCTCTACTGCTGATGGTCGTCCCGTCCATCCTCATCAGCGCACTGTTCGCCTGGAACGTATTCGGATTCCAGGCCGCATATCTCGACGCGACGGCGGTGATCGCGATCACGTTTCTGGCGACGCTGGTGGCCGCAATGATCCTGCCCTGGCGCCGCAAAGACATTTACGATGCATCGCCGATCGCCAGGTACAAGGTCGCCGGGATACCGGCGATCACGTTGGTCAGTGCAGTGGCGGCGATCTTCATCCTCTTCATGGTCTACGAATGGGCGACGAACGCCACTTACGGTTCCAACAGCGTGCCGTCCGCCATCTACCTCGGCGCGACATACCTGTTGGCGGTCGTGATCTACGCCATCGCTTACTACTACCGCAAGAACCAGGGCATCGACCTTTCCCGCATCCACCACGAGATTCCGGTTGAATAGCAACTCCACGGCCGCCGGGCGCGCTGCGCCCGGCGGCCACTTCGACTAACCAAAGATGCTCGAGCACACACTCCGCACCTACCAGAGCCCGACCCGGCTGGTTCAGCGCCTCGGCGCGATCCGTGAGCTGGGCGCCGAGGCCGCGCTTCTAGGGATCCGCCGGCCGCTGCTGGTCACGGATCCAGGAGTCAAGGCGGCCGGCCTGCTCGACACAGCGCTCGAGGCGCTGCGAGCCTCGGACGTGGAGCCCGTCGTCTTCGATCGGGTCAAGGCCAACCCGCCTGTCGACCTGGTCGACGCCGGCGCTGCCGAATACAAGAAGTCGGGCTGCGACGGTCTCGTCGCGATCGGCGGCGGCAGCTCGATGGACACGGCGAAGGGCATCGGCGTCGTCGCCGCGCACGACGGCAGCATCCTCGACTACGAGTGGGGCCACGACCCCATCAAGAACCGCATCCCGCCGATGATCGCTGTGCCCACCACCGCCGGCACCGGCAGCGAGGTGACGCTGTGGGCGGTGATCACAGACCCGAAGCGGAAGATCAAGTTCAACGTCGGCGGCACGTCGAACATCGCGTCGTGGGTCGCGCTCATCGACCCCGAGCTCAGCGTCAAGTTGCCCGGGCCCGTCACCGCGGGCACCGGCATGGACGCGCTCGCGCACGCGGTCGAGTGCTACACGATGGTCTATCACCAGCCGTTCACCGACGCGGTCGCGCTGCTGGCGATGGAGTACGTCGCGCGCCACCTGCGGGTTGCGTTCTCGCAAGGCGAGAACCTGCAGGCGCGCTACTACATGAGCGCCGCGGCGATGCTGGCGGGGCTCGCGTACGGCACCGACTCGGCCGGCGCCGCGCACGCGATGAGCCAGACCGCGGGCGGGGTGCACGACGCGCCGCATGGCGCGCTCACCGCGCGGCTCCTCGGGCCGGTGATGGAGTACAACCACTCGGGCGAGCCGGAGCGCTTCGCGCGCATGGCGCAGGCATTCGGGCTCGACACGAGGAACGTGAGCATGTGGCGCGCGGCTGAGATGGCCGTCGAGTACGTGCACCAGCTGACGCTCGACGTCGAGATCCCGAGCATGCAGGAGCTCGGCTTCAGCGAGGACGAGATACCGATGCTCGCGGACAAGGCGTTTGCCGACCCGCAGACGATCGGCAACCCGCGCGACGTGAACGCCGCGGGCTACAGACGGATCTACGAGGGAAAGGCACCCTCTCCCGCAGGGAGCACAAATGAAACGCGAGAAACGCGTCCTGACCGCGCCTGGCGCGCAGGGATCAGGGGTGAGGAGCAAGGAGAACTAATGACCGTCGACGTCGCCCGATCGCTTCGCAAGATGTTCGTCGACGGCGAATGGGTTGGTTCTGAGAGCGGCCGGACCTTCGACGCCGTGAGCCCGGCCACGGGCGCCGTCATCGCGCAGGTTCCGGAGGGAACGCGCGCCGACGCGCGGCAGGCCGTTGAGGCGGCGCACGGTGCCAGGTCTGCGATCGCAGGTCTCAAAGGTTTCGAGCGCTCCCGCCGGCTGCACAGGATCGCGGATGCCATCGAGCGCCGCCGCGAGGACCTGGCCCGGATCCTCACGCTCGACCAGGGCAAGCCGCTGCTGGCCGAGGCCTACGGCGAGGTCGACGAGGCGGCTGAGTACTTCCGCATTGCTGCCGAGGACCTCAAGCGCCTCGAGGGCAGCGTCATCCCGTCCGCGAGCCCGAGCAAGCTCATCTTCACCAGGCGTGTGCCGCGCGGCGTGTACGGCGTGATCACGCCGTGGAACTGGCCGCTCACGATGGCCACCGAGCTCATCGCGCCCGCCCTAGCGGCGGGCAACGCGGTGGTGTGGACGCCGGCGTCATCCACCAGCGTCATCTCGGTCGCTTTGATGGAGTGCATCGCGGAAGGCGACTTCCCGCCGGGCGCGGTCAACCTGGTCACCGGCCCAGGCGCCGAGGTCGGCGACGAGGTGGCGGGGCATCCGCTGGTCGACGGGGTCGGATTCGTCGGGTCAACCGCCACCGGGGCGTCGGTCGCGCGCCGCGCCGCGGGCAAGCACGTGATGCTCGAGCTCGGCGGCAACGGGCCGATGATCATCTTCGGCGACGCCGACATCGACCACGCGATCGAGGGCACGATCGTCGGCTGCTACCTGTGCGCGGGCCAGAGCTGCACCGCGGGCGAGCGGATCCTCGTCCACGAGTCGGTGCACGACGAGTACGTGGCAAAGCTCGACGCTGCAGCGCAGAAGCTGAAGCTCGGCGACCCATTTGCGCCCGACACGACGCTGGGACCCCTCAACAACGAGGGCGTCGCGACCAAGATGGACGATCACATCGCCGACGCTCTGAACAGCGGCGCGCGACTCGTGCTCGGCGGCCGGCGCGCGGAAGGCTATCCCACCCGCCTCTACTACCCGGCCACGATCCTGGACGCGGTCACCCCCGCGATGCTCGTCAGCCGCGAGGAGACGTTCGGGCCGATTGCGCCCGTCATCAAGTTCAAGGACGAGGCCGACGCGATAGCGATCGCGAACGACTCGCCGTACGGCCTGCTCGGCGCGGTCTACACGCGCGACCTGTCGCGGGCGCTGCGCATGGCGGAGGCCCTGGAGGTCGGCTGGGTCAACATCAACGAGTCCTCGAACTACTGGGAGGCGCACATCCCGTTCGGCGGCCGCGCCGGCAAGCGCAGCGGCATCGGGCGGGTCGGAGGCCATGGCGCGCTCGAGCAGATGAGCGACCTGAAGACCGTCGTGATCGAAATCGAAGGTTCATAGGGGTGCCCGAGGGACCGCTCGAAGACCCGATAGCCGAGGCCGGGCGGATCGCCGACGCGGCGAAGAAGGCGGGCGTGAAGGTCAAGCTGCTGGGCGGCGCCGGCATCAACATGCACTCCCCGAGCGCAGGCAGGCCGCCCCTCAAGCGCAAGTACGGCGACCTGGACTACGCCATCTCCAAAAGGGACCGCAAGTCGGTCCTGTCGCTTTTCCCGTCGCTCGGCTACGAGGCCAACGATCGCTTCAACCTGATGAACGGCGATACGCGCCTGTACTTCTACGACTCCGGCCATGGTCGTCAGGTCGACATATTCATCGACGTATTCAAGATGTCCCACGTCATCGACCTCCGCGGCCGCCTGGACGGGGACGGACCATGCGCCACGCCGGCCGACCTGCTGCTCAGCAAGCTGCAGATCTATGAGATCAACCGCAAGGACCTTGTCGACGTGATCGCGCTGCTGCTGGATCACCCGGTCGGCGAAGGGGATGACGCCATCGACGCGCGCTATGTCGCGCGTCTCGCCTGCGAGGACTGGGGATTGTGCCGCACGGTCCAGCTCAACATTCCCAAGCTGCTGCACACCCTGGACGAGGTCGATGTCGACCGCGACCTCGTCCGTGCGCGGGTGGCCGAGATACAGAAAGCGATCGACGCCGGCCCGAAGCCGCTGAAGTGGCGGCTGCGCGCGCAGGTCGGCGACCGGCTCCAGTGGTACGAGCTGCCCGAGGAGGTCCGCTCGCCCTACCAGCCCGAATGAGCGTCCCGAAGCACGCGCGCGTCGTCGTCATCGGCTCCGGGATCGTCGGCAACAGCGTCGCCTATCACCTCGGCCGTCTCGGCTGGCGCGACATCGTGCTGCTCGACAAGGGCCCGCTGCCCAATCCGGGCGGCTCGACAGGCCACGCGTCCAACTTCATCTACCTGGTCGACCACTCCAAGGAGATGACGGCGCTGACGGTCGAGAGCGTCAGCCAGTACAGAGAGCTCGGTGTGTTCACCGAGTCCGGTGGCTTCGAGGTCGCGCGCACGCCCGAGCGCATGCAGGAGCTCACACGGCGCATGGCTTCGGCGAAGTCGTGGGGCATCGAGCCGGTGTCGCTCGTGACGCCCGCCGAGGTGAAGAAGCTCGTGCCCTACATCAACGAGACGATCATCCTCGGCGGCTTCTACACGCCGGGGGTCGGCGTCGTCGATTCGCTTCGCGCGGGCACATTGATGCGCGAGAAAGGAGTCGCGTCAGGCGCGCTACATGTGTCGGCAAACACCGAGGTGACCGGCATCGACTTGAAGAACGGCCGCGTGAGCTGCGTCCGCACCACCGCGGGGGACATCGAGGTCGAGAACGTGGTCGTCTGCTGCGGCGTGTGGAGCCCTCGCGTCGGGCTGATGGCCGGCGCGCACATACCGCTCACGCCGGCGGTGCACCAGATGATCGACGTCGGGCCCGTGCCACGCTTCGCCGGCGCCAAGAGCGATATCGAGCACCCGATCGTGCGCGACATGGACACGAACATGTACGAACGGCAGGCGGGCGGCGACCTCGAGATCGGCTCCTACGCGCACCGGCCCATCCTCTACAACCCCGAAGACCTGCCTTCCGTGCAGCAGGCAGCGCTGTCGCCCACCGAGTTCCCATTCACGCAGGCCGACTTCGCCCCGCAGATGGAGCACGCGCTCGAGCTGATGCCCGAGATCGTCGGCGACGAGAAGGTCGGGGTGAAGTACGCCATCAACGGCATCCTCTCGCTGACGCCTGACGGCATGCCGGTGCTTGGCGAGTCGTCGGACGTCGCCGGCCTGTGGTCGGCGTCGGCGGTCTGGGTCAAGGAAGGACCCGGGACCGGCAAGACGCTGGCCGAATGGATGGTGCACGGCGAGTCGGAGATCGACGTCCACGCCTCGGATGCGGCCCGCTTCCATGAGCACCAGAAGTCGCGGCTTCACGTCCGCGCCAGGGCGGCCGAGGGCTTCAACAAGACGTACGGCATCGTCCACCCGTCCGAGCAGTGGGCTTCGAACCGCAACGTGCGGCTGGCGCCGTTCCACCAGCGCGAGCGCGAGCTGCAGGCGTTCTTCTTCGAAGCCGCGGGCTGGGAGCGGCCGTTCTGGTACGAGTCAAACGCCTCTTTGCTGGACGAGTTCGGCGATCGGATCACGCGTCGCACCGCGGAGTGGGAGTCGCGCTGGTGGTCGCCGATCATCAACGCCGAGCACCTGGCGATGCGCGAGCGCGCAGGCATCTTCGACCTGTCGGCCTTCACGATCTTCGACATCACCGGTCCGGGCGCGCTGAGCGCCGTGCAGGGTGTCGCGCTCCGCCAGATGGACGTGCCCGTCGGACGCAACGTGTACACGCCGGTGCTTTCGCCGAACGGCGGCTTCAAGTCAGACCTCACGATAATGCGGCTCGGCGACGAGCAGTTCCGCGTCGTCACCGGCGGCGCCTCTGGGATGTCGGACAAGAAGTGGTTCAGCGACCACCTCCCCGCCGACGGCTCGGCTCAGCTGCACGATCTGACGTCGGCGCTGTCGACGATCGGCCTGTGGGGCCCTCGCGCGCGCGACATTCTTTCTGCGGCCACGTCAGACGACGTCTCGAACGAAGGGTTCAAGTTCGGCACGTGCCGCTCCATCGACGTCGGCACCGTGCGTGTCCTCGCCTCCCGGATCTCGTACGTCGGCGACCTGGGCTGGGAGCTGTACGTGCCGATGGAGCAGGGCCTTTTGCTGTGGGACACGCTGTGGGAGGCCGGGCAGCCGCACGGCATGGCCGCGTGCGGCATCGGCGTGTACGGGACGACGGGCCGCCTCGAGAAGTGCTACCGCGCGCACGGCAACGAGCTGGAGACCGAGTACAACGTCGTCGAGGCCGGCATGACCGCGCCGCGTGTGAAGACGGAGGACTTCATCGGCAAGGAGGCGCACCTGCGCCACCGCGAGGAGGAGCCGGCCGCGATCCTCTGCACGCTGACCGTCGACGACCACAAGTCGAAAAGCGGTGCGAAGCGCTACATGCTGGGCAGGGAGCCCATCGTCGCGCGTGACGGCACGCGTCTGGTCGACGGAAAGGGCCGCGGCTCGTACGTGACCAGCGCCGGCGCCGGACCGTCGGTGGGCAAGCACATCCTCATGGCCTACCTGCCGCCCGAGCACGCGAACGCCGGCGAGCAGCTGGCTGTCGAGTACATGGGCGAGCGCTACCCGGTCTCGGTCGCCGTCGCCGGCTCGACGCCCCTGTTCGACCCTGAGAACCTGCGCGTCAAGGCGTGAAGGTCCTGGTCTGCGTCAAGAGGGTGCCGTTCACGGGCGGCAAGATGGTGCTCGCGCCCGACAGGAAGGCGCTCGAAACGCGCCACCTAGGTTTCACGATCAGCCCGCACGAGGAGTGCGGCGTGGAGGAGGCGGTGCGCATCGTCGAGGCCGGAGGGGCGGGCAGCAGCGAGTCGGTGGTGCTGACGCTCGGGCCGCCCGAGGCGGTCGAGCAGCTACGCGACGCGATGGCGCTGGGCATCGACCGCGCCATCCACCTGAAGACCGACGGCAATGAGTGGGATGGCGAGGCGACGGCGGCCGCGATCGTCGGAGCCATCCACGCCGACGAGGAGGCGTCGGGACCTTTCGACCTGATCATCTTCGGCAGCGAGTCTGCGGATGCAGGCGGCTACCAGGTCGGGCTG
>Ga0209057_1000742_pt1 | contig 28287 bp, 25 predicted proteins | sample GraSoiAngelo_146_FD_185903 | JGI IMG/M metagenome (GOLD analysis project Ga0209057, IMG submission 185903) | Grasslands soil microbial communities from the Angelo Coastal Reserve, California, USA - 14_1009_05_30cm (SPAdes) (version 2) | ecosystem: Environmental > Terrestrial > Soil > Grasslands ... | reverse complement strand
CTCCAGCAGGATCCGCCCACGCACACGCGGCTCCGCCGCCTGGTGAGCAGCGCCTTCACGCCGCGCGCCATCGCGGCGCTCCGCCCGCAGATCCAGCGCATCGTCGACGCGTGCCTCGCGCGCGTCGCGGCGCGCGGCGCGCTGGACGTGATCGCCGACCTGGCCCTCCCCGTGCCCGCGACCGTCATCTGCGAGATGCTCGGCGTCCCGGTCGAGGATCGCGACCGCTTCACGGTGTGGACCTCGAAGGCAACGCTCGGCCTCGCCTCCCAGTTCCTTCCCCCCGAGACGCTGGCCGAGGTGCAGGCGGCGGGCACGTCGCTGGCAGCGTACTTCGAGGAGCTGGTCGCCGCCCGGCGCGGGCACCTCTCCGACGACCTGCTCTCCGCGCTCATCCGCGCCGAGGAGGCCGGTGACCGCCTGGCGCCGCCCGAGCTGCTCTCGCAGGCGATCGGGCTCCTGATCGCCGGCTTCGAGACCACGATCGGGCTCATCGGCAACGGCGTCCGCGCGCTCGTCCGCCATCCCGCCGAGCTGGCCAAGCTGCGCGCGCGGCCGGAGCTGGCGGCAAGCGCGGTCGACGAGTGCCTCCGTTACGACGGGCCGATCATCCTGACGCCGCGCGTGCTGCACGCCGACGTCGAGTTCGGCGGCAAGACGCTCCCCAAGGACGCGAAGGTATTTGGCATGCTCGCCGCCGCGGACCGCGACCCTGCCGTCTTTCCGGAGCCCGACCGCTTCGACATCGAGCGGCGGCCGAACGACCACCTCGCCTTCGGCGGCGGGCCGCACTTCTGCCTGGGGGCGCATCTCGCCAAGCTCGAGGGCGAGATCGCGATCGCGAGCCTGGTGACGCGCTTCGACGATCTCCGCCTCGTCTCCGAGACGGTCGAGTGGGGCCCATCGCTCTTCCGCGTGCCGGGGAAGCTGCCGATCACGTTCCGCGCGCGCTGACCGCCCGATGCCGGACGCCCTCTTCGAGCGCGACGGGACGCGCTTCGTCCCCACCGAGCTGTGCCGCGGGCCGTGGAGCCCCGACGCGCAGCACGGCGGCCCTCCCGCGGCGCTCATGGCCCGCGCGGCCGAGGGCTTCGAGGGCGGCGAGGAGATGCAGGTGGCGCGCCTGACGGTCGAGCTGCTCCGTCCGGTGCCGCTCGTTCCGCTCAGCGTGACACTCCGCTGGGCGCGGCCGGGGCGGAAGGTGCAGATCGTCGGGGTCGCGCTCCGCGCGGGCGACACCGAGGTGGCGCGCGCGCTCGCGCTCCGCATCCGTCGCGTCGCGCTGCCCGTGCCGCCCGGCATCGATCACCACCCGCCCCCGCCGCCTCTGCCCGGGCAGGGCTCACAGAGCCCGCCGCCGTGGGGCGACGGGATCGTGCGCCCGGCGTTTCACGCCGACGCGGTCGAGCACCGCTTCGTCGCCGGCGGCTTCGACCGCCCGGGGCCGGCGACGGACTGGATCCGCCTGCGCGTGCCCGTCGTCGCCGGCGAGGCCACGACGCCGCTCGCGCGCGTCGCGGCCGCGGCCGACTTCGGGAACGGCGTGAGCTGGGTGCTCTCGCGCCTCGAGGGCTGGCAGTTCATCAACCCCGACCTCACCATCTACCTGCACCGCATGCCCGGGGGCGAGTGGGTCTGCCTCGAGGCGGTGACCTGGGTCGAGCCGCATGGCGTGGGCGTCGCCGAGAGCCGCCTGTGGGACGAGCGCGGCCCGATCGGCCGCGCGATCCAGAGCCTGCTCCTCGATCGGGGGCGTTGAGAGGTTGTGACGACGTGAATCTCTGGGCCGCCGTCATCCTGGCCGCGCTCCTCCTCGACTTCGCCGTGGAGCGGCTCGCGGACGTGCTCGACCTCGGCCGCCTCGGCCGCACGCTGCCGCCCGAGCTCCGCGACGTCTACGATGCCGAGCGCTATCGCCGCGCGCAGCGCTACGCGCAGGCGAGGACCCGCTTCGGCATCCTGGTCGCGACGGTCGACCTCGCCGCGCTCCTCGCTCTCTGGTTCGCGCGCGGCTTCGACCGGCTCGACCAGGCGGTGCGCGGCCTCGGACTCGGCGTGGTCGCGACCGGTCTTCTCTTCCTCGGCGGGCTCGGTCTCGCGCGCCTCGTCCTCGCGCTGCCCTTCCGCTGGTGGTCGACCTTCGTGATCGAGGAGCGCTTCGGGCTGAACCGCACCACGCCCCGCACCTTCTGGACCGACGTCGTGAAGGGCGGACTCCTGGCGCTGGTGCTCGGCAGCCCGCCCCTCGCCGCCGTCCTCTGGCTCTTCGCCGCGGCCGGCGCCCGCGCCTGGCTCTGGTGCTGGCTCGCGAGCGCGCTCTACCTGATCGGCGTGCAGGTGATCGCGCCGAGCTGCATCCTGCCGCTCTTCAACCGCTTCACGCCGCTTCCCGAGGGCCGGCTGCGCGAGGCGATCCTCGCCTACGCGCGCGCGGTCGGCTTCCCGCTCGAGGACGTGTTCGTGATCGACGGCTCACGCCGCTCGACCAGGGGGAACGCGTTCTTCACCGGCTTCGGGCGGCACAAGCGCGTCGCCCTCTTCGACACGCTGATCGAGCGGCTCGAGCCCGACGAGCTGGTCGCCGTGCTGGCGCACGAGGTCGGGCACTACCGGCGCGGGCACGTCGTGATCGGCCTCGGGCTCGCGATCGTGCAGCTCGGGCTCGTGTTCTGGCTGCTCTCCCTCTGCCTCGCCCGTCCCGGCCTGTTCCGAGCCTTCTTCATGCAGGAGCGTCCGATCTACGCCGGCCTCGTCTTCTGCGCGCTCCTCTTCACGCCCATCGAGCGCGCCCTCGCGGTCGTGCTCCACGCCGTCTCGCGCCGCCACGAGGTCGCCGCCGACGCCTTCGCCGTCGCCACGACCGGCACGGGCGAGCGGCTGGCGAGCGCGCTCAAGCGCCTCGCCGCCGATGCGCTCTCCAACCCGACCCCGCACCCGCTCCAGGTCGCCCTGCGCCACTCGCACCCGCCCGTGCTGGCACGCGTGCGCGCGCTCCAGTCTCCGCCGAGCCGCTGACCCCGTCGCGGAGGGTGGCGTCCGTCGCACCACCCTCCCGCTGGCGGCGGCTCAGGCGAGCTGCTGGACGCGCGCGAACGCGGGCCGCGCGGTGCAGCGGCCGAGCCAGCCCTGAGCGTTCCGCGCACGCGAGAGATCGAGGCCCGCGAGCGGCGCCCAGGAGAGCACCGAGGCGGCGTTCAGGTCGGCGACCGTGAAGGCGCTCCCGAGGAGGTAGTCCCTGCCGGCGAGCGCGCCGTCGAGCACGCCGAGCGGCTGCTTGAAGCGCTCGGCCGCATCGTCGGCCTTCTTCGGGTCGCGCTGGGCCTCGGGGTAGAACATGCGATGGAGGAGCGTGGTGAGCAGCGGCTCCTCGAGCTCGGTCATCGACCACAGGCTCCACTGGAAGGCGCGTCCCTCGTCCTCGACCCGCTTCGGCCAGAGGCCCTTGTCGTACTTCCGCGCCAGGTAGAGGTTGATCGCCAGGGACTCCCAGAGGACCAGGTCGCCGTCCTGCAGCACCGGGATGTGCCCGTTCGGGTTGAGGCGCAGGAACTCCGGCTTGCGCGTGTCGTTCACGAAGCTGACCTTCACGTGCTCGTACGGAAGCCCGAGCTCCTCGAGCATCCAGAGCGGGCGCATCGCGCGCGAACGGGAAATGCCGTACAGCTTGATCATCGTGGCCCTCCTTTGGGATTTAGGACCGGGAACGTAGCCCAGGGGCTCCGCCAAGGGAACGGGGTGGCGTCGCACCGATGAGCGCCGAGCCGCGGCTGCACGTCGAGGTCGAGGGCAGCGGGCCCGTCGTCGTCCTCGCGCACGGCTTCGGCGGCAGCGCGCGCAACTTCCTGCCCCAGGCGCGGGGGCTCAGGGACCGGTACCGGATCGTCCGCTTCGACGCGCGCGGGCACGCGCGCAGCGAGGCGCCGGCGGAGGCGTCCGCGTACACGCCGGAAGCGTTCGTGGCGGACCTCGGCCGGGTCCTGGACCAGGTGGGGGCGAGGGCGGCGGTCGTGGGCGGTCTCTCGATGGGCGCCGGTACCGCCCTCCGCTTCGCACTCGCCCACCCCGGGCGGGTCCAGGGACTCGTGCTCGCCGGCTTCCCGCCCGGCGCCGGGGCGCCCGGCACCTTCTCCGCCATCGCCGCGGACTTCGCCGACGCGATCGAGCGGGAGGGCCTGGAGGCGGCGGGCGCGCGCTTCGTCTGGGGCGCCGCCTCGGGCCTCGATCCGGCGGGCGCGCGCCTGGTGCGCCGCGGCTTCCTCGAGCACCCACCCCACGGCCTCGCCCACACCCTCCGCGGCGTGCTCGCCGCCGAGCCCTCGCTCGCCGAGATCGCCCCGCGGCTCGCCGGGCTCGCGCGACCCGCGCTGGTGATCGTCGGGGCACGCGACCGGCTGTCGCTCCCCCCGAGCCGCGCGCTCGCGGCGGCGCTGCCTCAGGCGAAGCTCGTCGTCGTCGAGGACGCCGGGCACGTCGTGAACCTGGCGCAGCCGGCGGCGTTCAACCGGGCGCTGGAGGAGTTCCTCGCCGCGGCGGCCGGCGGCGCTTGAACGCCGGTCGCTGCCCGGTCCTCAGGCAATCCTGCTCCAGAGCGTCACCTCGAGTGGCTCTGCCAGCAGACCCTCGGCCTGCCTGAGCCAGTTCTTGATTTGCGGCGTCTCGAAGTGCGCCTCGAGCGCCGCCTCGCTCGTCCAGTTCTCGTGGAAGAGAAACTGCGAGTGGTCGGCGGCGCCCTGGTGCATGTCGAAATTGATGCAGCCGTTCTCGGCGCGGGTTGGCGCCAGGAGCTTGAGCAGCTCCTCCTTGACCCGCTGCACCTCGCCCGTCTTCGCCTTGATCCGAGCGATGACGGTCACCTTACCCTCTGCCATTCGCGTCCTCCTTCCGGGTTGGGATCACTTGAGCGCCGCGCCGGCGCCCACCACCTCCAGGGCACGGAGGAAGATCTGCTCCCGGATCTCGACGAACTCGTCCCACCGCGCCGTGAGCACGTAGGCGATCAGCTCGAGCTCGAGCGCCTGCGGCCCCATGCGGACGAAGCGTGCGCGCGCGGAGTCGGCGTGGACCTTGGGATGTGAGACGACCATCTCCCGCAGCGCGGCGAGCACCTGTCGCACCCGTTCCGCGCTCGTGCCCTGCGGCAGGGTGACCGTGGCGCGCACGGGGATGCGGTCGCGCTGGCTCAGGTTCTCGAGCGCGAGCGTCGAGAACTGCGCGTTCGGGATGGTGACCAGCGTGCGGTCCACGGTGCGCACCCGGGTCGAGCGGAGCCCGATGTCCTCGACCGTGCCGACCGTGTCGCCGAAGCGGCACACGTCGCCCACCCGCACCGGCTGATCCGCGACCAGGCTCACGCTGCCGAAGAGGTTCTCGACCGTCTTCTGCGCCGCCAGCGCCACCGCCAGCCCGCCGACGCCGAGGCCCGCGATGAGGCCGGTCACGTTGAACCCGAAGTTCTGCAGCGCCGCGATGAACGCGACCACCGCGACGAACACCTTGAGCGTGCGGCGGCCGAGCGGGACGGTCGCCACCGCCCGGACGTGCCGGGACTCGTCGAGCCGTCGCTCGAAGCGCGCCATGAGGACGTCGAGGCCGCGCAGGACGAGCCACGTGGCCGCGACGATCGCGAGCGCCTTCTCGGCGGCGACGAGGAAGCGCTGGACCGGCACCGCGAGCGCCAGGAAGCGGAGGCCCGCGGCGAAGACCGCGAGACCGATCGCGAAGCGCAGCGGCCCGCTCGCGTGCTCGGCGAGCCGCGCGTCGAGGGTGGGACGGGCGGCCAGCAGGCGCCGCGCGAGGCCGAGGGCCAGCTGCCCGAGGAGCTTCGCCGCGAGCCACGCCGCGGCGACCAGGAGCGTGAGGCCGATCCACTGCCAGAGCCGGATCTGGAGGAAGCGCAGCTGGAAGAACGGGGCCGGCAGCACGTTCGCCAGCGGACCCCAGCCGAACTCTTCGTAGAGCGCGGGGATCGCGCCGACGGTGCTGGCGGCGATCTTCCACACCGGGACGCCGCCCGGCTGCGACACGCGCTCGATCAGGACTTCGACCGGGCCGGTGGCCGTCTCGATCGTGCCGAGCGAGTCGCGCAGCGCGGGGAGGCCGTCCTCGGGGTCGCCCTCGGGCTGATCGCTCAGGCGATCGAGGTCCACCCACAGCGCGCGGTCGAGGACGGTCTCGAGCTCGCGCGCCAGCTCGGGGCCCCGCTGCGCCCGGACGGCCTGCGGGAGCTGGCGGAGGTTCAGGTACTCGGCCGCGCGCGCGTAGTGTCCCTCGCGGCAGGCGGCGAGGAAGCGGGCCATCGCGCCGCGCGGCACCTCCGGTCCGAGCGCGGTGGCGGGCCTGCTCGGCTCGCCCCCGGGCGCCGGCGCCTCGGAGCGCGTCGCCGCCGGGGCCGAGAGGGTGAGCGCGAGCAGGAGCAGCAGACGCAGCGTCATCGCCGCTCAGCGTCCCTTGAACGCCGGCGGCCGCTTCTCCATGAACGAGCGGATGCCCTCGCGCATGTCCTCGCTCTGCGCGACCAGCGCCTGCGTGAAGGCCTCCTCGGCGAAGAGCGTGTCCAGGTCGGCCTGGAGCGAGCGGTTGAGCAGCCGCTTCGAGAGCCCGAGCGCGAAGGTCGGGCCCTGGGCGAGGCGCTCGCCCCACGCGCGGCACACGGCCTCGAGCTCCGCCGCCGGCACCACCTTGTTCACCAGGCCGAGGCGCTCGGCGTCGGCAGCCGAGAGCTCGTCGCCGAAGAAGACGAGCTCCTTCGCCTTGTGGAGACCCACGTGGCGCGGGAGGAGGAAGCCGCCGCCCGCGTCGAGCGCGATGCCGCGGCGGACGAAGACCTCGATGAAGCGCGCCTCGTCGGCCGCGACCACCAGGTCGCAGGCGTAGGCGAGGTGCGCGCCCAGCCCGGCGGCGACGCCGTTCACGCCCGCGACGATCGGCTTCTCGAGCTCCCAGAGGGCGCGGATCACGCGCTGGCTCGGGCGCATGGCGTCGCGCGTGGCCCCGGGATCCGCGGGCGCCGCCGCGCCCGTCGCCGCGCGCGAGCCGGAGAGGTCGGCGCCGGTGCAGAAGCCCTTACCCGTCCCGGTGAGCACGACGGCCCGGATCGCCGCGTCCTCGGCCGAGCGCGCGAGCGCGTCCAGGTAGAGCTGACGCATCTCGGCGTTCATCGCGTTGCGCGCCTCCGGGCGGTTGAGGACGATCCAGCCGACGCCGTTCTCGACCCGGAAGAGGAGCGGCTCCGCCATCGTCACACCTGCAGGTTGAACGCCCGGGCGGCGTTGTCGTGGAGGAAGCGCTGCCTCACGTCCGCCGAGAGCCCGAGCGCGTCCACCTCGCCCAGCACGCGCTCCCACTGGAGCAGCGGATAGTCGGTGGCGAAGCAGACCTTGTCCTTGCCGAAGGTCCGGAGGAAGTGGACGAAGGCCGGCGGGTAGTGCTTCGGCACGTGCGCGGAGGTGTCGATCCACACGTTCTTGTGCTTCCAGGCGACCGCGATCATCTCCTCGGTCCACGGCCAGCCGATGTGGCCGCACACGATGCGCAGCTCGGGGAAGTCGAGCGCCACCTCGTCGATGTAGAGCGGGCGGCCGGTCTCCGAGGGATAGAGCGGCCCCGTGTGGCCGACCTGGGTCTGGAAGGCGACGCCCAGCTCGGCCGCCTTGGCGTAGAGCGGGTAGTAGGCGCGATCGGTGGGCGGCTTCCGCCACATGAAGGGCTCGATGCGGAGCGCCACGAAGCCGCGGTCGCGCACGTAGTGCTCGAGCTCGCGGACGGCCTGCATGATGTGGACGGGGCTCGCGTGGTACTGGCCGAAGATGCGCCCGGGGTGGCGCTCCTGCGCCTTCGCGACCGCCCCGTTGTCGCCCGCCATGAGCGCGGTGCGCACGCCGGCGCGGTCCATGGCGTCGATCATCTTCGCCAGGTCGGTGCCGTGGTGGAAGACCTCGAGCATGCCGTAGTTGCGGAAGACGTTCTCACCCTCGGGGTTCGTGCCGGGCGGCGTCCCCGAGATGTGCTGCGTCCACACGTCGACGATCGGGATGGCGTCGGCCATCACGTCCCGCGCGGGAGACCGAGCACGCGCTGCGCGATCACGTTGCGCTGCACCTCGGAGGTCCCGGCGTAGATGGTCGCGGCACGCGACCAGAGGTACTCGTACTCCCAGCGCCCGCCGTCGATCGCCTGCCGGGAGCCGCGCGCGAGCGCGCCGTACGGCCCCTCCATTTCGAGCGCGAGCTCCTTCATGCGCACGTCGGTCTCGCTCCACACGAGCTTCAGATACGACCCCTCCGGGCCCGGGTGCCCCTCGCGCATGAGGTCCGTCACCTGCTTGTAGGCGAGCAGGCGGAGGATCTCGGTCTCGATGAAGCTCTGCGCGAGACGCTGGCGCCAGCGCGCGTCGCGCGCGGTCCCCAGGCGGTGAGCGAGGTCGAGCACGTCGCGCATCTCGCCCGCCAGGCGGGCGTGGGGCGCCGAGCCGCCGCGCTCGTGGGCGAGGGTCGTGATCGCGATCTGCCAGCCCTGGTTCAGCTCGCCCACCATGTGCTCGCGCGGCACGCGCACGTCGTCGAAGAAGACCTCGTTGAACCAGGCGACCCCCGTCATCTCGATCAGCGGGCGGATGGTGATCCCCGGGCTCTTCATGTCGACCAGCAGGAAGCTGAGCCCCTTGTGCTTCGGGGCGTGCACGTCGGTGCGCACGACCAGGATGCACCAGTCGGCGAAGCGCGCGTAGCTGGTCCAGATCTTCTGCCCGGTCACGTGGAAGACTTGGCCGCGGAGCTCCGCCCGCGTGCGGCACGCGGCCAGGTCGGAGCCGGCGTTCGGCTCCGAGAAGCCCTGGCACCACACCTCCTCGCCGGTCAGGATGCGGCGGAGAAAGCGGCGCTTCTGCTGCTCGGTGCCGTGCTGGATGAGGGTCGGCCCGACGAGCGCCGGTCCCACCCCGATGTCGATCATGCTGGGGGCGCCCGTGCGCGTGTACTCCTCGGCGAACAGGAACTGCTCGATCGGCGTGGCGCCCCGGCCCCCGTACTCGCGCGGCCAGTGCAGCCCGGCCCAGCCCCCCTCGTGCAGCCTCCCCTGCCACCAGCGCGCGAAGCGCACCTTCTCCGCCGGCTCCTCGGGCTTGCGGTACGCGGGCGTGCCCCAGCCCGCGGGAAGGTTCGCGACCAGCCAGTCGTGCACCTCGCGCTGGAAACGCGCCTCGGCTGGGCTCAGGCGGAAGTCCATCCCGCTCCGTTCTCCGCGAAGAGGACGGGACGCGTCAAGCGTCCGGGCGCGGCTACGCCGAAGCGTCGGTGCTCAGGGGGCACCGTCGGGAGCCGGATGCCGCGTGACACTGGTGCCGAGGGCCGGAGAGGGCTCGGCGGGGAGCCTCCTCTGTCGGGGAAGGCAACCGGAGGCGTCGAGCGTCCGGAGGGCGCAAGCGCGCGGGCCGGACCGCCGGCACGCGCCCGTCAGCGAGCGCTGCCCCCGAAGTAGTTGACGCCGAACTTGAGCGGGATCACCGGGTTCGGGCAACTCACCAACGCCGGCTCCTCGCGAACTTCGAAGAACGGGGCCGGCTCCCAGTCGGTGAAGCTCTTGCTGACGAGCAGGGCGAGGCCGACGGGCATCTCCGCGAACCCGCTCCACATGCGGAAGACGCCCGTGACGGCGCTGAGCGGCAAGAACCAGCCCACGCCGCCGAGCAGCTCGAGGGCGGCGGTGGCGGGCCAGGGATAGCCGGCCGCCCTGGCATTGACCTCGAGCGCCTGCACGGTGACGACGGGACTCAGCGCAACGTCGAGGGGTCCGAGGAGGACGTTGGAGACCGCGCGTCGCAACGTCGCCGTCCTGTCGCCCTCGGCGTACGCCGGCCGCGGCCCGCGCGCAGCGACAGCAACCACCAGGAGCCCGACGAGGTACCACCTTCCGCGTACCTGCATGACAGCCCTCCTCATTTCCCGAAGCGAGACAGCGTCTGATAGTCGAAGAACCCCGGATCGAGCGGCACCCGCCGATCGCTCGGCGGATCCGTCCCCGGCCCGTTCATGCCCGCCGCGGTGGCGCGGTCCTGCTTGATGTTCTCGGCCAGCTGGAAGGCCATCGTGGCGCCCCACCAGCGCTCGTGCTCGTTGAAGGGGAAGGTCGCGTAGCCGAGGACCTGGAGCGTGTTCAGGAGATCGCCCCGCCACGAGAACTTGCGGTTCCAGGCGCCCGCCCAGGTCGTATCGTCGATCCACAGCTCCATCTTGCCGTAGAGGTAGTACTTGTCCTTGGGCACGCCCTCCAGGATCCAGAACTTCCGCTTCGCGACCGCGGCCGCGACGGGGCCCCACGGCACGCCCTTCCAGTCCTTCACCATGTAGCCGACCGTGCGGTCGTTGTTGATGGCGTCCGTGCGCCAGCCGCCGCCGGGCAGCTCCCGGTGCTTCACCTTGCTCGCGATGCTGTCGGGGTCGATGAAGCGGAGGCCCTCCTTGTGCCCGACCACCTTCCACTCGAAGTCCTCGGGCTTGCCGTCGAAGAAGAAGCCGTCGTCCTGGCTCATGTCGGAGCCGAGGAAGCCGTCGGAGCGGTTGGCCGGGGAGATCGCGCGCACGCGGCGGAGCGCCGGCACGTAGGCCCACGACAGGTCGCGCTTGGTCGGGTCCTTGAAGCGGTAGCCGAGCGCTGCCGTCCCTTGCAGATCGGCCGGGCTGACGGTGGCGGCGAGGAACTGGAAGAGGAAGTTCTCCGGGTTCTTCGGCGGCGAGTAGTGGCGCGGCTGGCCGTCGTAGTAGAGGAAGTAGACGTCCTGCACCGACGAGCGGTCGATGCCGGTGCGGCTCACCCAGTTGAGCAGCGTCCAGTTGTGGCTGTTGCCGCCGGTGTAGTACGCGTAGTCGAGGTTCCAGAGCGCCTTGTAGCCGGCATCGGGGTCGTTCGGGTCGATGTTCGGGAAGGGCAGCCCGCGGATGTACTCGGGCCGCTTGCCCGTCGCCTTGTCGATCGGCGACTTGTGCTCGTCGAGCACGAGGTGCTCCGCGTTCCACTTGGTCGCCTCCTCGAACCCGTCGTCCCACGCCCAGCGCGTGTTCGGGAACTCGACCAGCTTGTTCATGTAGTCGCCGTTCTTGAAGTGCTTGTGGATCTCGGGCGGCAGGAGGTCCTTCACCTCGTCCGCGTTCGACCGGTCGACCATCGTCCCCGCCTCGATCGCCGCCACCGGGGCTGCCGACCCGAAGCACAGCCCGACCGCCAGCCCGAGCGTCAGACCCGCCAAGCTCGTGCGCATCGCCGATGCCCTCCTCATCGCGCGGGGATCGACATCATCCGCCCGCGGCGCCCACGCGCGCCACCCGGGCTTCCTCGGCCGCCGCTGCCTCCGCCCGGATGCGCTGCCGCTCCTCGGCGTACTTGATCGCGAAGCGCGGCTTGAAGAGCGAGACCATCGGCGGGATGAACATGAGCGCGCCCATCAGGTGGAAGCCGAGCAGCAGCACCAGCAGGAGCGCCATGTCGGCCTGGAACTTCATGGGGAAGAACACCCAGAAGATGATGCTCGCGGTGAGCGACACGCCGGTGAAGAGCACCGTCTTCCCGGTGGTCTCGAACATGCGGCGGATGGCCACGTCGAAGCCCTCGCCCGCGCACAGCTCCTCGACGATGCGCGAGAGCACGTAGTAGCCGTAGTCGATCCCGATGCCGATGCCGACCGCGGCCACCGGCAGCGAGTTGATGTTCATGTCGATGCCGAAGAGGTACATGACCGCCTCGGAGAGCGGCTGCGCGACCAGCGACGGCAGCATGACGATGAGCGCTCCCAGGAACGAGACGTAGGTGGCGTAGGAGAGGGCGAAGACGACGGCGAGGATGAGGGCCAGGTTCACGCGGTAGGACCACTCCACCTCCTCGTTGACCGCCGCGAGGATGCCGATCAGCCCGCCCGCGAGCCGGTAGCGGACGCTGGTGGCCTCCGCGCCGTGCGCCGCGATGTACTCCTTGGCGCGCGCGATCGAGTGCTCGATCGTCTCGTGGGTGTAGTCCTTGTAGAAGACCGCGATGGTCGCGTTCGTGTAGCCGATGTCGAAGAAGCGGTCCATCTCGCCGCGCCGCGTGCCCGAGGTGAGGAGGAAGAAGAGCTGGCCCACGTGGTCGTCGCGGGTGGGGAGGATCTCCCACTTGGGGTCGGCCTCGTGGAAGGTGCGGAAGATCTTCTTGAGCAGCGTGGTGACGGTGACGGTGCCGCCCACCTCGGGGCGCTCCGCCATGTAGCGCGCGAAGAGGTCGAGCTCGCTGAGCGTCGCGGCGTTCTTGATCGCGCCCTCGCGCTGCACGCACTTCTCCGCCCCGCACTGCCCCTCCTGCTCGGGGAAGCAGCGCTGGCAGTCCGGCCCCTCGCACGGCTCGCCCTTCACGGTGCAGTAGGCGTTCCCCTCCGCGATGATGACCAGCTGGCTCGCGCCGAGGAACTTCTCGTTCACCTTGCCGAAGGCGACGTTGTAGGGGTGCTTCGGGTAGAGGAGCGCCGCCCCGGGCGTGGTGTCGCCCACCTTGAGCAGGTGCTGGAAGTAGAGCCCGAAGGAGAGCAGCGAGACCAACCCCACCGCCATCGCCGGCCGCCGCCGGCCGCTCGCGAGCCAGATGAGCCCGTGCTCGATCGCGAGGTAGAGGCGGCCGAAGACGGCGCCGAAGGCGTCGGTCGCGCGGCTCAAGGCGAAGCCCACGTCGCCGTAGCCGGGCAGCGCGATCCCGAGGAGCAGGTCGGAAGCCAGCCCCCCCAGCGTCAGGCCGAGCATCGCCGTGACCGGCCAGCCCGGGATCCACTCGTACAGCCAGAGGAGCCACGCGATCGCCACCACCATCATCCACGACATGAAGCGCTCGAGCGGCGTGCGGCCCGAGACGTGCTCCTCGGCCGGCGGCGGCGTGAAGGAGAGGATGATCGGGTGGAGCGTCACCACGCTGATGAAGATCGAGATGATCCAGAACGAGCACAGGATGGCGAGCTTCTGGATGATCGGGATGCGCGCCACGAGGAGGGTCAGGATGGCGAGGCCGTCGGCCAGGATCGACACCATGGCCGGTGCGTAGATCTCGGCGTACGACTTGACGATCGCCTGATCGCGGTCGCGCAGCCGGTGGTACTCCTCGTGGTAGCGCTCCATCGACTGCACCGAGTGCGAGTGCGCGCGCGCCGTGATGAGCAGCGGGATCACCAGCACGAGCGGGTCGAGGCTGAGCGCCGGCATCCACGACACGTACTGGCTCAGCCAGTTGCAGAGCCCCCCGAAGCCGAGCCCCCAGATCGCCGAGAGCAGGCCGCTGAAGGCCGGGATCACGACCCCCTGCCAGCTCCGGAACTCGATCCACAGGATGAGCAGGATCATGACGATCGAGGCGGCGAGCACGTTCACCATCTTCGGCATGATCTCGATGAAGTAGGCGTAGAGGATCGGGAAGCCGGTCACCGAGATCGTGGTGTTCGCGTCCTCCTCCTGGCGGACGATCTCCTGGATCTTCGCCCACATGGTGGGCAGGTCGAAGTACTCCTCCCAGAAGCCGGCGACGATGAGCGTCGCCTTGTCGTCCTCCGAGACGAAGAGCCCCTTCACGCCCTCGGTCGTGTAGACCTTGAGCTTCAGGAACTCGAGGTCCTCCTTGTTCTCGGGCACGCGCGGGTACATGAGCGGCACGACCTTGATGCCCGAGCCAGCGGTGAGCGTGGTCTTGATCTTCGGGTGCGTGATCGAGAACACCTGCTCGCCGTTGACGCCCGGGATGTCGTGCAGGAGCGCCACCGTGATGCGGTCGACCTTCTGCACCGTCGCCGGGTCGTCGAAGATCGTCCCGTTCTTCACCTCGACGACGAAGAGCAGCGTGTTCGCCGTGCCGAACATGCTCCGGTACTGGTTGTAGAGCTTGATGTACGGGTGACTGGGCGGGTACAGGTCGCGGAAGTCGGTGAAGATGTGCATCCGCACCACCATGAAGGCGGCGAGGACGACGGTGGCGGCCGCGACCACGAGCGAGGCGGCGAGCCGGTGGCGGAGCAGGAAGAAGAGGTACGCCTCGATGGTCTTGCGCGAGAACATGCGCGCTCAGGGCCCCGCGGCCGCGCGCCGGCCGTTGGCCGGGAGGACGATCTGACCATGGTCGATGGCGGCCATGAAGCCTCTGGCGCCGACCGCGAAGCCCGCACTCCCGCCGGGAAGCAGGCTCACGCCGCGCAGCCACACCAGCCGCTCCTCCTCGGGCAGCTCGCGCGCCGTCCAGGTCTCGCCGCCGTCGGCGGTCGTCATCAGGTTGCCCGTGTCCCCCACCACCACGCCGTACTGCCCGACCACGCTGACGTCGTAGAGGCCGGGGTTCTTGAGCGTCTCCAGGAAGCCGAGCTCCTCGACCGACCCGAGCTCCATCGCGCCGTGCTGCACCTCCCAGGTCTGCCCAGCGTCGCGCGTGCGCAGGATGAGGCCGTCGATGCCGACCACCCACCCCTTCTCGGGGGTCGAGAAGCTCACGCCGAAGAGCGTCTTCTCGGTGCCGACCTCCTGCTTCCGCCAGCTGCGGCCGCCGTCGGCGGTCGCGAGCAGCGTACCGAACTCGCCCGCGATGAAGCCGTGCTGCGCGTCGGGAAAGCTCACGGCGTAGAGCACGACGTCGTCATCGGGCACTCGGTCCGGACGGATGACTGCGAGCGAGCGGTCCTCCCAGGTGGCGCCGCCGTCGCGTGTGGTCGCGATCGCACCCCAGTCGCCCACCACCCACACCGTCCGTGCGTCGATCACCTTCAGGTTGAAGAGGTGCTTCTCGGGCGGAATGGCGCTCTTCTCGGGCTTCCAGGTCTTGCCGCCGTCGGCGGTGGCCAGGATCGTGGAGGACTTGCCGACGATCCAGCCGTGCTCGGCGTCGGCGAAGTCGACGGCGAAGAGCGGGACCTTGGTGCCGCTGGCGCGCGCCTCCCAGGTCTTGCCGGCATCCGTGGTGTGATAGATGGAGCCGAAGTTGCCGACCGCCCACGCCTCGCTCGCGCTCATCGCCTTCACGCCGTAGAGGTTGTCCTTGACGACCACGGCGCGCGCACCCGCGGGCAGGGCGAGCACGCCGGCGACGATCGAGGCGAGCGCAGCCACGTGCCGCCCGCGCCCCCCCACGGCATGGCGGATCTCACGCAATCAGCGGGTAAACACCACGGCTCGGGTCGCGGCGTCAATAGACGGGACGCGGCAGGCGTGCTTGACCAGCGTGAGAGCGCTCACCCATATCGGGGGAGAAGCCGGCGGGACGATGCGCGATGACATCCGCACCGTGAGGACGGACTGACCAGTCTCGTTCCGACGCAGCGCTCACCCCTCGCCGACCGCTGGCGGGAGACGGGCCTGTGGCGCGGGGAGACGCTCTGGGCGGCCTTCGCCGCGACCGCCGCCCGCGCCGGCGCCAGGGCTGCCGTGGTCGAGGGCGGCGCGCAGACCAGCTTCGCGGCGCTCGCCGCCGCGGCCGAGCGGCTGGCGGGCGGCCTCGCCGCGCGCGGCGTCCGCGCCGGCGACGTGGTCGCCTTCCAGCTCCCGAACTGGACCGAGACGCTGGTCGTGCTGCTCGCCGCGGCGCGTCTCGGTGCGGTCGCGAACCCCGTCCTGCCCATCTACCGGCGGCGAGAGCTCGGCTTCATCCTCGCCGAGGCGGGGGCCCGCGTCCTCTTCATCCCCGGCCGCTACCGGGACTGCGACCACCGAGCGCTGGTGCGCGAGCTGCGGCCCGCGCTGCCCGCCCTCGAGCACGTGGTCGTGGTGCGCGACGAGCCGGCGGACGGCGCGCTCGCGTACGCCGAGGTCGCCGCGACCACGCCCGCTCCGCCCGCCGCCGACGCGGGCGCGATCGCGCTCCTCATCTACACCTCGGGCAGCACCGCCGACGCCAAGGGGGTGCTCCACTCCCACGACACGCTGCTCGCCGAGGCGCGCAGCCTGGGCCCCGTGCACGGCATCTCCGCCGCCGACACGGTGCTCATGCCGTCCCCGCTCACGCACATCTCCGGGATCGTGCACGCGCTCCTCGTGCCCGCGGTCTTCGGCACGACCGCGGTGCTCATGGACCGCTGGGAGGCCGGCGCCGCCCGCGCGCTGATCGCGGCCGCGCGCGTCACCTACATGGTGGGCGCGCCGACCTTCCTGCGCGACCTGGCGGCAGGCACGCCCGGCGCGCCCGCGCACCTCCGCCTCTTCTCCTGCGGCGGCGCCGACGTCGATCCGGCGCTCGTGCGCGAGGCGGCGGCGCGCCTCGGCTGCGTCGCCAAGCGCGTCTACGGCTCGACCGAGTTCCCCACCGTGACCACGACCGGCCCCGACGACCCGCCCGAGCGCCGCATCGACAGCGAGGGACACGCCATCGGCGCGAACGAGGTCCGCCTGGTCGACGAGGAGGGCGCCGCGGTCGCTCCCGGGCGCGAGGGCGAGATCCTGGCGCGCGGCCCCGAGTGCTTCCTCGGCTACCGCAACCCCGCGTTGAACGGCGACGCTTTCACGGCCGACGGCTGGTTCCGCACCGGCGACCTCGGCACGCTCGACGCCGAGGGCTACCTCCGCATCACCGGGCGGCGGAAGGACGTCATCATCCGCAAGGGCGAGAACATCAGCGCCCGCGAGCTGGAGGACCTGCTCGCGGCGCATCCGGCCGTCGCCGAGGTCGCGGTCGTGGGCGTGCCGGACGCCGTGGCGGGCGAGATCGCGTGCGCCGTGCTGCGTCTCCGGCCGGGCGCCCGGCCGCCGACCCTCGCCGGGCTGGCGGAGCAGCTCACGGCGCGCGGCCTCTCGCGCCGGAAGCTGCCCGAGCGCCTGGAGGTGGTGGCGGACTTCCCCCGCACGGCGAGCGGGAAGATCGTCAAGCGCACGCTGCGCGAGCAGTTGCGCGCCGCGGTTCCTCGCGCGCCCTCGTGAGCGTGGCCGGTGGGGCGCGCCGCTTGACGGCGCACCCCCGGGGTGCTTGCTGAAGGCCGCGATGCCCGCCGACTATCGCGGCCAGGTCGTCATCGTGACCGGCGCGTCCTCCGGCATCGGCCACGTCACCGCCCGCGCCTTCGCCGAGCGCGGCGCCGTCGTCGTCGGCGTCGCGCGGCGCGAGCCGCTGCTCCAGCAGCTCGTCACCGAGTGCCGCCGGCGCTCCCCCGCCTCCGACTACCTCGCCGGCGACCTCGGCGAGCGCCCCTTCGCCGAGCGCGTGGTCGACGAGACGGTCGCCCGCCACGGCCGCCTGGACGTGCTGGTGAACAACGCGGCCATCTCCAAGCACAAGCAGTTCTACCACATGTCCGCCGACGAGGCGGAGCTGGTGATGCGCGTCAACTTCCTCTCCTGCGTGTGGACCACGATGGCCGCCATCCCCCACATGCTCCGCCAGGGCCGCGGCACGATCGTCAACGTCTCCTCCTTCGCCGCCAAGGTCGCCCCGCCGCGCGAGGCGATGTACGCCGCCTCCAAGGCCGCCATGAACGCCTTCAGCGAGGGCCTGTGGAACGACCTCGCCGGCTCGAACATCCACGTGGCGATCGTGAACCCGGGGCCGATCGACACCGAGATCTGGTTCAAGGAGGACGAGCCGGTCTGGTACGACGGCAAGAAGTACCCGCCCGAGATCGTGACCGACGCGATCTTCGAGGCGATCGAGAAGCGCCGCTACGAGATGACCGTCCCCAAGCGGAACCCGATGCTGCTCGTGGCGCGCTTCCTCCGCCTCTTCGTGCCGTCGCTCCTGCGCTTCGGCATGGCGAAGACGGATCCGGTGCCGGCGGAGGTCGTCGAGAGAGCCCGGGCGCGAGCGCAGAAGGGGAAGCGCCTCGGGGACCTGAGCGAGAGCTCCGGGTGAAGGGCGTAGCGAACGGAGGGAGCCGCGATGGAGCGAGTCGTGCGGCCGATTTTCCGCTCGAGCGGCTCGCGGGCGTGAGCGCGCGGCGAGAGCGCCGGTGGGGTCTCATCGGGGGCGTCGTCGGGTCCCTCGCGGGCGTCGGCAGCTTCCTGGTCGGGTGGCTCGTGCAGGGAGAGCCCCTGCGCGACCTCTCCGGCTCGCCGTATCCGCCGTTCTTCGCCCGTCGCGCGCTGGTCGTGCTCGACTACTACTTCCTCGCCCTGGTGCTGGTCGGCCTGGCCTTCCTGTGCGGCGGCCTCGTCGCCCTGCGCTGGGGACGCTACCCGCGGACGGACGGCTCGGGCGCGACGCTCGTGGGTACGGTCCTCTGCGCACTCGGCGGCGTGGTCCTCTTCATGCGCCTCTGGGCCGCCCTCCACGGCTGAGCTGCGCCGCGCGCGGGACGCCGGCGTCCCGGCAGACCCGCACCCGCTCCCAGCGCCGGAGCTCCACCTGCCCGGGCGGCGCGCCGCGCGGCTTGGTCACGTCCGCCACGCGGCAGAGGTGGACGTCGACCCGGCGCGCGGCGCGCGCCTTCGAGTGCCAGGCGGCCAGCTCGGCGGCGCGCTCGAGGACCGCGCGCGGGAGGGTATCGAGCTTCTCCGGGTTGCGGACGACGATATGGCTCCCCGGCACGCCCCCCGCCACGTGCAGCCAGAAGTCCCCGGGCGCCGCCAGCGCGAAGGTGAGCTCGTCGTTCTCGGCGTCGCCCTTGCCGATCAGGACCTCGTACCCCTCGACGACGACGGTCCTGTACCGCCGCCCCTTGCTCGCCACTCCACGAGTGTAGCGGACGCCGCGCCGGAGAGAAGGCCCGGCCGATTGACCCTGCCCCTCCGAAGGGGCTTAGCTAGTCGTCGAGGGGCGCACGAACCGGGAGGTGAGACCATGGCCAACACGCTGACCGTCATCGACAACCGGAGCGGAAAGAAGCTCGAGCTGCCGATCGAGCACGGCGCCATCCGGGCCGTCGAGCTCGGGCGGCTCGGGATCGTCAGCTACGACCCCGCGCTCCTCAACACGGCCGCCTGCAAGAGCAAGATCAGCTACATCGACGGCGAGCGCGGCATCCTCCGCTACCGCGGCTACCCGATCGAGGAGCTGGCCGAGAAGAGCAGCTTCCTCGAGACCGCCTACCTGATCGTCAAGGGCGAGCTGCCCACCGCCTCGCACTTCCGCATGTGGCAGCGCAACATCAAGATGCACACCCTGGTGCACGAGAACCTGAAGCAGTTCATCCAGGGCTTCCGCTACGACGCCCATCCGATGGGCATCCTGATCGGCACGGTCGGCGCGCTCTCCACCTTCTACCCCGAGGCGAAGAACGTCATGGACCTCGAGTCGCGGCGGGTGCAGACGCGGCGGCTGATCGGCAAGATGCCGACCATCGCAGCCTTCGCTTACCGCCACAGCCGCGGCCTCCCCTACATCTACCCGGACAACGACCTCTCCTACACCGGTAACTTCCTCTCCATGATGTTCAAGATGACCGAGCTCAAGTACAAGCCCGACCCCGTCCTGGAGGGCGCGCTCGACGTGCTCTTCATCCTGCACGCGGACCACGAGCAGAACTGCTCCTCGACGACGATGCGGGCCATCGGCAGCGCCCACTCCGACCCCTACGCGGCGGTGGCCGGCGCCGCGGCGGCGCTCGGCGGCCCGCGTCACGGCTCGGCCAACGAGGAGGTCGTGCGCATGCTGCACGAGATCGGCTCCGCCGACCGCATCCCGGCGCTCATCAAGCGCGTCAAGGCCGGCGAGCTGCGCCTGACCGGCTTCGGCCACCGCGTCTACAAGAACTACGACCCGCGCGCGAAGATCATCAAGCGGATCGCCTACGAGGTGTTCGAGGTGACCGGGAAGAACCCGCTCATCGACATCGCGCTGGAGCTCGAGCACATCGCGTTGCAGGACGACTACTTCGTGACGCGCCGGCTCTACCCCAACGTCGACTTCTACTCGGGTATCATCTACGAGGCGATGGGGCTCCCGGTCGCGATGTTCCCGGTCCTGTTCGCCATCGCGCGCACGGCGGGCTGGATGGCGCAGTGGGCCGAGATGCTGCTCGACGAGGAGCAGAAGATCACGCGCCCGAAGCAGCTCTACGTCGGCTCCGACGAGCGGCCGTACGTGCCGCTCGACCAGCGCCGCGACGGCGGCGCGACCGAGACCGAGGTCTCGGGGCCGCTGTAGGCCTCTACGCCCGCAGGACGAGGGCCTGCGCGGGCGCGAGCACGCCCGCGTACGGCCGGTCCTCGCCCGTGCCGTCGCTCGCGATCTCGACGCGGCCGTGCGCGGCGACCGGGAGCCGCTCGCCGGTGAAGTTCACGAGCACGATCCGCCGCTCCGTCCCGGCGGCGCGCTCGTAGGCGAGCACGCCCGCCGGCGCCTCGAGCAGGCGGCAGCTGCCGGCGTGAAACGCGGCCGAGGCGCGGCGGAGCGCGAGCAGCCGGCGGTAGAGATGGAGGATCGAGCCCGGGTCCGCGCGCAGCCGCTCGACGTTCCACCGCTCGGGCTCGGGCGGCCACGGGAGCCACGGCGGGGCGGGCCAGCCGTGTGCCGGGCTCGCGTCCCATGGGATCGGCGCCCGGCAGCCGTCGCGAGCGCCGGGGTCGACGGCACGCTCGGGCGGGACGACGGCGTCCTCGAGCCCGAGCTCCTCGCCCTGATAGAGGAACGGGGTCCCGCGGAGCGTCAGGAGGAGGACGGCGGCCGCGCGCGCCGCGGCCTCCGAGCCAAAGCGCGTCCGGTGTCGCGGCACGTCGTGGTTGGAGAGGACCCAGGTCGGCCACGCATCGATCGGATCGAGACGCGCGGCGACGTCCGCGATGCGCTCGCGCCAGGCGCCGGCGTCCCAGGCGGTGAGGACGGCCGCGGGCAGCTCGAAGAGGAGATGCAGCTCGTCACCGCGGCCAAAGTACCGGGCGTGCGTGCGCGCCATGAGCAGCCACACCTCGCCCACCAGCACGCGGTCGCCCGGATAGGCGTCGACGAGACGGCGGAGGGCGCGGAGGATCTCGTGCGTCGACTCCTCGTCGTTCAGCGCCGACTGCGGGACGGCCGCCAGCTCGGGCGCGAGGTCGGGCAGCCGCGGATCCTTGCCGAGCCCGTGAACGACGTCGACCCGGAAGCCGTCGACGCCGCGGTCGAGCCAGAAGCGGAGGACGTCGTGCATGGCGCGCCGCACGTCGGGGTTCGACCAGTCCAGGTCGGGCTGCTCGGGAAGGAAGAGATGGAGGTAGTACTGCCCCGTCGCGGCGTCGAACGTCCACGCCGGCGTGCCGCGGGGAAAGGCGGCGAGCCAGTTGTTCGGCGGGCCCCGGCCGGGGCCCGGGTCGCGCCAGACGTACCACGCGCGCCGGGGGCTCTCGCGCGAGGCGCGCGCTGCGCGGAACCAGGGATGCTGGTCGGAGGTGTGGTTCGGGACCCAGTCGAGCAGGACGCGGATGCCGCGGGCATGCGCCTCGGCCACGAGCCGGTCGAAGTCGGCGAGGGTCCCGAAGAGGGGATCGACGTCGCAGTAGTCCGCGACGTCGTACCCGAAGTCCTTCATGGGGGAGCGGAAGATCGGCGAGAGCCACACGGCGTCCACGCCGAGCCAGGCGAGATGGTCGAGCCGGCGCCGGATGCCCTCGAGGTCGCCCACGCCGTCGCCGGTCGCGTCGGCGAAGGAGCGCGGATAGATCTGGTAGACGACCGCCGTCTGCCACCACCGCACCGGCCGATGATGGCACGCGCGCCGAGCGCTGCAAGGGACAGCTTCGCTCAGCGCCGCGCCGCGGCCAGCGTGCGGTGGATCACCTGGGCGAGGCGCTCGATGCCGACGGGCTTCTGGAGCCGGTGCGCGACCCCGGCCAGCCGGCTGTCCTCGGCGTCGATCGGATAGCCGGAGAGCGCGATGACGGGGGCCCGGCCCTGCCTGGCCAGCGCCGAGCAGAGATGCGCACCGCCCACGCCCGGCAGCACCAGGTCGGTGAGCACCAGGGCGATCTCGTCGCCGTGGCGCACCCACAGCTCCCAGGCCTGCTCCGCGCACTCCGCTACGAGGACGCGATAGCCGAGCGATCGGAGCGCGTCGGCGCTCGCGACCCGTGCGGCCGCGTCGTCCTCGACGAGGAGGATCAGCTCTCCCCAGCCGGTCGGCAGCGTCGAGCCGGCATCGTCGTCGAGATCGGTCGCCTTCGGCGCTCGCCGCGTCCCCACCCGCGCACCAGCGAGCGGCAGGTAGACGGTGAAGGTCGTTCCCCGGCCGACCTCGCTGGTCACGTCGATGGAGCCTCCGTGCTGCTTCACGATGCCATGGACCTGCGCCAGCCCGAGCCCCGTTCCCCTCCCGGCCTTGGTGGAGAAGAAGGGCTCGAAGAGGCGCCGCTGGACGGCGGGGGACATGCCGAAGCCGGTGTCCGCTACCGAGAGCGCGGCCCATTCGCCGGGCGTCATGCCCGCAACCGGCGGGGGTTCGCCCTCCTTCAGCGTACGGCGGGAGAGCTCGATCCGAAGACGTCCGCCGCCCGGCATGGCGTCGCGCGCGTTGAGAGCGAGGTTGGCCACCACCTGCTCGACCTGGACCGGATCGACCTCAGCCAGGCACTCCGTCGGGAGCGCGGTGCTCACGACGACGTTCTCGGGGATGGTCCGCTCGAGCAGGTCCATGGTCTCCCTCACGCACGCAGCGAGATCGACCCGCTGGCGACGCGTGGGCGCGCGGCGGGCGAAGTCCAGGACCTGGCGGACCAGGCGTCCGCCGCGACGGGCCTGGTCCGCAATGCCCCGGAGCTTCACGCGCACGTCATCGCGGAGCGTGTGATCCTTGCGGAGCAGGTCGGCGTGGGCCAGCACCACCGAGAGGACGTTGTTGAAATCGTGCGCGATGCCGGCGGCGAGCTGCCCGGTGGCGGCGAGCCGCGCCTGCTGCTCCGCCCTCTCCCGGGCTGCGCACTCGGCGGTCACCTCCCGCAGCAGCAGGAGGTGGCCGTCGCTCTCGATGGAGCTGACGCGCAGATCGAACACGCGCGGCCGCGGCGCCTCGAGCGTCACCTCGTAGGCGACGCCCTCGGCGCCGGTGATCGGGCTCAGGCGTACCGAGCGCCCGGCGCACGCCAGCGTGTCCTGGAGCCGGCGCCCCAGGATCTCGTCCCCGCCGTCGCCGAGGATCGTCCGGGCGACCTCGTTGACCAGGACGACGCTGCCCGTCCGGTCGGTGGCCACCAGGCCATCGGCCGTGCCCCGCAGAATCACGGCCACGAGCTCTCGCTCGGCCTCGAGGGCCCGCTCGACCTCCTTGCGGTCGCTCACGTCCCGGACGAGCCAGCACAGACCGGCGGGCCGGCCCTCGCCGTCGAGGACGGCCGACGCGGCGACTTCGGCCGGGAACGGTGCGGCGCCCGCGCGAACGAGCGGCGTCTCCCACGTCTCGACCTCGCGCGCGCCGCGCCGCAGGAGCCGGTGCAGATGGCTCAGGAAGCTCGGCCGGGCCTCCCTCGGAAAGAGGACGACGAGTGGCTTGCGCCGCAGCGACTCGCGGCGGTGGTTGAACAGCAGCTCCGCCGTCCGGTTCATCTCCTGGATGATTCCGAAAGCGTCCGTCACGACGTACCCGCAGGGTGCGAACTCGAAGAGCCCCTGGTAGCGCCGGCGCTCGTCTTCCAGCGCCCGCTGCGCCGCCAGGAGATCCTCGTTCTGTTGACGCAGCTCCTTCTCGGCGACGCGCAGGGACTCGAGCGCGCTCTGCAGCGCTTCGACGGGTTTCTCTCTCGCGATGTCAGGCGATGGGTCTCGCCTGTCCGCCCGCCCGGCGAGCTTCTCTCTCTGCTCGCGCAGGACCTCGAGCTGGTCGGCCGAGCGGTCGGGGGACGTGCCTTCGGTGTGCTTCACTGGCGGCTCATCGGGGGCAGGCAGCGCGCGACCGCGTGCTCAGCTCAGAGCGCCCGCGCGGGCGACCGCATCGTGCCGAGCCGCCGAGCGGGGGCGCGCCTGCGCGCGGACCATCGCCCGCAGCTGCTCGATGTGGAGCGGGCTACCGAGCACGGCGAGCGCGCCGAGCTCTCTGGCGCGCGTGTGCTCCACCCCGTCCGGAGCGCGGCTGATGACGATGCAGGGGATGTCCCAGCGAAAGCGATGGAGGATCTCGAGCACCTCGCTGGCGGAGAAGACGGGCAGGCCGGCAGCGACGACGAGGACGAGGACACGTCGGGGGCCATCCACGCGGGCCATCTGGGAGCCGGCGCGCAGCAGGAGGTCGGTGCCATCGGCGGCCTCCTCCACCGCGTGCCCGTCTGCGCGCAGCGCGCGGGCGATGGCGGTACGCAGCTCTGCGTCCGGCTCGGCCAGCAAGATGCGCGCGTGCACGCTCATGACGTCGCCGAGGACTCGCGCATGCTCCCCCTCCTTCTGCTCCGCCGCTCCGCGCGACGAGCACGTTCACGCCATGCATCGGGCATCACACTCCGCCCGCGCGCCGGTGCTCGTCCCCCTTCTCGCTCACCGGCGACCAGAGCGCCGTCGCCCGGCGCATCCCCGGAGCGCGCAGGCCGCGGCGGACACAGTCGGGCTCGAGCTCCAGCGTCTCGCAGATGCGCTCGAAGGAGAAGCACCAGGAGCGATCGTCGCTGTGGAGCCAGCGCGCGGCCTCCCGGCGCAGCTGCAGGTTGCGCCGCCCCGATCCCTCCATGCAGTAGATCTGGATTGCGTCATGCAGGATCGCCAGCGCGAGCCGGTACTCGCCGCTGAACCTGACGGGTGATGCGCGCTCATTCAGGAACTGCGACTGGAGGACGATCTCGGGTGTGAGGAGGGGCGTCATCGGCTGGTCGGTGAGGCGGGCGGCGGTCATCTGAGCGTCCTCCAGAGAGGCCCGGGCCGGCGTCCGGAGAGCGCGCGCGTCCTCGAACTCCCTCGCGGGCGACCCGAACGACCCGATGCATGCCGCTTCATTACGAACCCCGCCACGGACCTTTCGCCGCGAGACATAGCTCAAGTCGGCGAACGACAACTCCCGCATAGGGGGGAGACTCGAAACAATTTTGCGGGACAGCGATTCGTTGACGGACAGCCGGAGGCAAGAGTACACAGGTACGTATATGCCCCCGCGTGGGTATTCGCGAGCCGCGGTGTGCGCGAAGGTCGGGCTCCGGCCGCGGCAGGTCATCGACTGGGCAGAGAAGCGCGTCGTGCGGCCGGAGATCGCGGACCCCGTCGGCGCCGGGAAGCCCCGCCTGTACTCCGACGACAACCTGATCGAGTTCGTGCTGGCGAGCGAGCTGGTCGGCGTCGGGCTGACGGTCCGAGGCGCGGCGCGCTTCCTGCGTTTCCTGAGGACCCGGCCGCCCGCCTTCCTCCGCAGCATCGGTGCGCTCCGGCTGGCCCGCACGCGCGACGGCCGGCTCCACGTGACGGGCCTCAGCCCGCGCGCGGCGCGTCACTGGGAGGTCCTCGCCTCGGCGCGATGGAGCCCACGCCCTCCCGACGACGTCGTCCTGTCGGTGGTCCTGGACCTCGACGCGGCCAGGCGGCGGCTCAAGTCATGACGCGCACCTGGCCGGCTCGGTCAGTGGCGAAGCTTTGGTTGACGCTCACGGCCACCCGTCCTAGGGTGGCCGCCGGCCGGGAACAGGGGGCTCGCCGCTCTCCGCCGGCCCGGCCGGGAGGCCTGTCGTGGACGCCGCTTTCGACGTGGTCGCGCTTGCCGCGTCGGCCGGGGGACTCACCGCACTCAGCAGCGTGCTCGCCGACCTGCCGGCCGGGTTCCCGGCCGGCATCCTCGTCGTGCAGCACCTCGACCCGCGCCACCGCAGCCTCATGGCCGACATCCTGAGCCGCCGCACGCGCCTGGAGGTGAAGCAGGCCGAGGAGGGGGACTGCCTGGCCGGCGGAAGGGTGTACATCGCGCCGCCCAACCGGCACCTGCTGCTGAACGGCGACGGTAGCCTCTCCCTCACGCAGTCCGAGCTGGTGCACTTCGTGCGCCCCTCCGCCGACCTCCTGTTCGAGTCGGTGGCGGCCAGCTATAGGGACCGTGCGATCGCGGTCGTGCTCTCCGGCAGCGGCGGCGACGGCTCGATGGGGGTCAAGGCCATCAAGAAGATGGGCGGCACCGTCCTCGCGCAGGACAAGATGACGTCGGAGTTCTTCGGCATGCCCGGCGCCGCCATCGACAGCGGCAACGTCGACTTCGTCCTGCCGCTCGAGGAGATCGCGCCCGCGCTGGTGACGCTGGTGATGAAGGGGCAGGTCCAGTGATGGAAGCGGAAGACGGCCGGACGCTCGAGACGCTCCTCGAGTATCTCCGGATGAGCCGCGGATTCGACTTCACCGGGTACAAGCGGCCGAGTCTCGCGCGGCGTGTGACCAAGCGGGTACAGGCGCTCAACCTGCAGGGCTTCGGCGACTACCTCGACTACCTCGAGGTGCACCCCGAGGAGTTCGCCACGCTCTTCAACACCATGCTGATCAACGTCTCGAGCTTCTTCCGCGACGCTCCAGCATGGGAATGCCTGCGCGCCGACATGCTGCCGAAGCTGCTCGCCGCCAACCCCGCCGGACCGATCCGCGTCTGGAGCGCCGGGTGCGCCGGCGGCCAGGAGGCGTACAGCCTCGCGATCGCGTTCGCGGAGCTGCTCGGCGCCGAGGCGTTCTGCCAGCGGGTGAAGATCTTCGCCACCGACGTCGACGAGGACGCGCTCTCGCAGGCCCGCCAGGGGAGCTACAGCCTCGAGGATCTCGAGCCCGTCCCCGCCGGTCTCCGCGAGAAGTACTTCGAGCGCGCGGCGGCCCGCTACGTCTTCCGCAACGAGCTGCGCCGGGCGATCATCTTCGGACGCCTGGACCTGATCGCGGATGCGCCGATCTCGCGTCTCGACCTGCTCGCGTGCCGCAACACCCTCATCTACTTCAACCTCGAGACGCAGCGGCAGGTCCTCGACCGATTCAACTTCGCGCTCAACGAGACGGGTTTCCTCTTCCTCGGGCGGGCGGAGATGCTCCTCATGCACGCCAACCTGTTCACGCCGGTCAACCTGAGGCACCGCATCTTCGTGAGGACGCCGAAGGGCGCCCTCGCCGATCACCCGACGTTCCTCGCCCAGGCCGACGATCACGAGGCCGGGACCCGCATGTCGCACGAAGTGCGGCTGCGCGCGCTCGCGATCGATGCCATCTCGGTGGCGCAGGTGGTGGTGGACGCGAACGACACGATCGTGCTCGCCAACGAGCAGGTGCGTGCCCGCTTCGGGCTGAGCGCCAGGGAGCTCGGTCGGCCCTTGCGCGACGTGGAGCTGTGCTATCGGCCCGTCGAGCTGCGCCCGCTCCTCGAGCGGGCGCTCGCGGAGCGCCAGCCGGTCGGGGTGGCGAACGTCGAGCGGTCGGGGCCCGACGGGCAGACCCGATACTACGACGTGCTGGTCACGCCGCTGCTCGACGACGGCGCCCGGCCGCTCGGGGTGGCGATCACCTTCACGGACGTCACTCGCTACGCGCAGCTCCGCGAGGAGCTCGAGCGATCGCACTCCGAGCTGGAGACGGCCTACGAGGAGCTGCAGTCGACCAACGAGGAGCTCCAGACCACCAACGAGGAGCTGCAATCGACCGTCGAGGAGCTCGAGACGACCAACGAGGAGCTGCAGTCCTCCAACGAGGAGATGGAGACCATGAACGCGGAGCTGCAGTCGACCAACGAGGAGGTCCAGACGACGAACGACCAGCTGCGCGGCCGGACGGACGAGCTGAACCGCGTCAACATCTTCCTCGAGTCGATCGTCGCGAGCATGCAGGCGGGGGTCGTCGTTCTCGACGCGAACCTGGCCGTCGAGGTCTGGAACCGCCAGGCCGAGGACCTCTGGGGCCTGCGCGCCGACGAGGTGCGGGGGAAGCCCTTCCTGAATCTCGAGATCGGCCTGCCCGTCGAGGAGCTGAAGACGCCGCTCAGCGAGTGCCTGGCCGGGAGCAGCCCGCAGCGAGTGGTGCTCGACGGGCGCAACCGGCGCGGGAAGGCCATCCGGTGCGCCGTGGTGTGCGTCCCGCTCGCCGGGAGCGACAAGCTCGTGCGGGGCGCGATCCTGATGATGGAGCAAGGGGACTGAGGGGCCCCGGGGCCCGCGGAGGAGGGTCTCGCCGCACGCTGCCGCGAGCGCCGGTCACGCCGCGCGCCGGCCGCTCAGGTTCGCCACCGCCGTGACCAGCTCCTCGGGCGTGACCGGCTTGGGCACGTGGAGCTCGTAGCCGGCGTCGAGGGCCCGCTGGCGATCCTCCGGCGCCGCGTACGCCGTCAGCGCCACGGCCGGGATCCGTCCCCCGTGCCGGGCATCGAGCACACGCACCTTCTCGATGAGCGCGTAGCCGTCCTCCTCGGGCATGCCGATGTCGCTCACCAGAATGTCGGGCCGCTGGTGCGCGAGCGCGCCGAGCGCCTCGCGCGCCGAGGCGACCGCGGTCACGACC
>Ga0209057_1000737_pt1 | contig 28358 bp, 23 predicted proteins | sample GraSoiAngelo_146_FD_185903 | JGI IMG/M metagenome (GOLD analysis project Ga0209057, IMG submission 185903) | Grasslands soil microbial communities from the Angelo Coastal Reserve, California, USA - 14_1009_05_30cm (SPAdes) (version 2) | ecosystem: Environmental > Terrestrial > Soil > Grasslands ... | reverse complement strand
CGCTGGGGGTCTTCCTCTCCGTCGATTGGGCCTTCATGACCGACCTCATCCCGAAAGCGGAGGCCGGTCGCTACATGGGCGTGTCGAATATCGCGACCGCCAGTGCCGGGTTCATCGCCAGGCCGATCCTGGGGCCCATCATCGACGCGGTGAACAACAACCGCACCAGCACCGCCGGCTACCGGGTGATGTTCGGCATCGTGACCGCCTTCTATCTGATCGCCCTGGTGACCCTGCGACCGGTCCGCGAGATCAAAGTCGAGTAGGTCGCCGGCTCAGGCGCCCGAGTCAGTCGATGGCCGGTAGGCTGACCGCGACCTCTGTCCCTTTGCCTTCGGCGCTCTTCACGACGATCTCCCCATTGTGGGCGTCGACGATCCACTTCGCGATGGCCAGCCCGAGGCCGCTGCCGCCGTTCTCCCGGGTGCGCGCCTTGTCCGCCCGGTAGAAGCGCTCGAAGATGTGCGGCAGATCCTCCGTGGGAATACCGTCGCCGTTATCGGCCACGGTGACGCGGGCGTGGCCATCCCGTTGCGTCACGCCGACCGAGACATCGCCGCCCGATGGCGTGTGGCTGAGTGCATTGTCGATCAGGATGAGCAGCAGCTGACGAACCCGGACCAGGTCAGCCTCCACCCGAACCCCGCCATTGAGATCGGGCCGCAAGCGCACGCCCCGCTCCTCCGCCAACGGCTCGGTCTGCGTCATCAGGTCCCGGACGACGTCGTTCAGCTCGACGGGTTCGCGATCGATGCGCAGCTGTTTCGCGTCGGCGAGGGCGAGCGTCGTGAGATCTCCAACGATGCGGCTCAGCTGCTCCACCTCCTCGACGATGCTCAGGGCATAAACACGGTTTGCCCCGTTCGCCCGCCGGAGCCAGGCTTCGACGTTCGTCCGGATCAGCGTCAGCGGCGTTCGCAGCTCGTGGGACGCATCCGCCACGAACTCTCGCTGGCGCTGGAAGGCACGGCTGATCGGCCGCAGCGAACGGCTCGCCATCAGCAATGAGGCAAGGGCGCCCAGCACGATCCCAATCGCCGACGCCACCACGAGCTGCCGCACCAGGCCGGCGAGGGCATCATCGACCCAGGAGACCGGCTGCGCCACCTGCAGCACGCCGACGACCTTGTGGGTTTTGGGGTTCAGGATGGGACTGGTGTCGATCACATAAAAGTCGGTGCCATTCGAGATCCGGGTGTCCACGGATCGGCCGGCCTTGGCGGCGGCGATTGTCAGACTCGGGTTATTGAACAGCTTCTTGAGCTCGGGGCGCGGCTGGCCCTGTTCCTGGCCCTTGATGTCGAGCACGCGAATGAAGGTGTCGGCCACGCTTGGATCGAGCAGCCCCTGCCCATTGAACGTCACCGTGTCGCCGGTGACCGCGAAGTCCTTATTCGCTTGTCCGATGGCAAGCCGCAGATCGTTATCAGCTTTGGTCTGCAGCGCTTCGGAGACCGTGAAGTAGACGATCAGATCGAAACACCCGAGGATCAGGACGAGCAGGACGAAGTATTGGGCTGCCAGGCGCGCCAGCGCGCCCCGGAACATCAACCCGACAGCCGGTAGCCGACGCCATACACCGTCTGGATGAGCTTCGGGGAGCGGCCCTCGTCGATCTTGTCGCGAAGGTAGGAGATGTAGACCGCAACGCGGTTGGTGGTGCCTTCGAAGTTGTAGTCCCAGACCCGCTCGGCGATCTGTGCCTGGGTCAGCACCTGGTTGGGATGGCGCATCAAGAATTCGAGCAGTGCGAACTCGCGAGCGGTGAGCTCGATCGGCGTGTCGCCACGCCGGACCTGGTGGGTCTTGAGGTCGAGAACGAGGTCGGCCACCTGCAACCGGTTGGCGTGGCCGTTCTTCTGCTCACGGCGCATGAGCGCCCGCAGGCGGGCCAGCAGCTCCTCAAAGGCAAAGGGCTTGGGCAGGTAGTCGTCGGCGCCGGCGTCGAGGCCGGCGACCCGGTCATGGATCTGGTTGCGCGCGGTCAGCATGATGACGGGCGTCTGGATGCGGTTCTGGCGCAGCCAACGGCAGACCTCCATGCCGTCTTTCTTGGGAATCATCAGGTCGAGGATGATGGCGTCGTAGCGGGCCGTTTCGGCAAGCTCCTGAGCCCGTTCCCCGTCGAGCGCGACATCGACGGCATAGCGCTCGTCCTCCAGGAGCTGCTTGAGCAGCGTCGAGAGCTTCCGCTCGTCCTCGACAAGGAGGAGGTTCATCGGATGTCGCCTCCAGTGTAGCGGGTCGCCATTCTACTTTTGGCGACGGCCAAACCGTAGCAGGCGGTTGTTAGAGCCGAATTAACGCCGCTGCCCGGTCGGCACCCGTGAATCGGAGGCTAGCCGGCGATCGCCTGTGCCGGGTGAGCGGCCTGCGCGGCGAGGTCGGCCGCCGTCAGCAGGTGATTGCCGGAGATCCGGCTGCCGCTGTTGACGAAGCGCCCCAGGCTGTCCCGTGCTCGGCGGACGTTCCAGCCCAGGATGTCGCAGTACTCGACGAAGGTCTCGCCGGCAAAGAATCGCTCAGCCTCGGTCCGGTAGGTCTCGACACTGAGGTCCGCCACCGCCTGCCAGATCACTCTCGTCAACAGTGACTGGACCGCCTCCAGGGGGATATCTGGTTCCGCTGCGCCCTTTCTCATCCCTTCCTCCGATCGACGCCGCTGCACGGCGATTCTGCCGTGCTAATTGAATGATAGTTTCGCTACTTTAACAAGTGGTAGCAACAATGTCAACCGCGGCGCCGCGTCCGTGTTGGAGTGCGGAAAGCGCCTGCCGGCCCGGCGGTGGGGTGATGCAGCAAACCGGCATCCTTGAGCCGGGCGTCGAGGCGGGTCAGCTGCCGGCGGACGGCCGGTGGCAGCAGGGCCAGGTGGGGAATGCGCTCCAGATGCTTGGCGATCGGCCAGAGATCATCCTCCGCCGTCATCCAGCGCAGGTAGTCGAAGCGGGCCAGGTTGACGGGGCGGCCGTGGCCACGGAGGGTGCGCTCCCCGGCCAGGTTGTAATAATGCTCGAAATAGGACATGGCGAGCTCGCGGAGCGTGCGGTAGACGGGCTCGCGATAGCGCAGGCCGGTGAATTTACTGGTGGCGACGGCTCCCCACAACCCCCGGCGCCTGAAGACGGCGATCACGTGGTCCTCGTCGCGCACCGCGGTGAGGTCCATGATCAGCGGCGGGTCACCCTGCACCCGCAGCGCGGCGGCCGCCAGCACGGCGCCCTCGATGCAATTGGCGGTCCGGTCCCGTAGCACCCGGCGCGGCGAGCGGAAGGTGTCGCCGTCGGCCTCCATGTTGTACGGGATGGCGTCCAGAAACTGCTGGACCTTCGCCGGCGTGTCGAGCCGGCGACGGAAGATGACCAGCTCCGCCGGGGTTAGTGAGGCGACGGCGCGGAGCATCATCGGCTATGGCAAAATCTGTAGTTCGACGCGGCTGTGGTGAAATTGGTAAACACGCTAGGTTCAGGGCCTAGTGGGCGCAAGCCCTTGAAGGTTCAAGTCCTTTCAGCCGCATTCCTTTCCCTCGAGCGGGCGATTAGCGCCCGACCTCCGTGTACCAGTCGCTCACGTAGGCGTAGCGCTCCTCGGACTCGATGGCCGAGTCGAGGCGCACCCCATGGATCCGCCGGCTGACCGCCATCACATACCGGGGACTGTAGAGAAAGACCGCCGGCAGCTCTTTGGCAAAGTCCTCCTGGAACGTCGCGTAGGCCTTGGCGCGGGCCTTCAGGTCGAGTGTGTTGCGGCCATCCTCGAGGTCGCCATCGATGAACACGTTCTTTTTCATTCCGGCAAAGTTGAAGCCGCCCGGGTGGGCCTGCGACGAATGCCAGAAGGTGTACACGTCGGGGTCGGGACCATTGTCGAACGCCGTCAGCGTCATGTCGAAGGTGCGCGGGTTCAGGTAGTCGTGGATGAGAGACGCCGTCGTAACCGGTCGGACCTCGGCGACGATCCCGACCTGCGCCAGCTGGTCCGCCACCTTCTCGGCGACCCGTTGATAAGGCGGCACATCGCTCGAGACGGTCAGCCCGAAACTGAGGCTGGTGCTCCCCTTGGTTCGGATCCCATTGACGAGGACCCAGCCCGCATCATCTAGCAGCTTGGCGGCGCCCACCGGGTCGTGGACCGGTTGCTGGGCGGCGCTGTCGTAGGCCCAGGTGATCGACCGAGGGATCGGGCCATCGTCCGACACCGCCTGCCCGCCGAGCACGTCCCGGATGATCGACGTCCGGTCGATCGCCTTCGCGATCGCCTGTCGCACCTTGACGTCCTGAAAAAACGGCTCCTCCGTCTTCAAATTGAACAGCAGCTCGGCATATTGATAGGTAGAAGCGGTCAGCACCTTCACCTCACGGTTGGCCCGCTCCTGGGCCGCAGCCGCCGGCGTGAGATTGGCGAGGCCGCTGATCTGCCCGCGGTCGAGCGACTCCAGCGCCGCTGCCTGTGAGGGGAAGCTCCGGATCGTCATCGTGTTCAGCCAGGGCCGGCGCCAGGCAAAAGGATTGCGCTCCAATTGAATGCGATCGCCCAGGTTTGCCACCATTCGAAAGGGACCGGTCCCCACTGGGTTCAGGTTGGGCGAGGCGGAGGCGAGCTCGGCGATCGATTTGCCCGCCAGCAGATGCGAGGGAACGATGTCGAGCAGCTCGAGGTTCGCCAGGAAGCCGGCGTTGTGGCCAGGCAGCGCGAAGCGCACGTGGGATGCGTCCACGGCGGTGGCGATGATGTCTTTCCAGCTCTGGTTCAGTAGCGCCCCCGGGAACTGGGGATCCTGGACGGTTCGGACCGTGAAGACCACGTCATCAGCGGTCACCGAGATGCCGTCCGACCAGCGGGCGTTGGGCCGCAGGGTGAAGGAGTACGTCCGCCCGTCGGGGCTCACGTCCCAGCGCGCGGCCAGCCGTCCCTGGACCGCACCGGTGGGCAGCACCCGAACGAGCGGTTCGAAGAGCAGGGCGTCAAGATCGTTGGATCCCGCGGTGGCCTCACCGTACAGCGGGTTCAGCGAGCCCAACTGACCGACCACGCCTTCGACGAACGTGCCGCCGGGGCGGGGCATCTCGGGCGCCAGAACGACATTCCGAAACACCAGCGCCAGGACGCTCACCAGGACGAGCAGCGGCACGCCCGCCCCCACGGCGAGCAGCCCGCGGCGGATCAAGCTCCGGGGCTTACCCGGATATAGACGACCGAGACCATGACGAACAGGACGACCAGCCCGATCGTGGCGTAAAAGAGGTTCTTTTCCAGGCCCCGTTTGGTGCGATAGCCTCCGCCGGAATCGCCGCCGCCACCGATCGTCCCGCCCAGCCCGCTCGCCTTCGGGGTTTGGAGGAGGACGCCGAGCATAACGAGGAGCGCGAGCACGAGTTCCACGACGCCAAGAAATGTCCTCATCGCCAGGGCCGCTGAATTATACCGCCACCCCGCAACCGGCCAGTCCTCCTCTTAGCATTGACAGATACACAAATCCGTAGTAGTATCGGGAAGTGTACGGCCCGGCCCGCCTCCGGTTGCCCCTCCTCCTGGCGCTGCTGGTCGCCTCCTGTGCGCCGGGTCGTACCCCTTCCGCGGCCGTTGACCTCCCTGCCCCGCCACCCGGGCTCGCCACGCCGATCGTCAGCGGAGGCGACCAGCTGATTCCCCTGCCTGACGGCCCGAGCGCCTTTGCGGCGATCGCGGACGTGCTGCGAACCGCGCGACGTTCGATCGACCTCGAGCTCTACGAGTTCCAGCGGCTTGACCTGGCCGATATGTTGCTGGATGCCCACGACCGAGGAGTGACGGTTACGGCGATCAAGGATCCCTCCGAGCGCAGCAGCAAAAGCACCTGGGCCGAGCTCGAGCAGGGCGGTGTCCGGGTGGTGGGGTTCCCGCTCGATCGGCTGACGATCGACCACGTCAAGCTGTTAATCGCTGACGGCGTTCGCGCCGTCGTCGGCGGCATCAACTGGGGCACGCACTCGTCACTGAACCACGACGTCGACGTCCTCGTCGCGGGACCGGTGGTCGACAACCTCGAGCGGGTGTTCCGGCAGGACCTGGCGCTGACCGGCGAGCCCGTGACCATCCCGCCGCCGGCAACCGACCGGCAGGTTCGGGTGCTGGTCACCCATCCCGGAGAGGGAATCCGTGCCGCCGCCCTTGCCGCCGTAGCCGCCGCCCGCCATTCGATCGATGTGGAAATGTTCGTCCTCAGCGATCGCGTCATCCTCGACGCGCTCGTGGCCGCGGCGCGCCGTGGGGTCAGCCTGCGGGCCTTACTCGACCCGACCCAGCCGCAGAATGCCACCACCATGGCGGTGCTGCAGGCGGCCGGCGCCCTGGTGCGCTTCTATGTGCAGGCCGGTGATGAGTTACTCCATGCGAAGCTCGGGATCTTCGATCGCGGCACCGTGCTCTTCGGGAGTTGCAACTGGTCGTTCTCCGGGTTTACTCGTAACCACGAGCTCGACCTGATGGTCCACGATGTCAGGCTGGCGCGGATCTTTCTCACCCAGCTGGAGCATGACTGGGTTGCCTCAAGACCGTAGATCGTCACCGGTCATCTCATCGGGCCGTCGCAAGCCGATGAGCGGGAGCAGCGTCGGCGCGATGTCCCCCAGCTTGCCGGCCTCCCGCAGCTGCACGCCAGCCGCGCCCGCCAGGATGAACGGCACCGGGCTCGTGGTATGCGCCGTCAATGTCGCGCCGGTAGCTGCGTCGACCTTCAGTTCCGCATTGCCGTGGTCGGCGGTGACCGCGAGAATTCCCTGCTGGGCGAGAACCGTCTGGCGGATGCGCCCCAGCATCTCGTCCACAACCTCAACCGCCTCAACCGTCGCCGGAAAGATGCCCGTGTGGCCGACCATGTCGGGGTTGGCGAAGTTCACGACCAGGAACCGATAGCGGCCGCTTGCCAGCCGGTCGAGGAGCACATCCGTGACCGGGCGTGCGCTCATCGCCGGCTGTAGATCATAGGTCGCCACCTTTGGGGATGGGACCAGCAGCCGATCCTCGCCCTCAAACGGCGCCTCGCGTCCGCCATTCAGAAAGTAGGTGACATGCGCGTATTTCTCGGTTTCCGCGGTATGGAATTGCGACCAGCCGGCCCGCGAGATGACTTCGGCCAGAACCCCACTCAACGGCTCGTCGGGAAACGCGACCTCGGCCGGCAGGCCCTTCTCGTACTCGGTGAACGTCACGAAGTGAGCGAGCCCTGGACGGTGGGCGCGCGGAAAGTGGTCCCAGGTCGCATCGAGGATGGCGTGGCTGAGTTGTCGCGCCCGGTCCGGCCGAAAGTTGAAGAAAATGACACGATCGCCGTCTGCAATGGCGGGAACGGGGTCGCTGCCTGGAGGCACGATCCGGGTTGGTTTGAGGAACTCGTCGGTGGTCCCGGTCTCGTAGCTGTGCTTGATGAAGGCAAGCGGATCCGCAGCAGTCGGGCCGGTCGCCTCGACCACCGTGCGGTAGGCAAGCTCGGTACGATCCCAGCGCTTGTCGCGATCCATGGCGTAATAGCGGCCGCTCACCGAGGCGATCCGGCCCATTCCGATCCGCTGCAGCTCGGCAACCAGATGCTCCACGAACCCGGCGGCGCTGGTCGGCGGTTCGTCGCGGCCATCGGTGAAGGCGTGGACGTAGACCCGTTTCACGCCCAGCTGCTTCGCCATCTCCACCAGTGCGATCAGGTGCGTCAAGGAGCTATGCACGCCGCCGGGTGAGGCCAGGCCCAGCAGATGCAGCGCGTGCCCGTCGCCGACATCGGTCATGGCCCGCAGCAATACCGGATTCCGCTTGAAGGATCCATCGCGAATCGCGAGGTTGATCCGGGTCAGGTCCTGGTAGACGATCCGGCCGGCGCCGATGTTGAGGTGGCCAACCTCGGAGTTCCCCTGCTGGCCCTCCGGCAGACCGACGGGCTCGCCGGCCGCGGCCAGTATCGCGTGCGGCCATCGTTCCCAGAGTGCATCCCAGTTCGGCTTCCTCGCGGCGGCGATCGCATTGCCGGCGGTCTCTTCACGATAACCCCAGCCGTCGATGATCACCAGGACGAGCGATGGGCCGCCTACACCCGCTGCGACTGCACCACCTCGACGGTCGCCTGCACGATCTGGGTGAAGTCGGTGAGCTTCAGGCTCGCTCCACCGACGAGGGCTCCGTCGATCTCCGGCTGCTCCATCAGGCTGCGCGCGTTGGCGGGCGTGACGCTGCCACCGTAGATGACGCGCATTGCCGTCGACAGCTCCGCAAATGCTCGGCCAAGCAACGAACGGATCAACTCCATGGTGTCGTTGGCATACTGAGGCGTGGCCGCCCTGCCGGTGCCAATCGCCCACACCGGCTCATAGGCGACCGTGAGGTCGGCGGCCCGCTTCGGCTCGATCCCATAGAGCGCGGCGTTCATCTGACGGGTGATCACTTCAGCGGTGCGGCCGGCATCGTACTCCTCGAGCGTCTCCCCAACGGCAAGGATCACCTTCAGGCCGTGACGGAAGGCGGCCTGCAGCTTCCGATTCAATTCCTCGTCGGTCTCACGAAACAGCTGCCGTCGCTCCGAGTGGCCGATCAACAGGTAGTCGCACCATCCGGCCAACATCCTTGGCGAGATCTCGCCGGTGAACGGACCCTGGTCTTCCCAGCCGGCGTTCTGCGCACCGACTTTGATGGGACATCCTCGCAACGCGTTCGCGATCTCCCACAGCATCACCGCGGGGGGGAGGATCACCAGATCGACGTGATCCGCGTGTCGCTCGAGATCATGCCGAAGTCGCAGCGCGTACTCCAGGCCTTCAGGGACGGTGAAGTGCATCTTCCAGTTGCCGGCGATCAGCGGCTTACGCACGATTCTTGTCGCGCAGTGCCGCGATGCCGGGCAGTGTCTTACCCTCGAGGAATTCGAGCGTGGCGCCCCCACCCGTCGACACGAAAGACATCCGCTCGGCGAGGTGCTGCTTCTGCAGGGCGGCCACCAGGTCGCCGCCGCCGATGATCGTCTCCGCGTCGCTGCCGGCAAGCCCCTGCGCGAGCGCGTCGGTTCCCCGGTCGAATGGCGGCACTTCATACACACCAAGCGGGCCGTTCCAGACCACGGCCGCGGCGCCATCGCAGGTTTGCAGGAAGCGCTCGACCGTCATCGGCCCCACATCGAGCACTTTCATGTCCGGCGGCACGGCGTCGATCACCACGGTCCGGCTGGCGATACCCGGGCTGGCTTCGGAAGCGACAACGGCGTCGAGCGGCAGCACCAGCGTGCCCCCGTTCTGGCCGGACGATGCCAGCAATGCACGGGCGACCTCGAGCTGATCGTCCTCTACCAGCGACCGTCCGACGTCCATTCCCCTGGCTTTGAGCAGGGTGCAGGCCATCGCGCCGCCGACACAGAGTCGATCGACGCGCGCCATCAGGCTGCGTAGCACGCCGATCTTCGTCGAGATCTTCGAGCCACCGATGATGGCGACGAGCGGGTGCGGAGGGTCCGTCATGATGCGCCCCAGCGTCGTGATCTCGCGTTCCATCAACAGGCCGGCCACCGCCGGAAGGTACTGGGCGATTCCGGCCGTCGAGGCATGCGCGCGATGCGCAGTGCCGAACGCATCGTTCACATAGAGGTCGCCCAGCGCGGCCAGCTGTCTGGAAAAGGCCGGATCGTTTTTCGTCTCGCCGGGATGGAAGCGGACATTCTCCAGCATCACGATGTCGCCGTCGCGCATGGCCTTCACCGCGGCTTCGACCGCCGGGCCGACGCAATCGCTCATGTGTTTGACCGGCCGGCCAATCAGCTCGGCCAGTCGGTTGGCGAGCGGCGTGGTGCGGTAGCCATCGTCGACCTGGCCGTCCGGACGGCCGAGGTGGGTCATCAGGATCACACGCGCGCTGCGCTCGACCAGGTCCTGAACCGTCGGGATGGCTTCTCTGATTCGGGTGTCGTCCATGATCCGTCCGTTCTTGATGGGGACGTTGAAATCGACGCGCACGATGACCCGTTTGCCCGCGACGTCCACGTCGCGGATGGTGGCTTTGTGAAGGGCGCCGCCGGTCGTGGCGTGCGTGGTCAGTTCAGCCGGTCGCCCATGAAGACGGTGAGATCGACCACCCGGCAGGAATAACCCCACTCGTTGTCGTACCAGCTGAAGACCTTGCCGTGGCGGTCGCCGATCACCATGGTCAGCGGGGCATCGACAATCGAGGAATAGGGGTTGCCCTTGAAGTCGCTGGAAACCAGCTCCTGCTCGGTCACGGACAGAATTCCCTTGAGGTCACTGGCGGCCGCTTCCCGCAGCGCCTCATTGATCGTATCCGCGGAAACCGGATCGCGCGTCATCACCGCGAGGTCGACGAGCGACACGTTCGGCGTCGGGACGCGCACCGCGATGCCGTGAAATTTTCCCTTTAGCTCCGGCATCACCAGCGACATCGCCTTGGCGGCCCCGGTGCTGGTCGGGATCATCGAGAGCGCCGCGGCCCGAGCCCGGCGCAGGTCTTTGTGGGGCGCGTCCAGCAGACGCTGGTCGCTGGTGTAGGAGTGCAGTGTCGTCATCAAGCCCGCCTCGATCCCGAAGCTCTCGTGCAGGACTTTGGCAACCGGTGCGAGGCAGTTGGTCGTGCACGACGCATTACTCACCACGTGGTGTTGCTTGGGGTCGTACCGATCGCCATTCACGCCAAGCACGACAGTGATGTCCTCGTTCTTGGCCGGGGCTGAGATGATCACCTTCCTTGCGCCACCCCGGTCGATGTGGGCTTTGGCCTTGACCGCATCGGTGAAGAACCCGGTCGATTCGATGACGATCTCGATGCCGAGATCCCGCCAGGGCAGGTTACCGGGGTCTTTCTCCGCGAAAACCTTGACCCCGCGTCCATCCACCGTCAACGTGTCGCCATCGGCGCTCACCGACCCGGCGTAGTTGCCGAGGATGGAATCGTATTTGAGCAGGTGCGCCAGGGTCGGCGGGTCGGTGATGTCGTTGACCGCCACAATCTCGAGGTCGGTACGGCCTTGGGCAGCGCGGAACACGTTGCGCCCAATCCGGCCGAACCCATTGATGCCAACCTTCACCGGCATGACGGCCCTCCACCTGCGCGAAGCTGCGAACTCAATCTATTAGACCATTTCGATTCGCCAGCGCCACCAATCGGCGCAGACGGTTGGCGATCGCCGACTTGCTGAGTTCCGATATCTCGGCAAGCTCGCGCAGGCTGGCGCGCGGGTGGGCGAGACGGAGTTCGGCCACATCGCGGAGCGCCGGTGGCAGCGAACGCAACCGGCTATCGCGCGCCTTTAGCCGGCGGACGGCGGCTCGCTGCTGCAGGGCGGCGCGCAGGCGCTTGTCCAGGTTGGCGGTCTCACTGTTGGCCCGCCGGTTTGCCTGGCTCCGCATGTCACGCAAGATCCGGTCATTTTCGAGTCGCATCACGGCCCGGTTGGCTCCCATCAAGCCGAGCATCCGGGAGATCGGGTCAGCGCCCTTCAGGTAGTAGAGGGAGCGGCCTCGGCGGGTGGTTCGCTTCAACGTGATGCCGGCCCGAGCCGCACCCGCCGCCAGCAAGTCGCCCTTCGCCGGCGTTGCGATCTCGAGGTGGTAGGCATCGGCCGGATTGCCCATGACCCCGCGCGCCAGGAAGGCCCCGCGCAGGATGGCGCGGGCGCAGCACGGATCGGAGGAACCGCGCCCCCCCGGTAGCCGGAGGCGCAAGCGATAGGTGGGACGCTTATCCGTCGGACCCTTGCGCACGGCTTCGACCTGGCCTCCGGCGGCCCGGGCCAGGTGGACGACCTTGCGCGCCACCGCGTTCCGCGGGATTCGCAGCGTTGTTGGCGCCCCATCGCCGGGCCCGGCCAGGGCCTCGACCATGGCGGCGAGCTCGGCTTCCTGGCAACAGGGGCGCGCCGGCTGCACGTTGGCCAGCTCGGCCTTCACCTCATCGGTGAACGAGGGTTTGACAGGCATCTCCAGACATTAAACTGGGTCCGTGTTGATCAAGATCGGGATCGATCCCGTGCTGGTCACGATCGGGGGCCTCAAGATCCATTGGTACGGGATCATGATCGCGCTTGGCCTGTACGCCGGCATTCAGGTGGCGCTTCGCGATGCCCCCCGACGGGGGATCAACAAGGACCAGCTGATGAACGTTGCCCTGCTGGCCGCCGTGCTCGGCATCGTCGGCGGGCGCCTCTACTACGTCGTCCAGAACAATCCCTCCTTCTACGTGCATCATCCAGCCCAAATCCTCGCGGTCTGGCAGGGCGGCATGGCCTTCTTCGGCGCCATCTTTGGCGGCGGCCTGGCCCTGCTCATCTCCGCCTGGCGCTGGCGCATGCCGCTCTGGAGCCTGCTGGATATCGGCGCCCTGGGTTTGACGATTGGACAGACGATCGGCCGGGTGGGCAACATCATCAACGGCGACATCGTCGGCTACCGGACGAACGGTTGGGGCTTCGAGTACACGAACCCCAACACCTTCGGCCCCCTCAACACCCCGGTGCAGCCGGCGAGCCTCTACGAGCTCCTGATCAGCCTGGCGCTCTTTCTCGTCCTGTGGAATCTCCGAACGCGGATCCACCCCGAAGGCATGCTGGCGATGATCTACCTGGTGCTGTATTCGATCAGCCAGTTCTTTATCTTCTTCGTCCGCGACAACATCGTCATCCTTGGCGGCCTGAAACAGGCGCAGGTGACGGCCCTGGTGGTCATCGCGCTGACGCTGCCGGTGATTGCCTACCTGCTGCGCAAAGAGCGCCTCAATCCGCCGCGTGAGGAACAGGCCGCCGCCACACCCACGTCGACCGCGACCGAAGTCGCCGGCTGAAGGCCTTGAACCGGGGGCCTAGGCGGCTCGCTTACGGCGCTCGCCGCGCTTGAGCAGCAGCTCGAGGAACCGCTCGGGCTGAAACTCGGCCTTCTCGACGATCGATTCCACCTTGCCGTCGAGCCGCTGCCGGTCCTCGGCGCTCAGAGTCTTGGCCGTGTGGACGAGGATCGGCACCCGGCTCAGTTCTTTATCGCGGCGTAGCGCCGCGACCACTTCGAAGCCATCGGCGCCCGGCATGACCAGGTCGAGGATGACCAGGTCCGGCTTGTTGCGCAACGCTAGCTCGATGCCGGCTCTGGCGCTGTCCACGGCGGTCACCCGAACGTTGAAGGGCTTGAGGATGGCCTTCACCAGGCCGATCGACTGCGGGTCGTCGTCGATGACCAACACATTGGCGGGCATCTTGCGAGCCCGTTTGCCGTCCGCCATGAGATCGAAGCGGACCATCAGCTGGACCAGTTGCTGGCGGTCGATCGGCTTCATCAGCACCTCGCTTTCCGCGATCGCGAGCGGTGGGCTGTTCGGGCCACTCAACAGCACCACTGGGATGTCACGGGTCCGCGGATCCTTGCGCAGCTCCCGCACCAGTGCCGGCGCCCCGCTGGGAGGAAGTTGTCCGTCGATCAGGATCGCCAGCGGCTGGAGATGCGAGGCTTTTTCCAGGGCGCGGGGGCCGTTGTCGACATAGACGACCTCATAGCCGGCTCGCTTCAGGAACGGCTCGATCCGCTGCCGTGACTCGGCGTCGTTGTCCGCGACCAGGATATCCGGGGGGCGGCGCTCCTGGTCGACGGCTGGCGGGTTCGATTCCGCGTTCGAGGCACGACTGCCGGTGATCGATCGAAAGGCCTCGCCGAGCTTCACCGCGCTCTCGTGCACGTACCTGACGTACTCCCGCCGCTCCTCGACGGTCACCGGGTGCGAGCGCTCGTCGAGGAGGACACTGGAGAAGCCCACCAGGGCGTTCAGCCGCGAGTTGATCTGATGGTTCTGCTCAACGCTGGTCACCAGCGGCTGGCTGCCGGCCGGGCTGGGAAGGGGCCGGCGGTCGCGCTCCTGGCTCTCCAGCATCATCTTGCGGACCTGCTCCATCTCCTCGTTCTGCGCGGCGATCTCCGCCGCCAGCGCCTGGCGTCGCGCAACCCAGTCGGACGCCAACTTGTTCGACTGCTCGGTCAGCTCGGCGTGCCGCGTTTGGAGCGCCTCGTGCTCGGCCCGCTCACTGGCGAGGTCGGCATCCAGGCTGGAGACTCGCTCCTTGAGGCGGGTTTCCGACCCGAGGAGTTGCTCCCGGTCAAGCCCCCACTGGATCTGGTCGGCCTGGAGCGCGTCCCGGTCCTTGGTCACCATCCCGAGCTGCTCGCGAAGTCGGGTCATGTCGGCGGTGGTCGTCGCCAGCTCGCGCTCCGCCGTTTCGCGCCCCTGTCGGGCCTGATCGCGGTCGTGCGCCACCTGATCGCGCTCCTCTTCGATCCGGTGGACCGCCTGCCGCAGTTCCGCCAGCGTCGCGCTGACGGATTCCAGCTGCTCACGGAGCCGCCGATCCTCGTCCTTGAGCGCCTGCCGCTCGCCCGCCCACTGGCGGCTGGCCTGCTCGTGTGCGGCCAGTTCGGCTGAGATCGCCCCCGCGACCGATTCGACCCGCGCCAGGAACGCTCGCCCCTGGCTGACGGCATCGCCGAGCGCGCTCGACAGGTTGGGCGAGTCCGGCACGCCCCTATAACGACGGTTCGCGCCGGGGCTGGCGCCTCCCGCGGCGGTTGGTCCGGTTAGCTCGGGCTGACCTCGGCCCGAATCAAGCCGCCTCGAGGCGGCTCGGGCGGGGTCGTCGGCTCGCCCCTCACGTCCTGAGCGAGGATCTCGTTGCAGAGCGCCACGCAGAGATTGCAGATGTAGACGTCGGACGGGCCGGCCACGAGGCGAACTTCACCCTGCTTCTTGCCGCAAAACGAGCAGCGGCGTACCGGGCGATCCATGGTCCCGATTATCTCAAAGCATCTCCTTGATGGCGACCGCGACCGAACGGGTGATGCCCTTCACCGCCATCAGCTCCTCGACCCTGGCGCTGCGGATGTTCTCGGTACTGCCGAACTGACGGAGAAGCGCCCGGCGCCGCACCGGGCCCAGGCCGCTGATGCCGTCCAGCACGGAGGCGAACGCGTCTTTCTTTCGCACGATTCGATGGAAGGTGATGGCGAACCGGTGGGCCTCGTCCCGGATGCGCTGGACCAGGAAGAGCGCTTCGGAGTCGAGCGGCAGCCGGATCGGCTCGCCCTCGCCGGGCCCGAAGAGTTCTTCGTGCTCTTTCGCCAGGCCGAAGGTGGACACCGAGCCCAACCCCATCGATTCCATGACCTCGCGCGCCGACGACAGCTGGCCTTTGCCACCGTCGATCAAGACGAGGTCCGGCAACCGGCTGAAGCTGGGCTCCTCGGGGATGCCCTCTTCAGATTGGGCATGACGGCTGAACCGGCGCCGCAAGACCTCCTGCAGCATGGCAAAGTCATTCGCGCCCTGCACCGTCTTGATCCGAAAGTGGCGGTAATGCGCCGGCTTCGGGCGGCCTTCCTCGAAAACCACCATCGAGCCCACCGGATATTTGCCCTGAATGTTCGAGATGTCGTAGCACTCGATCCGCACCGGGAGGGTCTTGAGCGCCAGCCGCGCTTGAAGATCGTTCAGCAGGGAGGCTGTGCGCTCCGCGTCGTAGTCGAGCTTGATCCGCAGCTGGCGCATCGTTTCTTGCGCGTTGGCGGCCGCCTGCTGCAGGAGCTCGCGCTGCTTGCCGCGCTGCGGGACGTGAACGCTGACGGCGCTACCCCGCCGCTCGCTCAGCCATTGCTCGATCAGCTCACGGTCAGGCAATGCCTCGGGGACGAAGACTTCTTTGGGGATGTGCGTGGCGTTCGCGTAGTACTGACTGACAAACGCATTGAGGATGTCGGCATCGGACTGGTCTTTGCCGAGGCCGACCAGGTCAAAGTTCTCTGAGCCGGACAGCCTGCCCTCCCGGACACTGAAGACCCGCACCGATCCCTGCCCGTCCGCCCGCGCCAGTCCAAAAAGGTCCTGGTCGTAGCGGCTCATGGCCAGCACCTTCTGCCGCTCCGCCATGCGTTCCATCGCGTTGAGCCGATCCCGATATCGACCGGCGGCCTCGTAGTCGAGTTTGTCGGCCGCCTCCTGCATCTGTTGTTTGAGCCGCCTGGCAACGTGATCGGAGCGGCCGTCGAGGAAGCTGGCCACCTGGTTGAGCTGTTCGTGGTAGTCCTCGCGGTTGATGAAGCCGGCGCAGGGTGCCGGGCAGAGATTCAAGTGATAGTAGAAGCAGGGGCGACCAAGCGCGAACTCCGAGTCCTTGCAACTCCGATAAGGGATGACGCGCCGCACGGTTTTCAAGGTCGTTCGGAGCGCGATCGCATGCGTGTACGGGCCCCAGTAGCGGGCGCCGTCGGTCCCCGGCCGGCGGACGAGGGTGATGCGCGGAAAATCCTCATTGAGCGGCAGCTTGATGTAGAGGTAGTTCTTGTCATCCCGCAGCCGAATATTGAAGCGTGGTCGATGCCGCTTGATCATGGTCTGCTCGAGCACGAGCGCCTCCTTCTCGGTGGCGGTCGTGATGACTTCAAATTCGTATACGCGCGCGACCATGGCGGCGATGTGCTCCGGCAACACGCTGGAGGCCTGGAAGTAGTTCGGCACGCGGTTCCGCAGGCTGAGCGCCTTGCCGGCATAGATCACCCGGCCCTGCGGGTCGCGCATCAGGTAGACACCCGGGGTGTCCGGCAGCGCCTTCAGCCGCTCACGGAGGTAGTCAGGCCGCTCCGTGATCGGAGGTGCCTTTTGACTTGTAGTCGCCACGACCTCAGGCTATCGCGAGCTCGCGACCCAAGACGCGTTTGAGGTACTGACCGGTATACGAGCGGCGGTTCCGGACGATCTCCTCGGGCGTGCCGGCGGCCACCACCTCGCCGCCCTTGTCGCCGCCCTCCGGACCCAGATCGATGATGTGGTCGGCCGTCTTGAGGACGTCGAGATTGTGCTCGATGACGACAACGGTGTTTCCGGCATCGACCAGGCGATGCAGGACATTGAGCAGGCGCTCGATGTCCGCGAAGTGCAGACCGGTGGTGGGCTCGTCGAGGATATAAAAGGTCTTACCGGTGTCCCGCCGGCTCAGCTCTTCCGTCAACTTAACCCGTTGGGCTTCGCCCCCTGAAAGCTGGGTGGCGGGCTGCCCCATGCGGATATAGCCGAGGCCGACCTCGCAGAGGGTCTGCAGCTTGCGCTTGATGCGCGGGATGCGGTCAAAGAACTCGGTGGCTTCCTCGACGCTCATGTCCAGCACGTCGGCGATGGTTTTGCCGCGGTACGTGACCTCGAGCGCCTCCTTGTTGTAGCGCTTGCCCTTGCAGACCTCGCAGGGCACGTAGACGTCGGGCAGAAAGTGCATCTCGATCTTGATGATGCCGTCGCCCTCACAGTTCTCGCAGCGGCCGCCCTTCACGTTGAAACTGAAGCGGCCCGGCTTGTAGCCGCGCACACGCGCTTCCGGCATCTCCGCGAACAGGTCTCGGATGTAGGTGAAGACGCCGGTGTAGGTCGCCGGGTTCGAACGCGGCGTGCGCCCGATCGGCGACTGGTCGACGTTGATGACCTTGTCGATGAAGGCGAGGCCCGAAACCTCGCGGGCGACGCCGGGGCGCTCTTTCGCCCGGTAGAAGTGCTGGGCCATCCGGCGATAGAGAATGTCGCTCACCAGCGTGCTTTTCCCGGAGCCGCTGACCCCCGCAACGCAGATCAGCTCGCCCAGCGGGAAGTACACGTCGATGTTCTTCAAGTTGTTTTCGGTCGCCCCTCGGACGACGAGCATCGAGCCGTTCCCCTTGCGCCGGCGGCCCGGCAGCGGAATCGAGCGCTCACCGCGTAAGAAGGCTCCGGTAATCGACTCGGGTGACTTGAGGATGTCATCGAAGCTGCCGGTGGCAACGATCCGACCGCCATGCTCGCCGGCGCCGGGGCCAATGTCGACGATGAAGTCCGCCGTCCGCATCGTCTCTTCGTCGTGTTCGATGACCACCACCGTGTTGCCGATGTCACGTAGGGCGAGCAGGGTGGTGATCAACTTCCGGTTGTCACGCTGGTGCAGGCCAATCGAGGGCTCATCGAGGATGTAGAGCACGCCCATCAGCTTCGACCCGATCTGGGTGGCCAGCCGAATCCGCTGGGCTTCGCCGCCGGACAGGGAATCGGCCGAACGGGCCAGATTCAGGTAGTCGAGACCAACGTCGACCAGGAACTGAAGGCGTTCGCGAATTTCCTTCAGAATGCCGCGCGCGATCAATGCCTCACGCTCGGGCAGCTGAAGTTTCCCGAACCACTGCTGAGCCGCGTCGATCGATAGCTCGCAGATGTCCATGATCGACCGGTTGTCGACCGTGACGGCCAGGTACTCCGGCTTGAGCCGTTTGCCCTTGCATACCGGACAGGGCTTTGTGCTCATCAAGCGCTCGATCTCGGCGCGGATGAATTCTGATTCGGTCTCGCGGTAGCGCCGCTCCAGGTTCGGGATGATGCCCTCGTAGGAGGTTTCGTACCAGCGGCGCTGGCCCTCGCTGTTGAAATACTTCACCCTCAGCGGGTCGCCATTATTGCCGTAAAGAATGATCTGCCGCTCCTTCACGGCGAGTTTGCCGAATGCCTTATCGAGGGGGATCTTGTATCGATGCGCGACGGCCTCGACCAGGTCGTTATAGAAGTAGGATGACCGGCCCCAGGTCCGGATGGCGCCGTCGCCGAGCGCCCGGTCCTTGTCCGGGATAACTAGGTCGGGGTCGACCTCGAGCTTGCTGCCGAGCCCGGTGCAAGCCGGGCAGGCGCCGTGCGGGTTGTTGAAGGAGAAGTTTCGCGGCGCCAGCTCCTCCATCGAGAAGCCGTCGTAGGGGCAGGCGAAATTCTGGCTGAAGAGTTGCTCGTCGCCCTTACCTTCGTGGGGGGTGACGAGAACGAGCCCATTCGCCAGTTTCGCTGCGGTTTCGACCGATTCGCGCATCCGACTAATGGCCGTGGGTTCAACGGGCAACCTGTCGACATCGATTTCAATGTCGTGTTTCTTGTTCTTCTCGAGCGTGATCTTTTCGTTGAGCTCGTAGAAATTGCCATCAACCCGAACTCGACTGAAGCCGGCCTTTCGGGCTTCGGCGAAGACGTCCTGAAACTCGCCTTTTCGACCGCGCACGATCGGCGCCATAATTCGGATTCGACTCCCCTTCGGCATCTCGAGAATCCGGTCGGCGATCTGCTCGGTTGTTTGCCGCGTGATCTCGTGCCCGCTGATCGGGCAGTGCGGATGGCCGATCCGCGCCCACATCAGGCGCATGTAGTCGTAGATCTCGGTCACCGTGCCGACGGTGGAGCGCGGGTTGTGACTGGCACCCTTCTGGTCGATCGAGATCGCCGGAGACAACCCGTCGATCTGGTCGACGTCGGGTTTATCCATCTGGCCGAGGAACTGCCGCGCGTAGGACGACAGCGACTCGACGTAACGGCGCTGCCCCTCGGCATAGATCGTGTCGAAGGCCAGCGATGATTTCCCCGATCCCGATAACCCGGTGAAGACCACCAGCTTGTCGCGCGGGATGGTTAGATCGATGTCTTTGAGGTTGTGCTCGCGCGCGCCCTTGATGACGATCGTGTCCCTCGTCTCCCTCGGCGGCTGAACATCCCTCCCCCTTTGGGGGAGGGTCGGGGAGGGGGCCCTACCCTCAGCCATGGACACGTGCCCTCATCCGACTCGTTTTCGGCTTGCGCCACGTCCCGGACTCGGCAGCGGCCGCCGGCGTCAGGGACCCCCGATACTCCATCGCGTCGCGGCGCAACGCTACGAGGCGGTCTCGTAGCTCGGCCGCCCTCTCGAACTGTAGATCGCGGGCCGCCTTCTTCATCTGGCGCTCGAGGTCCTTGATCAAGCGCTCGATTTCGTCCGGCGGAAGTCCGGACGCCAGCGTGGCGATCGTTTCTTCAACGGCTTTCTCTTGATGCTTCTCGAGGTTGTAGACGGCTTTGACGATGGTCGCCGGGGTGATGCCGTGTTCCTCGTTGTAGGCGATCTGGATATTCCGGCGCCGGTCGGTCTCATCGATCGCCCGTTGCATCGAGCCGCTGACGGAGTCGGCGTACATGATGACGTGACCTTCCACGTTACGGGCGGCTCGCCCCGTCGTCTGGATCAGCGAGCGCGCGTCGCGCATGTAGCTCTCTTTGTCGGCGTCGAGTATCGCGATCAGCGCGACCTCGGGTAGATCGAGACCTTCACGGAGCAGGTTGATGCCGACGAGCACGTCGAAGACGCCGAGCCGCAGGTCGCGCAGGATCTCGACCCGCTCCAGCGTATCGACGTCCGAGTGAAGGTAATTCACCTTGATGCCCATCTCGCGCAAATAGTCCGTCATGTCTTCCGCCATCTTCTTCGTCAGCACGGTGATCAGCGTCCGCTGTTTCTTGTCGACCCGCTTGTGGATCTCCCCGATCAGGTCGTCGATCTGGCCTTTGGTCGGGCGAACCTCAACCGTGGGGTCGACCAGGCCGGTCGGCCGGATGATGACCTCGATCGTCTGCTGCGAGCGCTGTTCCTCGTACGGCCCTGGGGTGGCCGTGACATAGACCACTTGTTGTACCTTGCGCTCCCATTCCGCAAACGTCAGCGGCCGGTTGTCCAGGGCGGACGGCAGCCGGAAGCCGTAGTCGACGAGGGGGATCTTCCTCGAGCGATCACCGCCATACATTCCGCCGATCTGGGGCACCCCGACGTGTGACTCGTCCACCACGACCAGCGTGTCCTCCGGCAAGAAGTCCATCAGGGTGTAGGGTTCCTGGCCCGCTCGGCGGCCGGTCAAGTGCCGAGAGTAGTTCTCGATCCCTGCGCAGCTGCCGGTCTCACGCATCATCTCCATGTCGAACAGCGTGCGCTGGCGCAGCCGCTGAGCCTCGAGAAGCTTGCCCTGGCTCTCGAACCAGGCGACGCGTTCCTCGAGTTCTTCACCGATGGCGTCGAGCGCGTGGAGCAGCTTCTGCCGGGGCGTGACGTAATGGGTCGCCGGGAAGACCTGGAAAACCTCGAGCTCGCCGATCAGTTCGCCGGTGAGTGGGTCGAGCTGGACAATCCGCTCCACCTGGTCGCCGTTGAACTGCACGCGGGTCGCAATCTGATCGTACGAGGGCTGGACATCGACCGTGTCGCCCCGCACCCGAAAGCGCGACCGGCCAAAGTCGACGTCGTTGCGCTGGTACTGCAGGTTGGTCAGCTTGCGAAGAAAAATATCCCGTCGAAAGCCTTCACCGGCGTGAATCTCGACCGACTCGCCCAGGTAGTCCTCGGGCGAGCCGACGCCGTAAATGCATGACACGCTGGCCACCACGATGACGTCCCGCCGGGTCAGCAGCGCCCGGGTCGCCGACTGCCGCAGCCGATCGATCTCGTCGTTGCGCGACGAGTCCTTCTCGATGTAGGTGTCAGACCGGGGGATGTACGCTTCCGGCTGGTAGTAGTCGTAGTAGCTGACGAAGTACTCAACGGCGTTTTCCGGGAAGAAGGATCTGAACTCGCTGCAGAGCTGAGCCGCCAGCGTTTTGTTCGGCGACATGACGAGGGTGGGCCGCTGGATCTCCTGGATCATCTGGGCGACGACCATCGTCTTGCCAGAGCCGGTGACACCCATCAGGACCTGGTGTTTTTGGCCCCTTTCGACCCCTTCAGCAAGCTTCTTGATGGCCTCCGGCTGGCCGCCCGCGGGCGAAAAGCCAGCCGTAAAGGCGAACCTGGGCATGCCTCAATTGTATGTAGTCCCGTTCACTTCTAAACCGCCGCCGGGGCCTCGTGTTCTTCTTAATTAAGTTCCTGCGGTCTGCATCGGGTTTGGAGCCAAGGCGAGTTTTGGTCCGGCTAAGGAATTGCGACATACAGCTGTCGCAGCCGTGCTCCAGGATGGGCGACATGGTCGCCGCCCTCCCACAAAGGCCACGCTCAAAGGCCCAGCTGGAGACCGTTGTCGCGCAGCTACGGGATGGCGTCCATGCGATGTCCGACTGGATCCGCGAGGCCGATGGCCAGGACCTAGGCGAGGGCCTGATCCAGATCCGGGAAGCGGGCATCGACCCGCTCGAGGCGGTCTTCGCCGACGGGCTCCGGCGGTTCGATGATTCCGGCGAATATGCCGCCGACGGGGCGCTTTCCGTCGTCGCCTGGTTGAAATGGCGTTGCAAGCTGTCGGGCGGCGCCGCGGCCGAGCGGGTTGGGATCGCGCGCCAGCTCGAGCAGTTGCCGAAGACCGGAGAAGCGTTTGCCCGCGGCGACGTCGGCTATCAGCACGTCGCGATGATCGCCAGGACTGCCGAGCATCTGGGCGCCGGTGCCGTCCGCAAGGCCGAGTCGGCCCTGCTGCAGGCAGCGAAGACCCACGACCCCGGCCAGTTCGCCGGCATCACGAAAGACTTTGAAAACCGGATCGACGCCGAGGGCGCGCTGGCGGAGGCCAACCGGGCGTACGAGCGGCGCTACCTTCACGTCGGCGAGCCGCAGGACGGGCTGGTACAGGTAGACGGCCTCCTCGATACAGAGGGTGGCGCGATGCTGCGCACAGCGCTCAATGCGCACATGATGCCCGGTAAAGACGATGACCTCACGCCGGGACAGCGGCGCGCCGATGCCCTGGTCGAGATCTGCCGGCGACCCGGCAAGGCGTCCACCGACGGCGCGGGTCCGCGCCCGCATCTGATCACCACGGCGAGCGTCGACACCCTGGCGGGAATTCCGGGAGCGCCGGCGGCGCGGCTCGATTCGGGTGCAATGGTTCCGTCGGCCACGGTGCAGCGGCTCGCCTGCGATTCCGCCATCACGCGCGTCACCGCGCTGGGCGAGCTCGACCAGGAGGTCAGCCGCGCCAGCCGCAGCATCCCGGCAGCCACCCGTCGGGCGCTGGCCGCGCGCGACCGGCACTGCGTCTTCGCCGGCTGCGACCGGTCGCCGGTGTGGTGCGACGGCCATCACCTCGTGTTCTGGACTCGCGGAGGGCCGACCACGCTGCCCAACCTCGCACTGGTCTGCAGGCCGCACCATCGCAAGGTGCATGAAGAGGGCTGGAAGTTGGAACGGCGAAAGGACGGGCGCTGGGGGGCGATCCCGCCACCGCGTCGCGTCATCCCGAACGCGCGATCGGCATGAGCGATCAGGCTGTCTGAGCGAAGCTGCGTTTGCCCGGGGCTGGCTAGTCCGACTGATGCCCGGGATTGACGGTGCGCTTGCGCTCCAGGTAGGCGATCAGGCCAAAGAGCAGCGTCAGTCCGAGCAGGAGTCCGCCGAGGGCGTCCGAGACCCAGTGCCAGCCTAGGTAGACGACACCGAATCCGACAAGCAAAACCACCAGCACCAACACCGGACTGAGCCGGGAACTGTCGCGGCCGAACAGCTCCCAGCGCTCCGCCAGGTAGAGCACGAGCCCATAAACGATCGTTGCCCGCAGCACGTGACCGCTGGGGAACGCGTAGGCGCCCACGTCGTGGCTCAACGAGGGGAGGCCGTGGGGGAAGCGCTGGAACGCCCTGCCCGGCTCCACCGCGGGGACGACGCTCTTGAGCAGGATCTCGAGGCCGGACGCGATCAGGACGAGGACCGCCGGTAGCACGGCGAGCAGCCGCAGACCGCGGAAGAGCGCGACGCCGAGCAGCACCGCGATCGTAAACGTCACCTCGATACTGCCCAGGTAAGAAAACAACCCCAGGCCGATGTCCTGCGCGCTGCTGCCTCGCCCCTGCAGGTAGCGCGTCAGCCGCAGATTCGCCCCGTCAAACGCCCCCATGCTGACCAGCACCGTGATCAGCGCAAACGCCGCAAAGAAGGCGCCGGCCGTGATCATCAGGCGGCGGCTCAACGCCGGCCAGCGGGGTCGCCTCAGCGCTGGCACTTGCGGCAATACACGGTGCCGCGGCCGGCCAGGCGTGTCCCCTGCAACGGCGTCCCGCATCTCAGGCAGGGCTCCCCGCTCCGCCCGTAGACGAGCAGCTTCTCCTGGTTGCCGCCCCGCAGCCCAAAACCATCGACATAATCGATGATCGACGAGCCTCGTGCCGCAATGCTGTTCTCAAGTACGTCTTGAATCGCTGCATAGAGGGACCGCCGTTCACGGAGGGTGAGCTGGTGAGTCCATCGGCTAGGACGGATTCCCGCCCGAAAACATGCCTCGTCGGCGTAGATGTTGCCGACGCCCGCCAGGAAGGACTGGTCCAGCAATGCCGATTTCACCGGCCGGCGGCGCGCATGGATCAGCCTCTCAAACTCGTCCACAGTTAGGTCGCCATGGATTGGCTCGGGACCGAGCCGGGCCGGAAAGGCGCGGGCGGCAATGATCTCCGGCTGCGTTCCCAGCAGCAGCCGGCCAAACTGGCGCTGGTCGTCGTAGCGGAGTTCAAGGCCGCTGTCGAGCAGCAGGCGCACGTGCGTGTGCTTGACCGGCGCTTCCTCGGGCTCCCAGAGGCGCAAATGACCGGTCATCCCCAGATGCACGATCAGCCGCTCGGCACCGGCACCGTTGCGGCTCGCGGCCTCATGCCGCCGGGCTGCCGCGTGCCCCTGGGCTGCATCCTGCAACGGCATCACGATGTACTTGCCGCGCCGCGTGACGGACGTGATGGTCCGGCCACGCAAGCGCTGCACGAATTGGCGGGCTGTCGGATATCGAATCAGCCGACCAAGCACGAGCTGATCCCGAGTAACCTGCAGCGACTCGATGCGACGCCCGCTCAGCTGCGGCCGCAGATCACGAACGACCGTCTCGACTTCAGGCAGTTCGGGCATGCGCCCTCAGGCTTTTGCGGCGACCAGGCGGACGCGTTCCATGTCCTGCCAGTTTGGACCGAGCTTCAGATCGACCTGGAGCGGCACCTTCATCGGATACGCCGTCGCCATCAAGTCGGGGACGACGTCGATGAGTCGTTCACGTTCGCCTGGCGGGACTTCGAAGACGAGCTCGTCGTGGACGGTCAAGATCATCCGGCTCTGCAATCCCTGTTCGCGCAGATATTGCTGCAGCCTGATCATGGCGAGCTTCATGATGTCGGCGGCCGAGCCCTGCACCGGCATGTTGATGGCGATCCGCTCGGCGCCCTGTCGCAACATGCGATTCGGTGATCGAATGTCCTGAATGTAGCGCCGGCGGTGTAGCAGGGTCTCGACGTAACCCTGCTCGCGGGCCTGCATCTTGATGCCTTCGAGAAATTCCCGGACCCGGTTATACGCACGGAAGTACGCGTCGATAAAGATGCGGGCTTCTTCCGTCGACATGCCAGTGTCGCGGGCCAGACCGAAATCGCTCAGGCCATAAAAGAGACCGAAGTTCACCACCTTGGCGAGGCGTCGCTGGTTCGCCGTCACCTGGTCCTGAGGGATGGCGAAGACTTCGGCGGCCGTGCGTGCATGGATGTCCTCGCCCCGGGCGAAGGCGTCGACCAGCACCGGGTCGTCAGTCATATGCGCCAGGACACGAAGTTCGATTTGCGAGTAATCAGCCGAGAGCAAGACGTCACCCGGGCGGCCGGGGATGAAGGCGCGCCGGACTTTCTGGCCGACCTCGGTTCGAATTGGAATGTTCTGCAGGTTCGGATCGGACGATGAGAGCCGTCCGGTCGCGGCAACGGTCTGATTGAAGCTGGTGTGCACGCGATGCGTCTTCGCATCGACCAGCAACGGCAGCGCATCCACATACGTGCCTTTGAGCTTGCTCAACTGCCGGAATTCAAGAATTTTCGGCACCACCGGGTGCTGATCGCGCAAGCCTTCCAGGACGTTGGCATCGGTCGAGTAGCCGCTCTTGGTCTTGCGTCCGCCCGGCAGGTTCAGGTCTTCGAAGAGAAAGCGCGCGAGTTGCTGCGGCGAGTTGACATTGATCGGCCCGTGCGCCACGTCGGCGATTTCCTGGTCGAGCCGTTGTAATTGCTCGTACAGCTCGCGCGAGACCTGCTGCAAGTAGGGCAGGTCGACGGAAACGCCGGCGAGCTCCATCTCGCCAAGCACTGGAACCAGCGGCATTTCGAGGTCCCGAAAGAGTTCCGCGTTGCCGAGCCGCTCGAGCTCGGACTGAAGCCTGGGCGCCAGCTGCAGCATGACCCGCATACGCTCCCCAAAGAAGGCGGCCGCCCTCGCGACATCGACCTGATCACAGGTCATCGCCGTCTTGCCGCTGCCGAAGAGCCCCTCGCGGCCCTCGACCGTTCGATGCAACACGTCCGATGCCAGTGCCTCGAGGCTCGGTGATCGCACTCCGGAATTGAGCAGGTAGGCTGCGACCAGCAGGTCCCAGTCAATGCCGGCTAGCTCGATGCCATGCGCTCGCAGCGCCAGGTAGTCAGCCTTCTGGTTGAAGCCCAGCTTCGATGGCTTGGCGCTCTGCAGGCTGGCGGCAAAGCGTTGAAGAACATCACGCGCCTCGAGGCAGCGCTCCTGTTCGTGGGCTACGGGCACATAAAAGACATCGCGTTCACCCAGGCCGACGACGAACGCCGCGATCCGGCCGTGTCGCGGCACATCGTCCAGCGTGATGACCTGGAAGCCGGCCCGGTCGGCCGAAGCAAACGCAGTTACGAGTCGCTCGAGTTCGGCCACCTGGCGGACGACGGTCACGGACTCTCTCGGCGCCGACTCGAGGGGTAGCGTTGACTGCGTTGGTGGGCGCGACGGCTCCTGGCGCGCCGGCCCCGCATCGAGGGCAAGTCTGCCCTGGTCTCTGGGGGGCGGCGCAAAGATCGGCGGGGCGGACATCGCGCTGCCGTCAGTCCAGGTGGTTGGCACGCGGGCCGCCAGACTGCGAAAACCCAGGTCCGACAGGATCGTCCTCGCCGCATCCGGGCGGTACTCCTGCGCCGAACCATGGCTCAGGTCCAACGTGACGCCCTCGACGTCGAGGACGATCGTGGCCATCCGCTTGCTGAGCAACGCCTGCTCCCAGTGTTCGTCGATGAGTTTTTTGATCTTGGGGGGTGTGACCCGTTCCCGGTTCTCGACCAAGCTCTCGACGGAGCCGAACTCCTGGATCAACTTGATCGCCGTTTTCTCGCCGATGCCTCGGATCCCCGGAATATTGTCCGAGACATCGCCGACCAGGCCCTTGAGATCGACGGTCTGGATCGGCTCAAGGCCGTAGCGCTGGCGCACCCGCTCCGGCGTGTAGAGAATCGTCTCGGAGACGCCCCGTTTGCTCGTCAGCACATCAACGTCGTCGTTGACGAGCTGCAGCGCATCGAGGTCGCCGGTGACGATGGTGCTGTGCAGGCCGAGCTCGCGCGCCTGGGTCGCCAGAGTGCCGATGACGTCGTCCGCCTCGACCCCCTGGACCTCGTAGATCGGGATGCCAAAGGCGCGCACGATGTCCCGCGTGAGTGGAAACTGTGGCGAGAGTTCAGGCGGGGTGGGCCGGCGCGTCGCCTTGTACTGCGCGAGTTCCTCGTGCCGAAAGGTCCGGCCGCCGAGGTCAAACGATGCCAGCACGTAGTCCGGATGCTCCTGCAGGGCCAGCAAGAGCATCGACGTGAACCCGTAGGCGGCGTTGACGACACGGCCCTCCCGATCGGTCAACGAGGGCAGCGCGAAGAAGGCCCGATAGACCAGCGAGTGCCCGTCGATGAGGACCAGCCGGAGCTTTTGCACAGGCTCTGTCACCACCAGAGTTTAGACAGCGTGCGATAACATAGGCTCGAATTCAGGATGGCCAAGTTCGTCGAAATGCAGGTCGACTCCATCCGGGTGCACATGCCCAGCGGGCAGCACGTGGTAATTCTTAAAGAGAAAGAGACCGACCGGTACCTGCCCATCTGGATCGGCATCTACGAGGCGAATGCCATCGCGCTGAAGATCACCGGGATCACCCCGGAACGGCCGATTACCCACGATTTGCTGGCCAACATCTTGCAGAGCGCCGAAATGCGGCTGAAGAAAATCCAGGTGACGTCGCTGACCAACGAGGTCTTCTTCGCCCGCCTGTTTCTGGCCGTCAACGGCAAAGAAGTCGAGATCGACTCCCGGCCGAGCGACGCCATCGCGCTCGCCGTGCGGATGACCTGTCCCATCCTCGTCTCCCAGGACGTTCTCGACAAGGCGGGGGTCTTTCCCGAGAAGGAAGAAGACCAGGACGACAAACTGTCGATCTTCAAAGAATTGATTAACAGCATGGACCTGCCCGATCTCGAAGGGCCGCCCCCACCGGAGAAGAGCTAAGCGCTCAGCTTCCAGTGAGCCGGATCGGGACGCTGGTCTGCAGCACGCGCCCGGATCCGTCGGGAATCACCCAGGTTGCTTCCAGCCGGTAGTCGCCGGCGCGTGGTGCGGACAGGGGGAAGCCGGCGAGGTCATACCAGCCGCCGAAGATCGGGGTGCCGTTCCAACTCTCGACGCCGACCGGATTGAGAGCGACGCCCAGACCGTTGCGGACCAGCGTCAGGGTCAGCCCCTGGTTTGCGCTGTTGAGCGACGTCGACGGCGAACCGATCAACTGGGCCGTCACCCGCATGCGTCC
>Ga0209057_1000736_pt1 | contig 28359 bp, 30 predicted proteins | sample GraSoiAngelo_146_FD_185903 | JGI IMG/M metagenome (GOLD analysis project Ga0209057, IMG submission 185903) | Grasslands soil microbial communities from the Angelo Coastal Reserve, California, USA - 14_1009_05_30cm (SPAdes) (version 2) | ecosystem: Environmental > Terrestrial > Soil > Grasslands ... | reverse complement strand
TGATCGCCCAGACGGTCATCGCGATGAAAGGCGAGCTCGAGAAGTTCCGAGAGCAGCTCGAAAACCTGGAGTGACGCCGGCGCCGCGCGTCGTGGTCCTCGCCGCCCCTTCCGGCGGCGGCAAGACGACCATTGCGCGGGAGCTCGTAACCCGGCACCCCGACCTCTTCGGGTACTCGGTGTCGGCGACCACGCGCAAGGCACGACCCGGCGAGCGGGACGGCGCGGCGTACCACTTCCTGACGCGGGACGAGTTCCTGCGACGCCGGGACGCGGGCGAGTTCCTCGAGTGGGCGCCGTACGCGGGCGAGCTGTACGGCACGCTGCGGAGCGAGGTCGAGCGCGTGCTGGCGAGCGAGCAACACGTGGTGCTGGATGTGGAAGTGCAGGGAGCACGCCAGGTGCGCCAGGCGTATCCGCGACCGGGATCCCTGGCGACCTTCGTGATCCCGCCGTCGCCCCGGGTCCTGGTCGAGCGGCTCCGCAAGCGGCGCACCGAGACGGAAGCGGAGCTGTCGCAGCGGATCGACATCGCGATCCGCGAGGTGGAGACGGCGCGGCGCGACATCGGAGAGGTGTACGACCGCGTCCTCGTGAACGACGACCTCGACACGGCGGTGCGGGAGGTGGTCGCGCTGGTGCAGGGACGCGACGTCGCGCCAAACCCGGGCGACATGGCGGATTTGCTGTCGGCCTTCGTGCGGCAGCTGAGAACCGAGGCAGCTCAACTGAGTCAGTCTACCGGAAGGAGCAGGTGATGCGGATCATAACCCCGAGCGAAGTGGCCGCGCAAACCCAGAACAAGTACCTGGGCGTCCTCGTGGCCGCCAAGTTCGCCCGTTTCGTGAACGAGTTCCCGCGCGATCGCTCGGTGGATTTCGAGGAGAAGCTCACCACCCGCGCGTTCGACGAGCTGGTGCGCGGCCGGCTCACCTACAAGCTCGTCCGGCGGCGGCGGCAGGAAGGCTGATGTCGTTCGCCGGCCGGCACGTCCTCCTCGGCGTGTCGGGCGGAATCGCGTGCTACAAGAGCTGCACGCTCGCCCGGCGGCTCACCGAGGGTGGGGCGGCGGTGGACGTGGTGCTGACGGCGTCCGCGGCCGAGTTCGTGCGGCCGGTCACCTTCGAGGCGCTCACCGGGCGTCCGGTGCTGACGTCGCTGTGGCAGCCCGATCGGGCCCTGGCGCACATCGCGCTGGCACGCCAGCCCGACCTGGCGATCGTCGCTCCCGCCACCGCGCACCTGCTGGCGCGCGCCGCTCTGGGGCTCGCCGATGACGTGCTCACGGCGCTGCTGCTGGCGCGGACCGGGCCGGTGCTCGCCGCGCCGGCCATGAACGACGCCATGTACGCCCATGCCGCGACGCGCGCCAATGTGAAGGCCCTCGCGGCACGCGGATGGCACTTCGTCGGTCCCGACACCGGGCCGCTGGCGGAGGGTCCGAGCGAGCGGCCCGGCCGGATGAGCGAGCCCGAGGTGCTGCTCGCCGCCGCGGCGCGGCTGCTCGAGCAGCGTGCGCCGTGGCTGGGGAAGCAGGTCGTCGTGACGGCGGGGCCGACGCGGGAGCACCTCGATCCGATACGCGTGGTCACGAACCCGTCGAGCGGACGCATGGGCTACGCCATCGCCGCAGCCGCCCACACGCGCGGGGCCGACGTGGTGCTCGTGTCCGGGCCCTCCGACCTGCCGCTCCCGTTCGGTGTGACCACGCACCGCGTCGAGACCACCGCGGACATGCAGCGGGCCGTGGACGGCCTCGTGAAGCACGCGAACGTGCTGGTCATGGCGGCGGCCCCGGCCGACTATCGTCCCGCCCGGCCCGCGGCGGGCAAGCGCCCGCGCGCGAGCGGGGCGCTCACGCTCGAGCTCGAGGCGACGCCCGACATCCTCGCCTCGCTCAAGCGGCCGCCGGGGTGCCTGGTGGTGGGGTTTGCGCTGGAGGCGCCAGGGGCGGAAGGGGGGAACGGCGTGGCGCAAGCCCAGGCGAAGTTGCGCGAGAAGCATCTCGACTACATCATCCTGAACAACGCGCTCGAGCCCGGCGCGGGGTTTGAAGTCACCACGAATCGCGTCACGATCATCGGGAAGAGCGGCACGCCGATCGAGCTGCCGCTGCTCGACAAACGCGACGTGGCGGAACGAATCCTCGACGCGGTGGAGCAAGCGCTGACGTGAGCGACGGGCGGGCACTGGCGCGCGAATTCCTGGAACAGCAGCGGCTGCTGGGGGGGAATCCGGTCATACTTCCGGATGGGCCCACCCCGGGCTTGCGCCCGGGGTCAGTTGGTGCCCACGACACTGCCGGACTGACCCCGGGCGCGAGCCCGGGGAAAGCCAAGGCCAGACCTGCCCAGCCCGACTCCGACCTTCCCCCTCCCGGCCTCTCCTATGATCCCCCCGGCGGCGACCTGTTCTCGAACGACCCGGTCCCCCAGGCGCCCTCGCTCGCCGCCATCGCGCAGCTCGTGGCGACGTGCACCAAGTGCCGGCTGTGCGAGGGCCGCCGGCACACCGTCCCGGGCGAAGGCGCGGACGCCGCGCGCCTGGTGGTGGTGGGGGAGGGCCCGGGGCGCGTGGAAGACGAGACGGGCCGGCCGTTCGTGGGCCCCGCCGGCGAGCTGCTCACCAAGATCCTCGCGGCGATCGAGCTACCGCGCGAGCGGGTATTCATCTGTAACGTGGTCAAATGCCGCCCACCCGAGAACCGCGTCCCCCAGTACGACGAGATCGCCGCCTGCCTCCCGTATCTGCTGCGTCAGATCGAGCTGGTGAAGCCGGCCGTGATCCTGGCGATGGGCGGCACGGCGGCGCAGACGCTCCTCAACACGAAGCAGTCGCTCGGCGCGTTGCGCAATCAGATCCATCGCTTGCGGGGGATCCCGGTCATCGTCACGTACCATCCGGCGGCACTACTTCGGAACCCAAACTGGAAACGGCCAACCTGGCATGACGTCAGCATCGCCTCCCGACTCCTCAACGTCTAAGAGAGAGCACACGCGCCAGACTCCGTGGAGTAACGACGCGGAGCAAGCCGTCTTGGGCGCCATGCTTCTCGACCAGGATGCCGCACTCAGAGCCGTCGAGGATCTCGACGACTCGATGTTCTACAAAGAAGGCCATCGCGCGCTCTTTAGAGCGATGGCGGCCATAACGGAGCGGCGTGACGTGATCGATCCCATCACGCTCCAAGAGGAGTTGCTCAAGCGAGGTGATCTTGACCGAGCGGGAGGGCTGGAATACATCGGGGCGCTAATTGACGTCGTGCCAACCGCGGCCAACGTCCAGTACCACGCCAGGATCGTACGTGATAAGGCGATTCAACGCAGGCTCATCGAGGCCGCGACGAGCATCATCCAGGACGTGTACGACAGTCAGGCCAGTTCAAGTGAAGTGCTCGATGTCGCGGAGCAGCGGGTATTTCAAGTAGCGCAGCTGCACCGGGCGGAAGCGTTTGTGCGGATCAAGGAGTTGGTATGGCCCGCAATGGAACGGATAGAGAAGCTGCAGGCTCAGGGCGGGGGCCTCACCGGCATACCGTCAGGGTTCAAGGACCTCGACGACCTGACCGCAGGCTTCCAAAAGGGCGACCTGGTCATCATTGCAGCACGCCCGTCAATGGGCAAGACGGCATTCGTCTTGAACGTAGCCCAGTATGCAGCCATCGAGCATCGCTCCCGCGTCGCGATGTTTTCCCTCGAAATGTCGGCTGACGCTCTGGTTCAGCGCCTGCTTTGCTCCGAAGGGTGGGTTGACTCACAACACCTGCGCCGAGCTCAGTTACGCGACGACGATTATCCGAAGCTCGCCAAGGCCGCGGGCCTGCTGGGTACCGCACCATTGTGGATCGACGACAGTCCAGCCCTCACGCCGCTACAGGTACGCTCCAAAGCCCGCCGTCTTAAAGCTGAGCAGAACATCGATCTCGTGATCGTGGACTACTTGCAGTTGATGCATGCCGCCTCGGAAGCTGAAAACCGCACTCAAGAAATCTCCCTCATCTCCAGATCACTTAAGGCACTCGCGAAAGAACTCGACGTTCCCGTGGTGGCGCTCTCGCAACTCTCGCGTGCCCCTGAACAGAGGGGAAAAGATCGACGGCCGCAGCTCTCGGACTTGCGCGAGTCGGGGGCGATCGAGCAAGACGCAGATGTCGTCATCTTCATTTACCGCCCAGAGATGTACGACATAATGGAAGACGAGAGTGGCAATCCAACCGCGGGTGTGGCTGAGATCTTGCTATCGAAGCAACGCAACGGTCCAACCGGGCGAGTGAAGCTTCGATTCGCGAAGGAATACACGCGGTTCGACACCTTCTCGTCGCGCGAAGCGCCGCCCGAGGCGGTCCGTGGCTAGGGCGCATTCGGTGTTCCGCTGCACCGACTGCGGTGCCGAGCAGCCGAAGTGGGCGGGCCGGTGCGACGCGTGCGGAGCATGGAACACCCTGGTGGAAGAGGCGGTCGGGAAGCTATGGCGGTCAGGCGGTCGGACGGACAGGCGGTCCGAGGAGTCCGCCCGACCGCCCGTCCGCCTGTCCGCCCTGGGCGGGGGACCCGGTGTGGAGCGGTGGCACACCGGCCTGCGCGAGTTCGATTTCGTGCTGGGGGGCGGCATCGTGCCGGGGTCCGTGGTGCTCGTGGGCGGCGAGCCCGGCATCGGAAAATCCACCCTGCTGCTGCAGTGCGCGGCGCGCCTCGAGCACGCCGGCATCCGCACGCTGTACGTCTCGGGAGAGGAGTCTCCCGATCAGGTGCGGCTGCGGGCGGACCGGCTGACGCTCGACGCCGGCTCCGTACACGTGCTGGGGGAAACCCGGCTCGAGGCGATCACGCACCACGCGCACGCCCTGAACGCGCAGGTGGTGTTCGTCGACTCGATTCAGACCACCTACACCGACGAGCTCGAAGGCGCCCCGGGCAACGTCGGCCAGGTGCGCGAGTGTGCGGCGCGCCTCATGCGGCTGGCCAAGGAGACCGGCCCCGCGGTGCTGCTCGTAGGGCACGTGACGAAGGGCGGCGGCATCGCCGGCCCCAAGACGCTCGAGCACATCGTGGACACGGTGCTCTACTTCGAGGGCGAGACCACGCTGGACCATCGCATCCTGCGCGCGGTCAAGAACCGGTTCGGCTCGGTCGACGAGATCGGCGTGTTCGCCATGACCGGCGCCGGCCTCGAGCCCGTCGCCGATCCGGCGGCGGCGTTCCTCGCCGGCCGCACCGGGGGGGTGTCGGGCTCGGCGGTGACGGCCCTGATGGAGGGCACGCGACCACTGCTGGTCGAGATCCAGGCGCTCGCGGCCAAGAGCGGTTTCGGCACGCCGCAGCGCGTGGCGACGGGGCTCGACCACCGCCGGCTGGCCGTGCTGCTCGCGGTGCTCGAGCGCCGTGGCGGGCTGCCGTTCGGGACGCTCGACGTGTTCGTGAACGTGACGGGCGGGGCCCGGCTGGTCGAGCCGTCGACCGATCTCGCCGTGCTGGCGGCGCTGGTGTCGAGCGTGCACGACCGGCCGCTGCCACCGGACGCGGTGTTCCTCGGGGAGGTGGGACTGGGCGGCGAGATTCGCCCCGTCTCGGGCCTGGAGCGGCGGCTGGGCGAGGCGGTGCGCCAGGGCTTCCGGCGCGCCTTCCTCTCGACCCGCTCGCGCGTGACCCTGCCCGGGCTCGACGTGGTCGCGGTGGACGGCATCGGTGACCTCGCCCGACGTCTCGCCGCCTGACGTCGGCGTCGTGATCGTGGCCGCGGGGGCGGGCGCGCGCGCGGGGCCCGGAGAGCCGAAACAATTCCGCCCCATTCTCGGCGTTCCCATGCTGTTGCGGGCGCTCCGCCCATTCACGTCGCACCCGGCCGTCGGCCAGGTGGTGGTCGCCCTGCCGGCGGGTTTCGAGACCCGGCCCCCCGACTGGCTCGCCAAGCTCGTGGGCGAGCGCCTGACGCTCGTCGCGGGCGGCGCGACGCGGGCGCGCTCGGTGCGTGCCGGATTGCGCGCGTTGCCCGAGCGCCTGAGCATCGTGCTCATCCACGACGGCGCGCGCCCCTTCGTGACGCGCGATACCATCGACGGGGTGCTCGACAAGGCGCGCGCGGGGGTGGGCGCAGTGGCCGCGATCCCGCTTTCCGATACCGTCAAAGACGTCGAACAGGAGCGTATCACGAAAACCGTGCCACGAAACCGTCTCTGGCGGGCGCAGACCCCTCAGGGGTTCCCGCGAGCGATGATCGAGCAGGCGTACGCGGGGCTCGCGAACGGCGATGCCGCGCCGACCGACGACGCCGAGCTGTGCGAGCGCGCGGGCCTGCCCGTGGACGTCGTGCCCGACTCGCCCTACAACCTGAAGGTGACGACGGCCGACGACTTCCGGCTCGCCGAGGCGCTCGCCCGTGAGCTGCGGTGAGGCCCGTCCCGTTCCGTACCGACGAGGAGGTAACGGCCGCACTGGCGCCGACGGTGGCCCATCTCCGCGCGGGCGGCTTGATCGCCTACCCGACCGAGACGGTGTACGGTCTGGGGTCGCGGCCGCGGGCGTCCGAGGTGCAGGCGCTGGCCCGGCTCAAGGGCCGCCGTCCCGACAAGCCGTTTCTCCTGCTGGTCGCCGACCGGGACATGGCGGAGGCGCAAGGGCTCGGCTTCAACGAGGCCGCGAGCGCGCTGGCACGGGCGTTCTGGCCGGGTCCCCTGACGCTGGTGCTGCCGGGCGGCAGCGGCCGGCTCCCCGACGCGCTGCGCGGCCCGGAGGGGGGGATCGCGGTGCGCTGGACGTCGCACCGCGGGATGGCGCGGCTGGCGCGCGCCCTAGGGGAGCCGGTGACGTCGACATCGGCTAACTTGCCTGGAGCACCGCCGGCCCCCGGCGCGGAGGCGATCGCCCGGGACTTTGCGCCGGCGGTCGAGGCGGGAACACTGCTCGTGCTGGACGGCGGGGTGCTGGGGAACTCGCCGCCGTCGACCGTGGTCGACTGCACGCGGCCAGCGCCGCGACTGATCCGTGAAGGAGCGCTCACGCTCGCCGAGCTGCGGCGCGCGGCGGGGCAGCTCGCCCCCTAGCCGCTAGACCCGAGGAGTCGAAGACGAAACGCATTCTCTTGGTCTGTACCGGCAACATCTGCCGCAGCCCGCTCGCCGCAGCGCTGCTCGAGCGCGCGCTCGCGGGGCGCGGCAGCGAGGGCCTCGCGGTGTCGTCGGCGGGGACCGGTGCCTGGGACGGCGCGCCCGTCTCCGAAGGAGCCTATCTGGTCGGACTCGAGCGCGGGCTCGATCTCTCGGGACACCGCGCGCGGCTGTTGACGCGCGAGCTGGTCGAAAGCGCCGACCTAGTGCTCACCATGGCGCGGCACCACCGGGCGCGCGTGGACGAACTCGGCGGCGAGGGTCGCGTGTTCGTGCTGGGCGAGTACGCCGGACGGGAGGGCGACGAGGCCGAAGTGAGCGATCCGTTCGGCGGCGACTTGGACGTGTACCGCGACACGTGCACCGAGCTCGAGGGATTCATCCAGGCGGCGGTGGAGCGCATCGTCAAAGAGTTCGCGAGTGGAAGTCAGCGCTGACACGCGCCTGCTGGTGGTGCTCGGCGATCCCGTCGCCCATTCGCTCTCCCCCGTGATGCACAATGCGGCGATCCGTGCGCTCGGGCTGGACGCCGTGTACGTCGCCCTTCCCACGCCGGCTCCCGCGCTCCCCGGCCTCTTGGCGGTGCTGCCCGCGCTGGGCGGGGCGGGGAACGTCACCGTGCCGCACAAAGAGGCGGCGGAACGATGTCTCGCGCAGAAAACGGAGCTGTGCGCGCGGGTCGGCGCGTGCAATACGTTCTGGACCGAACGGGGAGCGCTGGTGGGGGACAACACGGACGTCGCGGGCATTCTCACCGCGCTGCGGCAGCTGGGCGCCGACGGCGGCGGCAGCTGGCTGCTGGTGGGCACCGGAGGCGCCGCCCGCGCGGTGGCGGTGGCGGCGGCGACGGCCAGGGCGGACCTCCACGTGGTGTCGCGCGACGCGGCGCGGGCCCGGGCGTTCAGCGACTGGGCGCAGACGAGCGGCGCCCGCGCCGCGCCGGCGCAGGGCGCCCTCCAGCCCGACGTCGCCATCAACGCGACGCCGCTCGGCCTCAAGGACCGAGACCCGCTGCCGCTCGACACCGAGCACGCCCGGCGCCTCGCCGCGGCGCTCGACCTCGTGTACGCGCCCGGTGGCACGCGCTGGGTGCGCACCCTGCGGGCGGCCGGCGTGCGGGCCCAGGACGGCCGCGAAGTGCTGGTGCAGCAGGGAGCGGCCGCCTTCAGCCGCTTCTTTCCGGATCGGGCGGCGCCCGTGGAGGTGATGCGCGCGGCCGTGGACCGAGCGCTGCGTGCGTAACGCGTTCGACCAGCTGCTGTTACCGGCCGAGTGCCTGCTGTGCCGCGCCCTGCTCCCGTTCCGCGATTCCCAGCGCGTCGTGTGCGACGTCTGCCGCCACCGCTGGCGCCCGGTTCGCGCCCCGTGGTGCGGGCGCTGCGGTCAGCCGGAGCCGCTGTTCGGCCGCTGCCGCCTGTGCGCCGACTGGCCGGCCGCGCTGGTGCTCGCCCGTTCCGCGGTCTGGCTCGACGCGGGCGCGCGCGCCGCGGTACACGCGCTCAAGTACCGCGGGCTGCCGCGCATCGCCGCCGATCTGGCGTCCGCGATGGCGTCGCTCGATCCGCCGGGGCTCGCAGCCGCCTGGCTCGTGCCGGTGCCACTCGGGCCCGGGCGGCTGCGCGAGCGCGGCTACAACCAGAGCGACTGCCTGGCGCGCGCCCTGAGCCGGCGCTGGAATCGGCCCGTGGTGGAGCTGCTCGTGCGGACACGCGACACCGCCACCCAAACGGCGTTGACACCCGAGGCGCGGCTGGCGAACGTGGCGGGGGCCTTCGCATTGCGGATTGGCGATTGCGGATTGCGGATTGACGGCGGGAAATCCAAATCCGCAATCCGCAATCCGAAATCCGCAATGGGACGGCCACTGATCCTTGTAGATGATGTATTCACCACCGGCGCGACGCTCGCCGAGGCGGCGAGGGCGTTGGAGCGTGCCGGGGCCCGCACGGTGCTCGCCGTGACCTTCGGTCGCGCGGTCGTGCCGGACTTTACCTAGGGGAGAGCGATGGCGGTGCGCGTCGGCATCAACGGGTTCGGTCGCATCGGGCGCAACGTGCTGCGGGCCGCGGTGCTCATGAAGCAGGAGGCGCTCGAGTTCGTGGCGGTGAACGACATCACCGACACCAAGACACTGGCGCATCTCCTGAAGTACGACTCCGTCCATCGCCGCTTCCCCGGGACGGTCGAGGCGCAGGGCGATGCCCTGGTCGTGAACGGCAAGCCCATCAAGGTGTCGGCGATCAAGGAGCCCGAGAAGCTGCCCTGGAAGGCGTTGGGCGTAGACCTGGTGCTCGAGAGCACCGGACGGTTCACCAATCGCCCCGATGCCGACAAGCACCTCGCGGCCGGCGCGAAGAAGGTCGTGATCTCCGCGCCCGCCAAGGGTGAGGACATCACGATCGTGATGGGGGTGAACCACCAGAAGTACGACCCCGCGAAGCACCACGTGCTCTCGAACGCTTCGTGCACCACGAATTGTCTCGTGCCGGTCGTGAAAGTCGTGCTCGACACGTGGGGGTTCAGGCACGGCTACATGACGACGATCCACAGCTACACGAACGATCAGCAGATCCTCGACCTGCCGCACAAAGACCTGCGCCGCGCGCGGGCCGCTGCGCTGAGCATCATCCCGACGACCACCGGCGCCGCCAAGGCGACGGGCCTCGTCATTCCGGAAGTGCAGGGGAAGATCGACGGCATCTCGCTGCGCGTGCCCACGCCCGACGTGTCCGTCGTGGAGCTGACGGCGGAAGTCGAGAAGAAGACGACTATCGAGGAAGTGAACGGCGCCTTCAAGCGGGCGGCCCACTCGAGCCTCAAGGGCATCCTCGAGGTGAGCGACGAGCCGCTCGTGTCGATGGACTACATCGGCAGTTTCTACTCCAGCGTCGTGGATGCGCTCTCGACGAACGTGATCGACGGGACGTTCCTGCACGTGTCGTCGTGGTACGACAACGAGATGGGCTACTCCGCCCGCTGCGTCGATCTGCTGGCTTACATCGCGGGAAAGTGAGCAAGCGCAGTCTGCGCGATCTCCCCCCGGCGGCGCTGGACGGCCGGCGGGCGCTGGTGCGCGTGGATTTCAACGTGCCCCTGAAGGGCGGCGCGGTCAGCGACGACACGCGGATCCGCGCCGCGGTCCCCACGATTGCGTACCTGCGCGACAAGGGCGCGCGGGTGGTGTTGCTGTCGCACCTGGGACGCCCCAGCGGACCCGATCCCAAGCTCTCCCTCAAGCAGATCGTGCGGGACGTGGAGCGCGTCCTGGGAACGCCGGTCGAGTTCATCCCCGATCCCGCCGCGGGGGTCGCCGCCACACGCCGGCTGCCGCGCGGCGGCGTGGCCCTCGTCGAGAACACCCGGTTCTGGACCGGCGAAGAGGCGAACGACGCCGGGTTCGCCCAAACGCTCGCCGCGCTGGGCGACTTCTACGTCAACGACGCCTTCGGCTCGGCGCATCGCGCCCACGCCTCCACCGAAGCGGTCGCCCGGCTGCTCAAGCCCGCCGTGGCGGGCTTCCTCATGGAGCGCGAGCTCACCTACCTGGGCGACGCGCTCGACCATCCCAAGCGCCCGTTCGTCGCGGTGCTGGGCGGCGCCAAGATCTCGGGAAAGATCGACGTCATCGAGGCGCTGCTCCCCAAGGTGGACGAGATTCTGGTGGGAGGGGCGATGGCGAGCACGTTCTTCCTCGCCATCGGGTTTCCGGTCGGCGGGTCGCTCGTCGAGCGCGACAAGGAAGACGTCGCCAAGGGACTGCTCGCCAAGGCGGGAGCGAAGCTCATCCTGCCGCGGGGTGGGGTGGTAGCGCCGAGTCTGGCGCGCGCGGCCGAGCGGCGCGAGGCGCCGGCCGACCGTATTCCCCCGGACTGCGCCATCTTCGACATCGATATGGCCACGCGCCACGACTTCCGGGCACGCATCGTCAAAGCCAAGACGATCTTCTGGAACGGCCCGATGGGGGTGTTCGAAACCCCGCCCTTCGACGAGGGCACGCGGGCCATCGCCGAGGCGCTGGTCGAGGCCGGGAAGCGCGGCGCCACGACCGTGGTAGGCGGAGGCGACTCCGTCGCCGCCGTCGCCGGGTTCGAGAGCAAGCTCACCCACGTGTCGACGGGCGGCGGCGCGTCGCTCGAGTTCCTCGAGGGAAAACCCCTCCCGGGCGTCGCCGCCCTGGAGGACGCGTGAGGCGGCTGCTGTTCGCCGCCAACTGGAAGATGCATCTCGGCCCGGAAGACACCCGGGGCTACCTCAAGACCTTCCGCGCCCGCTACAACCGGCGCGACGACCGCGACATCTGGTTCTTCCCGCCCGCGGTGTCGGTCGAAGCCGCCGCGCTGGCGGTGCGCGAGCGCAGCGATCTGCTCGTGGGCGCACAGGACATCTACTGGGAGCCCAAGGGCGCGTTCACGGGCGCGGTGTCCGCCTCGCTCGCGCTCCAGGCTGGAGCCCGCGCCACGCTCGTGGGCCACTCGGAGCGTCGGCATGTGTTCGGTGAGACGGACGAAGACACGCGTCGCAAGGTGGCGGCCGCCCTGGCGGCCGGCCTCGTGCCGCTGTTGTGCGTGGGCGAGACCCTGGCCGAGCGCGACGCCGGGCATACGCTGGCGGTGGTCGTGCGCCAGCTCGCGGGCGCGCTCTCGAGCCTCGACGGCCCGACGCTTTCGCGCGTCAGCGTCGCCTACGAGCCGGTGTGGGCGATCGGGACCGGGCGCAACGCTACGCCGCACGACGCCGCGACCGTGCATCGCGAGATCCGCGCCTGGCTCCGCGGGCGCGGGGTCGCCGCTCCCCGGGTCGTGTACGGCGGCAGCGTGAACGCCAAGAACGTCGCCGAGCTGCTCGCGGAGCACGAGCTGGACGGCGTGCTGGTGGGCGGGGCGTCTCTCGATCCGGCGGGTTGGGCGCAGCTTGTGCAGAACGGCGTCGCGTAGGTAATTTCCCGGCGCGATGTACAACCTGCTGCTGTTCATCTTGGCCCTCGACGCATTGATCCTCACCACCGCGGTGCTGCTGCAGGCGGGGCAGGGCGGCGGGTTGGCGTCGCTGGGGGGGGGCGCCGGCACGGAGCAGTTCATGGGTGGCCGCCAGGCTACCACGCTGCTCACGAAGATCACCTGGTGGTGCGCCGGGATGTTTCTGTTCGTCTCGCTGCTGCTCGCGGTCCTGTCATCGAACAGCGCGGCGCCACGCTCGGTGCTCGAGGGAAACGTTCCCGCCCCAGCGCCTGTCCAGCCCACGCCGCTGCCGCTCCCGACGACGACGCCGCCGCAGGGCGCCCAGCAACCCTCGAGCAAGACGCCGCCCCATCGCTGACCGTCGCCCCGCCTACGTGCTGCTCGAGGACGGCGCCTGGTTCCCCGGCACCGCACCCAGCGCGTTCGAGTGCACCTGCGCCGAAGTGGTGTTCACCACCAATCTCTCCGGATACCAGGAAGTCTTCACGGACCCATCGTATCTCGGGCAGATCGTCGTGATGACGGCGCCGATGATCGGCAATTACGGGATCAACCCCGACGACGTGGAATCGGACCGGCCGCGCGTGGCCGCGGTCGTGCTGCGTGAGCTCTCGGCCAAGCCGTCGAACTGGCGCGCCACGGGGACGCTCGCCGAGTGGCTGGCCACGGCGCGGGTGCCCATCGTGGCCGACGTGGATACGCGCCAGCTCACGCGCCACATCCGCTCCAAGGGAGCGATGCGCGGCGCCGTGGCGTTGGGCGAGCAGCCCAGCGACGAGGTGCGCGCCGCGCTCGCCGCCAGCCCGTCGATGGACGGCCTCGACCTCGCGACCCACGCGACCATCGGCGCGGAGTACAGCGAGGGGCCGCCCGACGCGCACCATCACATCGTGGCCTACGACTACGGCATGAAGCGCAACATCCTGCGCCTGTTCCTCAAGAACGGGTGCCGCGTGACCGTGGTCCCGGCCGGCACGCCCGCCGCGCGCATCCGCGAGCTGGATCCGGACGGTCTGTTTCTCTCGAACGGCCCGGGCGACCCGGCCGCGGTGCATTACGCCATCACGACGCTGCGAGACCTGGCCGACGGCTCGCTCCCGATTTTCGGGATCTGCCTCGGCCACCAGCTGCTCGGCCTGGCACTCGGGGGCGACACGGTGAAGCTCCCGTACGGACACCGGGGGGGCAACCATCCTGTGCGGGATCTCGCTACAGGACAAGTACTTATCACGTCGCAGAACCATGGGTTCGCGGTGCGCGGCGACACGGGCGGCGTCCCCGGTGCCAAAGCGCTTCAGGTCACCCACCTTAACCTCAACGACGGCACCGTCGAAGGAGTGAAGCACCGGGAGTACCCGATTTTCGCGGTGCAGTACCACCCGGAAGCCTCGCCGGGCCCACACGACGCCCAAGGGCACTTCGAACAGTTCCTCCAAGCTCTTGACACACAATAGGTAAGCCCGTATGTTGGCCCCTCGTCTTGACTGCCCTTGGGCCCTTCAAGGGGGACGGATGACGAAGGCCGACCTGGTCGAAAAGGTCACCGCACAAATCGCGCGCACTGCCGGTCCCCTGATTTCCAAGAAGGACTGCGCCCGCGTCGTCGACTCGTTTCTGGACGCTGTGAAAGCGGCGCTCTCCGAGCAGCATAACATTGAGATTCGCGGGTTTGGGACGTTCAAGATCCGCCAGCGGAAGACGCGCATGGCGCGCAATCCGCGCACCGGCGACCCGGTGGAAGTGGCGGCGCGTCCGGTGCCTGTGTTCAAGCCCAGCAAGGAGTTGCGGGCGATGGTCGCGGAGGCGAGCGAGCGCGTCACGCCCTGACGCGTGGCGTGAGCGAGTGCGCGCGGCCCGGACTAACCGTCTGGGCCGCTTTGTTTTGCGTGGTGTAATCAAGAGGCCCACACTTGAGGGAGAAAAGCGTCGTGCGCCACCTCCTCCTGTTGCTCGTCGCCGTCCCCTTGTCGGCCCAACGTGTTGCACCGGTGCAGTATGAAATCTCGGTGCCCGCTGTCGCGACGCGGCTGTTTCATGTGCGCGCCGACTTTCCGACGCGCGGCAAGGACACGCTGTACCTGTCGTTGCCGGCCTGGAGCCCGGGGAACTACGAGATCCAGAATTACGCGCGCTACGTGCGCCACTTCGGCGCGAAGACGCCGGCCGGTCAGCCGCTGTTCTGGGATCGCCTCGACAAGGACACGTGGCGCGTGACGACGGGTAAGAGCGAACGCGTCAGCGTGGAGTTCGACTACTTCGCCGACACGATCGACCTCTCGATGGCGCGGCTCACGGGCGAGTTCGGCGAATTCCTCGGTACGAACCTGTTTCCGTACGAAGAGGGCCAGCTCGACCGGCCCGCCGAGGTGCGCTTCGCGCTTCCGGCCGGATGGCAGGTGACGACCGCGCTCGCGGGGGGCGGGTCGGGCAGCGGACCCTACACCGCGGCGAACTATCACGAGCTCGCCGACGCCGAGACCTTCGTCGGCAAGTACAGCCTCGATTCGCTGCAGGTGGATGGCAAGTGGATTCGGATCGCGGTGTGGCCAGCGGATGCCTATTCGTCCGGCGTGCAGCGCAACATGCGCGCCGACCTGGAGAAGATCGCCCGCGCCGAAAACGCCCTGCTGGGCGGCCCGCCGTACGAGCGCTACACCGTGTTCTTCAACGTCATCCGCGAGCCGGTGAACTTCGGCGGCGGGCTCGAGCACGCGGCGTCGCAGTTCGACATCATGCCGCAGGGAGCGTTCGCGGACGCGGCCGGCACATTCGGCGATTTCATGGTGCCGCTGATGGCGCACGAGTACTTCCATCTCTTCAACGTGAAGCGTATCCGACCAGCCGAGATGTGGCCCTACGACTACCACGCCGAGCAATTCACACCGCTCTTGTGGTGGTCCGAGGGCGTCACCGACTATTACGCCGATCTCGCCAACCTGCGCTCCGGGTTGTGGACCACCGAGCAGTTCCTCGGCAACGCCACGCAGAACATGCAGCAGGTCGAGGCGGCGCCGGAGCCATGGAGTGAAGAGGACGGCAGCGTCGCGACGTGGATCAACGAAGTGTTCGTGAACAGCTCGCAGCTCTATTACCCGAAGGGCTCGCTCACCGGGCTGCTGCTGGACGTGTCGCTGCGCGATGCCAGCGACAACCGGCACGGCCTGGACGACGTGATGCGGGCGCTGTACATCCGGTTCTACCAGAAGCAGAAGGGGTTCACCACGCAGGACCTGCTCGGCCTGCTGCGGGAGTACGGCCTTCCGGACGTCGACGCGTTCTATCAGCGCTACATCAACGGCCGGGAACCGCTGCCGTACGAGTCGGTGCTCGCCAAGGCGGGCATCGCGGTCGCCCGCCGGACGACCTCCAACCCGTTTCTCGGCGTCAACGCCCAGCCCGACGAGACGGGGAAGCTCGTGGTGCAGAGCGTAGTACCAGGCAGCGCGGCGGACGTCGCGGGGCTCCAGCCCGGGGACGTGCTGCTCAAAGTGGGAGAGATCGAGGCCCATTCCGACGGCGACTGGGGCGCGCGTTACCGGGAGCGCTATGGCGGCCAGAACGGGCAGCCCCTCACGATCAGCGTCACGCGCGGCGGCAGGCCGCTGACGCTCGACACGCAAGTGCGGGAGCGCACGGCGGTGTCGTTCACACTCACGCCGGCAGCGGCGCCCACGCCGAAGCAGGCGAAGATTTGGCGCGGCCTCGCGACGGGTTCCACGGGGAACTGACGACGGCTATCTTGCGAGCGGACATGACGGCCAAGGCGACGGGGACGGCGACGGTCCGGGTGCGGTTGTTCGCGCGCTACGCGGAGCTGGTGGGGCGGGCGGAGGCGGCGGTCTCCGTGGCGCTCCCGGCGACCGTGGGGGACGTGGTGCAGCGGCTGCGCGATGAAGTCCCCGCGGCGCGCGCGCTGCCCGAGCGCCCGCTCACTGCGGTGAACCTGAGACACGTCAAGCTGAACGCGCCGGTGCAAGATGGCGACGAGGTGGCGCTGTTACCTCCGATCGCCGGCGGGTGAATTCCCAGGCTGAAGCCTGGGCCCGGAGGGCGCTGTCCTTAAGGACAGTGCCTTCCCGGGCACACCCTTCAGGGTGTGAACAACGAGGATGCGTACGACCTACCTGACTCGCACACGGATCTCCATTGACGCCCTGCTCGCCGAGGTCTCGTCCGCCGCGTGCGGCGGTACCTGCCTATTCCTCGGCACCGTGCGCTCCGGACCCGAGGAGCAGGGAGTGACCGCCATCGAGTACTCTGCGTACGAAGCAATGGTGGAGGCAGAGTTCGGCCGGCTGCTGGCGGACGCGGACGCCCGCTGGCCCGAGGCGCGCATCGCCGTGCGCCACCGTCTGGGGGTGATTCCGTCGGGGGAGGCGAGCATCGCCATCGCAGCGGCGGCGCCGCACCGGGCCGAAGCGTTCGAGGCCTGCCGCTTCGTGATCGAAGAGGTGAAGCGGCGCGTGCCGGTCTGGAAGAAGGAGCTACGCCTGGACGGCAGTGAAGTCTGGGTCGATCCCACGGGTCGCCCTACCGCGAAGCCCTCGCATGCCTGACGCCGTCCTCGACGCCTTCCAGCGCCCGCTCGCGAGCCTGCGCCTGTCGGTGACGGACCGCTGCAACCTGCGGTGCCGCTACTGCATGCCGGAAGACGAATATGTGTGGCTGCCCCGGGCATCGATCCTCACGTTCGAGGAGCTCGACCGCGTGGTGCGGGTGTTCTCGCGGTTGGGCGTGCGCAAGGTGCGGCTGACCGGCGGCGAGCCCCTGCTGCGGCACGACCTCCCGGCGCTGGTACGCATGATCGCGCGGGGTCCCGAGATCGACGACCTGGCGCTGACCACGAACGGCCTGTTGCTCGCGAAGCAGGCGGCGGCGTTGCGCGCGGCGGGCCTGCGGCGGGTCACCGTGAGCCTCGACACCCTCCGTCCGGAGCGGATGCTCGCGTTCGCGAAGAGCGCGCGGCACGCCGACGTGCTCGCCGGAATCCGGGCCGCGCGCGACGCGGGCTTCGAGCACCTGAAGCTCAACAGCGTGGTGATCCGCGGGTTCAACGACGACGAGCTAGCGGAGCTGATCGAGTTCGGTCGCGCCGAGGGGGCGGAGTTGCGGTTCATCGAGTACATGGACGTGGGCGGGGCGACCCATTGGTCGATGGACCAGGTGGTATCGCAGGGCGACATGCTCGCGGCGCTGGCACAACGCTACGGCCCGATCACTCCAGTTCCCGGCGACGGCCGCGCCCCCGCGGAGCGGTTCCGCCTGCCGGACGGCACGACGTTCGGGATCATTGCGTCGGTCACCGCGCCGTTCTGCCGCACCTGCGACCGCAGCCGCGTCACCGCGGACGGCACGTGGTTCACGTGCCTGTACGCCGGACGGGGCGTGGATCTGCGCGCGCCGCTGCGCGGCAGCGCGAGCGACGAGGACCTCGCCACGCTCATCCGGGCGACGTGGCAGGGCCGCACCGATCGCGGGGCCGAGGAGCGCCTCGGCGTCGCCGATCGCGGCGCGCTCTACCGGATCGACTCGCTGCGCGCCGATCCCCACCGGGAGATGCACACCCGCGGGGGGTGAGGGCCCAATGCGCCCCCGGGGATCGATGACAATGAGCGCGACCGGTGTCCCCTGAGACCAGTTACTCTTGTGGTTGCGCTCCTGTTCGTCTGTACGTGCCCCCTCGCAGCGCAGCAAGCTACTTGGATCGCCCCCCTCCTAGACTCTCCTGATTGGGGGATCCGTTCGAGTGCGTTGTGGGACCTCGACACCCTCCCCACCGATTCAGTACCCGACCCTGTGCGGGTCAAATTGTTCAGATTGCTCGAACGCGAAGCGCTGCGACCCGACGACCGAGAAGGCGGGGAAGGATACGGGGAATACCTGATCCAGCTCGTGGAAACGGTGCTCCGGTACAACGACGCCAGGTCGCTTCGCGGCATGGCGCTGCTCGGCAACCAGACGAGCCGCAAGGCGCAGGAGTTCGTGGCGTCGTTCGGCTCCGAAGCCCTGCCGGCGCTGGAAGAGGCGTGGCGCGTCGGCGGCGAGCCCCGACGGGCTGCACTCGAAACCTTCGGGTACATGTTGGCCGCCCCCCGGAGCGGCGCCCGCCGCCCGGTGCTGCGGCTGCTGATACAAACCGCTGATTCGCTCCCGGTGGAGCTTGGTGACGTGGCGCTGGCAGCCGGCCTCGTGGCATCGCTCCCGCTGCTCGAACGGGCGTTGGAAGCCGCTCCTCCGGGACTTGAGCGGAGCGAACTCGAGCGAGCGACTGACGTCCTGCGCTTTCGCCGGGATACGACCTCCGCGGCCGCGATCGCCGCGGAGCTGCTGGACTGGATCCAAGGCTTCTGTTACGGCAGTGCGGGTCCGAGACGGTTGACCTGCCTCGAGGCCGTTGCGCCGCTCGTCGAGATCCGAGGGCGCGCGGACCGCCGTCTTGACCGTTCGGGGAAAGCGCTGCTCGCGGCGCTGGCGAGTCGAGTCGAGGAAGGCGGTCGGCGCGGCGCGTGGGAGCCGCGCGAAGCACTCCTCGTTGCGGGGACGGCGCGATACCTGAGCCAACACCGATGACTGCTTGGCCGCAGAGTGTGCTTCCGAGACCGAGCGGTTCGGTGTAACTTGCGCGCACCTCACCCACCACGATTGTCATGCTGAACAAGATCACCGTCGTTGGCGCCGGAAACGTCGGCGCGACCGCCGCCCAGCGCCTGGCCGAGAAGGAGCTCGCCCGGCGCGTCGTCCTCGTGGACGTGATCGAGGGCGTGCCCCAGGGCAAAGGACTCGACCAATGGGAGTCGGCGCCCATCGAGGGCTTCGACACCCGCGTGCTCGGCGCCAACGACTACGGGCCCGCGGCAGGCAGCGAGCTCGTGGTCGTCACCGCCGGCATCGCCCGCAAGCCCGGCATGAGCCGGGACGACCTGGTCCGCACCAACGCCGACATCGTGAAGCAGGTCTCGCTCGAGATCAAGCGTCATTGCCCCGACGCGATCGTCCTGGTCGTCTCGAACCCGCTGGACGTGATGTGCTGGGTCACGAAGCAGATCACCGGGTTCCCGCGCGAGCGGGTGATCGGCATGGCGGGCGTGCTCGACACGGCCCGCTATCGGGCGTTTCTGGCCGAGGCCCTCGACGTGTCGGTCGAGGACATTCAGGCGATGGTGCTGGGCGGGCACGGCGATACCATGGTGCCGCTGGTGTCGTACACGACGGTGTCGGGAATTCCCGTGAGCCAGCTGCTCGACAAGGCCACGCTCGACAAGATCGTCGAGCGCACCCGCAACGGCGGCGCCGAGATCGTCGCGTTCTTGAAGACCGGCTCGGCCTACTACGCGCCGTCGGCGGCGGTCACCCAGATGGTCGAGGCGATCGCGCACGACAAGAAGCGCGTCCTACCGTGCGCCGCGTGGGTGGAGGGGGAGTACGGCGTGTCCGGCAGCTACCTCGGTGTGCCGTGCAAGCTCGGGCGGAGGGGGCTCGAACAGATCCTCCAGGTCAAGCTGTCGGCGGACGAGCAGGCGGCGCTCAAAAAATCGGCCGACGCGGTGAAGGAAACCATGGGGGCGGTGAAGCTATGACCACGTCGCTGAGAGACCTGCAGGAGCGGGGCCTGGGCGCGACACAGCGGCGCGATGCCTGGTGGGTAGCACCGCTGCTCACGGCGCTCGTGCTCGGCGGCTTCGCCATCTACTCCACGTGGGCGGCCTGGGTCGGCCAGAACTACGAGTGGGGACCGTACCTGTCCCCGTTCTATTCGCCGCTCCTCAATGCGCCGTGGTTTCCCTTCTCGCCCGCCTTCCTCATCCTGATCTTCCCGCTCGGCTTCCGGGCGACCTGCTATTACTACCGCAAGGCCTACTATCGCGCGTTTTTCCTCGACCCGGTCGCCTGCGCCGTGGGAGAGCCGCGCCACGGCTACACGGGCGAGACCAGGTTTCCGTTCATTCTCCAGAACGTGCACCGCTTTTTCATGTACGCGGCGGTGGTGTTCATCTTCATTCTCAGCTACGACGTGATCGAGGCCGCGCGCTGGCCGGTCAACGGCGTCATGCCTGATGGCGCCCTCTCACCCGGTCCACGGGAATTCGGCATCGGCATCGGGACACTCGTGATGCTGATCAACGTGGTCCTGCTCGCGAGTTACACGTTCGGCTGCCACTCTCTGCGGCACCTCGTCGGCGGGCAGGTCGACTGTTTCTCGTGCGCGCGGGGAGGCAAGGCACGGTTCCACACGTGGCGCGGCGTCAGCGCGCTCAACCGCCACCACATGCTGTTCGCCTGGTGCTCGCTGTTCTCGGTCGCGCTGACTGACGTCTACATCCGGCTGTGCGCGACGGGCGTCATCCACGACGTGCGACTCTTCTAGTGGCCGCCGCTGACTTGAGGACGCACGACTACGACGTCGTCGTGATCGGCGCCGGCGGCGCGGGCCTGCGCGCCGCCATCGAAGCCAGCGCCCAAAAAGCCAAAGTCGCCCTGGTCTGCAAATCGCTGCTCGGCAAAGCCCACACGGTGATGGCCGAGGGGGGCGCTGCGGCGGCGCTCGGCAACGTGATGGGGGAAGACAACTGGCGCGTGCATTTCCGCGACACGATGCGCGGCGGCAAGATGCACAATAATTGGCGCATGGCCCAGATCCACGCCCAGGAAGCGCCCGACCGCGTCACGGAGCTCGAGGCGTGGGGCGCGCTGTTCGATCGCACGCCCGATGGCCGCATCAATCAGCGCCCCTTCGGCGGCCATACCTACAGTCGTTTGGCCCACGTCGGTGACCGCACCGGGCTGGAGATGATCCGCGTGCTCCAGGACCGCGCCGTGCACGCCGGACTCGACGTCCACATGGAATGCACCATTGTGCGCCTGTTCGTCGTGGGCGGACGAGTGGCCGGAGCGCTCGGCTACTTCCGCGAGACCGGCCGCTTCGTCCTGTTTCGGGCCGGCGCCGTCGTCCTGGCGACCGGCGGCATCGGCAAGGCGTGGCAAATCACGAGCAATTCGTGGGAGTACACGGGGGACGGCCACGCGCTCGCCTACGCCGCCGGCGCCGAGCTGATCGACATGGAGTTCGTGCAGTTCCATCCCACCGGCATGGTCTGGCCACCCGGCGTGCGCGGCATTCTCGTGACCGAAGGCGTGCGCGGCGAAGGCGGCGTCCTCAAGAACGCCAAGGGCGAGCGGTTCATGTTCCGCTACATGCCCGAGATGTTCAAGGGTGATTTCGCCGAGACCGAAGCGGAAGCCGACGCGTGGGTGAAAGGCGATCGCAAGAAGAATCGCCGGCCACCCGAGCTCCTCACGCGCGACGTGGTGGCCAAGGCGATCGTGCGCGAGATCGCCGAGGGCCGTGGGACGGAGCATGGAGGCGTCCTGCTCGATATCGCCTCGAAGCAGAGCCCCGACTACATCAAGCAGAAGTTGCCGAGCATGTACCACCAGTTCAAGGAGCTGGCGCACGTCGACATCACCAAGGACGCGATGGAGATCGGCCCGACCACGCACTATGTGATGGGGGGGGTGAAGGTGGATGCCGAAACGCAGGAGTCCACCGTCTCCGGACTCTTCGCGGTCGGCGAGGTCGGGGGCGGCATGCACGGGGCCAACCGGCTGGGCGGCAACTCGCTGAGCGACCTGCTGGTCTTCGGACGTCGGGCCGGGCTGCACGCCGCGGCAAAGCGGGGGGCACCCCCGTCCATCCCGGACGCCGACGTCGAAGCGACGATGCGCGAGGCGCTCCAACCCTTCGAGCGCGACGGCGAGAATCCGTTCGCGGTGCAGTCGGCGCTGCAGGCGGTGATGCAGCGGCATGCCAGCATCATTCGCGACAAGAGCGGCCTCGAAACCGCGCTCACCGAGCTCGAGAAGTTGAAGGGACGCGCTCGGAACGTCGGGATCACCGGGAGCCGCGAGTACAATCCCGGCTGGCACACCGCGATCGACCTGCGGTCCCTGCTCGTGGTTTCGGAGGCGACCGCGCGCGCCGCGCTGGAGCGGACCGAGAGCCGCGGCGCTCATACCCGCAGCGACTACCCGGACTCCGACGAGCGCCAGGCACGTGAGCAGATCGTCATCAAGAAAGAAGGGGAGCGCATGGTGGTACGACGCGAAGCGCAGCCGCCGCTGCCGGCGGACCTGATCAAGCTCATTAAGGAAGGAGCCTGACCATGGTGGAACAGCGCCGCTTCCGGGTATTCCGCGGCACGCGGCAGCAGGGCGAGCTGAAGGAGTATCAGGTCGCCGCGGGGGAGGGGATGGTGGTGCTGGACGCGGTACACGCCATTCAAGCCGAGCAGGCGCCCGACCTCGCCGTCCGCTGGAACTGCAAGGCGGGGAAATGCGGGTCCTGCTCCGCCGAGATCAACGGCAAGCCGCGGCTGATGTGCATGACGCGGATATCGGACTATCAGGCCGGCGAGACGATCACGGTGACGCCGATGAAAGCGTTCCCCGTGATCAAGGACCTCGTGACCGACGTGTCCTGGAACTACGAAGTCAACAAGCGGATCCCCGCGTTCCAGCCTCGCGCCCCCGACGCGCCGGATGGTACCTGGCGCATGTATCAGTACGAGGTCGAGCGGCCCCAGGAATTCCGCAAGTGCATCGAGTGCTTCCTCTGCCAGGACGTATGTCACGTGCTGCGCGCGCACGGCAAGCACGCCGAGTTCATGGGCCCCGCGTTTCTCGTGCGCGCCGCGGTGTACGAGATGCACCCGCTCGACGAGGCGGACCGCCGCTCCTATCTCCGCGAAGCGGGCGGGATCGGCTATTGCAACATCACGAAGTGTTGCACCGAGGTCTGTCCTGAGTCGATCACGATCACGGACAACGCCATCATCCCGCTCAAGGAGCGGGTGGTCGACGCGAACTACGATCCCATCGCGGCGCTGTGGCGGAAACTCACCGGCTAGTCGCTCCGTTTCCCAATCGGGCCCAGATGCGTCCACCCAAAACCAAGGGGAGTCCGTGGCCATCACGCAATCCATGATCGTCTCCACGACGTTCGACGTGCAGGGTCGCAGGGTTCGGGAATACAAGGGCGTCGTCCGCGGCATCACCGTACGCGCCCCCACGATCTCGCAAGGCATCCTCGGCGGCCTCAAGAGCATCATCGGAGGGCAGATCGGGGCGTACACCGAGATGTGCGAGCAGGCACGCCAGGCCGCCTACGACCTGATGGTCGAGCACGGCCGGCAGGTCGGGGCGAACGCCATCCTGGGCGTCAGCTTCGACGCGTCCGAAGTGGCGGCCCGGGCGTCGGCCACGGAAGTGCTGTGCTACGGGACGGCGGTCGTCCTCGAGTGAGCGCCCGCGCCAGCGCACCCGCTGCGACCGTGCCGGCCAAGCCAGCGCTGGCCGCGCCCGGCACGACCGTCGCCGCCGCGTCCGCCGCGACGACGCGACCGACCGTGGTGATCGTGGGCGCGGGGTTCGGCGGGCTGCGGGCGGCGCGCTCGCTGCGCGACGCGCCCGTCGACGTGGTGCTGGTGGATCGTCACAACTACCACTTGTTCCAGCCGCTCCTGTACCAGGTCGCCACCGCAGGCCTCGAGCCGGAGCAGATCGCGCGGCCCGTGCGGGCGGTGCTGCGCCGCCAGCGCAACTTCGAGTTCCGTATGACCGAGGTGACCGGGCTCGACGCGGACGGGAAGCGCCTCGTCACCACGGACGGCCCGATCGGCTACGACTACCTCATCCTCGCCGCGGGCGGCGAAACGAACTACTTCGGGCTCGAGGGCGTCGTGCGACACGGCTTCGGCCTGAAGGACATTCCCGAAGCGATTCGCATCCGCAACCACGTGCTGCACGCCTTCGAGCGGGCGATGCTCGAGTCCGACGCCGAGCGCCGCCGTGCCTGGCTGACGTTCGTCGTGGTGGGCGGAGGCCCGACGGGCGTCGAGATGGCGGGCGCGCTGTCGGAGCTGATCCGCCTGGTGCTGGTGAAAGATTATCCGCGCCTCAACGTGAAAGACGTGCGCGTGCTGCTGCTCGAGGCGACGGACCGTCTGCTCGGGCCCATGCCGGCGCGCCTGCGGGAGGCCGCGGCCGAGACGCTGTGGCGCAAGAAGCACGTCGAGGTGCGCTTCGGAGCGACGGTCGCCGACTACGACGGCGCGCGGGTGAGCCTGAAGAGCGGGGAAGTGATCCCGGCGCGCACGCTCATCTGGGCGGCGGGCGTCCAGGCCGTGTCGCTCACGGCGCGGCTCGGGCTCCGCACGGTGCGACAGGGGCGGGTGGCCGTCGCACCGACGCTCGAGGTTCCGGAGCATCCCGACATTTACGTGATCGGCGACGCCGCCTACCTCGAGGTCGATGGAGCGCCGCTGCCGATGATGGCGCCCGTCGCCATCCAGATGGCGGGGACCGCCGCCGCCAACATCCGTCGCCGGCTCGCCGGCCAACCGCCCGCGCCGTTCGACTATCGCGACCCGGGCTCGCTCGCCACGATCGGCCGGAACGCCGCCGTCGCCTACATCCACGGCATCGCGTTCACCGGCTTTCCGGCCTGGGTGGTGTGGCTGGTGGTGCACATCATTCAGCTGATCGGGTTCCGCAACAAGCTGTTCGTGCTGCTCAACTGGGCGTGGGACTACTTCTTCTACGAGCGCGCGGCCCGGCTGATCACTTCGATGGACTGACATGTGGCGACGCGGCCACACGCGTCGCGCTGGTTCCGCGGCCAGACCGCGCCGTCGCCCCTCCCGAGGGCCTTCCCTCGCACCTGGAGTCACAATGGCGGGCACCTGACTTGCGCCCGATGAGGGACACCCGACTCCCTCTCGGAGCAGTCCCATGAACCGCCTCGCGCTCCTCGCTGCCGTGCTCGCATCGCTGGCCGCTTGCACCGATCCGTCCGCGGTGTCGCCCCGCCGTCCCAGCGCACAAGCCGTATCCGCGCCGAACCCGGCCGACGCCATCGACCTCGGCACGCTGGGTGGAAACTCCAGCACGCCACGCGCGCTGAACAACGGCGGCCAGGTTGTGGGCACGAGCGTAGCCGCCGACGGGCAGGCGCACCCCTTCGTGTGGGAAGCCGGTACGATGCGCGAGCTCCCCCTCCTCCCCGGCACCCGGCCGGGGTTTCCGTTTCCGGAAATCGGCGGCGACGCGCAGGCGATCAGCAACACGGGCCTCATCGCGGGCCTCAGCTACAACCGCTACGACGCGCGCCTGGTGCTGTGGGACAGGCTGTGGGACAGCGCCGGCGTTCACGACCTCGCGGCGCCGACGGCCTACGGCCTGCCGATCTCCCGCTCCGCGCGCGTCATCCGCATAACCGACGAGGGCGACATCCTCGCCACGGTCGTCCTTCACGACGGTCCACCGCCCATGAGTTATCCGGTCCTGTGGCAGGGCGGCATCGCACAGCGACTGCCGGCTTTGTATGCCTGGGACCAGCGCTACACGGCGGCCGCGATGAACAACCGTGGCCAGGTGATCGGCGCGGCCGCGAGCGCGTACGGGTACGAGGGCGATCTCTATCGCCACCCCGTCTTGTGGACGGATCGGGCGATCCAGGATCTCGGTGTATTGCGCGCGGGTGGCGACACGCCGTCCTGCTACGACCCGATCTACCACCCCGACGGTTTTTGCAGCGACGGCACGGCAACGGACATTAACGAGCGGGGCGACGTCGTGGGCGACGTGACCGACACCACGCATCTCGTCCGGCCGTTCCTGTGGCGTGACGGTCAGCTCGGCGATCTGGGAGTCCTTCCGGGAATGAACGCATTTGCGATCGCCAGCAACGAGCGGGGACAGGTCGCCGGCTACGGCGGCGGCCGGTTGGCGAGTTTCGAGGGGGGCGAGGGGTTCGTGTGGCAAGACGGCCAGGCGCAGCTGTTAGGGTCGCTGGGAGGTGGCGGCACCGTGGTGGTCGCCATGAACCAGCGCGGCGAGATCGTGGGCTCGAGCCTCACGGCGGCGGGCGAGCGACACGCGTTCGTCTGGAGCGACGGCGTGATGACGGACCTCGGGCTCGGACCCCAAGGCGGGGCGGCCAGCATCGCGATCGCGGTGAATGCGCGTGGCGACGTGCTCGGCGCAAGCGGAACCCCGCTGTATCCGAGGAGCCCGGACTTATCGGCTACCAGCCCGAGCCGCGGCATCTTGTGGCCGCGCCACTGACAGGACGGCGGTGACGAGCTAGCGCGGGGTGGGGCGGGGAGCCCGCGGGCGCTTGGGAGTGCGCGCGTGCGCGCTCCGCACCCGCCGCACCACGCCGTTCCAGCCGCACTCGAGGCACCAGCGCCGCTGCAGCACCGGGACCAACCGATCGAGCACGCGATTCCGGACGGCGACCATCTCGACATTGCAATGTGGGCAAAGCGCGCCCTGCGGCAGCAGCAGATAGACGACTGCGGTCACGATCGCGACTCGCAACAGCACGGTCGCGAGCAACACGACCACCACCAGCATGCTCTATGATAGCGCGGGCCTGGCGGTCCGGCCATCCTAACCGCCCGATGCCTTCAGCTCCTGCACGAACGCCGCGATGCGCCGCTCCAGCTCCGCCAGCTCGACCGGCTTGACCAGCAGGCGCTCCCGCGGCACCGGCGCGTTCCCCGGCTCGGCGAGCTGCGACACGTCCCCCGACAGAAACAACACCCGCCCCACGAGCTCGGGTCGCTCCTGCTCGAGCCGCGCATACAGCTCGATCCCGCCCATGCGGGGCATGCGCAGATCGACCAGGATCACGTCCGGAGCCCGCGCGCTCAGCCGTGTGAGCGCTTCCACTCCATCCGCCGCTTCCTCCACCTCGGCCCCACGGCGTGCGAGAAAGCGCGCCATCGGTCGCCGCACGCCCTCTTCGTCCTCGACGATCAACACGTGCACCCCGGCCAGACTGCCTCCGGCTCCGGGAGCGCGCCCCCCCTCTGCCCCCGCCTGCACCGGTGCCGGAGCGGACGCCGCCGGCGCCCGCGGCAGCGAGAGGGAGAAGCGGGCCCCGCCTCCGGGCGGGGACACGAGAGCGAGGTCACCTCCCGCTTCCCGAGCGATTTGCCGTGAGATGTACAGCCCCAGCCCGGTGCCGCGATGGCCCTTGGTGGTTGCGAACGGTCGGAACAACCGGGGGGCGATTTCCGGGGCGACGCCCTCCCCGTTGTCCCCGACGGCGACGAACACACTCGCATCCCTCGCCCAGGTGTCCACGTTGAGCTGGCGCGGCGGCTTGACCCGGCGCAGGGCGTCGATCGCGTTGGCCAGGAGATTGACCACGACCTGCTCGAGCTTGATGGCGTCGCCTTCCACCGCCGGGAGATCGGGGTCGAGGCGCCCGCCCACCGTGATCTCGTCGACGCCGAAGCGGTACGACACGAGATCGAGCGCGCCGCGCACGACGTCGTTCAGGTTGACGCGCGTCACCTCGCGTTCGGTCGCGCGCACGAACCGCAGCAGGCCGCGCAGCAGCTTGGCGGCCCGTCGGGCCTGGCGCAGGATCTGCGACATCTCGCTGCGCGGCTCGTCCGTGAGGCTCGGATCGGCGAGCCGGTTCTCGGCGTGCGCGGCGATCGCCATGAGGGGGTTGTTCACTTCATGGGCGACCCCGGCGAGCAGCTCACCGGCGGCCGCGAAGCGGCCCTGCTCTTCGGCGCGGTCCCCCAGCACCTGGGTCATGGCGTTGAAGTGCTGCGCGAGCCGTCCGATCTCGTCCGTCGCGTGAATGGGTACGCGAACCGTGAGGTCACCGTCGGCCACGCGCGCCAGCCCGGCCTCGAGCTCGCGCAGCGGGCGCCACACGCGGCGCCGCATCACCACAACGAGCACGAACCCGAGCGCCACGCCGCTCACGAGCCATACCACGGTGTCACGGCGCGCGCCGTTCTCGGCGGCCCGCAATGCGGCCCGTCGCTCGATCAGGTACGCCCGGGCGACGCGATTGCCGTCGATCCGGCGCTCTTGAGCGATCTCGACGAGCCGATCGATCACGGCCAGCCGGGTCGCGACGTCCGCACGCCGACCTTGCGCGAGCCGGATGACGATCTCCGCGAGGCTGTCGCCGAGACTCGAGAGGGTCTCGTCGATACGCGCGACCTCCACCTGCAGCGGCGACGGGATCGGTGCATCCGGCGGGACATGGAGGGGTTCGTGCCCGGCCACGAGCAGGCGCCGCGCGAGCGCCAGCGAATCGGGGCGCGGCGAGGCCGCGCGGGCGAGCGCGTGCACGATGCGCACGGTCTGGTGGAGCGCGCTGTCGCGCCACGTCAGCTGCGCATTCAGGGTGGTGATGGCCTCGGTCGCGGCGCCGAGGGCGAGCGCGGGGCGACTGACACGGAACAGGAGGTAGAGAGGCAGGGCACCCGCG